>Ga0307416_100000859_pt1 | contig 15978 bp, 14 predicted proteins | sample DK1Cmetagenome_2_FD_203821 | JGI IMG/M metagenome (GOLD analysis project Ga0307416, IMG submission 203821) | Maize rhizosphere microbial communities from greenhouse at UC Davis, California, United States - DK15-C-3 | ecosystem: Host-associated > Plants > Roots > Rhizosphere > Soil | place...
GCGCCTCCTCAAGATCGAGCGCCTCGTCACGGAAAACGCCAAGGGGCGCAAGCTCTTCGGCAACCTGTACGACGACTTGCTCAGCCTGAAGTACCTCCATCAGCGGTACACCAACTACTTGCGCTGGCTGAAGACTCGGTGAGCACCGCGTGGTGAGTGACGCCTTCGCGGCTGTGCTTCGCGCCCGGCGCAATGAGTTCAACGCCCGCTTCGCCGAAGCACGCCGCCAAAACTCCGGGGCGGAGCCTGTGGCGTTCGGCGCGTTCCTCGAAACGACGGCCGACGTCGTCGTGCGGGCCGTCGATCGCGTCCTGCCTAACTGCGTGCCGGACGTCGCCGCCGTCGCCTATGAGGTGGGGCTGCAACTCGTCAGCCACCGCCTCGCGGGGCCTGGAGCCCGGCACGGCGCCCTCGACGAGGCGTGGCGCCGCATCTTGCCAGCCGCGGCGACGCTGGTGGCCGAGGCGCCTCGCAGGGTGCTGCCGGCCATGAGCAACGCCGCGCATCACCTCGCCGCGGCCCCGGGCGCGCGCGTCTCGGCCTGGATCGAAGCTCTCGAACGCCTCGCGCCCCGGTGCCCGGACGCGGACACGCTGCTCACGCTCGGCCAGGTGGCGGCCTGGCGGGCAGGATTGGCGCACTACCGCGAGAGCGCCCTCGCGGCGGCCGACACGCTGCCAGAGTCACTGGCACTCTCCGCACTGGACGCCGTCGAGGGAGCCTGCTGGCCGACGATCCGCGCCCGGCTGCGCGCGGAGCCGTGGTTCGATCCTAGTCGGCCCGTCCAGGAAGAACGGTCGTCCGACGCCCTCTCGGTGGCTGCGACCGTGGGCGCATTTCGGGGATTCGGCGGGCTGTTCACCGAGCCCCCACGCGTCCGGGCCGTCGGCGAGTGGCTCTACGTCCAGAGCGGGGACGAGTTCTGGGTTCTCACCGCCGACGTGTTCGGTGCCACCCTGCACCGAGTGCCGGTGGACGCAGTCGCCAGTGCGAGCCTACGGTTGGACCTCCCGCCCGAGGTGAAGGTGACCAGACGCGGGGTTGAGTGGCGCAAACGCGTGCTCGACACTCGTGCCTTCGGCGATCCGATCAGCGTAGCCACCACGTCGACGACGTTGGCGGTGAGCTGTTCGGCGAGCCACCACGTGATTCTGCTGCCCCGGCCCCCAATCTCATGACGGGGCACGCGTCACCGTCCGGCACCGAGCTCAGCGAGCTGCGCGACCGGTGGGCCGCCGAGTGGCCGAGCGCCCTCGCGGTGTGGAGCAAGTTCACCCGGTTGCGGCCTCCGGTGCTCTGCCTGACCGCGAGCGAGGCGGAGCACGAGGGGCTGAGCGAAAGCTTTGCCATGATCCGCCTGCAGGACCAAGCCGTGATCGTGAGCCTGCCGGAGGTGGTGAAGTGTGGGGTCGCGGGGTTCCCGCTCGAGGTGCTCGCCCACGAGATCGGGCACCACGTGCTCGCGCCGGCCACCCTCACCGACCACGGGCGGATGATCGCGCGCATGCGCTGGGCGCTGCCCACCGTCGAGCGGCACGCACCGCTCGTGGCCAACCTGTATACGGACCTGCTGATCAACGATCGCCTTCAGCGCAGTGCCGGCCTGCGCGTGGCCAACGCGTACCGAGTCCTCGGCGCCCGCGGCGAGGGCGGCGCCGTATGGGCGCTCTACATGGGTATGTACGAGATCCTGTGGAGCCTCGAGCGCGGCACGTTGGGCGGTGGGGCGCTCGACGACCGCCTCCGCGGCGACGCCTGGCTGGGCGCGCGGCTCGTGCGCAGCTTCGCGCGCAACTGGCTCGACGGGAGTGGCCGCTTCGCGGCGCTGCTCCTCCCGCACCTTCTCGAGGACGCGAAATCGGCGGCGCTCCTCCAGCCGTGGCACGACACGCGCGGCGCGGGGATCGGCGGGCTCGCGGCGGGGCTCGCGGAGGAGGAATCCGACGAACGAGCGGGGGCCGTGCACCCGGCGCGCGACTCCGAGCTGACGGGCGAAGACGCGGAAGCGATCGACGACACTGGCACCGGCGAATCGCGGGTGCCCGGCGACGTGGACGCGAACGTCTCCGGGAGAGGGCAGGCTCGTCAGCCGTTCGAGTATGGCGAGATCCTCCGTGCGGCGGGAATTGGACTCTCGGACCACGAGGCGGCCGTTTCCTACTACCGGGAGCGTGCACGGGCGCACCTGATCCCGTACCCGACCCGTCGCGTTCCGGAGAGCGTGGACCCGCTGCCGGAGGGGCTCGAGCCCTGGGACGCAGGCCACCCGCTGGACGCCGTCGATTGGATCCAGACGATCGCGCAGAGTCCGCGCGTCATTCCGGGCGTGACGACGGTGCAGCGCATCTGGGGCGCGACCGAGGGCAGCGAGGCGCGGCGCCGGCCGCTGGACCTCGACCTGTACGTCGATAGCTCGGGGTCGATGGTGAACCCGCAACGACTCCTATCGTATCCGGCGCTCGCCGGCGCGATCGTCGCCATGTCCGCCCTGCGCGTCGGGGCACGCGTGCAGGCGACGCTGTGGAGCGGGACGCACCAGTTCACAACCACTGGGCGCTTCGTTCCAGACGAGACGGCCGTGCTCCGCGTGCTCACGGGCTACTTCGGCGGTGGCACGGCGTTCCCCATCCACCTTCTGCGCGACACCTACGCGAGTCGCGTCGTGCGGGCGCGTCCGGTACATATTCTCGTCGTCTCGGACGATGGAGTCACGACGATGTTCGACAAGGACGAACGCGGGACGAGCGGGTGGGAGATCGCGGCCGCCGCGCTGGCGCTGGGCGGCGGCGGGGGGACGCTGGTGCTCAACCTGCCCGACGGGTGGCAGTCGACCATGCCGGCACTGGTGCGCGCACGGGACGAGCAGGGATGGCGGATTCACCGGGTGATGTCGTGGGAGAGCCTGGTCGACTTCGCGCGCGCGTTCAGCCGTAATCAGTACGGCGGGCCCGCGGCCGCCAGCCGGCCGAGGAGGGCGTGATCCGTGGTCGTGGTCTGGCGCGTGACACAGCGCTGCAATCTCGGCTGCCCGTTCTGCGGCTACGACCGCCGACTGCCGTGGACGCGCCGAGATGCCGACCCGACGCAGATCCTGGCGTTCGGGGCCGTGCTTGCGGACTTCCAGCGGGTCACGGGTCGCCGCGTGCTCGTGAGCTGGATCGGCGGCGAGCCGCTGCTGTGGCGGCCGCTCACCGCGCTCACCGTCAGCTTCGTCCGGGAGTTCGGGTTGCGCGTCAGCGCGACCACGAACGGCACCACGTTAGGCTCCCCCGGCGCCCGCGCCCACGTCCTCGAGCACTACGCCGAGCTGACCGTCAGTGTGGACGCGGTGGGGCCGCTCCACGACGAGTTGCGCGGCTGGAGCGGTGGCTTCACGCGGCTGCGGCGCTGCCTCGAGGCCCTCGCCGCGGACAGGGTGCGCGTCGGCGCGGGCCCGCTGCTCCGGGTCAACGTCGTGCTGATGCGCGACACCGTCACTGACTTCCCGGCGCTCTGCCGGGAGCTCGCGCGCTGGGGCGTGGAGGAGATCACGTTCAACCAGCTCGGCGGCAACGACCGGCCCGAATTCTACCCGGCGCACCGGCTGACGCTTCCGCAGGTCCGTTGGCTCGCCGCCGAGGTTCCCGCCCTCCGGGACGAGCTGCGGCGCTGCGGCGTGGCGCTGCGCGGCGGCCCGCGCTACCTCGAGCGGATCGAGCATTCGGCTGCCGGCCGTGCGCTGCCGATCGCCGATTGTCACCCTGGAGACGAATTTCTCTTCGTGAGCGAAAACGGCATCGTCGCGCCGTGTAGTTTCACGCTCGACGGGTACGGCGTGCCACTCGGTGACGTTCGGTCCACGAGCGAGCTCGCCACCCTTGCGCAGCGCTTCCGGGCGCTGCGCGATCGTCGCCGGCTCGCCGTCTGCGACGACTGCCCCAGCACCCAGGTCTTCGCCAAGTTCGGGACAGATTCCGATGGATCGTGAAGGCCCCGCGCTCGAGGCGCTCATGCGCCGCCTGGCGGAGGCGCCGGAGGACTTCCTCGCGGAGCCCAGGGTCGGCGGGACGGGCCGCATCGAGGTGGCCGCCGTAGTCGGCGACCTCGTGAGGATGCTCGGCGGAGACGTTCTCGCGACCGACCTGCGCGAGTTCACGGGGGGGGCCGGCGCCGGCGATCGCAACCGTCTCGCCGTCGTGTTGCTGCTGTGCTGGCTGCTGGCTGACGACTGGTTCCAGCGGGTGAGGCCGGGTGCGCCCGACGTTCTCCGGGTTCTGCGAGAGGGCGCGCCCGAGCTTGCCGCCGGTGTGGCTGCGCCGAAGGTTCAGAGTGACCCCGATCGCCGCGAGGAGACCGCGCGGCTGGTCCTCGCGCTGCTCGGTTACCGCCCGGCGGGCGAGACCCCCGCGCAGGCGCAGGACCGCCTCACGAGCCTGAGCTCCGCCGAGCGCGCGCGCGTGCTCAAGGCCGCGCGCTCGGCCGAGGAGCGGGCTCGCGCGATCCGGCAGGCGCTCGCGCGGAAAGCCGCGGAGGAGTCGGCCGACAAATGGACTCGAGAGTGACGCCAGAAGTCGTCGCGGACGAGGACCGCTACCCGACGCTCACGGCGGCCGGGCGGCAAATGCTCCACTTCCTGCGCGAGCACCCCCACGCGCCGATCTACCGGAACCAGAGCGGCAACCGACTCACCGCCGAGGACGTCGAGCGGGTACTCGCCTTCGAGCGTGAGGCCCTCGCGGCGCCGGTGGGGTGGCACCCGGGCGGGCAGCCGGACTGGCTGGACGGATTCGTCGCCGGCTGCCTGGCCGACGTGCCGTTCTATCGCCGATACGGCGCCATGCCGGAAAAGTTCGAGCAACTGCCGACCATCTCGCGCGCCGACCTGAGTCCCGACATCGCGCAATTCGTCCCGGACACCCTCCCACTCGACCGCGTGATCAACTTCCGCACGAGCGGCACCACCGGGCATCCGCTGCTGCTCGCGTCGCACCCGGTAGTGGCAGCGAGTTACCTGGCATTCCACAAGCGCGCGCTCCGGCGGTTCGGCCTCGAGCTGATGCACGGCCGCGGCCAGGTGGGGGTCGTGCTGGTCGGATACCAGCGCGCCTGCTTCACGTACGTGTCCGTGACGCCGACCATGGACGAGTCGGGGCTCGCGAAGATCAATCTGCACCCGGCCGACTGGCGCGACCCGAGCGACCGAGAGCGGTACCTCGACGCGCTCGATCCCGAGGTCTACGCCGGCGACCCGCTCTCCTTCGCCGTGTTGGCGACCTTGCCGCTCCGCACGCGCCCCCGCGCGTTGCTGTCGACGTCGATGGCGCTCTCGCCGGGGCTGCGCGAGCGCCTGCAGGAGAGATTCGGGTGCCCGGTCGTCGACCTCTACTCGATGAACGAGGCCGGTCCCGTCGCAGTGGCCGACGCCGCGGTGGGCGGTCACGTGCTGCTTCAGCACCGCCTGTTCGTCGAGATTCTCGACTCGGCCGGCCACCGGCTGCCGGCGGGCGAGCGGGGTGAGGTGACGTTGACCGGCGGGTTCAACTCGTGGCTTCCGCTCCTTCGCTACCGCACGGGAGACCACGCCGCGCTCCGGTTCGACGGGTCGGTCCCGGTGCTCGTCGGCCTCGAGGGCCGCCCCCCGGTGCGCTTCCGGACCGTGGCCGGAGAGTGGATCAACAACATCGAGGTCACGCACGCGCTGCAGCGGTTCGCCATCCCGCAGTTTACGGTCTGTCAACAGGCCGACGGAGCGCTCCACGTCCGGCTCTGCGGCGTGAGCCACGAACGCGAGCGCATCCGCGAGGCGCTCGTCGACCTGTTCGGCGCGGGCCAGCGCGTCAGCGTCGAGGACGTGGAGGCCTTCGACGGCAAGGTGGTGCAGTACACGTCTCGGCTCGCCGACGCGTGCCCGTGAGCGGTGAGTGGGAGATCGCGGCGAACGTGTTGAACGCCGCGTCGGTGCTCCTGGCCGGTCGCAACAGCGTCCACACGTGGTGGACCGGCATCGTCGCCAGCGTGCTGTTCGGCGTCGTGTTTTACGCGGCCAAGCTCTACGCGGACGTGGCGCTGCAACTCTTCTTCTTCCTGGCCGGCGCGGCCGGCTGGTGGGCCTGGCTGCGGGGCGGCGGCGGCCGCGAGCTGCCGGTAGGCCGCGGGACGGCGCGCGCCAGCGCCTGGATGCTGGCGGCCGGCCTCGCCGCGGCGGCCGCGTGCGGGTGGGTCCTGCGGCGCTTCACCGACGCGTACGCGCCATTCTTCGACTCCCTCGTGCTCGCCTTCAGCATTCTCGGACAGCTGCTCCTCGTGCGCCGGCGCTACGAGTCGTGGTGGTGCTGGCTGCTCGTCAACACGGTCGCCGTGCCGCTCTACGCCGCGCGCGGGTTGTACGTCACGGCGGCGCTATACCTGGCGTTCGGGGTGAACACGATCGTCGCGCTCGTGTACTGGCGCCGGCTCCTGCGGGCAGCGTGAGCGAGCGGTTCCGCCGCGGCCTCGTGGTCGGGAAGTTCGCGCCGCTGCACCGCGGGCACGAGCTCGTCATTCGCCGCGCGCTCGAGGCGTCTGACGAGGTGGTCGTCATCAGTTACTCGAAGCCCGAGTTTCCCGGCTGTGGTCCGGAGCAACGGGAGCGATGGCTGGAGGCGCTGTTTCCCCGGGCCCGCCGGCTCGTGCTCTCGGACGAGCGTCTCGGCCCCCTGCTCCCGCCGAACCCGGAGTTCACCGAGGTGCCCGCGAACGACGCCGACGCCACGACCCACCGCCGCTTTGTGGGATTTCTGTGCGCGTCGATCCTCCGGCTCGACGTCGACGCGGTCTTCACCGGCGAGGACTACGGCCGCGCGTTCGCGCACGCGCTGACGGAGTACCTTCGGCGGCACGCGACGCCCGACGCCGGCGTCCGGCACGTGCTGGTCGACCGTACGCTGGGCGAAGCACCCGTGTCGGGCACGGCGATCCGCCGGGACGTCCACGCGCATCGGCGGTGGCTGTCGCCCGAGGTTTACGGCTGGTTCGTACGTCGCGTGTGTCTGCTTGGCGGGGAGTCCTCGGGGAAGAGCACGCTCGCGCAGGCATTGGCACGATCGTACGAGACCGAACACGTCCCCGAGTACGGCCGCGAGCTGTGGGTGAGGAGGTGCGGGGCCTTGGCCTTCGATGACCTGCGACGCATCGCCGAGCGGCAGGTCGCGCTCGAGGAGGTGGCGGCCCGACGCGCGAACCGGCTGCTGTTCTGCGATACGTCTCCTTTGACGACGCTGTGTTACAGCCATTGCATGTTCCGGGGCGCCGATCCCGTCGTCGAGCGGCTCGCGATTCGCGAGTACGACCTGTGCGTGCTGTGCGCCGACGACTTCGACTTCGTGCAGGATGGCACCCGTCGCGACGGGGCCTTCCGCACCTGGCAGCAGGCCTGGTACCTGGAGCAGCTCGCGCAGCGACGAGACCCGTGGATGCTGGCGACGGGGAGTCCCGCGGACCGCGTCGCTCAGGTACGGGAGTGGCTGGACGGCACGTGATCGGCTCAGGAACCCCACGACAACGGGGCGCCGCTAGCTCACACCGCAGTCGCCGAGCGCCGAGCGCCGAGCGCCGCTGTTCAGCGAGCGTAACGCAACCCCGCGGCGCGCCTTGCATCGCTCCCACACGGGCCGGTACTTTTCCCGTCTTGCGAACGACGCGTCAATCCGCCGCACCGCATCCGGCACACACCGCGCGCGCCTGGGTCGAGGTCGACCTCGGCGCGCTGCGGCGCAATGGGGCTGCCCTGGCCGCGCGCGCCCGGCGGCCGCTGCTCCCGATGATCAAGGCCGACGCGTACGGTCTGGGCGCGGTCGCGGCGGCCGGCGCCCTCGAGGCGCTCGACCCGTGGGGGTACGGCGTGGCCACGGTGGAGGAGGGTGCCGAGCTGCGCGCCGCCGGTGTCGAGCGGCCGATCGTCGTGTTCACGCCCCTGCTGGTCGAGGACTTCGCGGCCGCGCGCGATGCGCGGCTCACGCCCGCCCTGGGCCGCGCCGAGGCCATTCGGCGCTGGGCGGCGGAGGGCGGCGGGAGCTGGCACCTCGGGATCGACACGGGGATGAGCAGGGCCGGCGTCCGGTGGCGCCACGTGGGCGGGCTGCGCGCCGCGCTCGTCGCGCACCCGCCCCAGGGCGCTTTCACGCACTTCCACTCGGCGGAGCGCAACGACGGCACGCGCGAGGAGCAGGAGCGCCGGTTCGAGCGGGCGCTCGCCGACCTCCCGGCCTTGCCCCCCGTGCTCCACGCCGAGAACAGTCCCGCCATCGAGCGCCGCGCGCCGTCGCCGTGGACCGTCGTGCGGCCCGGCGTCTTCCTGTACGGCGTCGGCAGCGGGCCCGGCGCGGCACTCGCCCCGGAGCCGGTGGTGCACGTGCGGGCCCGCGTAGTCGACCTGCGCACCGTGTCTGACGGCGAGACGGTGAGCTACGACGGAACGTGGCGCGCCGTGGGCGACCGACGCATCGCGACCGTCGCCGCCGGGTACGCGGACGGGTACCGTCGGTCGCTCGGCAACCGCGGCACCGCCCTCGTGCGAGGGGAGGCGGCGCCCGTCGCCGGGCTCGTGACGATGGACATGACCATGCTCGACGTGACCGGCCTCGCGTGCGACGTGGGCGACGTCGCCACGCTCGTCGGGCGCGACGGCGGCCGCCTGCTCGACGTCGAGAGCGTCGCCCGGGCGGCCGACGTCTCGCCCTACGAGTTGCTCACCGGCCTTCGCCTTCGGATGCCGCGCGTCTACGTTGAGAGCGAGCGCGCCACGAGCGACCCCGCGGGCGACGCAGTGCGGCGCGGCTCGCACCGCGGCGGCGGCGCGCGGATGATGGAGCGCGGGTGACCGCATCGCGCGGACGCGGGGGCCGCCGCGCCGCGATCCTCGTGCTCGACGGCGTGGGCGCCGGCGCCGCGCCCGACGCCGCCGCGTACGGCGACGTGGGGAGCCACACGCTGGCCAACCTGGCGCGCGCGGTGGGCGGCCTGGCGCTCCCGCACCTGGAGGGGTTGGGCCTCGGGAACGCCGTCGCCATGGACGGGGTCTCGCCGCTGCCTAACGCGCGGGGCGCGTGGGGGGTGATGGTGCCCACGTCGGCGGGGAAGGACAGCACCACCGGCCACTGGGAGATCGCCGGCGTGCACCTGGCGCGCCCGTTCCCGACCTACCCGCGCGGCTTTCCGCCGGCCGTGCTGGACGCCTTCAGCCGCCGCACCGGGCGGCCAGTCATCGGCAACGTCGTCGGAAGCGGCACCGCGGTGATCGAGCAGTTCGGGGAGGAGCATCAGCGGACCGGTGCCTGGATCCTCTACACCTCGGCGGACTCGGTCTTCCAAGTGGCGGCGCACGAGGAGACCGTGCCGCTCGCCGAGCTGTACGCGGCGTGCGAGGCGGCGCGCCAGCTCCTCGTCCCGCCGCACGACGTCTCGCGGGTGATCGCCCGACCGTTCGCGGGACCGCCGGGCGCGTACACGCGCACGCCGAACCGGCGCGATTTCTCCATCGCCCCGCCCGGCGAGACGTTGCTCGACGCCCTCGCCGCGGCCGGCGTGCCTCGCCAGAGCGTTGGGAAGGTGGACGATCTGTTTGCCGGCCGCGCGATCGCGGGCCGACACACGGCCAACAACGCCGAGGGGCTCGCCGCGATCCGCGAATGGCTGGCCGGCGCTGGCGGTGGGCTCCTCTTCGCCAACCTAGTAGATTTCGACCAGCTCTACGGCCACCGGAACGACGTCGCCGGCTTCGAGGCGGCGCTGCGCGCGTTCGACGCCGCCCTCCCCGAACTACTGTCTCTGCTCCGCGAGGACGACCTGCTGTTCATCACCGCCGACCACGGCAACGATCCGACCACGCCCTCGACCGATCACGCGCGCGAGTGCGTGCCGCTCCTCGCGGCCGGCGCGCCCGTGCGCCCGCGCGACCTCGGGCGTCGGCCGACGTTCTCGGACCTCGGCGCGACGGTGGCGGAGTGGCTGGGCAGCGCGTTCCGCGGGCGGGGCACGAGCTTCCTGCCCGAGCTCCTCGGCGCGTGAGCGGGAACCGGGCCGCGGTGCAGCCCGCGGAGGTAGAGCTCGTGGCGCTGCGAGCCGCGGCGTTCGAGGCGATGGACAACGCCTATGCGCCGTACTCGGGGTTCCGGGTGGGCTGCGCGCTCCGCGGCGCCGACGGTTCCGTGCACCCGGGGTGCAACGTCGAGAACGCGGCGTACCCCGCCGGCATCTGCGCCGAGCGCGGGGCCGTGCTCGGCGCCGTCGCACGGGGCATCCGGGACTTCGACCTGCTCGTCCTCGCCACCGACGGTGACGAGCCGACGCCCCCGTGCGGTCAGTGTCGGCAGGTGCTCGTCGAGTTCGCGCCGGCACTGCCGATCGTGAGCTACACGCGGGCGGGTCGGAGCGGCCGCTGGACGCTCGCCGACTTGCTCCCGCACCCGTTCACGCCCCTGTCGCTCTCTCAGAAACACGAATGACTGCCGGCGACCCCGCCGCTCCACACATGAGTGTCTGCATCCGTGCCTGTGCTTCGACGAAAGGATCGCGTGCGCGCTTCGCGTAGGCCGCTCGCCGTGCTCGCAGTGCTCGCCGCGGCCGCGCTCGGCGCGGGGTGCAGCGAAGACCTCGAGAGCGGGGCCGCGTGCCCGGCGCTCTGCCCCGACCAGAACGTGCGAATCGTGGACACTACGCTCGTGGCCGCGGTGTCGCTCGACAGCACCGTGGCCGGCTACCCTGCGCTCGGGACGGAGCCCTACCTGCTGGTCGCGTCGCGGGGCGACACGCTCGACACCCGGGCCGTGATCCGCTTCGATTCGCTGCCGAGCACATACCTCGACGCGAAGGGCGACACTCTCCCGATCACCGAGGTCCTCGACTCCCGTCTTCGGCTGCAGCTCGACCTGACGCGGTCCAGGCTCCCGACCGGCGCCATCACCCTCGAGGCGTACGACGTCGACACGACGGCGGCGGACACGATCCTGTCGGCGGTAACGGCGCTGTTCCGGCCGGACCGGCTCGTCGGCAGTCTCACGATCGACTCCGCTGACGTGAAGGACTCGCTGTTCCTGCCGCTCGCCGACTCCGCGGTGCTCGACAAGGCCGTGAATAGGGGCCGGCTCCGGCTCGGGCTGCGCGTGAGCGCGTTGGCATCGGTGCAGTTGCGCATCGTCTCGACCGAGAACGCGGGGACGACCCTCTTCCCGCGAATGAGCTTCGATCCCTCGGCCGACACGGCCATCCACCCGTTCACCGGGCCACCCCAGTCGGACACGCCCGCCGACCAGCCGACAGTGGCCCGAGACTTTGTCGACTACACCATCGTGATGGCGAACGGTACCCCGGTGGCCACCGACGCGCTCGGCGCCGGTGGCTTGCCGGCGCGCCGCTCCTATCTCCGCTTCGACATTCCGAGCGCCATCCTCGACTCGGCCACGGTGGTTCGCGCCACGCTCCTGCTCACCCAGCGGCCCGCCGGCGGGCCGGACGTGCGCGACACCTTCGCCGTCTACCCGCACGTGATCGTGGCCGGGGTGGCGGTCACCGACGTCGCCCGGGCGCTCGAGTTTCTCGGGCCGGTGCCGGGTACGCTCGCGCCGGGCTCGGGCCTGGCGGACGCGCTCGCGCTCGATTCGATCACACTGGCGCCGGGCGACAGCGGCACGCACTCGGTCGAGATGGTCAAGGTGCTCCAGGCGTGGCGCTTCCGGCCGGACACGCTCGCGCCGCGCGCCATCGCGCTCCGCTCCTCGCTCGAGGGCTCGACCCCGCACGAGGCGCTGTTCTTCTCGTCGGACGCTCCGCCGGAGGTGCGCCCGCAGCTCCGCATCAGCTACGTCCCCCGCGTCTCCTTCGGCCTGCCGTGATGCGCTCCGCCTCGATCGTCGCCGCCCTCGCGCTGTGCGCGTCCACCGCTCGCGCCCAGGGCAACCTCAGCGCCCAGGGATTCGGCTACCCGCCGGGGCAGCTCAGTACGCGCGCGTTGGCGATGGGCGGCGCGCTCGCCGAGTCCGATCCGCAGTCGATGGTCAACCCGCAGGCCGTCGGTGCCTGGGGGCCGGCGGGACTCTACTTCCAGTACGACCCCGAGTTCCGCCGCGTGAACGTCGGGTCCCAGAGCGCGCGCACCACCACGGCCCGCTTCCCGGTTGCCGCGGCCGCGCTCCCGCTCGGCGCGCGCTTTGCACTCGGCGTGTCAGCCTCCACGCTGCTCGACCGGACGTGGGCGACGCAGTCGACGGGGGTGGACACGGTGTTCGGCACGGAGGTGGATGTCGCCGAGCGAGTGAGGAGCGAGGGCGCGATCACCGACGTCCGCTTGGTCGGGGCCTTCGCGCCCGGCGAGCGCTTTCGCGTCGGCGTCGGCGTGCACGCGCTCACGGGGGAGAATCGGCTCGACCTGACCGAGGAGTTCACTCCCACCGCGAGCGGCGACACCTCGACGCTGTTCCAGCCGGCCGGCGAGTCGCGCCGGGTCGGCTACAGCGGGAACGCGCTGTCGGCGGGCCTGGAGTGGCGCCCGGCGCGGGCGCTCGCCCTCGCGGCGTCGGCGCGGCGCGGCGGCACCCTCCGCGCGGACGTCGGCGACACGCTGATCGCGGAGGCGCGCGTGCCGCACCGCTACGGCGCCGGCCTCCGCTACGACGGCGTCAAGGGCGCGACCCTCGCGGCCAGGGTCAACTGGGAGGGGTGGTCCTCGCTCGCGGGGCTGAGCCCCCGCGAGGGGCTCCCCGTCTCCGATACGTTCGAGTACGGCGTCGGCGCCGAAGTGGCGGGGCCGCGCGTCGGCGCGAGCAGCGTCATGCTGCGGCTCGGCGCTCGACTGCGCGACCTCCCGTTCGGCGTGCGCGCCGACACGAGTCGGTCGCTCTCGGCGGCCGACGACGTGCGGGAGCTGGCCTTCGCGGGCGGCGTCGGGATCCCGCTCGCATCCAACCGCGCGATGGTGGACCTCGCCGTGCAGCGCGCGGCCCGCTCGGCCAGCGGCCGCCCGGACGTCAAGGAGCGGGCGTGGACGCTCAGCGTCGGCCTCCGCGTTCGCCCGTAACCCGCCCCAGCGACCAGCCCCCCATGAAGTCCACGTCCATCGCCGCGCCCGCCTCCCAACCGCTCATCCTCGTCGCCGACGACGTGTCGGCGAACGTCGAGCTGCTGTTCGACCAGCTCCACACACTCGGCTACCGCACCACGGCGGCGCAGGACGGGCCCTCCGCGCTCGCCGCCGCGTTCGAGCACCGGCCGGACCTGTGCATCCTCGACGTGTCGATGCCGGCCGGCGAGCTCGGGGTCGACGACCGGTCGACCGGCTTCGAGGTGTGCCGCCGCATCAAGCGCGACCCGCGCACGGCGCGCACGCCGGTCATCTTCGTCACGGCGCTCAACGACACGACCGACCGCGTCAAGGCGATCGAGGCCGGCGGCGACGACTTTCTCACCAAGCCGCACAACCGCCTCGTGCTCGGCGCGCGCGTGCGCAGCCTGCTCCGGCTCAAGGCCGCGACCGACGAGCTGGAGCAGAGCTACCGCAAGCTGCGCGAGCTGGAGAAAGTGCGCGACGACCTGATGAAGATGATCGTCCACGACCTCAAGACGCCCCTGACCGCGGTGCTCGGGACGCTCGAGATGCTCGGCGAGGGCGACTTCGGCGCGGTGACGGACGTCCAGCGGCAGGCGATCCGCGACTGTGAGGGGAAGGCGGAGGAGCTCCTCGCACTCATCAACGACCTGCTCGAGGTGGCGCGTCTGGAGGAGGCGTCGCTCCCGCTCGACGTGACCCGCATCTCGCCGCGCGACTTCCTCGCCGAGACGATGCAGGAGTGGGGACTGCGCTTTCAGCAGGAGCATGCCCGGGTGACGGTGGACGTGGGCGACGACGCCCCGGCGTTCGAGGCCGACCCGCTCCTGCTCAAGCGCGTGCTGTCGAATCTCATCCAGAACGCGCTCACGCATTCCGGACACGCGGTGGAGCTCCGCCTCGGCGCCCGCGCCGACGCGGACGGCGTGCTGTTCACCGTCGCGGACAACGGCCCCGGCATTCCGCCGGAATACCAGGAGGTCATCTTCCACAAGTTCCAGCGCGGGAAGAACCCGAACGTCCCCCGCGTGCGCAGCTCGGGACTGGGGCTCACGTTCTGCCGGCTCGTGGCGGAAGCGCACGGGGGCCGCATCTGGGTGCAGAGCGCCGAGGGGCGGGGCAGCGCCTTTTACCTCCTCCTGCCGCGGCACCCCGCGCGCGCCGCGGTCACGCTCCAGGCGTAGCGGCGCGATGAGGGTCTACCTGCGGACGTTCGGCTGCCGGGCGAACCAGTACGACAGCGAAGCGATCCGCGCGATGGTCGAGCGTGCCGGCGGCGTGGTCGTATCCGCGCCCGACGACGCCGACGTCGGCATCTTCAACAGCTGTGCGGTGACCACGGACGCCGAGGCCGATCTGCGCCAGAGCGTCCGGCGCGCCGCCCGCGCGAACCCGCGGCTCGCGACCATCGTCACGGGTTGCGCCGCTGCGCTGCCCGCCTCGGCGGCCGCGCTCGCGGCGCTGCCCACCGTTGCGGACGTCGTCGGCGGCGCCGACCTGACCGCCGTCGCCCGGGCGCTCGGCCTCGGCCCCGACGCCGCGCGAGCGGTGCCGCACCACCAGACCGGGGCGCGGGCGCTGCTCCGCATCCAGGACGGCTGCGACGAGCATTGCACGTTCTGCGCGACGACGCTCGCCCGCGGCGCGAACCGGTCGCGCTCCCCCGACGCGCTCGTGGACGAGGCGACACACCTCGCCCGCCGCCACCCGGAGATCGTGCTGACCGGGGTGCATATCGGGGCGTACGGTTGCGACGTGGGCACGTCGCTTGGCGCGCTCGTCGAACGGCTCGTGGGCGAGGTGCCCGACGTGCGGTTCCGCCTGTCGTCGCTCGAGGCGACGGAGGTGGACGAACGACTCCGCGCGCTACTACGCGCGGACCCCCGGCGCCTCGCGCCCCACCTGCACGCGCCGCTGCAATCCGGCTCCGACCGGGTGCTGCGCCGCATGGGCCGCCACTGGTACACCGCTGTGCGCTACGCCGACGCCGTCGAGCGTGTGATTGACGGCCGGGCGGCGTTCGGCCTCGGCGCCGACGTGATCGCCGGCTTTCCCGGCGAGACCGAGGACGACCACGAAGCAACCCTCGCCCTCGTCGAGCGGCTTCCATTCACCTCGCTGCACGTTTTCCCCTACTCGGTGCGCCCGGGGACCGCGGCCGAACGCCTGCCCGGCCGCGTACACGGCGAGACCGTCGCCCGGCGGGCGGCCGAGCTGCGGGCCTTGGGGCGCGCCAAGGCGGCCGCCTACGAGGCCTCGCGGGCCGGCGGCCAGGCGGACGTCGTGATCGTCGGCGACGGCGCCCGGCGCGAGGGTCTGACGGAGGATTATATTTCCGTGGACCTCGCCGACCCGCCGCTGCCGCGCGGTACCCGCTTCCGGGCCGGGCTGGCTCGCGGCGAATTCGGTCGTCTGGTCGCCATCGGTCCCTCGGCTCTCCTCCCTCGCCACTCGTCCCCGTCGTGACCCGCCCCACCGTCTACATCGAGACTTACGGCTGCCAGATGAACGTGAGCGACTCCGAGCTGATGCTCGGCAAGCTCACCGACAGCGGCTACCGGGCGGTCGACCGCCCGGACGGCGCGGACGTGATCCTCGTCAACACCTGCGCCATCCGCGATCACGCCGAGCAGCGCGTCATCGGCCGCCTGGGGGAGCTGCGCCGGCACATGAAGCCGGACACGGTCGTCGGCGTCACCGGGTGCATGGCTCAGCGGCTCGGCCCCCAGTTGCTCGAGAAGGCGTCGCACGTGAGCCTCGTGATCGGGCCGGACGGCTACCGCGCGCTTCCCGCGCTCGTCGAGGGAGCGCGCGAGGGGCGGAAGGCGGTGGCGACCGACTTCGATCTCGAGGAGCACTACGAGGACTTCACCCCGCGCCGCTTCGACCGAGTGAAGGCGTGGATCCCGGTGCAGCGCGGGTGC
>Ga0307416_100000862_pt1 | contig 15945 bp, 21 predicted proteins | sample DK1Cmetagenome_2_FD_203821 | JGI IMG/M metagenome (GOLD analysis project Ga0307416, IMG submission 203821) | Maize rhizosphere microbial communities from greenhouse at UC Davis, California, United States - DK15-C-3 | ecosystem: Host-associated > Plants > Roots > Rhizosphere > Soil | place...
CTATTTACCCTATCCAACCGGGTCTGGCTGGGGGGGGCCCGCCCCCGGGGGGGCGCGGGGGCGCCCCCCGACCGCTGCCGGCTCTGACGTCGTGGTGACCGGTCACAGGTACGTCACAGCGGTTTACGCCTTGGCGATCTGGATCAGGTTGCCGCAGGTGTCGTCGAAGACGGCCGTGGTCACGGCGCCCATCTCGAGCGGCTCCTGGGTGAACCGGACCCCGAGACCGCTGAGTCGCCGGTGTTCGGCCTGGACGTCGTCGACGGCGAAGGAGGTGGCCGGGATCCCGTCGGCGACCAGGGCCGCCTTGAACGGCCCGGCGGCCGGGTGGCTGTCGGGCTCCAGGAGCAGCTCCGGGCCCTGGGGGTCGTCGGGGGAGACCACGGTGAGCCAGCGGGCCTCGCCGAGGGGGATGTCGTGCTTCTTCTGGAACCCGAGAATGTCGGTGTAGAACCGCAGCGCCCGGTCCTGGTCGTCGACCAGGACCGAGGTGATGTAGATCCTCATCTGCTTCTCCCTTTGTTGCCGGGTCGCCATCGTTCGACGATGGTCTCGAGCGGGGTGGGGTCGAGGTGGTGGAACTTGTACCGGCCCTCCCTTCTGGTCCCGACCAGGCCGGCCGCCTCCAGGACCTCGAGGTGCTGGGAGATCGCCTGCCGCGTCGAGCCCAGGCCGTGCTTGGTGGCGAGCCGGGTGCAGAGCTCGAACAGGGTCTGCCCGTCCCGGTCGCTGAGCTCGTCGAGGATGGCCCTCCTGGTGGGGTCGGCGAGGGCCTTGTACACGTCGGTCACGGTCGACAGTATAGGCAAGTATCGACTTGCCTATCAACCAGGCCGGCTGAGCTTGCCCGGTTGGCTTGCGCGCCGGTCGGGAGGGTCCAGGAGCTGGATCATGGCGTCGGCGTGCAGCTCCCAGGGGAGCGCATCTGGCTCGGCGGCGTTCTGGAGGAACAGGCCGGCGTCGGTGGCGAGCGCCAGCGCGGCCAGGTGCTCGGGGGGCATTGGCGGGGGGGTCCGGTGGCGGGCGTAGCGCTTGGTGATCAGCTCGGCCAGGCGGCCCCGCAGCTGCCGGTACCGCTTGGCGAGCTCGGCCTGGGCGGTGGGGTTCCGCATGGCGTACAGCGAGAACTCGACAATGAGCACGCCAACGTCGCGGGCCGCGGCGAACTCCTGCTCGGTCCCAGCGCGTATGGCGGCGCGCAACTCCTCGGATGACTCGATGGCGCACAGCGCTTCGACCTGCTCGAGCTGCGCGGCCAGGTGCTGGTCCAGCAGGGCGAGGACCAGGTCGTCCTTGTTGGCGAAGTTGGAGTAGACAGCGCCTTTGGTGTAGCCGGCCGCGTCGGCGACCTCGTCGATGGTGGCGGCATGGAAGCCTCGACGGGCGAACACCTGGCTGGCGGCGTCAAGCAGCCGGGCACGGGTCTGCTGCCGGCGCTGCGCTCGGGTCAGTCGGGCCATGCCGTCCCTCCAGGGTCGGGTCACTTGACATACTGATGAGTATTCGGATACTAGAAAGTATCATACTCCTCAGTGCGATCACCCGCGCCGTTCCGAAAGGGGACATCAGCATGTCAACGACCACGCAGAGCGACACCCGTGCCCACGGCCCACCCGGTGGCGATCCGGCGCCCGCGCAGGAAGTCCCGGGCGCCCGCCCGGCCCGGCAGTTCCGGCCAAGCCGGGGGCGCCGCATGGGCGACGCCATCATGCGCGTGCTCGTCCGAGCGGGCCTGGTACCCAGCACCTACCTGCTGACCACCCGGGGTCGCAGGACCGGCCGGCCCCTGACGCACCCGGCGACCGTCGTCGACCAGGACGGGCGGCGCTGGCTGGTCGCCCCCTACGGGCAGGTGTCGTGGGTGCACAACGCCCGCGCCGCCGGGCGGGTCACCCTGAGCCGCCGCGGCGACCGGCGTGCCTATGCCATCCGCGAGGTCCCGGCGGGAGAGGCTGGGCCGGTGCTCAAGCGTTATGTCGGCGTGGCCACGGCCACCCGGCCGTACTTCCAGGCGGACAAGGACGCTCCGGTGGAGGACTTTGTGGCCGAGGCCGACCGCCACCCGGTGTTCGAGCTCCTCCCCGTCAATGGGTGAGCTCGACCACCCGGTCGTGGTCGAGCTTCCCCTCCGGGGCGAGTGGACGATCCAGCGGAGCCCGGCGGACCGGATCCCCAGCCACGGCACCGACCTGCTCGGCCAGCGCTTCGCCTACGACCTGGTCCGCACCGACGACCGTCGCGGGTTCCATGTGCACCCCGCGGGGAGCCTGCGCTGGTTGCTGGTCGGGGGGCGGACCCGCGACGCGAGGGCTGGAGGATCCTAGGCGGCTGGCCGGCAACCACGTGATCGTGGCCACCGCGGGGACCTACGCGCTGTATGCGCACCTGGCCCCGGGCGGCGTGGCCGTCACCGGAGGGCAGCAGGTCCGCGCCGGCGAGGTGCTGGGACGGGTCGGCCACAGTGGCAACTCGACCGCCCCGCACCTGCACTTCCACCTGATGGACTCGGCCGACCCGCTCCAGGCCCGGGGCATCCCGTGCGCCTTCGCGGTCTACCTGCTGGAACGCGACGGGCGGTGGCGACGCGTCGAGTCCGGCATCCCGCACCGGGGCGAGCGCATCCGCTCGATCCAGCCGGCCGGCCCTTGCGGGTAGTTCCAGTCGCCAGCTCACCCGGCGGTGAGCGTGGCCCGGGGTGCCGTCGCCCATGCCGACACCCACCGGACCGTTGGTGATCCGGAACCGGGGATCCCCAGCGGGTCGATCGCCTTCACGTGCCGCTCGACCCGGATCTGGGCGGCGAGCTGGTCCATGTCCGCCCCGGACTCGGCCGCCTGCGCGGTGATGGCGTAGATGTCGATGGTCTCCATGGCACCGTGCAGCTGGGCGATCTAAACCTTGACATGGTCTGGCCGCAACCGGGGGGAGCGCCGGATCCCCGCCGGTGACATTGCCAGGTTGAGCTGGCGAGGCTAGGTTCATGCACCGCCGTTCTGGTCGAGAGGAACCGATGATCAGATGCTCAGCTGGGAGTCGCTGCGGCGCAGGATCGACGGGGAGGTCGCCCTTCCCGGCTCGCCCGCCTACCAGGCATGGCCCCCACCGTTCAACGCCCGGTTCCGCGACGTGCGGCCGTCAGCCGTCGTGGCCTGCACCAGCCCTCAGGACGTCTCCGAGGCGATCTCCTTCGCTCGCCGGCACGGGCTGGAGCTCGTGCCCCGCGCCGGGGGGCACAGCTTCGCCGGGCATTCCTCGACCCGGGGCGTGGTCGTCGACGTCAGGCCGATGCGGTCGGTGACGCTCGCTGGGGGCGTGGCCACGGTGGGCGCCGGCGCGCCCCTGGGTGAGGTCTATGCGGCGCTGCAGGCGTACGACCTGGCGATCCCCGGCGGCACCTGCCCGCCGGTGGGGGTGGCCGGGCTGACCCTGGGCGGCGGCCTCGGGATCCTCGGAAGGAAATACGGGGTCACCTCCGACCACCTCATCGGGGCCGAGGTGGTGCTCGCCGACGGCCGCATCCTCCAGTGCGACGACCACCACGACGAGGACCTGTTCTGGGCGCTGCGCGGCGCCGGCGCCGGCAACTTCGGCGTCGTGACGACCCTTGCCTTCCGGCCGGTGCCCGCCCCCCAGGCCACCACCAACATCCATCTCGCCTGGCCGTACGCTGACGCCCCCGCCGTCATCGGCGCCTGGCAACGGTGGGCGCCGACCGGGCCCGACGAGCTGGCTGCGAGCCTGAAGATCACCGCCGGCGACGACCCCGACCGGCCCCCCGCCGTCGACGTCTGGGGCGCGTTCCACGGCCCCCGGGCCGATGCTGCCCAGCTGGTCGATGAGCTGGTCGCCCGCGTCGGCACGGACCCTACCGCGACCGCCCTGACGCCCATGACCTGGCCGCGGACCCGCAAGTTCTGGGCCGAGCTCGGCGACACCGGCGAGGAGCCCGGCGGGCCGTCGGTCCCCGAGCCGTCCGAGGCGCAGTGCCTCTACGCCAAGTCGGAGTTCTTCGCCCGCCCCCTCCCGGCCGAGGCCGTCAGAGCGCTGCTGGCCGCGTTCATGGAGGGACGGACCTCCGGAGAGGCCCGCGAGCTGGACTTCATGCCCTGGGGCGGTGCCTACAACCGCCGGCCGCCCGGCGCCACCGCCTTCGTCCACCGCGACCAGCTCTTCCAGCTCAAGCATGCCGTGGTGGTGGCCCCCGACGCCCCGCCGGCAGGCCAGGCCGCGGCCCACCGGGCGGCCACCCGATCCTGGGCATCGGTCCATCGGTGGGGCTCGGGGCGGGCGTTCCAGAACTTCGCCGATCCCGACCTGGAGCACTGGGCAGCGGCCTACTACGGCTCCAACTACGAGCGCCTGGTCCGGGTCAAGGCACGATACGACCCATCCAACCTCTTCCGTTTCCAGCAGTCGCTTCCGCTGCACCCGTGAGCGAGTTGCTGGTGGCGACGACCCTCCAGCACCGGCGACGTGATGAACGCTGGGATCACCGGGTGGGTCAGCGCAGCTCCTGGATGCGGAGAAGGTTCCCCGCGGGGTCGCGGACGGCGCAGTCGCGGACGCCGTAGGGCTGGTCGGTCGGCTCCTGGACGATCTCGGCGTCGCCGGCCTGCAGCCGTTCGAAGGTGGCGTCGAGGTCGGCGGTGGCCAGGAGGATGCCGGCGTAGGTGCCTTTGGCCATCATCTCGACGATGGTGCGGCGCTCCTCTTCGGTGATGCCGGGGTCGACGGCCGGCGGGTGCAGGACGATCGACGTGCCGGGCTGGTCGGGGGGACCGACCGTGAGCCAGCGCATGCCCTTGTAGCCGACGTCGTTGCGGACCTCGAAGCCGAGGGTGTCGCGGTAGAAGGCGAGGGCGGCGTCCGGGTCGTCGTGGGGGAGGAAGCTCGCGGAGATGGTGATGTCCATTGGTCACCTCGTTCGGGTGCCCACGTAGGCCGCCAGGTGCTGGCCGGTGAGGGTGGAGCGGGCGGCGACGAGATCGGCGGGTGTGCCTTCGAAGACGACCCGGCCGCCGTCGTGGCCGGCGCCGGGGCCGAGGTCGATGATCCAGTCGGCGTGGGCCATGACCGCCTGGTGGTGCTCGATGACGATGACCGACTTGCCGGAGTCGACGAGCCGGTCGAGCAGGCCGAGCAGCTGCTCGACGTCGGCGAGGTGGAGGCCGGAGGTCGGCTCGTCGAGGACGTAGACGCCGCCCTTCTCGGCCATGCGGGTGGCCAGCTTGAGCCGCTGGCGCTCGCCGCCGGACAGGGTCGTGAGCGGCTGGCCCAGCTTGAGGTAGCCGAGCCCGACGTCGGCGAGCCGGCCGAGGATGGTGTGGGCGGCCGGCGTGCGCGCCTCGCCGCCGCCGAAGAACTCCTCGGCCTCGGTCACCGGCATCGCGAGCACCTCGCTGATGTCGCGGCCGCCGAGGTGGTGCTCCAGCACCGACGCCTCAAACCGCTTCCCCTCGCACTCCTCGCAGGTGGTGGCGACGCCGGCCATCATCGCCAGGTCGGTGTAGATGACGCCGGCGCCGTTGCAGTTGGGGCAGGCCCCCTCGGAGTTGGGGCTGAACAGCGCCGGCTTCACGCCGTTGGCCTTCGCGAACGCCTTGCGGATCGGGTCGAGCAGTCCGGTGTACGTCGCCGGGTTGCTCCGCCGCGAGCCGCGGATGGCGGTCTGGTCGACCGGCACCACGCCGTCGCGTCCGGACACCGAGCCGTGGATCAGCGAGCTCTTGCCCGAGCCCGCCACCCCGGTCACGACGACCAGCACGCCGAGCGGGATGTCGACGTCGACATCCCGCAGGTTGTGGGTGCTGGCGCCGCGCACCTCCAGCACCCGCGACGGCGTCCGCACCGACGGCTTCAGGGAGGCGCGGTCGTCCAGGTGCCGTCCGGTCAGCGTCCCGCTCGCCCGCAGCCCCTCGACGGTGCCCTCGAAGACCACCGAGCCACCGGCGGTGCCGGCGCCCGGGCCGAGGTCGACGACGTGGTCGGCGATCGCGATCGCCTCCGGCTTGTGCTCCACCACGAGCACCGTGTTGCCCTTGTCGCGCAGCCGCAGCAGCAGGCCGTTCATCCGCTGGATGTCATGGGGGTGCATGCCGATCGTGGGCTCGTCGAAGACGTAGGTGACGTCGGTGAGCGACGAGCCGAGGTGGCGGATCATCTTGGTCCGCTGGGCCTCGCCTCCCGACAGGGTGCCCGACGGCCGGTCGAGCGAGAGGTAGCCCAACCCGATCTCCGCGAACGAGTCGAAGAGGTGCTGCAGTCCGGTGAGCAGCGGGGCCACCGACGGCTCGTCGAGGTCCCGGACCCAGTCGGCCAGGTCGCTGATCTGCATCGAGCAGACGTCGGCGATGCTCTGGCCCTTGATCTTCGACGACCGGGCCTCCTTGCTGAGCCGGGTGCCGTCGCACTCGGGACAGGTCGTGAACGTCACCGCCCGCTCCACGAAGGCGCGGATGTGCGGCTGCAGCCCGTCGACGTCCTTGGACAGGAACGACTTCTGGATCCTGGGGATCAGCCCCTCGTAGGTCAGGTTGATCCCGTCGACCTTGATCTTGGTCGGCTCCTTGTGGAGCAGGTCGTGCAGCTCCCGCTTGGTGTACTCGCGGATCGGCTTGTCCGGGTCGAAGAAGCCGGAGCCCCGGAAGATGCGGCCGTACCAGCCGTCCATGCTGTAGCCGGGGATCGTGAGCGCGCCCTGGTTGAGCGACAGGCTGTCGTCGTACAGCGCGGACAGGTCGAAGTCGGTGACCGAGCCCATGCCCTCGCAGCGCGGGCACATGCCGCCGGTGATGCTGAAGCTGCGACGCTCCTTCACGGTCCGTCCGGCGCGCTCGAGGGTGACCGCCCCCGCTCCACTGATCGAGGCGACGTTGAACGAGAACGCCTGGGCCGAGCCGATGTGCGGCTGCCCGAGCCGGCTGAACAGGATGCGCAGCATCGCGTTGGCGTCGGTGGCGGTGCCGACGGTGGAGCGGGAGTTGGCCCCCATCCGCTCCTGGTCGACGATGATCGCGGTCGTCAGCCCGTCGAGCACGTCGACCTCGGGCCGGGCCAGCGTCGGCATGAAGCCCTGCACGAAGGCGCTGTAGGTCTCGTTGATCAGCCGCTGCGACTCCGCGGCGATCGTCCCGAACACCAGCGAGCTCTTGCCCGACCCGGAGACGCCGGTGAACACCGTCAGCCGGCGCTTGGGTAGCTCGACGCTGACGTCCTTGAGGTTGTTCACGCGCGCGCCGTGCACGCGAATCAGGTCGTGGCTGTCGGCAACCTCGACGTCGTGGGTGCGGCGATGTGCGGCGCTCACCGGTCCTGGAGCAGCCCGAGCACGTTGCCGTCGGGGTCGGTGACGGTGGCCACCAGACGGCCGCCGCCGACGTCGTGGGCGGGCTCCTTCACGGTGGCACCGGCGGCGGTCACCTCGGCCAGCTTGGCCTCGATGTCCGCTACGTGCCAGTACGCCACCGGTGCGGTCATGCCCTGCGAGCCGCCGCCCGGCACCAGCCCGATCTGCTGGCCCGCGGCCTCGTAGCCGACGTAGTAGGACCCGTCGGTCGTCGGCGGCATGCCGAGCAGGGCGGAGTACACCGCCTTGGCCGCCGCCAGGTCGGACACCGGGTGCAGCACGGTCTGGATTCCCTGGGTGGACGAGTCGGCCATGGTCACTCCTCAGGTCGTGGTGGTGATCTCCATGGCGGTCATGCTAGTTGCGGCTCGGTGACCGGCGCTTCTCGATTCCTGATCGGTCTGGTCACCTGTTTCGCCACACACGAGGGCATCCCCGCCGTCGCCCGCGCCGCCTCGCGCCGGTAGGTGCTGGGCGGCACGCCGACCAGCTCGGTGAAGCGGCTGCTGAAGGTGCCCAGCGACGAGCAGCCGACCGCGAAGCAGACGTCGGTGACACTGAGGTCGCCCCGGCGCAGCAGCGCCATCGCGCGCTCGATGCGCCGCGTCATCAGGTAGCCGTACGGCGCCTCGCCGTAGGCGAGCTTGAACTGACGGCTCAGGTGCCCGGCCGACATGTGCGCGCCGCGGGCGAGCGCCTCGACGTCCAGCGGCTGGGCGTATTCCCGGTCGATCCGGTCGCGGACGCGGCGCAGCAGCGCGAGGTCGCGCAGGTGCTGCGCCGCCGCTGGTCTGCTGGTCACCTGCAGAATCGTGCCACGTCCCGCCGGAGTTTGCCCAGCGCCCTGGCCGCCCACCCCTGATCTCGGTGAGGGGCTGTCCTGCCCTCCACGGAGGAACCGGCCATGACGGTACCGCTGCGGTTCGCGACCTTCCTGGCGCCGAACATGGTGCCGGTCTACCGGCTCCTGGCCGAGCGGATCGGCCGGCGGCTGGGCCGACCGGTCGAGCTGGTCGTGGGCCGCTCCTTCGACCAGTTCGAGGCCGGCGCGGCCGATCTCGGGGTGATCTGCGGGCTGCCCTATGTCTGGCTGGCCGCCCGCCGGCCGCCACCGGTGGAGCCGCTGGCCGCCCCGGTGCTGGCCGGCGCCCGCTACGGCGGCCGCCCCGTCTACTACTCAGATGTGATCGTCGGTCTCGACAGCCCGATCACGCGGCTGGAGGAGCTGGAGGGCCGCTCCTGGGCCTACAACGAGCCCGCGTCCCACTCCGGCCACACCGTGACCCTCCACAGCCTGGTCGCCATGGGGGCCCGGCCCGGCTTCCTCGGCCCGGTCATCGAGGCCGGCTTCCACCAGCGGGCCATCCGCCTGGTCCACAACGGCAGCGTCGATGCCGCCGCCATCGACTCCCAGGTCCTGGCCATCGAGCTCCGCGACCACCCGCGCCTGGCCGACGGCCTGCGGGTCGTCGGCACCTTCGGCCCCTCCACCATCCAGCCGGTCGTGGCCGCCAGCCGCCTTCCCGCCCCCCTCAAGCACGAGGTGCGGGAGCTCCTGATCACCCTGGCCGACGACCCGGCCGCGCGGCCGGTGCTGGACTACGGGCTCATCGACCGCTTCGACCCCATCGGTGACGCCGCCTACGACGACATCCGGGCCATGCTGGCCACCATCGAGACCGCCGGCTGGACCAGCCTCACCCGACGGCGACCAGACCCTGACGTCCGGCCTCCCCGGATGGCTAATGGCGGTGGGTGACGCCGGGGCGGGCGAGGTTGGCGAGGGTCGGCTGCTTCACCGGCATGTCGCCCAGCGCCTCCTCGATGGCGGCCAGGGTGTCCGGGGTGAGCTCGATGCCCGAGGCCTTGGCGTTGGCGTGGACCTGCTCGGGGCGCGAGGCGCCCACGATCGCGGACGCCAGCTCGGGCCGGCGCAGCACCCAGGCCAGCGCGAGCTCGGCCATCGTCAGGCCCGCCTGGTCGGCGACCGGCCGCAGGCGGTCGACGCCCTCCAGGACGTCGTCGTCCAGCAGGCGGTCCATTGTCATGTTCATGTCGCTGCTGGCCGCCCGCGAGTCCGGCGGGGGCGCCTGCCCGGGGCGGTACTTGCCGGTCAGCACGCCCTGGGCCAGCGGCGACCAGACGATCTGGGAGATGCCGTTGGCGGCGGACAGCCCGAACAGCTCGGCCTCGGGGGCCCGCCAGAGCATCGAGTACTGGGGCTGGGAGGAGACGAACAGGTCCGGCCCGGCCAGGTCGATCGCCGCCTGGATCTGCTCGGTCGTCCACTCGCTGAAGCCCAGGTAGCGCGCCTTGCCCGAGGCTACGACCTGCTGCAGGGCCTCGATCGTCTCCTCGATGGGGACGTCCGGGTCGAAGCGGTGCGCCTGGTAGAGGTCGACATGGTCGGTCTGCAGGCGGGCCAGCGAGGCGTCGATCTGCTTGGCGATCTGCGCCGCCGACAGGCCCCGGTCGGCCGGGTCGTCCGACATCTGGCCCCAGACCTTGGTCGCCAGCACATAGGAGTCGCGGGGTCGGCCGGAGAGGATCTCACCCCAGGCCGACTCGGCCGCGCCGCGGCCGTAGACGTTGGCGGTGTCGAAGAAGTTGATGCCGGCCTCGAACGCCGCGTCGGTGCAGGCGCGGGTCTGCTCGAACCCCACGCCGCCCGCGAAGGTCAGCCACGACCCGAGCGAGATCTCTGAGACCTCCAGATCCGAGGAGCCGAGCCTGCGGTATCTCATGACGCTCCCTCCTGGCTGCCGGCGGCGTACTCGTCGTCGGTGACGTGCTCGCCCCAGTCGGTCTCGGGTCGCTGGTCGCCGGACGCTTCGGTGATCGACAGATGGGTCATGTAGTGGTCGGGGGCGGCGCCGTGCCAGTGCCACTCGTCAGGGGGCGTCGAGACGACGTCACCGGCGCGGATCTCCTCGACGGCGCCACCGCGGGACCGCACCAGCCCCCTGCCTTCGGTCACATACAGGGTCTGGCCGACGGCGTGCGAATGCCAGGCCGTGCGGGCCGAGGGGGTGAACCGGACGGCGCTGACCCGTACCCGGGAAGGTTCCTCACCCCGGACGATGGCGTCGATGAAGACGTCGCCGGTGAACCACTCGGCCGGGCCTCTGGCGGTCGGCTGCTTGGGCTGGATGGGCACAGGCGCTCCTCGTTGCGGCTGGTCATATCCTGAGCTTACGGAGACTGGCGCGAGAGAGGGAAACCGACAGGCGCGGGGGAGGGCCCGACATGAGCGAGGCAACCGGCCGGACCGGCGGGGCGAGGCTGCCCCGGCCAATGGGCGTCGGCGAGATCCTGCACCTGACGAGTCAGCGCCTCGGATCGTTCGCTAGAGGCGCGGCAGGGTGACGACGTTGTAGAGGGTGTAGATCAGCATGGTCAGGGCGATCGCCAGCACCGCCAGCCGCACGCCGCTGAGCCTGAACCGCTGGCCGACCGCGACCAGGAACAGCACCAGGGCGAAGAGGACGGTCGCGCTGACGTACTTCTCGGCCGTGTGGCGCGCGTGGGTTCCCTCCTCCTCGATGTGGGCGGCCTTCTCGTGCAGCTGGTTGGCCTGCTCGATCTGGGGATTGTGGTACTCGGGCATGTAGCCGGGCCCTGGTGGCGCGTCGGGGTTGGTGAACGGATCGGTGGTCAGCCAGGCCGTGAAGGCTGCCCGGTACTCGGGGCTGAACCGGCGCACCAGCATCGCCTGGAGCGCGGTGTCCTTGGCGGCCCTGGCCTGCAGCCAGGAGCTGAACATGGCGGCGTCGGCGGCCAGCCGCTGCTGCCCCAGGGTGGCGGCGGCGTTGGCCTGGCCGCGGTAGACGCTCGCCTCGGAGTACAGGATCGACTGCTCCCCGTCGCCCCGAGCGGCCTGGTAGCCGCTCCATGCGGTGGCGATCGCGGCCAGGGCGAGCACCACGACCTCCACGATCTCGATGGCTTCTTCCCAGCGGCGCTTCTCCCTGGCCTTCTCCTCGCGCTCGCTCAGCTTGTGGGCGACCTCGATGTTCATCTGCTCAGGCATGCGCGAGCCTCCTCGAGCCTCCTTCCGGCCATGTCCGACCAGGATGGCAGCGCACGAATGCCTGTCGTCATCCGCAGCAGGTGAGATGCCTCCCCGGAGGATTCACCCCAATGGGGTGAGGACATCCAGCTGGGCGGGTGGCACGCTGGTGGTCCGGGACGGACGGGCAGCAGGAGGTGCCATGGAGCGGCCCTTGCCCCGGACGGTCCCCAACAGCAACAGCGCTCCCGGCCCCGGGCTGGTGTGGAGCATGCCCGGCTCGAGCCGGGAGCACGACGACCATTTCACCTAGATGAATGTCGGATGTGGATGAAGCCCCCTCATCCACCCACGGGCCACAATTGCGGACATGAGGCAGAGACGAACGTCCGGCGTCAGGAGACCGACGATCTACCGGATCGTCGTCCGTGGCGAGCTCAGCCACCGGTACCTGTCGGCGTTCGAAGGCATGACCCTGGCGGCGGGCGACGGGCAGACCACCATCAGCGGACCCGTGGTCGACCAGGCACAGCTGTACGGCCTGCTCGACCGCGTCAGCGACCTCGGACTCGAGCTCATCAGCGTCAACCCCAGCCCCGAACCCGCGGCGCGGGCCGCCCAGACAGGCAGGTAGCCATGGGGGCGGCGCAGGGAGCCAGAACGGCGCAGCGCCAGCGACAGCTACGGAGGCCGGCGGCCGCCGTAGCTGCGGGCCTGCTCGCCGCCAAGCTGGCGCCGCCCCGCAGCTCCCTCCGCCAGGTGCCCCGGCCGCGGCTGTTCGATCCGCTCCAGGCCGGCACCCGGCAGCTGCTGACGCTGGTGTCGGCTCCGGCGGGTGCGGGCAAGACCACGCTGCTCGCCGCCTGGAGCTCGTCGCGGCAGCCGCCGGGGCCGGTTGCCTGGCTGTCGCTGGATGCCGGCGACAACGAGGTCGCCCGGTTCTGGTCGTACACCCTGGCGGCGCTGTGCCAGTCGGGCGCCGTGCCCGGCGACAGCGCGCTGCGGGCGCTCGCACCCCCGGCCGAACCGGACAAAGACTTCCTGTCCCAGCTGGTCAGCGGCCTGGCGGCACTGCCCAGCCCGGTCGTGCTGGTCCTCGACGACCTCCACGACATCACCGACGCGACCGTCTTCGAGGGGCTGGAGTTCCTCCTGCGCCACGCCCCCCCGCAGCTGCGGCTGGTGCTGGCCACCCGGGTCGATCCGCCCTTGCCGCTGCAGCGGCTGCTGGTCAGCGGAAAGCTCGTCCAGGTACGGGCGGCCGACCTGGCGTTCACCGTCGCCGAGGCGGCCGAGCTGCTGAGCTCGGTCGAGGACCTGTCCGAGGAGGACCTCGTCCTGCTCCAGGCCCGCACCGAAGGATGGGCCGCCGGGCTCAGGCTGGCCGCCATGTCGCTGGAGGGCCAGCCCGACCCGCACCAGTTCGTGGCCGAGCTCGCCGGCGACGACAAGAGCATCGGCGACTACCTCACCGGCGAGGTGCTCGACCGGCAGCCGGAGGACCTGCGCAGCTTCCTGCTCCAGACCAGCATCGTCGACGAGCTGGACGGCGACCTGGCCGACACCCTGACCGGCGGGCACGGCGGCGAGTCGATGCTGGCCCGTCTGGAGCGCTCCAACGGGTTCGTGGTGGCGGTCGGCTCGCGCCGGACCTCCTACCGGTACCACCAGCTGTTCGCCGACCTGCTCCGCTACGAGCTCCGCCGGGAGGCGCCGGGCCAGGTCATCCGGCTGCACCGTCGCGCCGCCGACTGGTACGCCGCCCGGGGCGAGACCGTGCACGCGATCCGGCAGACCCTCATGGCGCAGGACTGGCGCCATGCGGCCGACCTCACGGCCGAGCACGGGCCCAGCCTGATCCTCCGGGGCCACGCCGCCACTCTCCATGAGCTGGTCGAGCGGCTCCCGGCCGACCTGGTCCAGGCGGATCCCGAGCTGCAGCTGCTGGGCGCCGCCGACCGGATCGTCCGCGGCGACGTCGAGGCGACCGCCGCCCAGCCGCCGGCCAGGTCCCAGCCGGACAGGCCGCCGAGCAGGAAGCGGGACCGGTTCGCGCTGCTGCGGGCGGTCGTGCGCACCATGCTGGCCTGGCAGGCCGGCGACCTCGACCAGGTGCGGGTCGACGGCGCGGAGACGCTGGCGCTGCAGTCGCGGGTCGGGAAGGACGGCGAGGACGACGATGCCCGGGCGGTCGCCTTGTTCACCGTCGGCACCGCCGAGCTCTGGACCGGCCACCTGGCCAGCGCCGAGCCGCACCTGCGCGAGGGCATCGCAGCCGCCCTCCAAGCCCGGCTCGGCTCCGTCCACGTCGCCTGCCTCAGCCAGCTTGCGCTGCTGCACGCGATCCGGGGTGAGCTGCACGAGGCCTCGCGGTGGGGTGCCAGCGTGGTCGAGGGCGCCGCCGAGGAGGACGGCTCGTCGCCGATGCAGGCGGCCGGCGGTTCGCTCGCGCTGGCATGGGTCGCCTACTACCGGGACGACCTGGGTGAGGCGACCCGCTACCTGGACCAGGCAGAGGCGACGTCAGCCGCCGACTTCCGGCCCATGACGCTCATGGCCGCCATCCTGCGGGCACGCGTGCAGCGGGCCCGCGGCGACCTGGCCGGCGCCCTGAGCATGGTGGCGACCGCCCACCGGGACCTTGCCGGGTGGCGACCGCCACGGTCGTTGTGGCGCTGGCTGGTGCTGACCGAAGCGGAGCTCCGCAGCACCGCCGGGCAGGCGCAGCCGGCCTCGGCGATCCGCAAGCGCCTCGACGAGGACCGGCCGCTGTCGGGCGGGGAAGCCATGGTGCTGGCCCGCCTGCAGCTTGCCGAGGGCGACCCGGCGGGTGCCGCCGCGGCCCTTGCGCCCTGCCTGGACGGCTCGGCTGCCGACGGGTTCCTGACGATCCAGGCCGAGATGTGGCTCCTGGACGCCCTGGCACACGACGCCCTCGCCGACCACGACCAGGCGGCGGTGTCGCTGGAGCGTGCCCTCGACCTGGCCGTGCACGGGGGGCTCCAGCGGAGCTTCCTCGACGCCGGCGCCCCCGCCCGGTCGCTGCTCGCCCGCTACCGCCAGCGGCTGCCGACGCACTGGTCCTATCTGGACGAGCTGCTGCAGGTGTCCGCCGAGTCGGCACAGGTGACGGTCGTCGCGCCGAAGCTGATCGATCATCTCACCGATCGGGAGCACACCGTCCTCCGGTACCTGCCCAGCCTGATGACCTACGAGGAGATCGCCGCCGACCTGTACGTCTCGCTCAACACCGTGAAGACCCACGCCTACGGGATCTTCCGCAAGCTCGGGGTCACCGGCCGACGACAGGCGGTGCGCAGCGCCCGCGAGCTGCATCTTCTCTGACCGCGCCGGACCGGCCGATCTCATGCCCAACGGAGGATGACCAGCGGGCGGGGGCGGTGAGACGGTCGCCCACCGAGCAGGCGAACCAGAAGGGATGCCACCATGCCCGCGACCACCCGGCGAGCCAAGCGGATCTCCGACGACGACCTCCAGCGGCTGCTCGTCCTTCTCAAGGGCGCCGACAGCACCGAGCTGAAGCTGACCGTGCCCGACTCCGAGCAGCGCTCGGCCGTGACCGTGCTCGGCATGGACCCCCTGGACGCCCAGATCCGCCAGGTCTTCTTCTTCGACACCCCCGAGCTGACGCTCAACAAGCATGGCGTCGTCGTGCGCGCCCGCCGGGTGCAGCAGCGCGACGACGACTCGGTGGTCAAGCTGCGGCCGGTGGTCCCGGACGACCTCCCCAGCGGTCTCCGCAAGGACAAGAACCTGGTCGTCGAGGTCGACGCCATGCCCGGCGGCTACGTCTGCTCGGCATCGCTGAAGGGCGCGCCGGTGGGCGGCGGGGTGAAGGCGGTGGCCACGGGCGACCGGCCGATCCGCAAGCTGTTCTCCAAGGAGCAGCAGGCGTTCTACACCGCCCACGCCCCCGACGGCATCGGCCTGGACGACCTCACCGTCCTGGGCCCGATCAACCTCATGAAGCTGAAGTTCTCGCCGCGGGGCTATGGCCGGCGCCTGGTGGCCGAGCTGTGGCTGTACCCCGACGGCTCGCGGATCCTCGAGCTCTCGACCAAGTGCGCGCCCGCCGAGGCGTTCGACGTCGCCGCCGAGACCCGGGCGTTTCTGTCCTCGCAGGGCGTGGACCTGTCCGGGGAGCAGCAGACCAAGACCAAGACCGCGCTGGAGTTCTTCTCCCGCAACCTCAAGGCCGCGGCCGGCGCCTGACCTCCACCAGCTCCAGACCGAGCATCCGGGCCCTGGCCAGGACGCCGAGCAAGGCCGCCTGGTCGGGGAGCCGGCCCCGCAGCACCGTCCGCACCGGGTCGACCGCCATCTCCAAGCCCTCTTCGGCGGCGGCCGTGACCGCGTCGCTGTGCCGACCCCTGACCCGCACCGCATACCGGACCACACCCATGCCGCACCCCGTACAGCTTGCCGCTTCGTCGTGCCATCTGGGCATAAGCATCGTCCCGGACAACCCCATCGTCACCATCCCTCTCGGGTGAGTTCCCGCTCGTGTCATTCCCGGGCACCGGGACTCCGTCGTGCCGCATCTCACCCGGCCCGTGTGAGGCCGTCCACC
>Ga0307416_100000863_pt1 | contig 15939 bp, 15 predicted proteins | sample DK1Cmetagenome_2_FD_203821 | JGI IMG/M metagenome (GOLD analysis project Ga0307416, IMG submission 203821) | Maize rhizosphere microbial communities from greenhouse at UC Davis, California, United States - DK15-C-3 | ecosystem: Host-associated > Plants > Roots > Rhizosphere > Soil | place...
CGGCTGATGGGCCGCGCGAGCGCGTCGATCGAGGTGCCGGGGCTCGCATCCGACGCCGAGGCCCTGTGGTACGACCCGGTCCGCTGGCCGGCGTTCATCGACGGCTTCGCGCACGTCGTCGAGCTGTCCGGCGACTGGCCGGCCGAAGGGCGGCTCAGCTGGAACAGCACGCCCGGGGGTCGCGGCCGGGTGCGCGAGGTGGTGACCGCGTACGAGCCGCGCAGCGGCCAGACGCTGGAGGTCGAGGACAGCCGCCTGCGCGGCACCCAGCGGGTCGCGTTCACGCCCGGACCGGAGGCCGTCAAGGTGACGCTCGAGCTCGACTACGAGCTCAAGGAGCGCAACGCGCTGACGTGGCTGATCGACCCGCTGTTCGTGCGCCGCGAGATCGTCGCCTCGCTGCGCCGCACGCTCGCCCGCTTCGCCCGCGAGCGGCGCGGGGACATGGAGATGGAGCCCGAGCCCAGCCGCTAGGGTCCTGCCGATGTTCGTCTTCAAGGCCGCGGTCGTGGGCGCCGGTGTCATGGGCGGCGAGATCGCGCAGGTAATCGCAGCGGCAGACATCCCGGTCGTGCTCAAGGACGTCGACCAGCGCTTCGTCGACGCTGGGCTCGAGAAGGCCCGCGACGTGACCGCCGGCCAGGCCGCCAAGCTCGTCGAGAAGGGCAAGCTCACGCAGGAGCAGGCCGACGCGCAGGGGCAGCGGATCGTCGCCAACATCACCGGCGCGACGGGCTACGACGGCTTCGGCGACGTCGACTTCGTCATCGAGGCGGTGCCGGAGAGGATGGAGGTCAAGCACCAGGTGTTCGCCGAGCTCGACGCCGTCACGCCCGGCCACGCGATCCTGGCCTCGAACACGTCGGGGCTCTCGATCACCGAGATCGCCGACGCCACACAGCGGCCCGACAAGGTCGTCGGCTTCCACTTCTTCTGGCCCGCCTCGTTCATGCGCCTGATCGAGGTGATCGAGGGCGACGACACCGCGCCCGAGACGATGCAGGCCGCGACGACGTTCGCGCAGGCGATCAGGAAGCTGCCGATCAGGGCCGCCGACAGCCCGGGCTTCGTGGTCAACCGCATCCTCGCCTCGACCGCGTCGGAGATCTGGCGCTACCAGGACGAGACCGGGGTCCCGGTGGAGGAGATCGACGAGTTCATCCGGGAGCGCGCGCAGATGCCGATGGGCCCGTTCCGCGTCGCCGACATGTCGGGCCTCGACACGGTCGTGAAGGTCGCACGCGACATGCGCGAGCACTACGGCGACCGCTTCTACGTGCACAAGGGGATGGAGGAGCGCCTAGAGCGTGGCGACCTCGGCGCCAAGACGGGGAAGGGCTTCTATGAGCACCGCTGAGCACTCGACCGGCCTCGACGAGCGGATCGCCGAGCGCTCCGCGCTCAAGGCGATCGTCGAGGCCTGCCTGGTGCTCGAGGAGGGCATCGCCGGCGTGCGCGAGATCGATCTCGGGCTGATGATGGGCACCGGCATGGTCCCCGGCCCGTTCGCGCGGGCGGACCTGCGCGGGCTCGACGACGTGCTCGCCGCGCTCGAGCGCGCCGAGCGCGACTGGGGCGAGCACTTCTCGCCGCCGCTCGTGCTGCGCCGGCTCGTCGCCCAGGGCCGGCTCGGCGCCAAGAGCGGTCAGGGCTTCTACCCGTACCCGCAGCCGGAGGCGGGCTACGAGACGGCGGTGGTGAAGCTCGACCGCCGCGGCGACGACGTCGTGGTGCTCTGGCTCGACAACCCGCCGGCGAACTCGCTCTCGCCCAAGGTGATCGAGGCGCTCGAGACGGCGTGGAAGGAGGTCGACGGCAGCGCGAAGGCGGTGATCGTCGCCTCGCCCAACCCGGCGCTGTTCTGCGCCGGCGCCGACGTCAAGGCGTTCACGCGGATGGATCCGCGCGGCGGCAGGGAGCTGCTCGACCGCGCGCATGCGCTGCTGCGCTCGTTCGAGCGCTCGCGGACGATGACCATCGCTGCCGTCAACGGACTCGCCCTCGGCGGCGGCTGCGAGCTGGCGATGGGCTGCGACGTGCGGATCGCGGCCTACTCGGCCTCGTTCGGCCAGCCCGAGATCGGGCTCGGCATCATCCCCGGCTTCGGCGGCACGCAGCGGCTGCCGCGCCTCGTCGGACCGGCGAAGGCGCTGGAGATGAACACGACCGGTGACCCGATCGCCGCCGAGGAGGCGTACGAGTTCGGCCTCGTCAACCGCGTCGTGGCCGATCACGAGCTGTTCGACACCGCGCTGGCGTGGGCGCGCAAGTTCGGTCGGCAGGCGCCGCTGGCGCTCGAGCAGATCAAGCGCGTCTCCAGCCGCGGCGACCTTGATGCTGGCATCGAGGCGGAGAAGGACGGCTTCGCGGCGGTCTTCGCGTCGGAGGACGCGCGCGAGGGGATCGGCGCGTTCCTGGCCAAGCGCACGCCGAGGTTCAAGGGCGCTTGAGCGTCTCGGTGAGCTCCGGCGCCGCACGGCTGGCCGAGCTGCTGCGCTCGTCCGATCGGGTGCTCGCGCTCACCGGCGCCGGGATCTCGGTCCCGTCGGGCATCCCGGACTTCCGTTCGCCCGGCACCGGGCTATGGGCGAACGTCGACCCGATGCAGGTCGCGCACATCGAGGTCTTCCTGCGCGAACCCGGGCGCTTCTGGCGCTTCTACGGCCAGCGCTTCGCCGCCCTGCGCGGCAAGCGGCCGAACGCGGCGCACCTGGCGCTCGCCGAGCTCGAGCGTCGCGGCGTCGTCGAAGCGGTCGTAACGCAGAACATCGACGGGCTGCACCGGCTCGCCGGCACACGCGACCTGATCGAGGTGCACGGCACGATCGGGACGTCTTCGTGCCTCGAGTGCGACGAGCAGCACGAGCTCGAGGAGGTGCGGAGGCGGCTGGCGGCCGCGCCCGACGGCGTGCCGCGCTGCAGCTGCGGCGCAGCGCTCAAGCCGGACGTCGTCCTGTTCGGCGAGCTGCTCCCGGAGGCGGCGCTCGAGCGCGCCTCCGCGCTCGCGGCGGCGGCCGACCTCCTGCTCTGCGTCGGCTCCTCGCTCGAGGTCTACCCGGTGGCGCAGCTGCCCCAGATCACACTGAGCGCCGGCGGTGCGGTGGCGCTGGTCACGATCGGGCCGACGCCGTACGACCGCGACGCGGTCGTGCGGTTGACGGGCGACGTGGTGGACGAGCTCGGCGCGGTGCTCGCCGCGCTTTGAGCCTCGGTCGCGCTGCCCGCATGACGCGTTGCGAGTTGACCTCGTATGACGACGTCAAGTCGCAACGGACCGTCGTCGCGATTCACACTCAAGTCGTGAGACCTGACCCGCCTCCCCTAAAGCCGCCGTAGGCGCCGGCACCGCCACCCACGCCCGAGCTCAAAACGAAGCGCCCGCCGTCCGCGCCCGCAGCGCCGCCTCGAGCCGCGCCAGCGCGCGCTCGACGACCGCCCGCCCCGCCTCCTCGAGCGCGCCCTGCCGAGCGGCGCGCGCGGCCGTCGCCACGCCCGGCGCCAAGCCCGCCAGCTCCTCCAGGCGCTCCGGCATCCCCGCCAGCTCGCGCCAGCCCTCCAGCTCACACAGCGCCGCGCCGAGCGCCGCGTCGAGCTGGAGCGCGGCCTCTCGTTCGCGGCCGTGCTCGAGGTCGAGCCGGGCGCGCAGCGCGAGGAGCTCGCACGCCAGCGCGACGTCGCGCGCCGCGAGCAGCGCGGCGAAGCGCTCCTGCGGGCGCAGCGCCGACTCGCGCGCGGCGCGCGGGCGCTCCGGCGGGAGCTCGCGCGCCGCCGTCCAGCGGCCGTCGGCCACCTGTTCGCCCGTGCCGTACCCCACGCGCGTCGCGAGCGCGTGAGGCGGCGCGACCTCGCCGGCGTACGGATCCGCCGCGGCGATCCGGCGGGCGTGCAGCGCCTGGTTGAGCACGGCCAGCGCCGCGGCCACGCGCTCGCGCGCCTCGCGGCCGCCGGCCCGCTCGAGCCAGGCCTCGGCGCGCGCCTCGCCGTCGAGCCGCTCGGCGCCGATCACGGTCGCGCGCGTCACTTCGACCGAGCCGGCCTCCGCCGGGCGCGCGCGGCGGCCGCCGAGGCGCTGACGCCGCGGCAGCTCGAGGCCGCCGATCACCACCACCTGCTGCGCCTCGTCGCCCGCGAAGCGGCGAACGACGTAGCGGCCGGGGTCCGGTCCGAGCCGCCCGGGCAGCTCCCACTGGACGAAGCCGAAATAGGCCGGCGTGCTACTCGCCGTTGTGGGCAGGGCTGGCGCGGCGGGTCGCGTCGACCGCGTACTCGGACGGCTTGCGCGCGACGCTCGGGTTGTCGATCTCGTCGAGCCGGGCGATCAGCTTGACCCACTGGTGGGGCTCGAGGATCGCGTCGACCTGGCGCGCCGTCTTCGCGTTGGAGCCGTAGAGGGGCCGGAAGCCGACGTGGATGTGGTCGGCGTGGTCGGCCATCGCGAACGTGTTGTCGGTGTCCTGGAACGACATCAGGGAGATGATCTGGTGCGGCTTCATCGTCCCCTGCAGCGTCAGCAGGCGCTGGATCGCCAGCTCGGCGATCGAGCCCGCGCCCTGGTTGCCGAGGATCGGCACGCCGTTGATCGCCGCGATGTCGACCGCCGTGCCGGTCGAGTGCTCGGACACGTTGCCCGACGCGGTCAGGTAGGAGTGGCCGCAGCGCAGCGAGCTGACCGTCGGCTTGAGTCCGTTCGCGACGAGGAACTCGAGCGTCGCCAGCACGCGGCGGTCGATCTGGCCGGCGCGGATGTCCTGGCGTCCGCAGTCGTAGATCTGGACGTTGGGATCGGCCATCACACGCTCGGCGAGCGCCTCCTTGCTCAGGAGCAGGATCTGGCCGATCGACGGCGTCTGCGCGTCCTTGCCGAAGAACGGATTGCGGCCTGCCGCGCGGTAGATCGCGCTCGACTCGAGCAGCTTCCAGCCGTCGAGGATCGGCTTGGGGTCGATCCGCGGGGCGCCGCGGCCGGCGGGTCGGATCTCGAACAGCAGGTGCGGCGCCGTCCGCTTCGAGACGCGCCCGACGTGGCCGAGCACGGTCCCGGCCGTCACGCGCGCGCCGCGCTTCAGCGGCTTCATGTCGACGCGTGAGCGGTCGAGCCCGAAGACGCGGTTGAGGTAGCTGCCGAAGCTCTCGGAGCGCTCGAAGGCCTGCTGCTCGCCGCCCGCCCTGGACGAGTTCGCGCGCTTCGGGTTGGCGAACAGGCGCTCCTTCGCCGGCGCGGCGGTGGCCTTCGGCTTGCGCGGCTTGGCGCGCTTGCGGGGCTTGGCCGCCTTGCGCGTCTCGAGATCGGTCCGGGTCGTGACGGAAGCCGGGCCCTTCGGCGCCGCGTCGCGCGCCGGCAGCCGCAGCTCGCGCGCGACGTCGCGCTTGCTCAGCTGCTGTGGCTTGGGCGTCGGGAACGACTTGACCGTGTCCTTCAGGTGCGCGTACGTGTAGGTGTTGCCGTAGACGTCCTGCAACGTGACGAACGTGCCGAGCCGGCGGCTGTGGCCGACGTCGACGATCCGCCCGTCGTTGACGGCCACCACCGGAGCGCCCGAGCGCGTGAAGACCTTGATCCCCTTGCGCCGGTCGGCCGCCTCGACGACGTAGGCCGGGTTCTCGCCGCGCTTCGCCGCACGGATGTCCTTGCGCTTGACCTCCTTGGCGTAGGCCGCCTTCGCCTGCACGGGGAAGCGGCCCTGCGTCAGCCCGGACAGCGAGCCGACCAGCTCGGCCGGCAGGCCGCCGATATAGCGCGCGCGCAGGATCACCGAGTCGACGTACCAGTCGGCGTGGTTGTAGGCGAAGATCGCGCCGCGCAGGTCCTTGTCGGCGCCGGCGGCGCGCAGGTAGCGCGCCGCGGCGAAGATCGCGTCGACCGGGTTGTACGGGTCCTTCAGGCCGTCCTGGTTGCCGTCGACGCCGAACAGCTCCCAGGTGCCGGGCATGAACTGCATCCACCCGAGGGCGCCCGCTGAGGAGACGTTGAGGTTGCGGCCGTAGTCGGTCTCGATCTCGTTGATCGCCGCGAGCACCTCCCAGCGGACGCCGTATTCGATGCCCGCCGCCTGGTAGATCGGAAGCAGGAACGGCGGGATCCGGAACTTCTCGATGAAGAAGTTCGGCACGCCGATCGGAGCGGGTCCCGGGGTCGCGAGCGACACGGTCGGGTTCTCGAGCGTCGGCGAGCCGTCGGTGTGGCGCGTCGGGTTGTCGCGGTCGACGTGCTTCTTGGCGCCGTCGACCGTGCCCTCGAGGGCGTCCCTGAGGGCCTCGGCATTGGGGTTCGCCGCCGCGCGGTCGTCACCGACGTTGGGCGTGGGCTTGCCGCCCTTGCTCCCGCTGCCGGCGTCGGGCGTGGCCGTGGGCGCCGGGTCGACGCCCGGCGAGCCGCCGCCGCCCGACGGCTGCTGGGGCGGATCCGGTGGCGCCGGAGTCGGCGTGGGCGTGGGCGTGTCGTCTGGCGTCGCGGTAGCCGTCGGGGAGACGCTCGGCTCCGGCGTGGGCGTCTCGACCGGCCCGAGGTCCTCGATCGACTGGACGGGCGCCGGCAGTCCGGGGATCTCTATCGACTGCACGGTCGAGCCGGGCGGGACGTCGACGGTCATGGTCTGCTGCTCGCCCGTAACCAGCGTGACGGTGACGCGGTGCAGCTCGGCGGAGGCGGGCACGACGAGCAGGCCGAACACAGCGGCGGCGGCGAGCGCGATGACCGGCTTCCGTCGTCTCATTTGGGTGGTGCGAGCCCCTCTCCCGCAGTATCGGCGCGTTTCTCGCCCCATGCGCCGCTTCCCCGATCATGCCGAAGGGTTGGGCGCACCGTACTGGTCGAGTATCCAGGTTGCAATCGAGGAACGCTTAAACGCCGGAATCTCTGGCGCCATTTCGCCGACTTCCTTGGCTCCGCTCGGCCGCACTCGCCGGCTGCCGGGCAGACTCACGCTCAGGTCGAGCGTCAGAAGCGGTCTCTTCATGCCACTGCGCTACGTTCCGGCCGGCAGCGGCACCGACCAGGCCTGAGACAGGAGGCAGCGATGGCAGACGACGCGAGTGGCGAGCGGCTCCGCGCTCGGATCACACGCCAGGGCGAGGACGCGCTGGGCAAGCTGGCGCAGGACCTCCTGGAGAACCCGCTCGTCACGGGCGCGATCAGCCGTGCATTCGAGGCGCGCGAGAAGGCGGTGTCGGCACAGGAGACCGCGATGAGCGCGCTCAACCTGCCCTCGGCCGCCGACCTGGAGCGCCTCACGCGGCGGCTGCGTTCGGTGTCGCAGCGGCTCGAGGGGATCGAGGACGGCGTCGACCGGCTCGACCGCCGCTTCGAGGAGGTCTCCCGCACGGCGAGGCCGCCGGACGACCGGTTGGCGGCGATCGAGGCCCAGGTCTCCAAGCTGGCCGCCGAGGTGGCTAACCTCGCCGGCGCGCTCGACGCCGCGCCGGCGCCGGTGCCGCGCGAGCAGGAGCGGCTCGAGGTCGACGAGCCGGCGGAGAAGCGGCCGGCGCGCAAGCGCACGAGCACGAAGGCGCGCGCGAAGAAGTCGTAGGCCGGCAGGAGGCGGCGCCCAGCGGGCGGCCTCAACGCGCCCGCGACGGGGCGAGCGCAGCGGTCGCCGCCGCGCCCAGCGCGGACTCGAGCGGCTCGAGCGCGTCGTCGGCGAGCCGCTCGCCGCGCGCACGTGTGACTGCGAGGATCGCTCCGGCCGCCGCGCCCTGGGCTGCGGCGGCGGCGAGCACCGCGGCCGTGGCGAGGTCGCAGGCCAGCGCGCCGGTGCCGGCCCACGTCGTCGCGCGCACAGGGTCGTGTATGTCCACCGACGCCACGAGCCCACGCACCGCGCCCGGTGCGGCGAGCGCGCCCGCCAGCGCGGCGTCCGCCTCGACGCGCTCGCCGGCGCCGAGCGCGCGGCTCGCGCCGTCGGTCGCGAGCGCCGCCTCGGCGACGACGATCGCTCCGAGCGGCGTGGCGCCGAGCCCGGCCGCGGTCCCGACGCGGATCAGCCGCCGCGCGCCCAGCTCGAGCAGCTCGGCCACGACCGCCGCCGCGCTCGGACCGCCGAGCCCGGTGCTCTGGATCGTCAACAGCTCGCCGTCGGCGGCGCGGCCGCTGTAGCCCCACAGACCCCGATGGTGGTTGAGCATCCGCGGCCCGTCGATCAGCTGCGTCGCGAGCCGCAGCGCGCGCCCGGGGTCGCCGGGCAGCAGCACGCGCTCGGCCACGGGCTCGTGCGGCTTGAGGATCACGGGTGCGTGCGGCACGTCGCCGCGCATTCAAGCTAGGATCGCGCGGCCATGGCCAAGAAGAGCTCCAAGAAGGACAAGGCGACCGCCGGCGCAGCCGAAGCCGTCGAAGCCGTTCGCGCCGCCGTCGAGCGCACCTTCACCGCGTCCGCCGAGGGCGCGAAGTCGACGCGCGGCCGCGCGAAGGACGTCACCGCCGCTGCGAACCGCATCCGCGAGGTGCTCGAGGAGCGCGTGCTCGAGGAGCTCAAGGGCCTGCGCAGCGACGTCGAGGGGCTCGCGCGGCGCGTCTCCGCGCTGGAGGTCGGCCCGCTCGGCGGCTCGAGCCCAAGCACGGAGACGACGGCCGCCTCCACCCCCGCGAGGAAGCCGGCCGCGCGCCGACCGGCGGCGCGCAAGTCCTCGTCGACCGCCGCGAAGCCGGCGTCGTCGCGCACGTCGACCGCGCGCAAGGCATCGTCGGCGAAGCCCGCCGCCTCCTCGGCCGCACGCAAGACGCCGTCGCGCTCGACCACCGCGCGCAAGCCGGCGGCGCGCCGCTCGTCGTCGGCGCGCTCGGGCGGCACGACGCGGGCCGGCGGCGCTTCCTCCTCGGGCGCCGGAAGCACGACCTCGGGCACGTAGCCGCGATGGGCGCCTCGTTCGACTCGCCGGCGGAGTTCAAGGCGGTGATCGACCGGGTCTTCACGATGATGGACGAGGACCCCGACATGGGCCCGAAGCTGCGCGACGCCGACGTCCCGATGCGCTACGACTTCGAGGACGTCGATCTCGTCGCCAACATCCGCGCCGCGCGCGACGACGAGGAGGGCAACCTGCACTGGGCGTGGAGCGACGACGTCGACTGGGAGCCGCGCGTGAAGATGGCGATGTCGTCCGAGACCGCCAACAAGTACTTCCAGGGCAAGGAGAACGTCGCGATGGCGATCGCCCGCCGCCGCATCAAGTCCGGCGGCGACGTCAAGGCGGCGTTGGCGCTGATGCCGATCACGAAGCCGGTGTTCGCGCAATATCGCGCGATGCTGGAGGCGGAGTATCCGCACCTCCTCGTGTAGGTCTGCACGTACGGCCGTTGACAGAGTCGCCTCGCGCCGGTAGACCTTGCGGCACCGATCAAGGCAACAGGCCGGGAAGTGGGGGGCGGTAGTCCTCCGCAAGGCGTCGCGAACACCACGAACGCCGTCGGCCGAGGCAGCGGGCCGCATTGCCCGCCAGCGGCGGGGTCTTCTCAGAAGTCCCGCCGCTTTCTTTTGGCCCGGCCGCTAGCTTCACTGCCGTCATGGCCGAGGTCACCGCCGCGGACGTCGCGCGCATGATCGACGTCCCGCCCGACACCCTGCGACGCTGGGTGCGGTCCGGTGTCGTGCCGCAGAAGGGCGGGAAGTGGTCGCCCGCGGCGATCGCCCAGGCGCGGATCGTCGCGCGGCTGCGCGAGCGCGGCCACACGATGCCGCAGATCCGCGCCGCGGTCGAGAGCGGGCGGCTCGCCTACGGGTACCTGGAGCAGCTGTTCCCCGACGGGCGGGGGCCGCACTCGCTCGACGACGCGGCCGAGCGAACGAGGCTCGAGCCGGCGCTGATCGAGCGGATCTGGGGCTCGCTGGGCTTCCCGGGCGACGGCGGCTTCACCGACGCCGACCTCGACCTGCTCGAGTACGCGGGGACCGTGCTGCACGCCGGCTTCCCGCTCGTCGCGTTCCTCCAGTTGACGCGCGTGTACGGGCAGGCGATCGCGCAGATCGCCGACGCCGAGGTCAAGCTGTTCCACCTCTACGTGCACGAGCCGCTGATGCGCGACGGCGTCCCCGGGCTCACGATGGCCGAGGAGATGGAGGGCCTGGCGTCCGACGTGCTCCCGCTCGCCGCGCCGGTGATGGACGGGCTGCACCGCCGGCTGCTGCGCCACTTCGTCGAGCAGGACGTCGTCGGGCACATGGAGGCCGAGGCGGACTTCGACCTCGGCCGGCTCCGCGTCGCGATCGCGTTCGCCGACCTGGCGGGCTACACGCGACTGACCGAGCAGGCGGGGGAGGAGCAGGCGCTCGACGTCGTCGAGCGCTTCGTCGCCGGCGTCGAGGCGACGCTCCCCGACGACGCGCGCGTGGTCAAGACGATCGGCGACGAGGTCATGATCGTCGGCTCCGACGCCGCCGCGCTCGCGGACTGGGCGGTCGGCTACCAGCGCCTGGCGGCGACGGCGCGGCCACGGCCGCGGATCGGGCTGCACGCCGGCGCGGCGCTCTACCGCGACGGCGACTACTACGGTCGCGCCGTCAACCTCGCGTCGCGCGTCGCGGCGCGCGCGGCCGGCGGCGAGGTGCTCGTCACGCGTCCGATCGTCGACGCGGCAGGCCCGCACCTGAGCTTCGACCAGATCGGCGAGGTCGTGATGAAGGGCTTCTCCGAGCCGACCGAGCTGCTCGTCGCGAGGCAGGCGGGTGAGTGGGACGATGGCTGACGTGCTCGAGCGCGTCCGTGCCGGCGGCCTGCTCTTGCCCGGCCGCCCCGTGCTCGTGCTGCTGTCGGGCGGCCGCGACTCCGTCTGCCTGCTCGACGTCGCGGTCGAGATCGCGGGCGCCGAGCGCGTCGCGGCGCTGCACTGCAACTACGGGCTGCGCGACGCCGCGGCCGAGGACGAGGCGCACTGCGCCGCGCTGTGCGGGCGGCTCGGCGTCGAGTTGCACGTCCGCCGGCCGCGCCGGCCCGACGGCACGGGAACCCAGCCGGCTTCGCCGGCCGGCACAGGAACCCAGCCGGCTTCGCCGGCGGGCAACCTCCAGGCGTGGGCGCGCCACGAGCGCTACGCCGCCGCCGCCGCGATCGCGGCCGACCGCGGCGGCGACATCGCCGCCGGCCACACCGCCAGCGACCAGGTCGAGACCGTGCTCTACCGGCTCGCCGCCTCGCCGGGCCGCCGGGCGCTGCTCGGCATGTCCGTACGCGAGGGCGGGCTGGTGCGGCCGCTGCTCGCGGTCACGCGCGACGAGACCGCGGCGCATTGCGCAGCGCGCGGGCTGGCGTGGCGCGAGGACGCCAGCAACGCCACGCGCGAATTCGCCCGCAACCGCGTGCGCGCCGAGCTGCTGCCGGCGCTGCGCTCGCTGCACCCGGCCGCCGAGGCGAACGTGCTGCGCACGCTCGAGCTGCTGCGCGACGAGGCCGCCGTGCTCGACGCGGTCGTCGACTCGGCGCTCGAGCAGGCGGGCGAGCCGCCGGCCCTGGAAGCCCTCCACGCGCTGCCGCCGGCGCTGCGCCGGCTCGCGCTGCAGCGGCTCGCCGACCGCAGCGCCGGCGGCCAGGCGCCGGCGGTCGGTCACCGCACCGCCGAGGTGCTCGCGCTGCGCGAGGGCGGCGCGCTGGACGTCGGCGGCGGCCTGCGCGCGGAGGTCCGCGGCGGCGCCCTGCGCTTCGGCGCCAGCCACGGTCGCGCGGCGCCGCACCCCGACCCGGCCCGTCCGTAGGATGCGCGCTCGTGAGCCTCGACGCGGGCATCGGGGAGATCCTCGTCCAGGCGGACGACCTCCGCCATCGCGTGCGCCAGCTCGGCGAGGAGATCTCGCGCGACTACGCCGACAAGGACCTGCTGCTGATCGGCGTGCTCAAGGGGGCGGTGTTCTTCCTCGCCGACCTGATGCGCGAGATCGAGGCGCCGTGCGAGGTCGACTTCATGGCGGTCGCCTCGTACGGCTCGGCGACCGAGTCCTCCGGCGTCGTCCGGATCTTGAAAGACCTCGACACGCCGATCGAGGGACGCGACGTGCTGATCGTCGAGGACATCGTCGACTCGGGCCTCACGCTGCAGTACCTGCTGCGCACGCTGGAGGCGCGCGGGCCGGCGTCACTGGAGGTCTGCGCGCTGCTGACGAAGCCCGAGCGGCGCACGGTCGACCTGCCGACGCGCTACATCGGCTTCGAGATCCCGGACAAGTTCGCGATCGGCTACGGGCTCGATCACGCCGAGCGATATCGCAACCTGCCGTACGTGGCGGCGTTATCTGTCGCATAGGATCCGGGCCCACCCTCGACGGTCCCGGCCCGCATCCTGCGGGCAAACGGCCGACCCGCTGATACCTTTGGACTGCACATGAGCCGCTTCTTCAAGAGCGCCGCCTTCCCGATCCTGATCGTGATCGTGCTGGCGTTCTTCGCCTCCAAGTTGATCTCCAACTCCGACGAGGCGCCCGCGACGTCGTTCTCGCGCTTCCTGACGCAGCTCGAGGAGGGCGACGTCAAGGCCGTCACGATGCGGACGAAGGACAACTCGCTCGAGGTCCGGCTCAACAAGGCGGAGAAGAACAAGTACACGGTCGGCTACCCGGTCGACTACGCCGACGTCCTGGTCAACAAGCTGCGCCAGGAGCAGGCGGTCGGCCACCTCAACGACTTCGACGTCAAGCCCGCGCGCACGAACGTGCTGCTGAGCATGATCGGGTGGATCCTGCCCGTGATCATCTTCATCGGCTTCTGGCTGTTCCTGATGAACCAGGTACAGGGCGGCGGGTCGAAGGTGATGTCGTTCGGCAAGTCGCGCGCCAAGCGCATGTCGGTCGACTCGCCGAAGATCACGTTCCGCGACGTGGCCGGCGTCGACGAGGCGGTCGAGGAGCTGCACGAGATCAAGGAGTTCCTCGAGAATCCGAAGAAGTTCCAGGCGCTCGGGGCGCGGATACCCAAGGGCGTGCTGCTCTACGGGCCGCCGGGCACCGGCAAGACGCTGCTCGCCCGGGCCGTCGCAGGCGAGGCCGGCGTGCCGTTCTTCTCGATCTCCGGCTCGGACTTCGTCGAGATGTTCGTCGGCGTCGGCGCCAGCCGCGTGCGCGACCTGTTCGAGCAGGCCAAGCAGAACTCCCCGTGCATCATCTTCATGGACGAGATCGACGCCGTCGGCCGTCACCGCGGCGCCGGCATGGGCGGCGGCCACGACGAGCGCGAGCAGACGCTCAACCAGCTGCTCGTCGAGATGGACGGCTTCGAGGCCAAGGACAACATCATCATGATCGCGGCCACCAACCGGCCCGACATCCTCGATCCCGCCCTGCTGCGCCCCGGCCGGTTCGACCGCCAGATCACCGTCGACCGCCCGGACCGCAAGGGCCGCGCCAAGATCCTCGAGGTCCACACGCGCGGAAAGCCGCTCGCCAAGGACATCGAGATCGACGCGCTCGCCGGCCAGACGCCCGGCTTCACCGGCGCCGATCTCTCCAACCTTGTCAACGAGGCCGCGCTGCTCGCCGCCCGCACGGGCAAGAAGGAGATCACGCAGACGGAGCTCGAAGAGGGGATCATGCGCGTCGTCGCCGGCCCGGAGAAGAAGACCCGGGTGATGGGCGAGAAGGAGCGCCTGATCACGGCCTACCACGAGATGGGCCACGCGATCGTCGGCCACTTCCTCGAGCACTCCGACCCGGTGCACAAGATCTCGATCATCTCCCGCGGCCAGGCGCTCGGCTACACGATCTCGATGCCGTCGGAGGACAAGTTCCTCACGACGCGCGCCGAGCTCAACGACACGATGGCGATGACGCTCGGCGGCCGCGCGGCCGAGGAGATCGTCTTCGGCGAGATCACGACCGGCGCGTCGAACGACCTCGAGAAGGTCACCGCGACGGCGAAGCAGATGGTCATGCGCTTCGGCATGAGCGAGAAGCTCGGCCCGCGCGTGTTCGGCCACGATCACGGCCAGCCGTTCCTCGGCCGTGAGTTCTCGTCCGAGCCGGACTACTCGGACGAGATCGCGCGCGAGATCGACGACGAGATCCGCCGCATCGTCGAGGCCGCGCACCAGGTCGCCAAGGACATGCTGCTCGAGCACCGCGAGTCGCTCACCACGATCTCGGAGCTGCTGCTCGCGCGCGAGACGATCGAGAGCCACGAGTTCGAGGCGCTGCTCGCCGGCAAGTCCCCCGAGGAGGTCTTCGGGCCCGACGACACGCCGACCGGCACGGGCACGCCCGAGCGCCCGGAGCTGCCCAGCGCGGCCGACCGCGCCGCCGGCAAGCTCGGCCTGCCGCGCCCCGGCCTCGCCGGCGGAGCCGCCGAGGCGCGCGGGCTCGAGCTGCCCGAGAAGCCTGAGCTGGCCTAGCGCGTCAGCGCGCGTCCCCGGCCGCCGTCCGGCGGACCGGCTCGCCTAGGATCCGGCGCTCCGACCGACCACCAAGGGAGCCCTCATGACAACCACTCCGCGATCGCTCGTGACCGGCGTCGACTTCGTCTGCGTGGCGACGAAGGACCTCGCCGCCGCGCGCGAGTTCTACGGCGACGTGCTGGGCCTCGAGCCGTCGAGCGTCTGGCAGGGGCGAGGGGCAGAGCCCCTCGGAGCCGAGTTCGAGACCGGCAACCTCACGATCGCGCTGGTCGACTCGGCGGCGCTCGGCCTCGAGTTCCGGCCCAACAACCATCCGATCGCGCTGCGCGTCGACGACGTGCACGCCGCGCGGGCGGAGCTGGAGTCGCGCGGCGTCGAGTTCAAGGGCGAGACGATCGACTCCGGCGTCTGCCACCAGGCGCTCTTCGAGGACCCGGACGGCAACACGCTGGACCTCCATCACCGCTACGCACCGCGAGCCGGGGCCTGAGCGCTCCGGTACGGTCCGGGCGTGTACCGGATCATGGGCGTGGTCAATGTCACGCCGGACTCGTTCTCCGACGGCGGCGCCTTCCTGGAGAGAGACGCCGCGGTGAACCACGGGCTGCGGCTGGCGTTCGAGGGCGCCGACCTGCTCGACGTCGGCGGCGAGTCGACGCGGCCCGGCGCCGAGCCCGTGCCCGAGCGCGTCGAGCACGACCGCGTGATCCCGGTGATCGAGGGCATCCGGGCGCGCAACGCGGACGTGCGGATCTCGATCGACACGTCGAAGGCGGCGGTCGCGGCGGCCGCGCTCGACGCCGGCGCCGGCTACGTCAACGACGTCACGGCGCTGCGCGGCGACCCCGAGATGGCGGCGCTCGTGGCGGCGCGCGGCGTCGACGTGTGCCTGATGCACATGCTGGGCACGCCGCGCACGATGCAGGCCGAGGCTCGCTACGACGACGTGGTCGACGACGTCAAGGCGTTCCTCGCCGAGCGGATCGAGAGCGCGGTTGCCGCCGGCGTCGCGCTCGAGCGGATCGAGGTCGACCCCGGCATCGGGTTCGGCAAGACGCTCGCGCACAACCTCGAGCTGTTGGGGCGGCTGCGCGAACTGACCGCGCTCGGCCGCCCGGTCGTGCTCGGCACGTCGCGCAAGTCGTTCCTCGGCAAGATCACCGGCCGCGAGACGGCCGAGCGGATGCCCGCGACGCTCGCAACGATCGTGATGGGCTACGAGCGCGGGGCCGAGGTCTTCCGCGTGCACGACGTCGCTCCGGCGCGCGACGCCCTCGCTGTGGCGGCTGCTACGTTGGCGCGCTCATGGCCGCCGACGACGCCGAGGACTACGACGACGACGACCTGACCGACGACGACGAGGAGGAGTCGGAGGGCCCCGAGGTGGGGGTGACGATCGAGATCGTCGGACTGTCGCTCTACACCCACCACGGCGTGACCGCGGCCGAGCGAGAGGTCGGCCAGCGGCTCGTGCTCGACGTCCGCTTCGACGTCGGCGAGCCGGATGCGCTCGTCACCGACCGGGTCGAGGACACGGTCGACTACGGCCAGGTCTGCTCGGTGATCGCGCTGATCGCCCAGCAGCGCTCCTACAAGACGCTCGAGCGGCTCTGCGCGGTGATCGCGGACCGGCT
>Ga0307416_100000864_pt1 | contig 15930 bp, 24 predicted proteins | sample DK1Cmetagenome_2_FD_203821 | JGI IMG/M metagenome (GOLD analysis project Ga0307416, IMG submission 203821) | Maize rhizosphere microbial communities from greenhouse at UC Davis, California, United States - DK15-C-3 | ecosystem: Host-associated > Plants > Roots > Rhizosphere > Soil | place...
CCTTGCAATGCCGACGAGACACAACTACGCAAAGGACTTGCGAACAAATGACCATCACAGCCACCGAGCTGCCCGAGCTGGCCGACGCGCTGCGCGACAGCACCGCGACATACGCCACGGCGCCGACACCCGGCGCGCCCAACGAGCTGGGGCAGATTCTTGGCACCGCCAAGCTGCTGGGGCGGCAGCTTATGCCGTGGCAAATTCAGGTAGCCCGCGTGGCATCGGAAAAACGAGCAGATGACCCCCGGCGCTACCGTTACCCCATCGTGGTGCTGACGGTGCCCCGGCAGTCAGGCAAGACCACGCTTATGCGCACCGTGCTGGCGCAGCGTGCTTTGCGCAGCCGCAACCGCATTGCGTTCTACACCGCGCAGACCGGCAAGGACGCAACGGCCCGCTGGCTGGACTTGGTCAAGGACATTGAAAACGGCCCGCTGGCGCAGTTTGTCACCAAGCGCATTGCCGCCGGCAGCCAAGCGCTGACGTTCCCAACGGGCAGCACCATTAGCCCGTTTGCGCCCACCGCCAAGAGTCTGCACGGCTACACCCCGCATGACGTCATGCTTGACGAGATATTCGCCCACGACGAAGCCGCCGGCAATGACCTTATGGGCGCCATCCGGCCGGCGCAGCTGACCTTGCCTGACAAGCAGCTGTGGCTTGTCAGCACGGCCGGCACCGCTGACAGCGTGTTTATGAAGTCATGGGTAGATCAGGGCAGGCTTGCCGTGGGCGACAGCGGCGCCGGCATTGCCTACTTTGAGTGGAGCTTGGCTGACGGGCTGGACCCATACGAGCCGGATAACTGGAATTTCCACCCGGCCGTAGGCCACACCATCACCTTGCAGGACCTTGCCGACGACGCCGACAGCCAAACCCCAGGCGAGTGGCTGCGCGCCTACATGAACCGCTGGACGTCTACCAGCGAGGCTGTCATTGACGTTGCCAAGTGGGACCAGCTGGCCGGCGAGCTGCTGCCGGTTGCTTGGTCCCAAGTGTCGGTTGCCTATGAGGTTGCCCACGACCGCAGCTGTGCTGCCATCTACGCATGCTGGAAAGATCCCAAGACGGGCAAGCCGGCGCTAAAGCTGGTGCAGCAGGGCAGCGGCGCCGAGTGGCTGGCGCCGGCCGTCGCAAAGCTCTACGTCGAGCGCCGGCCCAAGGTCATTGGCGCCGACGACGGCGGACCAACCAAGGCAGTGACCGACGCGCTGCGCAGGCTGCCCAACGCCCGCAGCGGCAGCAACGGCGTGGAAGTCACCACGCTGACGGCCCGCGACTTTGCCACCGCTTGCGTGTCCTACATGGGACACATTGACGACGGCACCGTGCTGCACGACGGCGACCCCGGCCACCGGGCAGCCGTGGAGGCCGCAGCCACCCGGCCCATGGGAGACAGCAAGGTATTCAGCCGCCGGCACAGCCGTGGCCCCATCCCCGAGCTGGTGGCAGCCACCGTGGCGCTGCGGCTGCACGAGCAGGCCCCGGCAGCCATGCCGGCGCCGGCCGTTTACATGGGCAGGGGCAGCAAATGACGATCAAGCTGGACAAGACGCAATTTAGCGTAGTTGTGCTATGTAGCCACTGCCCCAACTGGCGTGCGCTGCGCAATGACCGTGACGCCGGCTATGCCGCCGGCCGGCAGCACAACCTTGCCGAGCATGCCGGGCAGGACAACACCCTGACAGCAGCCCGCCAGCAGGCGTACCGCGCCCGCAAAGCAGCCCAAGGGGCATAATCACCACCGTGTAATTTTCAGTCCGTTACGGGGGCATACAACATTGTTTGTATGCCCCTATGGAATAACCCACTAGCCAAGCCGGCCGGCATCCTTGCCCGTCAGGCCACGGCCGGCGCCGATATTCTGGCCGGCAACATTGTCAGCTGGGACTATGCCGAGCCTGACGCCGCACCGCGTGACCACTTCCAGACCTTTACGCTGTCCAACCTGCTGGGGCTGGACTACGTCAACATTGACCGTGGCACCGCCATGGGCATTGGCGCCGTCGCCAAGCTGCGCAAGACAGCCTGCGGCTTTATCGGCCGCATGCCGCTGGTGGCCTACCGTGGCAACGCCGTCATGGCACGGCAGCCCAAGATTGTGGTGCAGCCCGAGGCCGGCCGGCCGCGCTTTGTAACCATGGCGTGGGTAACTGAGGCCCTCATGTTCTACGGCCGCGCATGGTTCACCGTGGAAGAACGCTATGCCGAGGACAGCCGGCCGGCCCGGCTGCGCTGGTGCCCCGAGTGGAAAGCAGAGTTTGACACCGCCGGCCAGCTTGTCAAGGCATTTGGCCGCGAGGTCAACGCGTTTGACGTCGTGCGAGTGGACGGCATAGACGAGGGCTTGCTGAACTACGCGCAGCCCGTGCTGCGCGAGGCACGCGCCATCGACATTGCCGCCGGCCGCGCATCAGACAACCCGGTGCCGTCCATCGACTTGCACCAGACCGGCGGCGACCCGTTGACTGAGGACCAGATCGACGCGCTTATTGACCGCTGGGCAACCAACCGCCGGACCAAAAACGGCGGCGTGTCTTTCACCAACCAATCGGTTGAGGCAAAGACCATGGGGCAGCCCGTCGAGCAGCTGCTGATTGACGGCCGCAACGTTGCAGCGCTGAACATTGCCCGCGCTGCCGGCTTTCCGGCGTGGGCTGTGGATGCCAGCGTCAACGGCAGCAGCATCACCTACAGCAACAGCCCCAGCCGCACCCGCGAGCTAATCGACTACGCGCTGTCCCCGTACCTTGAAGCTATCGCCGCACGATTCAGCATGGACGACATGCTGCCGGCCGGCACGTGGTGCAGGTTCGACTACTCCGAGCTGCTGCGCGGCGACTTTGCAGCCCGCATGGACGCTTACAAGGTTGCCAAGGAGGCGGAGATTTACACCGTTGAGGAACTACGCGCCATGGAGCTTGGGCGCCCGTTGGAGGTCACAGAATAATGAGCCACCCCAAGAAAATTGCGTACCTGTCAGCCGCCGGCGGCGTGCTGACGGCCAGCGCATCAACGCGCACCATCACCGGCGACATTGTCGAGTATGGCGTCGTGGGACACACCAGCCTAGGCCCCACCATCTTTGTGGGCGCCGGCAGCATCACGGCGCCGGCGCCGCTGTCCAAGGTCAAGATGCTGGTGCAGCACGACACAGAACGCAGCGTCGGTTTCTTGCAGGACCTTGCCGACGACGGCAGCAAGCCAAAAGCCACATTCAAGGTGCCGGACGGCGCCGAGGGCGACGAGGCACTGACCAAAGCCGCAAACGGCACCCGCGACAGTTTCAGCGTGGGCGTGCACTTGCAGGAGTACAGCTTTGACGACGAGGGCAACCTGCTGGTGCACGCGTCAACGCTGAAAGAAGTTTCCCTAGTTACCATCCCCGCATTTGAAAACGCGCTGGTGCACGACGTAGCAGCCAACCGGAAAGAGGCAGTAATGACCGTAGAAGAAATGCGTGCCAACGCGCTTGCCGCAGCGCAGACCCCCGGCAGCCCGGTGGCACAGGTTGCCGCAGCGGCAGCCGCAGCACAGACCCCGGCGCCGGCTGCTGCCACCCCCCAGGCGCAGCCGGCGACGGTTCCAACCCGCCACGCCACGGCAGCCGAGGCGCAGGCATCACCCATTCAGGTTGGAGGCCGGCGCGGCATGGACCTGTCGGCAGCCGCCGGCATCGTCATTGACCACTTGCGTGCAGGGCTGCCGGCCACGCAGCTGTCAGCGGCACTTACTGACGTCATCCCCGCTGACGACGCCGGCGAGGGTTTCCTGCGGCCGTCTTTCATCGGCGAGCTGTGGCAGGCATTCCGCGACGACCGGCCGCTGATTGACGCGTTCGGCACCCCCGGCAAGCTGACCGGCACCAAGGTCTATGGCTGGAAGTGGGACCTTGCCAACCGTCCCACCGTTGGACGCTACGCCGGCAACAAGACCGACGTGCCCAGCAACCCGCTTAAGACGGTGCCGGCCGAGTCCGACGCGCAGGACTTTGCCGCCGGCTGGGACGTGGCGCGCAAGTACATTGACCTTGGCGCCGCTGACTACATCGAATCAGTGTTCCGAGGCGCCACGGCAGACTACCGCTTGCAGACCGAAGATTGGTTCGGCGAGCAGATCCTTGCCAGCGCAACCGAAGTGCTGGGCGTGACCACCGTGCTGGGCGCGCTGTCCCAGTTCAACGTGGAGGCTGCCAAGATCGGTGCCCGGCTGTCCACCATCCAGTTTGGCGTTGACGCGTGGGAGGAATTTATCAACCTGCCCGAGTCGCAGGTGCCGTGGTGGCTGAAGCAGCAGGGCAGCGTCGAGCTGGACGGCATGAAAGGCCGCGCCGGCGGCGTGTCTTTCAGCGCCAACCTTGGGCTGGCAGCCGGCCAGATTCTTGGCGCCGACAGCCGCGCCGCAACCTACTATGAAGCAGGTTCGGCACCCATCCGAGTGACGGCACAGGACATCCCGCGTGGCGGCGTTGACTTGGGCGTGTTTGGTTACGCCGGCGCCATCGTGCATGACCCCCGCGCTATTTGGGTCTCTGACGACGGGCTTGTCTAAGCCGTGGACGTAGTCACCACTGAGGCCGTGCGGCTGTGGCTGGGACTCCCAGCCACAGACCCGGCCCTAGAGGACGCCACCGCAGCCACCAACGCGTTTGTCGGCCGGCTGGGCTTGCCGCTGGTGCCGCTGATTGTGGACGGCATTGCCGTGCTGGACGGCGCCGGCGCACAAGTCATGGTGCACGCCGACGACACCGTGCTAGGCGCCAAGATGCTGGCAGCGCGCATGTACCGCCGGCGCAACAGCCCCAGCGGCGTGGAGGCCATCACCGACGCCGGCACCAGCTTTGTGGCCCGGTATGACAGCGACATAAGCCGGCTGCTGCGGCTGGACGGCTTTGCAGCACCAAGGATTGGGTAGGCCATCATGTTGACCATCGGCACCGCGCTGCAAGACATTGCGGACCAGATCACAGCCGCCGGCGTTCCGGCGGCTGTGGACCCCCGCAACTTGAATCTGCCCGGCGCTTGGGTAACACCCGGCGTCGTCAGCTTTGACGTCATGGACGCCGACACCGCGTTTATGCGTTTTGACGTCTACCTAGTGGCGCCGGACCATGGCGCCGTGCATTCACTCAACGCGCTGGGCGACCAGCTGGGCAAGCTGCGCACCGCGCTGCCGATCGGCGAGGCGCAGCCCGTCATGGTGAACCTGCCCAACCACGGCGCCGACGCCATGCCGGCGCTGCTTATCAGCATCGACGCACAACTAACGGAGGACTAACCCACCATGGCAACAGAAGTAATTACCGTAGGCCCCGGCCGCTTCACTATCGGCAGCGACCTTGACCTGACAGTGTTTTCCGGACAAGTGACCAGCCTGCGGCTGGTGCCGTCCGTGGACGTCGGCGACGCCGTCTATGTGCTGGACGGCGGCGAAGTGTCCGGCGACCGCACCGAGTCTTGGACCGTGTCCGGCACCATGTTGCAGGACTTTGGCGCCACCACCAGCAAGACCGAATGGCTGTTCGACAACCGAGGCCAGGATATGCCGTTTGCCTACGCGCCCAACAGCGCCATGGGCAAGGAGATCACCGGCACCCTGACGGTTGAGGCCATCGAGATTGGCGGCGACGTCAAGAGCAAGCCGACGTCTGACTTTGAGTTCAAGCTGGTTGGACCGCCGGCCATTGGCACCGTGGTCTAGCCATGACGGCCGGCAAGCTCTACGCCGTGGTTGGCGGCGCCAAGCTACGCTCTACGCTGCGCAAAGCCGGCGCAGATATGAAAGAGCTTGCCGCCGTCAACCGCGACGTCGCCAACATCGTTTTGCCCGTCGCCAAAGCCGGCGCGCCAAGCGTCAGCGGCCAGCTGGGCGGCACGCTGCGCGCCGGCGCCACGCAGAAGTCAGCCATCATCAGGGTGGGCAACGCGAGGACCCCCTACGGCCCGGTGGTGCACTACTGGCACAAGGGCAATTTCACCCCCCAGCCGTGGGTATCGCTGGCAGCCCAAAAAACAGAGCCGGTCTGGCTGGACCGCTACCACGCCGGCATTGAAAAGATCATCGACCAAGTAACAGGAGCATGACCCCATGACACAGCTTTCCGCGCCCAAGGTACTGGTGCTGGTGGAGACAGCCGGCACCGACGAGCTGACCGAGTACACCGTGCAGACCGACAACCGCGACGCCATCCAGTGGGACGTCACCCGGCCGCGCCGCAGCTGGCCGGCGTTCAACGAGGCGCCCATGCTTTACATGACTTTCCTTGCATGGCACGCCATGCAGCGCAGCGGCGCCACGAAGCAGAACCTTGACGAGTTCATGAAAGTTGCCGTTGAGGTCAAGGTGCTGACCGTGGACGGCCGCGCCGTGGCCCCGGCCGAGGCACTGGCCGAGGACGTCAACGTGGACCCTACCCAGCCGGCAGCCGTTACCGGCTGATAGTCGAGCTGGCGCTTGCCACCAACATTGCGCCGGCACTATGGGCGAACGAATCAACCGAGACGATAGCCACCGCACTGACAATCCTTGAAGAACGCAACAGAAAGTAGGCCGCAATGTCTCGCACAGCTGTGCTGGCCGTCCGCATCGTCACCGAGACGAAAGAGGCCAACAAGGGCATAGACGAGACTGTCGGCCGGCTTGACAAGTTCGAGAAAGGACTAGACCGCGCAACGGTGCCGGCGGCAGCCGCCGGCGCCGCCGTGCTGGCGTTCGCCAAAAAGACCGGCGATATGGCCAGCATTGCGCAGCAGAACGCCGGCGCCGTTGACAGCGTGTTCAAGGGCAACGCTGCCAGTGTCAACGCGTTTGCAGCCACGGCCGCAGACAAGCTTGGGCTGTCCGGCAGCGCATATCAGCAGATGGCATCAGTGATCGGTTCACAGCTCAAAAACATGGGCGTGCCCATGGACCAAGTTGCCGGCAGCACCAACGGGCTGATTGAGAAAGGCGCAGACCTTGCCGCCATGTTCGGCGGCAGCACCAGCGACGCTGTCAGCGCGCTGTCAAGCCTGCTGCGCGGCGAGCGTGACCCCATCGAGCGTTACGGCGTCAGCATCAATGACGCAGCCATCCAGGCCAAGAAAGCAGAGCTAGGGCTGTCCGGGCTGTCCGGCGAAGCAGACAAGAACGCGACACTGACAGCCACCATGGCGCTGCTGCAAAAGCAGACAGCTGACGCCACCGGGCAGTTTGCCCGCGAGGCTGACAGCGCAGCCGGCGCCCAAGAGCGTGCTAACGCCAAGATTCAGGACGCCGGCGCCAAGCTGGGCAGCGTGTTTCTGCCGGCCATGGCCGCAGCTGCCACGGCTGCCGGCGGCATGGCAACGTGGGCAAGCGAAAATAGCACAGCCCTGCTAATCATGGCCGGCGTCATTGGCGGGCTGGCCGGCGCCATTCTGGTGGTCAACGGCGCCGTCAAGGCATACCGGGCAACCGTCGCCGCCGTCGCCGCCGTGCAGGTGGTCTGGAATGCCGCCATGGCAGCCAACCCCATTGGGCTGGTTATTCTGGCTGTTGCGGCACTGGTGGCCGGTCTGGTATGGGCGTATCAGAATGTTGGCTGGTTCAAGGACTTTGTGGACCAAGCATTTGCCGCCGTCGCCGCCGTGGTGGCTGCCGTGGCAAAGTGGTTCCAAGACGCGTGGGCTGCGGCCGTGGCGTGGGTATCTGACGCCGTGGGGCGAGTCGCCGCATTCTTCCAGACGGCTTGGGCTGTGGCCGTGGGCGTCGTGTCCGGCGTGATCCGAGCATGGCAGAGCGGCGCGCAGGCTGTGTTTAATGGCGTGGCGTCATTTGTCGGCGGCGTCGTTGACCGCGTGCGCAATTTCTTTGCATCAGGTTTCAACGCTGCGGCCGGCATCGTGGCCGGCGCCGTGGGCGGCATCCGTGGCACCGTGGACACCATCAGCGGCGCCGTGCAGTCTGTCGTGGGCTGGCTGCAAGGCGCGCTAGGTGGTGCTTTCCAGTACGTTGCCGGCATCGGCCGTGGCGCGTTCGCCGGCATCACCGGCGCCATCCAAAACGTCATTGGCTGGATACAGAACGCGCTGTCATGGGTGCGCAGCCTGACTAGCGGCATTGCCGGCGCCGTGGGCAAGATGCTGGGCTTTGGCGGCGCCACCGCAGCCACCCCCGAGGCATCGGCCGGCTACTACAGCGGCGCCGGCTTTGGCGGCGACAGCTTTGCCGGCGGCGCCACGAGCGTATTTAGCGCACCCGCGCTATTTAGCGCACCCGCGCCAAAAGCCGCAGCGCCAACCATCATCAACGTGACCGTCAACGGCGCGCTGGACCCCGCAGCGGTGGGCGCGCAGATTGACGGCATTCTGCGGCAGCACTTGCGCCGCACCGGCGCACTGACGAACGGGGCAACCCCATGGTAACGATTGAGTACCCCGCGCTGACCATGGCCGGCGGCACGTTCAACCCGTCCAAGGTGGGCGCGTTCATCCTGCCAACGTCGTTTAGCGGGCTGACAGTGACCTACGGCGGCGACAGCTGCGCAGACAGCCCCGAGGCCGGCACCATGGCCGGCCGCGTGTTCATCCCCGAGCAGCACGCAGCTTTCCACCCCCGGCTGGCTGACCCCGTCCACTTGCGCGCCACCGTCAACGGCGTTGACATGCGCATCATGTACGGCACCGTTGACGACCTGATTATTGAGGACGTCGCCGGCGAGCCCCTGCCCGAGCTGATACCCAACACCCGCAGCATGCAGGACCTTGCCGGCTGGGAAGTGCGCACCGGCACCAGCTGGGACACCGGCGCGCAGCTGGCTGCCGACGTCACCATTGACGGCGCCCGCGTGACCGCCACCGGCCCGGTGCCGGCCGACTTGGGCAGCTATGTATTTATGCGCTTGCCGCTGGCCCCCATCGAGGCCGGCCGGCCCTACGTGCTGACGGCCATGCAGCTGGGACCCACCGGCGGCAGCAGCTTCACGGCAGACTACTTGGACGCCGGCGGCGCCGTGGTCTACAGCGAACAGCTCTACACCTACTACACCCCCGGCAGTTTCAACGGCGACTATATGCCCCACCGCAGCACAGTGTTTTACCCCAACTATGGCGCCACGCATTTGCGGCTGACAGCTGCCATGGAGCTTGACCCCACCGGCCAGCCGTGGGAGCAGACCACCGGGCTGGACGGCGTCGTGCTGCACCGGCTGCCGGACGGCGCCACCGAGCTGCCGGCTGCCCGGCGCCGGCCCCCAGGCCGTTGGGTGCAGTTCAAGGCCGCTGACATTCTGGCGACCGCTGCCCGGCTGATTCTTGGCACCACGCCATGGCCGCAGCAGACTGTCGAGGGCAGGACGCAGGCACTCAATGCGCTGGTGCCGGCCGGCGCCGTGACGTTCGGCTTTGGCACCCGCGACCCGTTTGCACTGCTGGCCCCGCGTGACATTGACAAGCAAAACACCTTGGAGATTTACCAGCGCATCTTGGCATCATCCGGCGACCTTGCCATTGCCGCGACGGCGCCGGCCCGCTACGTGCAGCCGGCATCGTTGCCGCGCTACCCGCAAGTGATTGCCGACGTCGCCGGCGTCGCCACCGTCGTGACCGACCCCAACGTGCCCGAGCTGCCGGCCGGCGCGATTCAGGCCGGCGCGCTGCAAACAGACATCACCACCATGGCAAACCAAGTGCGCTTGGAGTACCGGCAGATTACCGACGTCATGGAGCAGACCGCAGAGGACGCCAGCACGCTGTATGTCAACGAGGCGTCACTTATTGCCTACGGCGCCATGGGCAGGAGCATCAGCACCGACCTTGCCGTGATCGAGGGCAGCCGGGCAGAGGACAAAGCCAGCCGGCTGGCAGCAGCCCAAGGCACGCCGTATTACCGGCTGGCTGACAAGCTGCGGCTTGTGTCGTCACAGATCCCCGAGGCGCCGGCCGTGGCCCGCATTTATTCTGCTGACGCCGGCTTTGGGCAGCTGGTGCACGTCGCCGGTGGCCCGGCGCTGCTGGGCGAGTACCACCGGATACGCGCAGCTGTGCTGACGTTCGGCCGGCAGCCGGCCGTCGAGCTGGACGTCGAGCCGCCGGACTACGCAGCCCCCGAGGCCCTGACGTTCGGCGAAACATTCGGCACCCCGGCGCCGGTGCCGTTCGACACCCTGACCCTTGCAGACTTTGCCGGCATCACGCTGGGCGAGCTGCGCACCATCAGCGCAATGGAGGAATAGCACCATGGACTTGACAGGCCCCTACCCAAAACTGACCGACGCTGACAGCGTCTATGACGTTAAGGAGTACAGCGAGCTAATGGCTGACGACGTCGCCGCAGCCGTCGCCGCACTGCCCCAAGGCGTCATCAAGCATGCCGACAGCACCGGCGGCAGCGGCGCCATTAGCTTGCAGACCGTCGTGCAGAACATGACCGGCGTAACGTTCATTGCCGGCCGGGTTTACCGCGTCGTCTGGAATGTCAACTACTACCAGCAGAGCGCAAACGACACGTTCGCGTTTGGCATATCCAAAGCCAACAACGGCGACGCCGCCGGCAGCGTCGCCAACATGACAGACTTCCGCACCGTCAGCGACCGAGTGAGCGCAGCCGGCGAGGGGCGAAACAAGATGCTAGAAGCGTTTTATTACCCGACAGTTACCGAGACTGTGCAGGTAAAGGCTTGGACGCAGCGCGTCGTTGGTTCCGGCGGCAGCCTGTTTGTATCAGCCAGCGCAAACAACCCCAACCAGCTGACCGTTGAAGACAAGGGAGTGGCGCCGGCATGACCCAGCTTTGCAGGCCCGTTGAGGGCAAAGAGATTCAGCGCTTTGGCGCCAACCGTTCGCTGTACCGCCGGCTGGGGCAGCTGGGGCATAACGGCCGCGACATAGCTGCCGACGTCGGCACGCCGGTCTATGCCATGGCAGCCGGCACCGTGCTGCACGCCGGTTGGTCCCACGATCACCCATGGCTGACCCATCACGCCGGCATTGCCGTGCTGGTGCACCACGGCGACACCATCAGCGGGCTGGCCCATTTGTCCAAGGTGGCCGTCAAGCCCGGCGACCGTGTCGAGGCCGGCCAGCTGGTGGGATACGTGGGCGTCACCGGCACCGCCGGCGGCACCCCGCACGTGCATGCCGAGCTACTGGCAGCGACGCCGGACTTTAGCAACGGCTACGCCGGCCGGCTTGACTTTGAGTTTGAACCAACAACAGAGGAGACAGCAGCATGACCACCCTTGACAACGGCATCGTCATTGACGAGTCACTGACGGCCGTAAATTTCACCAAGCAGGCTGACTGCCCGGCAGTGTGGGGCATCGACGGCACCAAGGTGGGCGCCACCGTCCACCACTGGGGCGAGGACGGGCAGGACATTCACGCCGTGGCCCGCTACCTTGCCAGCGCCAACGGCCGCAACAATTCCGCCACGTTCGTGGTGCAAGAGGATTACGTCTACTGTCTGGTATTCCCTGACGATTCAAGCTGGCACGCCGGCCACCCCGAGGGCAACGCCCGCACCATCGGCATTGAGTGCCGGCCCGAGATGACCAAGGGCGACCTTGAAACGCTGGGCAGCCTGCTGCGCTACCTTGAAACCATCTACGGCAGCCTGCTTATCTACATCCATAAGAACTGGCAGAACACAGCCTGCCCCGGCCGCTATGAGTCCGAGATTGACAATCTCATTGCCGAGATTAACGGCGTGGAAGTCTGGCACGCCACCGGCGCACCTGCCCCGGTGCCGCCGGCCGAGCTGGAAGCACAGCCGCACCACGAATGCTGCTGCCATGACTAGGCCCCAGGCGCCCACCGCCAAGATGCAGGCCGTTGGCGTGGCCGGCGCCGGCGCTGTCGTGCTGGTATGGGTTGCCGGGCTGCTGGGCATCGACATGCCGCCAGAGGTTGCCGCAGCCATTGCCGTGCTGCTGAACTTTGCCGCCGGCTATTTCAAGACCGAGGGAGGACCGAAGCGTGCAGGAGGCGACCACGTTGCCCGATAGCGGAACATGGACCCAGTCAGAGGTTGTGCGCACGTTACAGCGCATCGAGCGCAAGCTTGACAGCTCAGTGACGCAGGCTTACGTCGAGCAGCTGAAAGCTGACCAGCTGCGCAAGGACACCGAGCAGGACAAAGCCATTGAAGCTGTCGAGCAGAACCACAACAAGCTGCTGCTTATGGTGGTTGGCACCGCCATTGGCAGTGTCGGCAGCATCATCGTCAGCGTGGCCGCTGCGGCGCCCGTCTAGGCGCCCATGGCTGCTGGTGCCGGCCGTGGGCTTGCGCTCAATTCAGTGTCAACCTAAAGTTGACAGCATGACGACCAAGACCAAGACAGCCAAGTGCGAGACCACCGAGTATGCCGGCATGCTGCGGCGCATGATACGCGCCTACGGCCGGCGCGTTGGCGACGCCGACGTTGAGGACCTGTCAACCATGCTGGACTTGCAGCGCGAGCTTGACGCCGCCATCCAGTCAGCCGTTGACGCGCAGCGCGAGCAGCACGGCCGCAGCTGGGCTGACATTGCCAAGGCGACCGGCACCAGCCGCCAAGCAGCACAGAAGAAGTACAGCAACTAGAGCGCACGCCACCAGCGGCGCCGCCAGCGATTACGCCGGCGGCGCCGCTGCTTTGTGTGGGCGCACCGCCGGCCGGCAGCGTTCGCCGAATAGCTCACCCACCGGGCAGCCCAGCACGCCGGCCACAGTGACCAGTTCCGAGGCATACCAAGGCCGCACGCCGTGCAGCTTGCGGCTGACGGTGGCTTGCGTCAGCCCCAGCCGGGCTGCAAGGTCCCATTGAGTCATGCCCAGCCGGGCAAGCCGGCGCTCTACGCGCTGGCCGATTGCAGCGTCAACAGCTGCCGGCCGCGCTGTTATACGTGCAGTCATGGCGCCAAGGTTATGCCAAATAGCGACATAGCACACTACTTGGCTGTACTCGAATTTGACGCCGGCGCTACTTGTCTTTATGGGCAAAGCCCGGCGCGTCGGTAGTTGTCGTTTCATGCCGCACAGGTATAGGCTGCGAGGCATGACAGACCGACCGATAACAGACAGCGCCAAGCTGCTGGACGCCGCGCAGGCAGCCGCCAAGCTGGGCGTCAGCATCAGGACGCTGGACCGCTACCAGACAGCCGGACTCATCAAGCCCATAAGGGCGATCCACAACCGAGGGGCGGCACGCAAGTTTCACCCCGAGGACGTCAAGCAACTGACCTACAGGCAGGACAAATGAGCATTGAATCAATGGCTGTGGTGCTGCACCACAGCAAAGCCGGCGGCACCGACAAGCTGGTGCTGCTGGGCATAGCCAACCACGACGGCGACGGCGGCGCATGGCCGTCAGTAGCTACGCTGGCCCGCTACGCCAACGTGGAGCCGCGAGCAGTCAAGCGCAGCATCAACAAGCTGGTAGAGCTGGGCGAAGTCGAGCGCGAGCGTCAGGCCGGCGGCACGCGCAACATGCCGGACTACACCCGGCCGAATCTGTACCAAGTGAAAGTGACCTGCCCGGCCGAGTGTGACCGCAGCCCGCAGCACCGAATCAGCCGAGCTGACTACCGGGTGTCTCCCACGACACCGGGTGTCGTACAGGACACCCCCCCCGGTGTCCCACAGGACACCCCCCCGGTGTCCCACAGGACACCCAAACCATCCTTAAACCATCCACTAGAACTAGATAAATCCAGTTTCGTAAGTACCTCACCAGCAGCCAACGGCAAATTGCCGTGCTGGGCTTGCGGCGAGCATGTCATTGCCAACACCACCAAGCCCAAGCGCTACTGCACCGAGTGCAGCAGCCGTGGCATGAACAGCCCACTGATTCCGTGCACCGGCTGCGGCAGCGCACGCAAGCGCAGCTACCCCGGCGAGCAGTCATTTGACTGTGGATGCCAGCAGCCCACGCCGGCACAGCAGTGGGAGCAGATCACCCCCGAGCAAGTAGAGCAGCTGAAAAACAACCATGACCAAGCAGACAGGACCAACCGCTAATGATGATTGACCCCAGCACCGTTGAAGTGGCAGCCAAGCTGGCTGCCGACGCTGCCGACGTCGCGCAAGCATTCGACGCCGGCGTGACCGAGGCCCGCGAGGCATACCTTGCCAAGCGTGACAGCACCGCCACATGGCGCGCCTACACCCACGCCATGGACCAGCTGGCAGCAGCCAACGCCCGAGCCACCGCAGCACGCGAGCTGCACAAAGCTGTAGCCCATGCCCACCACCTAGAGCTTGCATGGCACCGGCTGCGCTCAATGCCGCTGGTGCTGCAAGCCGTACCCACCGCCGGCCAGCGTGTCCAGTGATTGGGGCGGCCGCGAGGCGCAGCGGCTTACTGCACTGTGCATGGCAACCTACGGCTGGACCTGCCATCTATGCAAGCTGCCCATCAAGCAGGGCGAGCAGTCAGCTGACCACCTGTTGCCAAGGAAGTACGGCGGCAGCAATGACCTGTCCAACCTGCGGCCGGCGCACCGCAGCTGCAACTACGCACGCGGCGCCAAGCTGCTGTCAGACCCAAGAGCCAGGCGCACCGATAACAGCGCATTTTTTAAGTAACAGGCGCGCAGGACACCCCGCGCCACCCCGTCTTTTTTTCCCCGACTCAAAACAAAAGGAGGCCCGAAAGTGACCGAATCAGCACCCATGCTGCCCGGCTTTGAACAGCCGGCGCACGGTATGAGCAAGCTCGAAACGCGCTGCGCGCAGCACCTTGAAATGCTGCAAAGCCTTGGACTGCTGAAAGACGCAGACCAAGTTATGGCGCAGCTAGTCATGGACCTTGCCCACGCCGTGGCCGTCAGCGCAGCCGCCGGCAAGGCAGCCGGCACCGCGCTGGCCGTCAAGCCGCTAATGGAGGCACTAGACAAGCTGCCCAAGCCCGAGACAGCAGACCGCTTTACCCAGATGATGCAGGAGGCCGGACTTGTTTAGCTACTGGCACAGGACGACAGACCCGGCGTGCCGCCGGCACCGCCAGCCGGCCGGCCGGCTGGGCTGGTGGTGGTTCAATCGTGGGCGTGGCAAGGCTTGTCTGCCGTGCATGGCTGCGAGGGCAGCCCGGTGGCCGGCATGAACGCGCTTGACGTCGCCACCGTGGCTGTCGTGGTTTCATACGGGCTGCTGGTGCTGTGCACGGCCGGCGTGCTGGTGGCTGCGCTGCGAGGCCGGCAATGATGGCCGGCGTCGAGCTGGTGCTTGCCTTGGCTGCCGTTTGCGTTGCCGCCGTCGAGCTGCTGGCCGGCGTCGTGGTGCTGGCGCTGCTGGCGTGCGCCAGCTGGCTGCTGCTGGCGTTCGGTGGCCGGCCATGACGGGAGACTTCCGCGACGTCGCCGTTGACGGCTGGCCGGCGCAAATGATGGGCATGCCGGCCAGCTGGTATGCCGAGGTCAACAAAGCCAGCGGCATTGAATACCCTTGCAATGCCGACGAGACACAACTACGCAAAGGACTTGCGAACAAATGACCATCACAGCCACCGAGCTGCCCGAGCTGGCCGACGCGCTGCGCGACAGCACCGCGACATACGCCACGGCGCCGACCCCCGGCGCGCCCAACGAGCTGGGGCAGATTCTTGGCACCGCCAAGCTGCTGGGGCGGCAGCTTATGCCGTGGCAAATTCAGGTAGCCCGCGTGGCATCGGAAAAACGAGCAGATGACCCCCGGCGCTACCGTTACCCCATCGTGGTGCTGACGGTGCCCCGGCAGTCAGGCAAGACCACGCTTATGCGCACCGTGCTGGCGCAGCGTGCCTTGCGCAGCCGCAACCGCATTGCGTTCTACACCGCGCAGACCGGCAAGGACGCAACGGCCCGCTGGCTGGACTTGGTCAAGGACATTGAGAACGGCCCGCTGGCGCAGTTTGTCACCAAGCGCATTGCCGCCGGCAGCCAAGCGCTGACGTTCCCAACGGGCAGCACCATCAGCCCGTTTGCGCCCACCGCCAAGAGTCTGCACGGCTAC
>Ga0307416_100000867_pt1 | contig 15923 bp, 15 predicted proteins | sample DK1Cmetagenome_2_FD_203821 | JGI IMG/M metagenome (GOLD analysis project Ga0307416, IMG submission 203821) | Maize rhizosphere microbial communities from greenhouse at UC Davis, California, United States - DK15-C-3 | ecosystem: Host-associated > Plants > Roots > Rhizosphere > Soil | place...
GGCCGTCGCGTTCAAGCAGCAATAGCTTCGTTCCCCCAGGAGACATCACAATATGAGCGTAGATCTTCTTCACCTCTGGGGTCAGATGGGGTACTTCGCCAAGGGCATCGTGGTGATCCTGGCGATCATGTCCATCTGGTCACTCACCATCATGATCCAGAAGTTCATTCAGTTTAAGCGGGCCCAGGCCGAGACCCGGAAGTTCGCGCCCCAGTTCTCCCGCGCCATTCAGGAAGAGAATCTGGATCAGGCCATTGCCCTGGCCGAGAAGAGCAAGAAGAGCCACGTCGCGCGGGTGGTGGGCGAAGCGTTGGCCGAGGTGAAGCCGCTGCTGCGCGATCGTGCCACCATCACGGCAGCAGACATCAACTCCGCCGAGCGTGCGGTCGAGCGGCAGATGCTCATCACGCTGTCGGACTTCAAGCGCGGCATCGGCATCCTGGCGACCGTGGGGTCGACGGCACCGTTCGTCGGACTGCTCGGCACCACCATGGGTATCGTAAACGCGTTCACCGGCATGGCCTCGCAGGGCGCCTCCGGCGGCCTGGCCGGCATCTCAGCCGGTATTGCCGAAGCCCTCATCACGACCGCCTTCGGTCTGCTCGTCGCGATTCCGGCGGTGTGGGCGTACAACTACTTCACTACCAAGATCGAGAATCTCACCGTCGAGATGACCTACACCTCGAAGGAGCTGATCGACTACCTCATCAAGAGCGTCGGCAGCGAGTTCGGACGGTCGATCTTTACCAAAGAGTTCCAGGCTCAGAAGGCCGTTACCGGCACTGGGCACGTTCATGGCTAAGAGCGGCTCCGTACCGGGCACCCGGGCCAGGAGGTAAGGATTATGGCAGGCGGAACCATCGGTGGTGCAGGGCAGACCTCGGTCAAATCGGAACCAAACGTCGTTCCGATGATCGACATCATGCTGGTGCTGTTGATCATCTTCATGATCGTGACACCGCTGATCGCCGCGGGCTTCAAGGCCACGCTCCCCAAGGGAAAGAACCTCGACCCGCGGCCTGAAGGCGAGAACGAGGTGATCCTTGGCATAGATGAGGCCGGCCGTTACTTCCTCAATCAGCGCCCCATTGCAAGTGGCGCGCTGGAGGATCAGCTACGGGGAATCTTCGCGGCACGAACCGAAGACAAAATTTTGTACTTCAAGGCCGACAACAAGCTGAAATACGGCAAGGTGCAGGAAGCGGTAGAGACAGCGAGGCGCGCAGGTGTCCGAGTCATGGCGGCGATTACCGAGCCCACGACCTCCGGCCTGTTCGCGAACGAAAAGAAGGAGGACTGATATGGCTGGTGGAGCAGGAACTGCCCGAGGAGAGCTGTCGAACGAGCCGAACGTCGTGCCGATGATAGATATTCTCCTGGTGCTTCTGATCATCTTCATGATCACCCAGCCACTTTCACGGATGGCGCTGGACGTACAGGTTCCGCCCCCGGATACGCCCACGGTCAACAAGAACCCGCCCAGTCAGATTGTATTGGAGCTCAACGACGACGGCGGGTACGCCATCAACGGGCAGCCGGTACCGAAGGACCAGCTCGACACGCAGATCCACGCTATTTACGATGCCCGTCCGGCCAAGCTGCTCTTCATCAAGGCGGGCCAGAATCGTATTTATCAGGACGTGATCGACGCAATGGACGTCGCGCGGGGAGCCGGAGTACAGATCATCGGCTTCACCCCGAAAGAAGCGGACAAGAAAGCGGGAGCGCCGGCCCCAGCCGGCTCATAGCGGCGCTCCTTTGAAGCTCGATTCACCGCGGGGACCTCATCGGTCCCCGCGCGTGCGTTCAGGCACCCGTACAGCGTCTCTGGAAGAAGGCCGGCCACACGGAAGGGTCTATCTTTCAGATCGATTTACCACCCAGCACCGAGGCGGCTACGCGGTCACCTGTTACGCCCCAGCTCACGATGCCCCACCCACCCCGCCGTTTTAGCGGTCTGGCCGGGTCTCTCGTGCTGCACGGACTCCTCCTTGCCGCCTTCGTGTTTCACGGAGAAAGGCTCTGGAGTCATACCGCATCAGCGGGAGATCCGACGCTTGCTCGAGGCGCCACGTCGGGCGGTGGCGGGGGTCGCCGGGTGGCGTATATTACGCTGCCTTCGATCCCGCGGGCGGAATCACCACCCAGATTTACGGTCACGGTTCCCGTCCCTCCGCAGAAGACGACGCCAACACCGCCGCCCGAAACGGTACCGGTGGACCGAGTGGTCCCCGAGCCCGCGGACACCACGGCGATCGCGGCCGCTGGCGACACGGCTTCAAGCGCGGATAGCGCGACTGGTCCAGGAAGGGCTGAGGGGGCAGGATCAGGGACGACGGCCGGGATCGGTGGTGGAGCCGGTGCGGGCCGCGGTACCGGCCCTGGCGGTGGCGGTGAGGGAGGAACCCTGCGGCCGCCGGAACCCCGCGATATGGCCTTCCCGTTCGACGCTCCGCCGAAGGAGCTGCGTGGTGTGTCGCTGAACGTCACGTTCTGGGTCCGGGCGGACGGCGGAGTCGAACGTTATCTCGTAGAGCCGGAGATCAAGGATCGAAAGTACGCCAAGAAGTTCGATGAGGTCATGCGAGCTTTTCGGTTCACTCCTGCGCGTGCCCCCAACGGAACGCACGTAGCGGGAACAACTCGAATTTCCTTTACCCTGCCAGGCAAGAGCAGCTCTTGACGCTGCACCCGTGATCAAAACCGCTCGCGTGAGGCGAAGAGCTTCCTACGAGCGACAGTCGTTCCACGCTTTCGAGGGACTATGAGCCGGCTTTTCCTCCGGAAATCCGTTCAGGACTGCGAAGACGACATCCGCGAGCGCGGCGGGCTGCGACGCTCTCTCAACAAATGGCATCTCACCGCCCTCGGCGTGGGAGCCACGATCGGAGCCGGCATCTTCGCCACGACCGGCACCGCCATCGTGGGCGATCCGCTCCGGCCGGGGGCGGGTCCCGCAATCGTCATCTCGTTCCTGCTCACGGCCATGACGTGCGGCTTCGCCGCGCTCTGCTATGCGGAGTTCGCCGCCATGGTACCGATCTCCGGCTCGGCATACACCTATGCCTATGCATCGCTCGGTGAACTGGTGGCCTGGATCATCGGTTGGGATCTGATCATCGAGTACGCCGTGGGGAATATCGGGGTCGCGATCGGTTGGTCGGGATACTTTCGGGAGCTGCTCACTCACTTCGGCGTTTCGCTTCCGGCGTGGCTGGCTACCGATTACCGATCTGCCCATATGGCGGCGGAAGCGGTGGCATCCGGGGCCGCCGATCCTTCCAGTCTATATCTCGCTTCGGCCCTCGCCACGGCGCCGGAAGTTTTGGGTTTCCCGCTCATCGCCAACCTTCCGGCGTTTCTGGTCGTTCTCTCGATCACAGTGGTGCTCGTCATCGGTATCCGTGAGTCCGCCAACTCCAACACTGCCATGGTGGTGCTCAAGATCGGGGTGATCCTGTTTTTCTGCGCGGTCGGAGCCACCCTGATCAAGCCCGTGAATTGGAGCGACCCCTCACTCGGTGGCTTCGCGCCCAACGGCTGGGCGGGCATCAGTGCCGGTGCCGCGATCATTTTCTTCAGCTATATCGGATTCGATGCCACCTCGACGGCCGCCGAGGAAGCCAAGGATCCAGCGCGGGACATGCCGTTCGGCATCATCATGAGCCTGATCGTCTGCACCGTCCTCTATGTCGTACTCGCGTTGGTGATGACCGGCATAGCTCCGTGGAACAAGTTGGGCACTCCGGAACCGATGGTGACGGCGCTCGCCTTGGCGGAGGGGTCTCCCAGGTTGATATCGATATCCCGGCTCATCGTCTCGCTCGGCGCGGTCATCGCGATGAGCAGCGTGTTGCTGGTGTTCCAGCTGGGCCAGCCGCGCATCTTCATGTCGATGGCCCGAGACGGGCTGCTGCCATCGTTTCTAGCCCGAATTCACCCGCGCTTCAAGACTCCCTACATCGGCACGATCATCACCGGGCTCTTCGTAGCGAGCTTCGCGGCGTTCGCGAACATCGCCGAAGTCGTCGACCTGACGAACATCGGAACTCTCTTCGCGTTCGTACTGGTATCGGCTGGAGTGCTGGTGCTCAGGCGGCTGGAGCCGGACCGGGTTCGTCCGTTTCGAGCGCCGTGGGTCCCGTTTACACCCATCGCGGCGATCGTGGCGTGCCTTTACCTGATGCTCCAGCTTCCGCGGCTCACCTGGATACGGTTTGGAATCTGGCTCGCGATCGGTCTGGTGGTTTACCTGCTGTACGGGCTACCGAACAGCAGGCTCCAGCGTGTGGCTCGAGGTGGGACCCGCTAGGCGCTATTGGAGGCGGAGGCGGCCAGCCGAAGCGCACCCATCACCGCATCCACCGGCGTATCGGTAGTCTGGAACGCCGGCTCCTCGGCCAGCTTCGCCAGCAAGGTCTTTCGGAGCGGCTGATCGGGGGCCAGCAGCCCACCCGTCACTGCTACCGGGACCGGTGGTGTCAGTTCCATCTTCGGCAACAGGCAGAGGGCAAGCTGAGAAAGCTCGCGGGCGGCGTAATCCGTGATCCCTCTCGCCAGCTGATCGCCGTCCGCGGCAACCGACAGCACGTGCGGGGCCAGCGCCGCCACTTCCGCGGGTGATGCGGTTGCGGCCCACCTCACCAGCGCGTCGAAGTCCTCGCTCCGGGTAGCCTGCAGCACTCTCTGGCTGAGCGCGGTTTTCGGGCTCCTGGCATCAACAGCCCGGCTCACGGCGCCCAGCGCCGCACGACCGATGGCATAGCCGCTACCCTCATCACCCATCTGCCATCCGTAGCCGCCGATCCGGTGCCGCTTGCCGGCCTTGTCGCGTCCGACGGCGACACTTCCTGTCCCCGCGCTCACCACGATGCCAGGTCCATCCTGGAAGGCGGCGGCGAGAGCAATGTCGATATCGGTGGTCACCACCACGGTCGGGGCAATGTTTTCGGCGCGGAGTGCCTTGCGCAGCTCTTCCCGCTCCGGCTCACGTCCCGCTCCCGCGGCACCGACGACCATGATATCGGCAGTCAGCCGGCCTGCCGCTGACATCGCGCGTCGCACAACCTCAGTGATCGTCGTGGCGGCTACGAGCGCACGGCCAGGGCGCACCGCACCGCCGGGACCATCTGCCCGACCCAGGATCTTGCCGTCCTCGGACACGGCAACAGCGGTCTTGGTTCCCCCGACATCAGCGCCAACAAGTGTTTTCGGCATCGCTTACTCTCGACAAGGCAGCGGCAGATAAACGCACATGTGCGCAGATACTGCCGAAGTAGATATGGTACGAAGTCGCATCGGCCTTAGCGCACAGAGCAATCTGCGTCGATCTGCGTTTATCTGCGGCCAATGTTGTGGTTAGTACCGTGCGGAAGATAGCTCAGCAGGATACCGGTGCTGAGTGCGAGGAGAGTGCCGAGTGGCACGTACCATGGCCAAGCCAGCCGGGCCACCGGGGCTAACCACTCCAAAGCTGGGTACGCCGAGAGCGGTCTGGCGAACACCACCAGAAGCATGGCCAGCACCGTAATAACAACTGCACCGACGACATCGCGTCCCTGTGCTCGGCGCCCGGCGGCGAGGATATAGGTGCCGAGCAGTGCGCCGTAGGTAATCGAGGCAATAGAAAGCGCCAGAACAACCACTGGCGTATCGGTTCCGGTGGCGTAGAGATAGAAAAAAAGCGCCCCCGCGATCAGGCTGAGCCCCCATAGCGCTGAGAACAGCTTTCCGACCCGGAGCAGGTGGGCTGGGTCGCGGCGACCGCTCCAGCCGGCATACAGGTCGTGCGTCATAGAGGATGCCAGCGCGTTGATGGAGGAGCTGATTGTACTCATGGCGGCCGCAAGGATCCCGGCAACCACGAGCCCCGCCAAGCCCGCGGGCAGGTGGTTGAGGATGAACTGGGGAAACAGCTGATCGGCGGGGATGCCCTCCGGTGCCAGCCCCGCAGTCCAGATGGCGACACCCACCATCAGGAATAATAGAAACTGGAACATCACCACGACACCCGAGCCTATGAGAGCCACACGCGCGGCCGCGAGCGAGCGAGTCGCCAGCAGCCGCTGGACAATCAGGTGATCGGTCCCGTGCGATGCCGCCGAGAGCATGGCGCCTCCAACGAGACCGCCCACCAGGGTGTAGGGAAGGCTGGGATTCAAACTCACATCAACCAGTCTGAGCTTACTCGCACTCGATGCCATGGAAATGCTCGCTCCGACGCCGCCGGCCAGTTGCCAGGCGATCACCAGGGCGGCCACTCCGCCAGCGAGATACACTGCGAGCTGCACCACATCGGCCCACACCACCGCCTTGAGCCCTCCGAACCAGGTATACGCCAGGGTCACACCGCCCATCGCGATAATCGCCGTTGGAATGGTCCAGCCGGTCAACAGGGCGAGAGGAATCGCTCCAGCGAATATCCGCACCCCGTCACCCATAAATCGGGTTGTCAGAAACACCACTGATACCAGACGCCTTGTCGTGACGCCGAAGCGTGACTCGAGTCTGGCGTAGGCAGTTTCCTGCTCACCGCGGAAATAGCCCGGGAGCAACCAGATAGCCACTCCGATGCGGCCAACCAGGTAACCGAAGGTGAGCTGCAGAAATGTCAGGTCGCCACGAGCGCCGATGCCCGGTACCGAAATGACGGTCAGTGCAGATGTTTCGGTTGCGACTATCGAGAGCAGAATGGCCCAGGCGGGGAGGTCGCGAGCGCCGAGGAAGTAGTCGTTGGCGCTCTTCTGACTGCGTGCGACCCAGAGGCCGAGCCCGAGGGTCAAGACGAAGTAGACGACGACAACAGCGAGGTCTAGGGTTTTCAAAAGCGTAAACGGTGAGCGGTGAACGGTAAGCGGGGTAGACGCAAGAAGGGCGGCTCACTGAGAGATCCTCTCACGGCCGCCCCGCTCACTGCTTACCGCTTACCGCTTACGTCGTTCACGCTGTAAAGCTGCTGCCGCACCCGCATCCGCCAGTGGCGTTGGGATTGCTGAAGGTAAAGCCGGAACCCTGCATCGACGTCACGTAGTCGATGGTTACACCAGTCAGATACTGAGCGCTGAAGCCATCAACGAAGACCCGCACGCCGTTCACTTCGGCGACCATATCGTCTTCCAAGGCCCGCTCTTCGATGTTCAGGCTGTACTTGAAACCGGAACAGCCACCCGGCAGCACACTGACCCGGAGGCCGGCGCTCTCGACCGGAACCTGCTCCTGGGCGATGAACTTCTGCACCTCTTCAGCGGCGCGGCCCGTGATGACGAGAGCGAATCCCGTTGGTGGGGCTTGCTGCTGTTCAATGCCGCTCATTCACGACTCCTATGGCCTGCCCTGGACGGGCAAAACCGGCTAGAGGATTACTTTTGCCTGTTCAAACCTAACTCAGGGCGCGCGGCCATGTCAACGCCGTGAACCAGCGTGGGGTCAGCACGCAAGTTGCGCTGTATCAACAGGAAAGCTGCAATTGCACCCAGCCCGTACAGGGCACCCCGCAGCTGGGTCCCTGTCAAGAATGCGCCCACTGATACCACGGCGCAGTAGACCGCAGCCACCCCAGCCAGCCAGTTGACCCAAGACAACGCGCCGCCAGGAATTGGGTCGTTCGTGAAGCCGAGTCGGTGCGACACTGCCCGCCAGCCAGGACCTCCCGGGCGGACCCTTCTGTAGAAGGCATCCAGGGTGGCATTGCTTTCGGGCGCCGTCAGCATCGTGACCGTGAGCCAAACAACCGTCGTGACCAGGACGGTGATCAGCATTGTCTTGGCGTAGGTCGCGCCAGCGGGATTGCCCAGATCGTAGTCGAACGCCGCGAGGATCACGGAAGTCAGGAAGGACGCGATCATGGCGCTGATCTCCGACCAGGCATTCACGCGCCACCAATACCAGCGCAGGATGAACACGAGCCCTGTTCCGGCGCCGAGGCCGATCAGGAGCTTCCAGCCTTGCTCCACACTGGTGAGGAAGCTCATCACCACGAGAGAAAGCACCATTAGCACACCGGTTGCTATGCGAGAGGCGATTACCTGCGCCCTTCGGTCTGCGTTGGGCCTCATGAACCGCAAATACACATCGTTTACGAGGTACGAAGCACCCCAGTTGAGGTGGGTACTGATGGTGCTCATGTACGCGGCTGCGAAGGCCGCGAGCAGCAAACCCTTGAACGGCGATGGAAGAACGTCCACCATCACCCGCACGTACCCCTCCTCCGGGTTGGAGAGGGATGGATACCGGATCATGCCGACGAACCCGACCAGTATCCACGGCCAGGGACGCAAGGCGTAGTGTGCGATGGTGAACCAAAGCGTGGCCAAGAGCCCATGCCGCTCATCCTTGGCGGATAGAATACGCTGCACTACGTAGCCGCCGCCTCCGGGCTCCTGCCCCGGGTACCAGGCAGCCCACCATTGTACGCCGAGAAAAATCAGGAGCGTGGAGAGCGGAAGCCAAGCCTGGTCCGTGGGTGGCAGAACTCCAAAAGCGGCGTCGGCCGATCCAAAATGTGCGGCGGCCTTCTCTGTAAGACTGGTGAGTCCCCCGACTGACTCCACGGCGAACACCGCGAGCAGGATGGTGCCACCCATGGCCACCACGAACTGGAACGCATCAGTGACGATGACGCCCCAGAGGCCTGAGAAGATGCTGTAGAGCGCTGTCACAGCGAACAGCAGTATGGCGGCGCTCCACGGATTCACATCCAGGGTGACACCCAGAATGGTCACCATGGCGCGAGTCACCCACCCCATGATGATGAGGTTGATCGGGAGGGCGAGGTACAACGCTCGAAAGCCCCGAAGGACTGCAGCAGGACGCCCACCGTAGCGCAGCTCGGCGAACTCGACGTCGGTGAGCACCCCCGCGCGGCGCCAGAGCCGCGAAAAGAAGAAGACCGTCAGGACCCCGGAAAAAGCTCCGTTCCACCAGAGCCAGTTGCCGGCTACTCCGTACTTTGCCACCAGCCCGGCCACGGCAAGCGGCGTGTCCGCGGCAAAGGTAGTAGCCACCATCGAAGTTCCGGCGAGCCACCATGGCAGCGCGCGTCCGGAGACGAAGTAGTCCTCGAGCGAACGGCTTGCTTTCCGGGTGTACGCCAGTCCGATCCCCGCGGAGACGATGAAGTAGAGGGCAATGATGAGCCAGTCGGACAGGATGAGTTTCATCTGGCGTCCTCGAACAGGGTGGTCATCACTAGATCCGCGATACGGCCGCGTACGGGGTTCCAGCGGGGGTTATCCCGGGTCGGGTTCACCCGGTTGCTGAGGAGCACGATCGCCAACTGCTGTTTGGGGTCTATCCACAGCGACGTGCCGGTGAAGCCGGTGTGGCCAAAGCTGTCGGGAGAGAGCAAGTCGCCAGCACTCCCGCCCGGAGTTGGAGTGTCCCAGCCGAGCGCTCGGCTGGATCCAGGGACCAGCTCCTGGCGGCGGGTGAATTCCCGGAGAACGGACGGACTGACGGAGGGGCGGTCGGAACTCCCAATTGAACCGCCGGTCCGCCTGCCCTCCGGTTCACCCGTCCATCCGTCAAGCACCCATTCGGCAAACGTGAGCAGATCCGGAGCCGAGCCAAACAGCCCGGCGTGCCCGGAGACTCCATCCATTCGCGCTGCATTCTCGTCGTGCACTTCACCGCGGAGGACCCGCCCCCGCCAGCGGTCGAGCTCGGTCGGAGCGATGCGAGGGAGGTCCTCAGCCGGCAGATAGCCAAGCGAGTGCATGCCGAGTGATCGGAAGACCCGCCGCTCCAGCAGGGAATCCAGGCGCTCGTGGTAGATCGTCTCGACCGCCTGGGTGAGCACGATCAATCCCAGATCGGAATAGGTCTCGCGCGCTCCTGGTTCCGCCTCGAGCGGTGTTGTGACGGCGAGATCGATCGCCTCGGCTCGACCTTGAGTCTCCCGAAATAATGGGCGCCATGCCGGAAGCCCACTCGCATGCGCCAGCAGCATGCGGACTGTGACCGCTTTCTTCGAATCGCCGGAGAATGCCGGCACGTAGCGCTGGATAGCAGCGTCCAGGTCCAGCTTCCGTTCTTCCACAGCCAGCATCAGCGCGGTCGTGAGACCAATCACTTTCGTGAGCGATGCCAGATCGTACACCGAGGATGCTTCGACCGGACTTCCGTCGTCCGCTCCCAGCTGTCCCGTGGTGTGGAAAAATCGAGCTCCGCCGATCGAAACACCCAGCACCGCTCCTGGCGCCGCGCCACCGGCCACTGCGGAGTCCAGGAAGGTCGTGACCGCTCGCCAGTCAGGCTTCACGACGAGTTTCTGGGCCGGACCAGGCGCAGTCCCCCGTGGGGCGCAGGCGAGAGCAGCGGTGGTAAGCAGCAGCACACCCCGGCTCACCGCACTCGGCGCTGGACCCCCCAGCCGCGCCGATAGCTCGGAGGTATGGAGATCGGCAGAGTCCCGGTGATCGCCGTCTCTCCAGCAAGCGCCCGGGCGACGGCCTGTTCAGTGACGGTGTTCGCTCGCCATCCGATTAGGTACGATCCGACGTTGGGCAGCGAGGAGATGAGATAGGGGTTTCCCAGCGACACGAGAACCGTAGGTCGTGCGACCGCGATGGAGTCCATGAGTTTCATCATGGCGTCTGGGAGGCCCACGCTTCCGCGCCATGGTATCGGACGATCGACCGCCGCGAACAGCGTCACACTGCTACGCCGGATTACCGCTGCTGCAGAATCGTAACTCGCGGGGCCGCTCGCCGGCCACAGCTTGAAGACCGTGACCGGGTATCCCCGGGAGCGGAGCTCGCCGGCCAGGGTATTCCCGAGTGACCGATTGTCGTCATCACCGTAAGAGATCAAGCTGAGGGTAGGGCGGGCGCGCTTCAATCCATGCACCGTTCCGCCTACATCCTTCACCATGACAATGGAACGAGATGCCATCTCCCGGGCCTCGGCCTGAAATTCAGCTTTTCCCACAATCGATGGGATGCTGTCGAGCGGCACCGTGCGCCGCTGAAACAGGCCCAGTTGCCGCTTGATTTCCAGGACCCGGCGCACCGAACGATCCAGTCGTTCCCTCGAAATTTCTCCCCGTGCCACGGCCGCGACCATGGCGTTGATGGCGATCTTCGGATCGGCCGGCTGCAGCAGGATGTCGGCCCCGGCCACGAACGCGCGCACACCGGCTTCGGCTCCGTACATGTTGGCGACTCCGCCCATGTTGAGCGCGTCGGTCACCACCAGGCCCTTGAACCCGAGCGAGTCGCGCAAAATTCCCGTGAGGATGTTCGGTGCTACTGTTCCCGGGCGCAGGAGCCCTCCATCGACACCGGGAAGTGCGATGTGGGCGGACATGATCGAGGCGACCCCGGCAGCGATCGCACTTCGAAATGGTACCAGCTCCACCGAATCCAATCGGCGCCAGTCCACGTTGCTGACGGGAAGCGCTATATGTGAGTCCGTGCCGGTGTCACCGTGGCCGGGAAAGTGTTTGGCTCCCGACAACATGCCGTGCTCTTGAAGCCCGCGAATTTCCGCGGCGACCAGGCGGGCGACGGACGCAGGATCTTCGCCAAACGAGCGGGTGTTGATAATAGGATTCGCTGGATTGTTATTGACATCTGCCACCGGCGCGAACGCGAGATGAATACCGACCGCTCGGCCCTCCAGTGCCGTGATGCGTCCCAGCTCGTACGCGTTCGTGTCGCTGCCGGCTGCGCCTATTCCCATATTGGGGGGAAACGGTGTCCCGCCGTTCAGGCGGATGGCGGTGCCGGCTTCGAGATCCGAGGTAACCAGCAGGGGCAGCGGCGAGCGCTCTTGCAGACGGTTCAGCTTGGCGGCCACATCCAACGGGGAGCCGACCGAGACGAGCAGTCCACCGATATGCAGTGAATCGACCCATTCCTGCATTCGACTGAATGCTTCGTCGTCGAAAGCCGCGTAGCTGCCGGCTACCCAGGGCACGACGAGCTGAGCGATCTTGTCGCGGGTGGATAGCCCGTCGATCAAGGCATCCACATCGATCGGCGCTTCCTCTCTAGGCGGAAACTGGGCCGGCTGAGGCGACGGAGCGGGTGCGGCACGGCCGCAGGCTGCGAGCACAACAATCAGAAGGCCGAGGTACTTGAGGTGCACAGATCTCTCGGGTTGCGGGGACTTTGGGTGTGTTGCCTGAGCTGCGCGGCCGGCGCTGGCACCGGTGGGGCGCCCGCGCGAGTACGGCCTGGCATCGAAGTCCTGCTGACAGACAGCATCCATCTGGTTCGGAACCGCCGCATCGGTCTTGTCACCAACCAGTCCGGCGTGGATACGCGCGGCAGGCGTGATCTCGGCTTGCTCCTGGCGGCAGGGCTCCGCGTCACAGCAGTTTTCGCGCCCGAGCATGGACTCCGCGGCGCCATCGATGTGGACGTGGCTCCCACGAGTCGGCAGGAGACCGATTCCGCCACTGGCACGCCAGTGTACCTGCTTCACGACGGCGTGCGGCTGCACCCGCCATCGGCGAAGATGCTGGAGCAGGTAGACGTTCTGGTAATCGATCTTCAGGATGCCGGCGCGCGATACTACACCTACCCGGCGGCGGTGGCCACGGTCATGGAGGCCGCAGCCGCCGCACGTCTCTCGGTGGTCGTGCTCGATCGCCCGAATCCAATCGGAGGTACGGTTCAGGGGGACGTTCAGGACAGCGCAACAGCTTCGGCAGTGGCACGATTTCCGATCGCCATGAGGCACGGCATGACGATCGGCGAGCTCGCCCGTCTCGCCAGGAACACGCTCGGTCTCAAGGCCGACCTTCGCGTTGTTCCGCTGGACGGGTGGCGCCGCTCCATGGATCTGGATGCAACCGGTCTGCCCTTCGTGCCACCGAGCCTCAATCTACGCACGCTCGAAAGTCTGTACCATTATCCCGGTCTCTGCATCTTCGAAGGAACCAACTTGTCGGTCGGGCGGGGGAGCGACATGCCGTTCGAACAGGTGGGAGCCCCGTGGCTCGATACGACGGCAGTGCTCGCCCAGCTTCGGCGCGCCGCGCCCGCGGGAGTCCGCTTCGCCGGCACCGCGTTCACTCCGGCCTCACCGGGAGACGGAAAGTATGCCGACACGCTCGTGTCCGGCATCCGTCTCATCACCACCGACCGAACGCGCTACGACCCGACCGTCACTGCGGTCCATCTTCTCGCTTCGCTGAAGGTCGTTCACCCGCAGGCCTTTTCTTTCCGGCCCGCCCAGTTCGACCGGCTGACAGGCGGTCCCGACCTTCGATTGTCGATCGAGCGCGGAGAGCCAGTTGCCTCGATCGAGCGCCACTGGAGCTCTGAGTTAGAGCGCTTCAGGCAGCATCGACGGCAGTTCCTCCTGTATCCGGAATAGTGCGAAAACACCTCTCGTCCTGTCTCCTGTCCGATTGCCCTAAGCAGTTTCGCCAGTTATCCTTTCGCCCGGCTACTTGCTGAGGAAACACCACGGTGAAGCTGCTGGGTTCACTGGAGAAGCCGTTCTACGCCACGGTCAACCCCGTGGTGGAACGTCTGATCCGGGCGGGAGTGCGGCCGAACACCATAACCACGGTGGGGACCGGCCTGGTACTCGTCTCCGCCATCGTGTACGCGACCGGGCATGTTCGCCTGGGCGGCGCGCTGCTGCTGTTGAGCGGCATTGCGGACACGCTGGACGGGCAGGTCGCCCGCGGTGGCGCCATGGTGACCCGGTTTGGTGCCTTTTACGACTCGACGCTGGATCGTGTCGGAGACGGCGCCACGTTCATCGGGATCGGAGCGTTTTTCCTGACCGCGCCCGATGTTGCCTACCGGATTCCGGCGGCAATCCTCTGTATGGTGGCGATCCTGGCGTCTGTGCTCGTGTCGTACGCCCGCGCCAGGGCGGAGGGTCTGGGGCTCGACTGCAAGGTCGGCATCGCGCAGCGCGCCGAGCGGATTCTCGGGCTCGGCATCGCGTCGCTGGTGTTCGGCGCGGGGCCGCACGCGCTGCTGCTGGAGACCATGGTAGCGCTGCTCGCCATTGCGTCCATCATCACGGTGGTTCAGCGCTTCGTCTACGTCTATCGCCACGCAGGGCAGGTAGACGAGGCGTTAGGGCTGGAAGAAGTGAAGCAAGCCGTTGAGCTGAAGCGACCCGCCGAGGTGCAACACGCCTCACTCGATACTCTCGCGAAAGGACCGTAGCAGTGGCGGAACAGAACGCCCGGAAGATTGCGCCGGTGCAGGGGAAGCTGGGAGTGTTGTGTGTGGGGCTGGGTGCGGTCGCCACGACGTTCATCGCGGGGGTGGAAAACATCCGGCGCGGATCAGCCCGGCCCATTGGCTCGATAACCCAGATGGGCACCATCCGCCTTGGTAAACGGACCGAGAAGCGGACGCCGCTGATCAAGGATTTCATTCCGCTGGCATCGCTCGACGATCTGGTGTTCGGGGCCTGGGACCCGATTCCTGACGACGCGTACACCGCCGCGTTGCGTGCGGGTGTGTTGGACCGGCACGAGCATCTGGAGCCGATCTCCGCATTCCTCAAAGGCATCAAGCCAATGCCCGCCGTGTTCGACCAGAGCTACGTCAAGCGGCTCGAAGGGAAGCACGTCAAGCCGGGCGACAGCAAGCGCGAGATGGCCGAGGCCCTCCGGAAGGACATCAGGCAGTTCAAGACCAAACACAAATGCGACCGGCTGGTGATGGTGTGGTGCGCGTCCACCGAGATCTTCATCAGCCCGGGTCCGGCGCACTGGACGCTCGAGGCCTTCGAGAAAGCCATCGACGCCAACGACCAGACGGTCGCCCCTTCGATGCTGTACGCCTATGCCTCAATCATGGAAGGCGTTCCCTTCGCCAATGGCGCTCCCAACCTGACCTGCGACTTTCCAGCGATGGAGCAGTTGGCCAAGAGCAAGGGTGTCGCCATCGGCGGGAAAGACTTCAAGACCGGGCAGACTATGGTGAAGACCGTTCTCTCACCCATGTTCAAGGCCCGGATGCTTGGGGTGGCCGGTTGGTACTCCACGAACATTCTGGGAAACCGCGACGGCGAGGTGTTGGACGATCCGGAGAGCTTCAAGACGAAGGAAGAATCGAAGCTCGGCGTCCTGGAATACATCCTCCAGCCTCAGCTCTATCCCGAGCTATACGGCAAGATGTATCACAAGGTTCGGATCAACTACTACCCGCCGCGGGGTGACAACAAGGAAGGGTGGGACAACATCGACATCTTCGGGTGGCTCGGCTATCCGATGCAGATCAAGGTGGACTTCCTCTGCCGTGACTCTATTCTGGCGGCGCCGCTGGTGCTCGACCTGGCCCTGTTCTTCGACCTCTCCCAACGCGCCGGGTTGAGCGGAATCCAGGAATGGCTCTCCTTCTATTTCAAGAGCCCGCAGGTGGCACCGGGCCTGTATCCCGAGCACGATCTCTTCATCCAGCAAATCAAGCTGAAGAACACGCTTCGCTTCCTCATGGGTGAAAAGCAGGTGACGCACCTTGATCCCGAGTACTACCAGGATGCGTGATGGCCAAGAGCGTAAACAGTCAACGGTAAACGGTGAACGGGGTCATTGGTCCCGTTTACCGTTCACTTTTCACCGTTCACGCTGTTAGGCAGAGAATGAAATACTTCCACAGAACCCATCTCCCGCCGGCTGAGGTCCTCGCCGGCGCCCGGCAATTTCTGGGAGCGACTCTGACCCCCGGTGCGCAGCAGCCGCGCCGATTGGAGTTCGCCGGAACGATTGGGCGCATCACCGTCACCGTGATGGCCGAAGGCGGCCATTACACCTTGGTGACGGTGGAGACCGATCAGGTCGGCGAGAGCGAAGCCGACAAGCTGGCCAAGCGGTTCCTCACCAAAGTCCACACCATCGCCGAGCCGACGCATCGTCCCATCGGCGCCTACTGAATACCCTATCCACGGCCCAGACCTCCATGCCAGCGATGACCAGGAGATCCTTAATGATCCCCGTCTGTATT
>Ga0307416_100000868_pt1 | contig 15917 bp, 9 predicted proteins | sample DK1Cmetagenome_2_FD_203821 | JGI IMG/M metagenome (GOLD analysis project Ga0307416, IMG submission 203821) | Maize rhizosphere microbial communities from greenhouse at UC Davis, California, United States - DK15-C-3 | ecosystem: Host-associated > Plants > Roots > Rhizosphere > Soil | place: USA...
CGTGGTGCTCTACGGGTCCGCGGTGGCCGGTGAGCACATTCCGAACCGGTCGAACTACAACGTGCTGGTCCTCGTCGATTCGCTTCCGCTCGACCGGCTGCTCGCGAAGGCCCCGGGGGCGCAGGCGTGGACGGCGGCGGGAAACCCGCCGCCGCTTTTGCTCACGGTGAGCGAGTGGCGTAGCTCGTCCGACATCTTCCCAATGGAGTACGCCGACATTCTGGAGCGGCACCGCGTGCTGTACGGCGACGCGCCGTTCGAAGGCCTGTCCGTCTCCCCCACCGATCTCCGGCTGCAGGTGGAGAATCAGGCAATGGGGAAGCTGTTGCAGCTCCGCCAGGGTGCGCTGGCGGCCGGCGGGGACGGCACGCGGCAGGCGGCGTTGCTCGCGGCGAGCCTGAGCGCGATCATGGTCGTGTTCCGCGCCGTCACTCGGTTGCACGGCGAGAGCCCGCCGACCGACTACGAGGCGCTCACCCGGCTCGTCGCCGAGCACGCGGGGTTCGACGCGGCGCCTTTCCTGCAAGTCGTCCGGCATGTTCGAGGGTCGACACCCCTCGGGCCTGGCGAGGCCGGGTCGGTCCTTGGGGCCTACCTGCAGGGGATGGAGCGGCTCGTCGCGCACGTGAATCGAATGCCAATCGCGGGGAGTGGGGATTAGGGAGTGGGGAGCGGCTGCTCCTCGGCCGCGCCACTCCCCACTCCCTACTCGCCGCAGCATCCACTCTCGACTCCGATCACCGATGCCAACCGACAACCGAGCCCACCGAGGTCCAGCGATGATCCGACACCGATTACTCGCCGTGACGGCCCCCGTGCTCCTGCTCTCCGGGTGCGGCTACAACACCATTCAGTCGCTCGACGAGCAGGCGGCGCAGGCCAAGCAGCAGATCGAGGTGCAGCTGCAGCGCCGGGCGGACCTGATCCCCAATCTGGTGAACACGGTGAAGGGATTCGCCGGTCAGGAGGAGCGCATCTTCACGACCGTCGCCAACGCGCAGCGCGGCCTGGTGGGCGCGCTCCAGCGCCCGGGGGGCACCGACCCTCGCGAGCTGGCGAACGCCAACGAGAACCTGTCACGGGCCCTGGTACCATTCTTCACCCTCGTGCAGGCGTACCCGCAGCTCACGTCCAACCAGCAGTTCCTGAGGCTGCAGGACGAGCTGACGGGGACGGAGAACCGCATCGCCGTTGCCCGCACGGACTACAATCAGTCGGTACAGCAGTACAACACCTACATCCGCCGCTTCCCGCAGGCCGTCACGGCACGGGTCACCGGGGCCAAGCCCCGGGAGTACTTCGAGGTCACGGACCCGGGCGCTCGTCAGGTGCCAACGGTCGACTTCTCGAAGCCTAACCCGGGCGTCGCGCCGCAGGGCGAGCAGCCGGCCCCCACGCCGGCCCAGCCGGCACCGAAGAGCCCGTAAGCAAGAGGGGCGAGTGAGAAGTGGCGAGTGGCGAGTGATTGCGGATGCAGTTCTCGCCACTCGCCACTTCTCACTCGCCCCTGCCTCTTACGCCGCCACCGGCTCCCTCGGGAACAACGGCTCCCCCTTCGTCACTTGCCAGCCGGTGACGTCGAGGGCGGGCAAGGCGGCGAAGCGCTGGTCGCCGGCGCGGTCCGGGCCACCGAGCTGCGTCCACAGCTCCTCGACCTTCGCCGGCATGAAGGGCGCGAGATGTACGGCGTGGCGAGCGAGCGACCGGACGACTGCGGCCAGGGCGTCCTCGAGCGCCGGGCGGGATGCGGGGGTCTTGGCGAGCTGCCAGGGCTGGGTGCTCTGGACGAACTCGTTCGCCCGCATCACGGTGCGCCAGACCGCGGCGAGCCCCTCGTGGAGCAGGTAGCCGCGCCGGCCATCCATGGCCGCGTGGTACGCCTCGTAGTCCGCGGCGTCGGCCCGATCGAGCTCGCCGGCACGGCCGGCCGGCACGGTGCCGCCGCAGAAGCGCTCGACCATCGAGACCGTCCGGCTCGCCAGGTTGCCGAGCGCGTTCGCGAGGTCCGCGTTGTAGCGCTCCTCGAACCGCTCCCAGGAGAAATTGCCGTCGTTGTCGAACGGGACTTCGCGAAGGAGAAAGTACCGGAGCGCGTCCACCCCGTAGCGGTCGACGGCCTCGCCAAGATCCAGCCGCACTCCGGCGCTCTTGCTGAACCGCTCGCCGCCGAGCTTCACCCACCCGTGCGCCCACACGCGGTCCGGCAGCGGCAGCTCGGCAGCCTGCAGAATCGCCGGCCAGATGATCGCGTGGAAGCGCGTGATGTCCTTGCCGATGACGTGGAGCTGCGCCGGCCAGCGCTCGCGGTACCCTTTCGCCGGGAAGCCGGTCGCGGTCAGATAGTTCGGCAGGGCGTCGAACCAGACGTAGGTCGTTTGCTGCTCGCCGGTGCTCAGGGGCGCGGGGAAGGGGACGCCCCACGTGAAGCGCGCCCGACTCGCCGAGATGTCCTCCAGCCCCTGCTCGATGAGGCCGAGCATCTCGTTGCGGCGGCTATCCGGCTGCAGGAACTCCGGGCGGTCGGCGAGCAGCCGGCGCAGGAAGCCCTCGTACTTGCTGAGGCGGAAGAACCAATTGCGCTCCTGCACCCACTCGAGCACCCGGGTCGGGTGCAGCACGCACTTGCCGTCGACGATCTCGCCCTCGCCCTTGAACGCCTCGCACCCGACGCAATACCAGCCTTCGTACGCCTTCTCGTAGAAGTCGTCGGGGTTGTTATCGAACACGCGCTTGATCAGCGCGCGAACGCCGGCCTTGTGAGCCTCGTCGGTGGTGCGAATGAACTGGTCGTTGGAGATCGCCAGCCGGGCCCACATCCGCTGGAACGCCGCCGCGAGCTCGTCGACGAGCTGTTGCGGCGCCACGCCCCGCTCGGCCGCGGTCTGGGCGACCTTCTGGCCGTGCTCGTCCATCCCGATCAGGAAGTGAACGTCGTCCCCGCGCAGGCGGTGGTAGCGCGCGATCGCGTCCGCGCCGATCTTCTCGTACGCGTGACCGATGTGCGGCTCGCCGTTGCTGTAGTCGATGGCGGTGGTGATGTAGAACTTGGGCAACGAGAGGCCTCCCACGTGAAATCAGTCCTCGGGGAGCCCGGCGTCGTCCGTTCTGTCCCCGCCGTCGCCGCCGTCGCCGCCGTCGCCGCCGTCGCCGCCGTCGCCGCCGTCGCCGCCGTCGGCCTGGTCGGCAGGGTCCGGGCCGCTCCCCCGGTCGCTCCGGTCGCCGGCCGCCCCGCTGTCACCGCCGTCACCGCCGCGCCGGCGCCCACCGCGTCGACCGCGGCGGCGTCGCGCACGCCGCTCCGCCGCGCCCTCCCCGTCAGACGCGGGTGCTGGGGCACCAACGCCCGCGACCGCGCCCTGTGACCCGGCCGCGCCCCCCGGCGCGGGCTCCGCGTCAGCTGCCGCGGGGACAGGCGTGAGGGGCGCCCCGGTGCCCGGAACGCCGGCGGTCCGCGATGCCCCGTTGCCCACCCTCCCCGACGCGCGAGAGGGAGCCGCGGGCGAGGCCACTGTCGCGGGTGACCCGGCGGCGGCGGGTGGCGTCCGATCCGGTTCGGCGGCGCGGGGCGCCTCAGCGAGCACCGTGAGCGCCCGCGGCGCGCGCGGCCGCTCCTCCGGCAGGCCGACGGGTGCCAGCGCGTCCGGCGCGTCCGGGGTGTCCGGGGTGTCCGAACCGCCGGCGAGCTCGCGCCGCAACTCGGCCAGCGGCACGACGCGCGTCTCCCCGTCTACCCCGCGCAGCGTCACGCGGTCGGTGAAGATATCGTTGGCCACCACCTTTTCCTCGCCCCGCGTGGTGACGACGATCTTCCCCTCCTTTGGGAAGCGCTTCCGACTCTGCACGTAGAACTCGTGCTCGTAGCGCAGACAGCACATGAGCCGACCGCAGGCGCCGGAGATCTGCTGCGGGTTGAGCGAGAGTCGCTGGTCCTTCGCGACACCGAGGTTGACGGGGCGCAGCTCCGGCAGCCACGACGCCGAGCAGTACTGCCGGCCGCAGCGGCCGATGCCGTCGAGCCGCTTGGCCTCGTCGCGCACGCCGATCTGCTTCAGCTCGATCCGCGTGCGGAACATTGCCGCGAGCTCGCGCACGAGGGTGCGGAAGTCGACCCGCTTCTCGGCGGTGAAGTAGAAGGTGAGCTTCTTGCGATCCCACTGCCACTCGGCGTCGGTGATTTTCATCACCAGGCCGTTCGCCTTCACGCGCTCCGCGGCGCGCCGCCGCGCGACCTCGTTCTGGTCGCGGAGCTCCGCGCCACGCGCCTCCTCGTCGAGCGTCGCCAGCCGCAGCGCCCGCCGCGACGGCGGGCCGGCGGCGATGCCGTGCGCCGTGCCCGCCGAGCGCTTCGCGGCCAGCTCGCCGACGGCGTGCACGCGCCCGAGGTCCTCCCCGCGGTCGGCGTCGACGATCACCGCCGCCTGGACGGCCGGCGGATCGTCGTGCTCCCAGAGGAAGAACTCCTTGCGGTTGCCTTTGAAGGCGACTTCGATGAGGTGCGCCAACGGTCGGTACGGCTCCTAGAGAAATCCGGGAGTCGGAAGTCGGGAGTCGGGCTGCACACCCCGACTCCACCCGCCCGCCTGCGGCGGGCACCCGCCCGATTTCCGACTCCCGGTTCTTCTACTCAGTGAATTGTCCCATGCGCAGGAACTTCTCCCTGCGCCGACGAACGAGCTTGTCCGGCTTCAGGTGGCGGAGCTCCTCGAGGTGACGGATCAAGGCGTCGCGGAGCGCGGCGGCGGCGCCCGCGTGGTCGGCGTGGGCGCCGCCCGGCGGTTCGGGGACGATCTCGTCGATCACTCGCATCTCGAACAGATCGGGTGCGGTGATGCGTAGGGCGTCGGCCGCCTTCTCGCGCATTGCGGGGCTCTTGCCGTCCTTCCACAGAATCGCCGCGCACCCCTCGACAGTGATCACCGAGTACACGGCGTTCTCCAACATGAGCACGCGGTCGGCCACCCCGAGGGCGAGCGCGCCGCCCGATCCCCCCTCGCCGATGATCGTCGCGACGATCGGCACTTCGAGGCGGGCCATCTCGAACAGATTGCGGGCGATCGCCTCGCTCTGCCCGCGCTCCTCCGCGCCGAGCCCCGCCCAAGCACCCGGCGTGTCGATCAGCGTCAGCACCGGCACCTGAAACTTCTCGGCGAGCTTCATCAGGCGGAGGCTCTTGCGGTACCCCTCCGGGTGCGGCATGCCGAAGTTCCGCTTCAAGTTCTCCTTCGTGTCGCGCCCGCGCTGGTGTCCGATCACCATCACGGTCTCGCCGTCGAGCCGCGCCCACCCCCCCACGATCGCGGCGTCCTCCCGGAAGCTGCGGTCCCCGTGGAGCTCGATGAAGTCGGTGAACGCGTGCTCGAGGTAGTCGAGCGTGAAGGGTCGCATCTTGTACCGTGCGACCTCGACGCGCTGCATTGGCGTGAGATTGCGGTAGATCTCCGCGCGCAGGTCGGCGAGCTTGCGCTCGAGCGGGGCGATCTCCGCCGTCACGCTGAGCTGGCGGTCGCCGGCCAGCTTCTTCAACTCGTCGATCTGCTTCTCCAACTCGACGATCGGTCGTTCGAAGTCCATCGATGCCGCAGTCGCCATGTCGTCCTCGAGGAACCTCGCGCTGAGTGAGCGGGCCGGGTTCGGGCACCCGGGTTCCCGGGTGCCGACTGGTGCCGTGTCGTACCGTGTGGTGCCGTGCCGAGCGCGGAGGGGCGACGGGCGGGCCCATCGCCCCTCCGCACTTACCCGCCGCGGACGAGCCGCACGCGCTCCGGGCCGAGGAGCGCCCGCAGCTCGGCGAGGGCGGCGTTGCTGGCCGCGAGGGTCAGCGTCCGGGAGCGGAAGCGCGCCCGGCCGCCGTTCCCGTCGCTCCAGCGCAACTCGAGCGGGGCCGAGCCCGGGTGGGCCTCGGCGACCGCGCGCACGTCTCCCATCACCGCCGGCGTCACGCCCGCCGCCCCGGCCATCAGCTCCAGCGCCACCGCCACCTGCCCCCCCGTCCGCAGCTCGGCGAACGGCGTGACCTTCTCGACGATGAACGTCGGGTTCTCGGCGCCCTGGTCGCGCTTCGAGTACCCCCCCTTGATGAGCACGGGGACGTCCGTCCTCACGCGGTCGGCGAGGACGCTCCAGGCTTCAGGGAAAACTAAGACCTCGCTCGACCCGGAGAAGTCCTCGACGGTGAGTCGCGCGAACTCGGCCCCGCTCCGCTTGCTCATCTGCCGCTTGACCGCCGTCACCACGACGCCGAGCGCCAGCGGCTCGGGCGTCCACGCGCCGAGCTGCGCGACGGTGTGCGTGGCGAACAGCTCGCATTCGGTGCGGAACGGCTCGAGCGGGTGCCCGGAGATGTAGAAGCCGAGGATTGCCTTCTCGTTCGTCAGCCGCTCCGAGTCGGACATTGGCGCCACGTTGGGAAGCGTGAGCGGCGCGTGCGCCCGGCGCCCGCCGTCGTCGGCCGGCCCGTCGCCGAGGAGCCCGAACAGCGACCCCTGCCCGCGCTCGGCGTCGTCCTGCTTGAGCGACGCCTCCTGGATGGCGGCGTCGAGCGCCGCGAGGTACTGGGCGCGGTGCCCGCCCAGCCCGTCGAGCGCGCCCGAGTGGATGAGCGCCTCGAACACCCGCTTGTTGCACAGGCGCAAGTCCACGCGCTCGCACAGATCGAACAGCGAGGCGAACGGCCGCTCCCGGCGCGCGGCGAGGATCGAGGCGATCGCCCCCTCGCCCACGTTGCGAATCGCGCCCAGGCCGAAGCGGATGCGGTCGGCGGCGACGACGGTGAACTTGTACCCGGACTCGTTCACGTCAGGCGGCAGGATCTCGATCCCGAGCTCGCGCGCCTCGTTGATGTACTTGATGACGCTCTCGGTGTCGCCGATCTGCGACGTGAGCAGCGCCGCCATGAACTCGGCGGGGTGGTGCGTCTTCAGGTACGCCGTCTGGTACGAGACGATCGAGTAGGCGACGGAATGTGACTTGTTGAAACCGTACCGCCCGAACGTCTCGATCTGCGCGGCAATGTCCTCGACGACGCGGCGGTCGTACCCGCGTGCGATCGACTTCTCGATGAACTTCCCGAGCTCCTTCTGGATCAGCTCCTTGTCCTTCTTCCCCACCGCCTTGCGCAGCACGTCGGCCTCGGCGAGCGAGATGCCGGCCAGGGCCTGCGCGATCCGCATCACCTGCTCTTGATAGGTGATGACGCCGTACGTGTTGGAGAGGATCGGCTCGAGCTCGGGGAGGGCGTAGGAGACCTGCTCGTCGCCGCGCTTGCGCCGGATGTAGACCTTGTGCATCCCGGCGTCGAGCGGGCCGGGTCGGAGCAGGGCGTTCGACGCCACGAGGTCGTCGAAGCGGTCGCAGCGCATGCTCCGGAGCACGTCCGTGGCGAGCGGGGACTCGAACTGGAACACGCCCGCCGTGCGGCCGGCGCGCAGCGCGCGGTACGTCTCCTCGTCGTCGAGCGGTAAGGTGTCCAGGTCGATCTTCGTCCCCGTGCGCTCCTCGACCATCTTCACCGCGTCGGTGACGACCGTGAGCGTGGTGAGTCCCAGGAAGTCCATCTTGAGCATGCCCGCCTTCTCGAGGCAGTTCATGTCGTACTGGGTCACCACCACCGACTCGTCGCTGCCGGCGCCCGCGCCCTTGCTCGACACGGTCAGAATCGGCACGTACTCGTCGAGCGGGCCGGGCGCGATCACGACGCCGGCCGCGTGCACGCCGGTGTGGCGCGAGAGCCCCTCGAGGGCGATCGCGTAGTCGAGGAGCTGGCGGTAGCGCTCGTCGGTCTCGTAGAGCTTCCGGACCTCCGGGACCTGCTCGGTCGCCTCGCGCACGGTGAGCGAGAAGTTCGGCGCGTTCGGGATCAGCTTGGCCAGCGCGTCGGTCTCCTGCGGCGTGAAGCCGAGGGTGCGGCCCACGTCCTTCACCGCGGCGCGCGACTTCATCGTCCCGAACGTGACGATCTGGCCGACGGCCTCCTTCCCGTACTTCTGCCGCACGTACTCGATCACCTCGCCGCGCCGCTCGAAGCAGAAGTCGACGTCGATGTCGGGCATCGAGACGCGCTCCGGGTTCAGGAAGCGCTCGAAGAGGAGGTCGAACTTGAGGGGGCAGACGTTGGTGATGCCCAGAGCGTACGCCACGAGCGAGCCGGCCGCCGAGCCGCGCCCGGGCCCGACCGGGACGCCACGGTCGCGGGCCGCCTTGATGAAGTCGTAGACGATCAGGAAGTACCCGGCGTAGCCCGTCTTCGTGATCACGTCGAGCTCGTAGGCGAGGCGCTCCTTCACCTCCGCCGGAAGTGGGTCCCCGTAGCGCCGCCGGGCCCCCTCCTCGCTCACCTTGACCAGGAGCTCGTTCTCGCTGGCCACCCCGGAAGGCAGCGGGAAGGAGGGGACGTGGTACTTCTTGCCGAACTCAATCCCGGCGTCGTCGGCGATGCGCAGCGTGTTCTCGAGCACGTCGCCGCGCCCCGGGAAGTGCCCGGCGATCTCTTCGTGCGTCTTGAAGTAGAGGCCCCGGTCGTAGTGCATCCGGTCGTTGTCCGCCCGGTCCTTGCCGAGGCCAATGCAGAGCAATACGTCGTGCGCGTCGTGGTCGTCCTTGGTGAGGAAGTGCGCGTCGTTCGTGGCGACCACCGGGAGGCCAAGGTCTGCCGCCAGGCGGAAGATCTGGTCGTTGAGCTGGCGCTGGCCTTCGGACTCGTGTGCCTGGACTTCGAGGTAGTAGCGCCCGTCGAACAAGTTCGCGTACCATTCGGCGGCGTCCTTGGCCGCCTCGTACCTGCCCTCCATGAGGTGGGTGGCCACCTCGCCGGCGAGGCAGGCCGACGAAACGACGAGCCCCTCGCTGTACTTGGCCAGGAGCTCGCGGTCGATGCGGGGCTTGACGTAGAAGCCCTCGGTGTAGGCCAGTGACGAGAGCTTGACGAGGTTCTTGTACCCGGTCGCGTTTTGCGCGAGGAGGACGAGATGGTAGTAGGGCTTCGCGCCCGGCGCGGGTCGCGCTTTCAGTCGGCGGTCGCCTGGGGCGACGTACGCCTCCATGCCGAGGATCGGCTTGAGCTTGGCTTTCTTCGCCTTCTCCTGGAACTCCCACGCCGCGTGCATATTCCCGTGGTCGGTAATCGCGAGCGCGGGCTGCTCGAGCTCCAGGGCGCGGGCGACAAGGCTGTCGATCCGGTTCGCGCCGTCGAGGAGGGAGTACTCCGAGTGGCAATGCAGGTGAACGAACGACATATGGATCGTAACTTAGCGACGCTGGCGGGCCGCTGTCAAAGACGGTGCCGGTCGCTTCGTTCGTTGTAAGTTTCGCTCAATCAATGGCTTGCCACGTCCGCATTCCTCCCGCCGCCCGGGCGGGCCGGAAGGGTCGCCGAGGGGACCGAGGGCGTCGCCGGGGCACCCGCCGACCGGCGGAGGGTACATACCCTTCTGCGGCACCCGCCCGGTGGGCACGTCTGGCACGACTGGCACGACTGGCACGTCTGGCTTCACTCACGAGGATTCCAATGTCCACGCGACGCCCACTGGTCGTGGCAGCGGCTTCGCTGCTCGTTGCGGCCTGCTCCGATGGCTCCACCGCGCCGTCCACGAGTTGCAACACCACCCAGGCGCCGGTGAGCCTGGCCCCGTTGCAGGGGGCGACCGTGCGAGCCGCCCAGTTCGGCCGCTGCCTGCAGCTCGCCGTCGAGGGCGGCGCGAACTACCTGGTGGTTCCGCAGTTCGCCGCCGAAGGCCCGGAGGGGGATCCCACGCCCATCGACTTCGTGCTCGGCACGGCGGACGCCGCGGACCCTAACGCGTTGGCGAGCGTCAGCGCCAGGAGCCGGCCGAGCGTGCTGGGCGCGCGCGGGCAGCTCGCCGGCGTGCCTCGGGGCGCGTCGGCGGCCGAGCGATTCCACCGGATGCTCCGCCGTCAGGAGGCGGCGCTTGCCGCGAGCGCCCCGGCGGAACGCCGCGCGTCGGCCCTCCGCGCCCAGATCTCGGCGGCCCAGCCGGCGCCCAGTCGCTCGTTCAAGGTGCTCTCCAACCTGAACGGGACAGAGTTCGCGACCATCACGGCGCAGCTCAAGTACGTCGGCAGCAACATCTACGTCTACGTCGACGACGAATCGCCGACAGCCTTCACCGACCCCGACTGGCAGAACTTCGGGCAGGTGTTCGACAACGACTTGTTCCCGATCGACCTCAACGCCTTCGGCAGTCCGTCCGACATCGACGCGAACGGCCACGTGATCGTCCTCTTCACGCCGGTCGTCAACGGGTTGGTCGACCCCGTGGAGGACGGGTGCGGGAGCTACGTGGCCGGCTTCTTCACCGGCTTCGATCTGGTCAGCACGAGCGCCAACTCGAACCGCGCGGAGGTCTTTTACGCGTCGGTCCCGGATCCGACCGGGTCGAAGGGGTGCCCGCTCCCCATCGCGCAGGTGAACCTGCTCACGCCGGCGACGTTCATCCACGAGCTGCAGCACATGATCTCGTACAATGAGCACGTGCTCACCCGGAACGGCCGGGAGGAGAACGTCTGGTTGAACGAGGGGCTGAGCCTCATCGCCGAGGAGCTCGGGGCCAAGCACTACGAAGAGAAGTACCCGGCGCCGCTCGGGCGCACCCGCCCGGACCAGCTCTTCCCCGATTCTGCGCGCGGCTTCATCGAGTTCAACCTGGGCTACGCGTATGACTGGCTGACGTCGACGCGCGACACGTCGATCACAACGTTCGACGACTTCGGCAGTCTCTCGGAGCGCGGGGCCGCCTGGATCTTCCTGCGCTGGCTCGGCGACCAGAAGGGAGAGGCAATCTACCGGACGCTGGTCCAGACCAACCTGCGGGGCATCGCGAACGTCTCGGCCGCGGCGGGCGAGAGCTTCCCCGCACTCTTCGGGGATTTCAGCGTCGCGCTCTGGACCGACAGCCTGCCGGGCGTCGCCCGCGAGGCGATCCCGCAGCGCTACCGATTCACGTCGCGCAACTTCCGCGAGATCTACGGGCAGCTGTCGGCGCAGAGCCCTGGTGGCTTCCCACGCATCTATCCGGTGGACCCAACCATACTCGATTTCGGGATCCCGGACAGCGGCAGCATGCCGGTCGGCACGATGGACTTCTTCGTTCTGAGCACCACCGGGGAGACGTCGCCCGTGCTGCTGCGGTTCTCGCGACCCGACCGGACGCAGCTCCCGAACAGCGCGCAGGCCCAAGTCTCGATCTTCCGCCTGCCCGACAGTCCGTAACGTGCGCCGCGCGCGCCACGCGGTGTGGGCGGTGCTTCGCACCGTGTGGACGCCTGTCTTGGTCGCGCTGCTGGTGGCAGTTGCCGCCGGGCGTGCGGGGGGGCAGGCCGGCCGCCACGCGGCGGTGATCCTCGAGCTGCCGGCGAGTGCCCGTGCGCTGGCGCTGGGCGGCGCGTACGCCGCGGTCGGCGAGGACGACGCGGCGCTCTTCTACAACCCGGCGCAGCTCGCCACGCTCGGCAGTCGCGCGGCCGGCATCTCCGTCCAGCGATACCTCGCCTCGTCGACGCTCGGCGCGGCTGCCGCGGCGTCGCGCGTCGGCCGCGGCATGGTGGCGATCGGCGTACAGGCGCTGAGTTACGGGAGCGAGCCGGAGATCGTTCCGGATCCGGGCAGCGGCGGCGAGCGCGGGGTGGCGACGGGGCGGCGGGTGTCGGCCGGAGACGTCGCCGTCTCGGTGGCTTACGCAACCAGCGTCGGCGCCCTCCGCCTCGGCGCCGCCGCGAAGGCGGTGAATCAGCGCATTGCGGGCGTGAGCGGCAGCGCGGCGGCGCTCGATCTGGGCATCGCGTACGATGTCGGCTCGCAGCTGACGCTCGGCGCCGCCCTCCAGCACGTGGGCAGCCGGTTGCGTTTGGCCGGCGTCACGTCGCCGCTGCCGCGCGCGGCGCGCGTCGGGGGCGCCGTCCGCGCCGTCCGCGCTGGCCCGGTGGTCGTGCTGGCCACGGCGGAAGTGGGCGGGCTCGGCACTGGAACAGCGCGTGTGTCCGGCGGGGGCGAACTGACGTGGCGGGTGCCCGGCTCCGTGACCTTGGCGGGACGGGTGGGGGCGTCGCCCCGGCGCGTCGGCGACGACGCGGCACCGCTCGCACTCGGCGGGTCGCTCCTCTCCCGCCGCCTCGCGGTCGATTACGCATTCCAGGCGTACGACGCCGTCGGCGGGGCGACGCACCGGCTGGGGGTGCGGTGGTGGAGGTAGGGCTGCGGGGCACGAGGGACGAGGGACGAGGGACGAGACGCCGCATCCCTCGTCCCTCGTCCCTCGTGCCCCGCAGTTACAAGCGCCTCCTCGGCTATGCCGCCGCGGCGTTCGTCACCCTCGCGATCGGCTTTCTCACCCTGACGCCGACTGGCCGCTATCTCTCGCGCGCCGCGTGGGAGGAGTCGAAGATCCTGCGTGGCCGTCGGCCCATCGCCGAGCTCGTGGCCGACACTGCGATCGACGTGCGGACGCGGCAGAAGCTGCGCCTCGTCCTCGCCGCGCGCCGCTTCGCGGCCGACTCGGTGCGACTCCGCACGAAGGAGAGCTTCACCACCTACTCCGCGCTCGAGCGCGACACCCTGGTGCTCGTGCTCTCCGGGGCGTACCGCGACCGGCTGAAGTCGCACACCTGGTGGTTTCCCATCGTCGGGCGGGTGCCATACAAGGGGTTCTTCGACTTCACCGCCGCCAAGCGCGCGGCGCGCGCGCTCGACCGGGAGGGGTTCGACGTCTACCTGCGCCCGTCGCCCGCGTTCAGCACCCTCGGCTTCTTCAACGACCCGCTGCTCTCGACCACGCTGCGCATGGACTCGCTCGAGCTAGCGAACACGGTCATCCACGAGGTCACGCACAACACGTTCTACGCGCCCGGCCAGGCGGTGTTCAACGAGTCATTCGCGAACTTCGTCGGCTCGCGCGGCGCCGCGTGGTTCTTTCGGTCGCGCGGGGCTGACGCGGCGGCCGCGGAAGTCGACCGCCGGTGGGCCGACGAGCTCTTGCTCGGGCGCTTCTGGACGTCGGTGTACCAGTCGGTCGACTCGGCCTACGACGCGCACCCGGAGAGCAAGGCCGACCGCCTCGCGGCGCGCGCCACGGTCTACGCTCGGGCGCGCGCGTTGCTCGTCGATTCCGTGGCGCCGCGCCTGGTGACGATTCCACCCGCGGCGGCTGCCCGGGCGCGGCTCGACAACGCGGCGCTGCTGGCGCGGCGCATCTACCTCACGGATCTCGACCTCTTCGAGGCGGTGTTCCAGCGCGAGGGCACCGACGTCCGGCGCACCATTACTCGGGTCATCGCCCTGGCCGAATCGCGACCGGACGACCCGTTCGAGGCACTCCGCGAGTGGCTCCGCCAGCCGCCGCCGCACCCGCAGCCGCAAGTCGGGCGGTGACGGAGACGAATCGCCGGTGGGCCGCAGACGCACGCGGGTGAACGCCCAGTAGTCCGTCCACGAGGAAAGCCCCTCGTCTCGGCCTGAGACGAGGGGCTTTGGACTGCGCCGGGAGCGATCCGCGTGCGTCCGCGTGCATCCGCGTGCATCCGCGTGCATCCGCGGCTCTCGCCGTTCATCCGCGTAGTTATCCGCGTTCATCCGCGGCCCCACGTCCGCCCGCATCGATCGGCGCCCCGTCCTGCTCTTGCTCTCGCTCTTGCGCCTGCGCACCCGCCTGCGCATTGGCAGCCGCCGACGTCGTGTCCGCGTCTCTCGGCACTGCGTCGGCTGCGCGGGCGCCGTCGTGCGCGAAGGGGCAGAGGGAGAGTTTCTGCTGGTGGACGGGCGCGCTGGCGCCGCCCGGCGACGTGCCGACGAAATAGTGGCGTTGATAGCCCATCTCGTCGGCGACGTCGTGGCCGAACATGCGCTGAGCGACGAGCGCCTGCCCCAGGTGCGTCTCCCGGCTCCGCTGCCACTCGTTGAACTGCCGAGTCAACTCGGGATCGCTCGTGATGTCGCGCACGTCGGTCTCGAACGCCTCGAGCTCGCCGCGCCGCTGCGGGAACACCATGCAGAAGGGCTCCTCGGCCTCGAAGCGGATCACCTGGTTGGGGCGCGTGATCTTCCAGTTCATCGTGAACGTCGCCACCGCCCAGTCGGTCTCGACGATGCCGTCGAGCGCGTGGATCCCGTCCTTGGGCCGGTTCGTCGGGCCACGCACGACGAGGTTCCAACCCGGCGGCGTGCGGAACAGGTAGGGCACCTGCCACGTGAGCACGCCGTAGCCGAAGTGGGCGTTCACCAGGCGCGGCGGCGCGCCGTCCTCGCGCAGCGACCGGATGCGCACGTGATTCGCCGTGCTCCCGCCCGTCCATGCCGCCTCGAAGGGGTCCGGGTTCAGCAGCCACCAGCCGGCCTGGTTGGCGATGAGCAGCGGGAGACAGCGGTTCGCGTTCTTTCGGCGCGTCGCCAGCATCCAGTCGCGCGGCGTCGGCGCCGGGACGATGGAGCAGCCGCTCTTCCGCTCCAATCGATAGGCGGTGAGGACGTTGCCTTGCTTGGCGACGGGCTCGTACGCCGAGCGGTCGACCTCCGCCGACGCGGCTGCGCCACCGTTCCTGTCGCGCTGCTCTCCCACGAATCCCCCTGTGTCACTGCCCCGAAACGACGCGTCGCACGCTCGGCGCCGTGCGACGCGGTCTCCGCACGACGAGCAGCTCCGCCGAAGGAAGGTGAGACGCCCGCTGAGCCCGCGCAAGCTACGGGTCGCACGGGCAGTGCCGAACGACGCGCGGCTGCCACACCTGCCGCGCGAACGCCGCAGCCGTGCCAGCGCCGCCCCCGCGGCGGCCTCCACTCGGCGCGGCCCGCGCCGTCGGTGAGCGCGTGCAGGACGCGGCGCGGTCGGTTCAGCCGGCGCCGAACCGTCCCCTGAGCAGGGCTCGCAGGTCGAGCGTCGGACGCTCCGGCGGTGGCTCCGGCGGGCCACCGCCGGCGTCGGCGGTCAGCACGACGCGCTGCATCTTCGCCCGCACCCCGCGGTCGAAGAAGCGTGAGAGCTGGTCGATCGTGTAGTCCGCGCTGCGCCGCGAGGAGTACGCGTTGAGCGGGTAGACGACGCTGAGGTGGTTCCGGGCGCGCGTCAGCGCGACGTACATCAGTCGCCGCTCCTCCTCGGCTTCCTCGTCGTCGCCGAGCGCGCGCGCCATGGGAAACCACCCGTCCACCGCCCAGATCACGAACACGGCGTCCCACTCCTTGCCCTTCGCCGAATGTGCGGTGCTGAGAATCAGCACGTCGTCCTCGCCGCCGGCACGGGTGGCGAGGTCCTGCGTGGCGGACGGCGGCTCCAACGCGAGAGCGGAGAGAAACGCCGCCCGGCTCGGGTAGCCGGCCGCGATGGCCTGGAGCTGGTCCAGGTCGGCGAGGCGCGGCTCGGCGCGGTCGTAGCGCTCGCGGAGGATGCCGTCGTAGAAGCGGCGAATGCGCATGATCTCCACGCCGGGCTCGCCGGCCGTGCCGTCCTCGGCGGCCGCGCCGGCGACCTCGCGGGCGCGGGCCGGCCGTCGCAGTTCGGCGAGCAGCGCGGCCAGGGCCGAGTGCGCGGGCCGCGCGCGCGAGGGGGCGGGGAACTGCGCGAATGCGTCGGGGTCCCACGCGCGCTCCGCCATGGCGTCGATCGCCGCCCGCGCGGTGGCATCGCCCACGCCCGGCAGGAGGGTGAGGATGCGGTACCAGCTCACCTCGTCGCGCGGGTTCTCGAGCACGCGCAGGAATGCCAGCACGTCCTTCACGTGCGCCGCCTCGAGGAACTTCAGCCCGCCCCACTTCTCGAACGGGATCTTGCGGTTGGCGAGCTCGATCTCAAGCGCGGCCGACATGTAGCCGGCCCTGAACAGGACGGCGATCTCCCGGAGGGGCGTGCCCTGCTCGTGCAGCTCCAGAACGCGGTCGGCCACGAACCGCGTCTGCTCGTCCTCGTCGCGGGCGGCCA
>Ga0307416_100000869_pt1 | contig 15916 bp, 15 predicted proteins | sample DK1Cmetagenome_2_FD_203821 | JGI IMG/M metagenome (GOLD analysis project Ga0307416, IMG submission 203821) | Maize rhizosphere microbial communities from greenhouse at UC Davis, California, United States - DK15-C-3 | ecosystem: Host-associated > Plants > Roots > Rhizosphere > Soil | place...
GCACGGAATCAGAAACGATATTCGCCAGGCGCTCGGAGATCCGTCGTGGGGCGAGGGTTTGACTGGTATTCCGGGAGGAAGGGATTTTGGTCAGGAGTTCGTCGAAAAGTATTACAGCAAGTCAAAAGACTCAGGCAAATTCAAAGGCTGTGCCTCATATGAAGACTACCGCGAGCTTCTTGAAAGAGAAAAGGATGTCGATGCGCTGAAGATCATGACTCCTGATCACTTGCACGCGACCATCTCTATCGCGGGGATGAAGAAAGGAAAGCACGTGGTCATCCATAAACCAATAGCAAACCGGATGTATGAGAGTCGTCTCTCCATAGACACCGCTCGCAACACTGGAGTCAGCACACACCTTCTGGCCTGGAGCAAACGTCCCGGTAATGACCTCGTGAAGAAATGGATCGCTGATGGTGCGATCGGCACGCTTAAGGAAATACACAACTGGTCATATCGTCCGGTATGGCCCCAGTGGACTTCCCGTCCAAAAGAAACGCCGCCCATACCTAAGGACTTCAACTGGGATCTGTGGCTCGGACCCGTACCGGACCGACCTTACCATCCCAACTATACACACTGCGTCTTCCGCGGATGGTACGATTTCGGCGGAGGCAGCATCGCTGATATGGGACATTACAGCCTTTGGCCGATGTTCCTCACGCTCGGAGTCAACACGCCACCGCTCAGTGCTGAAGCATATGCTACAACTACACGTACCGTGGTTGATAACGTGAGTCGAAACGTTGTTAACGACGTGGCATTCCCCTATTCATGCATTGTCCGGTTCAAGTTCCCCAAACAGGCAACGCTCCCTGCGTTCGATCTTTTCTGGTACGACGGCGGAATGAAGCCTCATACACCGGAAGAGCTCGAGGCGGATGGCAAGGACATGCCTACTGAAGGAATGATGTTCGTGGGCGATAAAGGAAAGATACTCGGGGGGTTCCGCAATGAAGACCCCGTGCTTTTACCGGAAAGCCGGATGAAAAGCTACACGCAAGGTAAAACGGCACCGGAAGATCAGAGCGAACGCCGGGATGATCATTGGATAGATCCGTTCCGGGAAAAGAAACAGACACCGGGAAGTTTTTTGCTCGCCGGACCTGTGTCCGAAACGATCAACCTGGGGGCTATTGCCTTGCGCGCCGGCAAGAAGGTCCTTTACGACGCATCTAAAATGGAAATCACAAATGTGGCGGAAGCGAACAAATTCCTCCGGAGAGAATACAGGAAGGGATGGGAACTTTGATGAAGGCTGTTGGGCGTTGGCTTTTGGCTGTTTGCTTGAATGCACGGAGTTCGATGATTCAGCTTTCGCCGGCAAATCCTCGCTCAACTCCTAATGCCCGCATGCCCAATGCCCAATGCCCAATACCCAATGCCCAATACGTAATGCCTAATGCCCAATACCTAATGCCCAATGCCTAATGCCCAATGCCTAATGCCCAATGCCTAATGCCTAATCCCAATGCCCAACATTCCTAACCCTAACCGACAAATTTGAAACGATGATCAAGCTGAACCGCAGAAATTTTCTTGAACGCACGGCTGCTCTTGGTGGCGCGGGGGTTCTGGCCCCCGCAATATTAAAAGCAGCAGAACGAGTAGCATTATCACATTCACCACGTATGACTAAAGACGATATATCACTTGCACAATGGGCACTGGTCGATGAGGTCCGGGCCGGAAAATGGAAAACCACAGAATTCGCGAAAGTTGCAAAAGAAGATTTTGGGCTCTCAGGAATTGAATACGTGAACACCCTCATGGAGGTCCCGACCGAGGGATATTTAAAAAAGCTGAAGAAGAATGCCGAAGACCATGGAGTTACCAGCGTTCTCATCATGGTGGACGATGAAGGTGACGGATGTTCACATACCAAAGAGGGAAGGAAGCAGTTTGATATCAACCACCGTAAGTGGATCGATGCAGCGCATTATCTCGGTTGCCATGCAATACGGACTAACTGCCGCGGGAGCCAGGTAGCTCAGAAAGTAAGCAAAGAAGAATCCTTGAAGTGGGCCGCTGAGTCTTATAACATGCTGCTTGAGTACGCCATCCCTGCGAAGATTCAGGTGGTGATCGAAAACCATGGCGGCCTCTCCAATGATCCCGACTGGATGGTGTCTCTGATGAACGAGGTCGACAACTTATATTTTGGAACATATCCGGATTGGCGTGAGCCTTCTGCTGACTTCGACAATGTTGAGTACCTCCAAAAAACGCTGCCTTACGCGAAAGGGATGTCGTACAGAAATCAACCCACGGAGGAGCTAAGCGCAAAAATGATCAGAATGTCAAGGGAAGGTGGTTACCGCGGCTGGTACGGCATTGAATCATCCGGTCGTGAGGCGATCAAAAAAGGAAAGGAACTCCTGACGAAATATCTTTTAACACGTGAGGTCGATTAGTAAGGAACATTTCCCCGCATGTTCCTTACTTGTATGCGCAAATAGCCCCCTCATTTACGTTATTGTCATTCCTTACCCTGGATTTCTGATCTATCTTGGAACGGTAAATCAGACAACCTTAAATCACGCCATGAATTATCGGTTCATCACTCCAATCCTTATCACGCATATCTTGCTTTGTTTGCTGGCGTGTAATAGGGAAAATAAGACGTCAGCCGATAATGATGATAACACCAGCAAGGTGAAGCTGCTTGAGAAAGACTTTATTTTCGGGGATGACCGTCCTTTCGCCCAATGTCATGCATCGACCGTCTTGCGCACAGACGATGGAAAATTTCTCGTAGCTTGGTTCGGAGGAACGCATGAGAAACACGATGACGTGGGCATATGGCTTTCCAAAGGACAGCCAGGCAACTGGAGTACTCCTTCCGAGGTGGCCAAGATAAGGGAAGATGCACATTGGAATCCTGTACTTTTCAAAGACCTGTCAGGAAGCATTACCTTATTTTTTAAGGTCGGGAAAACTATAGACTTCTGGGAGACATGGTACAAGGTCTCTAAAGACAATGGACAAACGTGGTCGGAAGCCAAAGAGTTGGTTCCAGGTGATAAAGGAGGTCGCGGACCGGTGCGTAATAAACCTATTATTCTTTCAGATGGCACGTGGCTGGCGCCTGCGTCGAATGAGCTTAATAAGGTTTGGAATGCTTTTGTGGACCGCAGTGAGGATGGCGGGAGAACGTGGGTCGAGTCAGAGTTTGTTCAACTTAAGAGGGACTCCGCTTTCGGCGAAGGAGTTATTCAGCCGGCGCTTTGGGAGTCAGCTCCGGGAAAAGTGCATATGCTGTTGCGCAGCTCTGCGGGAGTCATCTGTCGCAGCGATTCAGATGACTATGGAAAGACATGGTCACCTGTTTATAAAACTGATCTTCCAAATCCAAACAGTGGTATTGATGTCACTCGTCTTGAGGATAAAACACTCGTTCTCATTTTCAATCCCGATAACAACAACTGGGGATCACGGAGTCCGATTTGCCTTGCCATCTCGAGAGACAATGGCAAGACCTGGGATCGTGCCGCGGAACTCGACCGTGGAGCAGAAGAAGATGAGTTCTCTTATCCGTCGATTATCTCATTCGGAGATACTGTTGCCGTCACTTACACATGGAAACGCCAGCGTATAGCCTTCTGGTTGGGCAAGATCATCTAAGCAGGAGTGCTCAGTCGGCATGTTTATAAAGCCGCAAGATTCAGGTTGAAGGTAAAGTCGCGGAGGAGCGCAAGTTTGACATCCAGAATTATTGAACGGTGAGGTCGTTTGCTAATTGCAATTCACTTTATTGGTATCGTAACGATTTTTTCTTCCAGGTCCGCCTGTGACTTTACCTTTCGCACCTTAACTACGAGTCTGTCGCCCGTTTTTGCGAATGGCCTGAGCTTCTCAAGTCCCACATGATTCCCACTCACAATCATGCCTGGCATGCCGACGGGGCTTTGACCGCGGGCAAGGAGCAACTCGAACTCTGTAACTTCCATGTTGCTATCCATTGCATGGATTGTTAAGAATGTCATTTCCTGTGGTTTCAGACCCTCCAGTATAATGTTTTTGTGCTCTGACCCCTGCACGACGACCCGGAAATCGCTTTGGCTCGCCGGCTTGAATGCTGCACATGCCAGGAGTAAAAACAGTGTGATCACTTGGAAAAAGTTCTTATTCATATGGCAGAGGTTTAAATGACTAAAATGACAACGTCCGCCGAATGCAGATATTTTACTTCTCTAAATGTAAAACTTTGAATTGTGTTGTGCTGATCGTTATTTGCCCATCGCCTTACTTCGATCGCAACATTTAGTATCTTTAATGTTAATCGCCACTTACTTTCGTTTCAATTATGGAAAAAGTATTCGACTGGAACCGGATCCTGATTAATGACTTGCCTTACTTCTTTCTGCTGGAGGTAGTGTTACGTACAGCGGTCATGTTTGCATTTCTACTGGTAGCCCTGCGATTTACGGGACAGAGGGGCGTTAAACAGCTCTCGATCTTTGAGATTGTAATCATCATCGCCATGGGATCAGCTGCAGGCGATCCGATGTTTTACGAGGACGTAGGTCTCTTGCCTGCAATTTGTGTCTTTTTTGTTGTCATCGGTTCTTACAGGCTGGTAACCTATCTCACGGGTAAAAGCAAATGGGTCGAACAATTGCTGGAAGGAAAGTCGGAGTTGCTTGTAGAGGATGGCGTTTTTTCAGTCCTCAAGTTCCAGAAGCAAGACATCGCTCAGGATGAATTTTTCTCAGAGCTCAGGCTTAAGTCTATTGAGCATCTCGGTCAGGTGAAGTACGCGTTCCTGGAACCCTCCGGGAATATCAGCGTTTTCTATTTTGCCGATGACAAGGTAAGGCCCGGGTTACCACTGATCCCTTCCAGATATCACCGCAAAAGCAAAACCATACCGCATGAGGGCTTGTTTTCGTGCGCTAATTGCGGTTACACGCAACGGCACTCATCGGGCCACGCAGTTTGTCCTACATGCCACAAGGATGAATGGGTTGAAGCCGTGGATAGTATACGGATTACGTGAGGCATTGGAAGGCTGGTCTGAATGCAGGTTGAAATGCAGGTTGAAATGCAGGTTTGAATGCAGGTTTGAATGCAGGTTTAAATGCAGGTTGAATGCAGGTTGAAAAATACAGGTCTGAATGCAGGTTGAAAAATACAGCTCTGAATGCAGGTGAAATACAGGTCTGAATGCAGCTTTGAGTCACATCTATAAAGAGGCTGGAACGCTACCCTTATAGCTTCGTGGGCAGAGCGCGGAAGCGTAAGAGCGCTAAAAACAAGTCAAGCCGTGAGGTGCTTCCGCAACTGTGTCCATTGCGCTACATCCTTTTCATCATGCGTTATCATGACCAGCGTTGTGTTCTTGTTCAGGTAATGATGGAGATACCGGTTAACTTTTTCGTGGTTTGTTGGGTCCACAAATTGAAAGGGTTCGTCAAGCAAGAGCAGCTCGCGGTCGTCAAGGAACATATTGATCAGCAACACCATCTGTAGTTGTCCGGAAGAAAGGGTCTTCATTGGTATGTCGATATAATGCCGGGCGTCGAAGAAATTTATGACGTCGGGAAGTTGAGCGATGTTCGTGTGTCCCCGTGCATTAATGAAGTCCTTTGCTGAAAGACTTTTCAGTTGAGGATCGAGAAAGTGTACTTGTTCGGGGCCGAAGTAGTTTATCCTTTTTTTGATATCCCAAATGGATTCTCCTGACCCTCTTCGTTTTCCGAAGAGGAATACTCTCTGGCTATACGCCATTGGATGATCCGCGTAGATGAGACTGAATAACGTTGTTTTACCGGACCCATTTTTTCCCGTGAGCGCCCAACGCTCGCCCTTGTTGATCCGCCAGTTTAAATTCGAGATGATCTTTTTTCCATTGTATGCAACGGTAAGGTCTTGCATCTCAACCACAGGTTCACCGTACCGATGGGTGTCGCCGGCTTTTGGCAGGGCAGGTGGGGGGTCAATATCCGTTACAATGACAGCTTCCGCTACCTTAAAATTGCGTAACACCAGCTTCCGGTTGATGACTCGGGGGAGAACTTCGCCGTGGTCCGCGATTATGATCTGGATACCAAACCTGATGGCAAGCTCGTCGAGAAAGTTATTGAGGTCGTGCCGGCTTTCAACATCTAATCCATCGTATGGATAATCGAATAATAATACCCTTGGAATATTTTTGATCAACTGCCGCAAGATGATGACTTTCTTGAGTTGGCCGTTGGAAAGTCTTGTTACAGGAAGGTCAAGCAACGGGGAGATATCAAACGCGGGTGAGAACGTAAAAGCTTCCAGTGCCGAAATAGCGTCCCCAAAGATGTCACGCACTTTTGGTAACATGGAGTCATCAATCGAATAATATCGCTGTTGGTAAAACAGTCCCGAATGGCCACTGAGGAACGCCTGTAGCCAATGGGTTGGAATGAAGTGGATCTTTTCCAGGCGCTGTTGATACAAGCTGTCCCAATCTTCAGCTTGTATAAAACTATACGAAACTTGTCCCTCCACTGGGTGTACAGCGCCGGCAATCAGCTGCATCAGGAGCGTTTTGCCGGCTCCGTTGTGGCCCTGAATCACCCAGTGTTCACCGTCAGCAAACTGAAAGCTTAAATCATGGAACAGTCTTTTCCTGTTCCTAACTATAGTAACATGTTTTAATTCTATCATTTGCCAGGAGATTGCGACAAAGTTAGGTACTAATACGGGATGCTTGAGATGTACCCGTCGAAGGTACATTGATGTCCTGGATCTATTCCACCGGCTGCCCGATAAGAGCAGAGCTGAGCAACGCGATGGCTATTGCTATCCCAAAGCTAAGCAATGTGCCGATGAGCACGTACTCAGTTAGTTTCCTGTCATGCGACTCTTTGAGGTTGCCGAACCTGAACACGGACTTGGCAGCCAGTAAAAATCCTACAGCCTCCCAGCGGCCATAGAGAATAAACGTGAACACCATCACACGTTCAAGATATCCAATAAATTTTCCAGCATCAGGGAGCGAAGATGAGACGGTGTAGAACGTATCTGGAGTCCAATGAGAGATTGTAGTTTTGATTATGGTTGAACTGGGACTGGTTAGAAAGAGTGCAGCAGTCAGCACGATAAGCGTATTCTGGTATTGAAGCGCTCCGATGCTGAGGTCAGGGGTCTCATAAATGATCCAGATGGCTACGAGTACTGTTACATGCAGTGATTGATCAAGGACAAACCAAATTGTTCTGTTCTCGGCCTTTTGCAAGCGAATCTTTGTCAGATCGATGACGAAATGGGTTAGCACAATGATGATGGCAGGCAACCAGAACGATATGTCGAAGACTAATAACCAGGCAAGCACTCCGTGAAGCAATACATGGAAGTAGAGTTTACGAGAGCGTTGTTTTCTAAGCTCTTTGTCTCTAACCCATGCATCAGGCTGGAGGACGAAGTCACCTATGAGGTGGGAGAGTAGTAATTTTATGAGGAGAATCATTTTTCTGTCATTAGACGGTTGATCTTTTCGCGGTATAGCTCTTCCAATTCCATCACTTCTTCATAGTGTGAACGGTTTTGTCTTTCGCTAATTGAAGGTTGCGTTACTCCCAGTCGTTTGGCCAGCGCTTTCTGCGTGAGGTACCGGTTGTTTGTGAGGATCTGGATGAGTTCGGCAGAGTTCGGACTCCATCCATTCATGGGAATTGATGCGAGCCGGAAACAGATGTTCATCTCCTTGTCGAAATCTTCCCAAGGACTGCGGATTGCAAGGTTGTGCTTGGATTTCTTCAGGGTCTCGAGTGTCTCACCGGAACGGATAAACGCCTCGCCTTCGGATTCTGCAACGCGATTGCTCGCAGACTTTTTATCACCGATACCAATAGCCATCCGGACGTCGAGATTTTTCACCGTTTTGATGGCTGCCTTTATTCTGATTGCGGTCAGGAACGCACTGGCGGGATCCTTAACTTCGATCTGAAAGCTGTCACCACGGTATACCTGCCAGGTGCGAGGGCTTTTGCCTTCCTGGGACAGCACCTTTTTCAACTTCGCTAACCATATCGCGCTGTCGGCGTGCCGTGATTGGACAATATCACCTGTTATGACGCTTGTGATATTTTTTTTGTCTGTCATTGGAATTAATATAGACAAATAGGTCTATATGTCGCAATATAGGCTTTTAACCCTATAAATACAAAAAATAAGGTATAAGGCCTATAATTATAATTATAAGCCGAATGGCTATGTGATCCTCTTCGCCTGATAACACCTCGCCGGGAAGGTGTCTTTGGGAAAAATCATTTATATTGATTTTGACTCCGGAAAGTTTAGGGACATGAAAGTTTAAAAATGATGCACAACAAGGCTGGGTATCTCGTGGGCGTATTAATGTTTGTATTCTTTCAACTTTGCGGTCAGAAACAGACAAAGCCCCTGAACGTTATTGTTATTCTGGCGGATGATCTTGGTTGGGCGGATGTCGGTTCCGGAAGTTCGCGAATCGAAACTCCTCACCTTGACAGGCTCGCAGATGAGGGCATTAAGCTCTCGTCGTTTTATTCTTCTGCCACAATGTGCTCTCCGGCGCGCGCGGCTCTCCTGACAGGAAGATATCCGCACAGTGTCGGCATGCCCGATCTCGCAAGTCCTGCCCCGCGAAACAAGGTGCCGGTTCTTGCATTGGATCATCATGCACTTACTGTTCCCGAAGCACTTAAGGCTCACGGCTACAGGACAATGCTGGCGGGGAAGTGGCACCTCGGCCACGATGCCCGTAACTGGCCAGGGACGCATGGCTTTGACGAGTTTCAGGGATCCATCATCGGGACACCTGGATATTACGATGTTAAGGAAACTTATTACAATGAGACGCCGGTAGTCGTTCACAAATACTTCACCGATTACATCACCGACAAGGCGACAGAATTTATAACGCGAAACCAAAGCCATCCATTTTTCTTATATCTGGCTTACAATGCGCCGCATTATCCGCTGGAGGCTCCGGCCGAGCTTGTATATAAATATCGCATGCGCTATCCGAAGGATGGCTTATTTGCGATCTACGCTGCCATGGTGGAGCGGATGGACCACGGCATCGGCAGGATCATGGGTTCGCTCGATTCATTGGGGATCAGTGATAATACGTTGATCATTTTCACTTCCGATAATGGACCTTCAGCGGAGCCAAGAAGTTACGGACTGCCAGGGGCAAGGATATCAGCCGGCCCGCTTCGCGACCATAAGTACTCCACTCATGAAGGAGGTATCCGCGTACCCTTCATTGCGCGATGGCCTGGGAAGATTCCTGCGGGAACTGTTCGTCAGGAACCTGTCATCATGATGGATTTAATGCCAACGATACTGGATGCATGTGGTATTGCACACGACGACGGTGATGTAGACGGCATCTCCATTCTTCCGTTGTTGCACAACAAGAGCTTCAAAAATGATCGTACGCTTCATTGGGAAGATCAGTACAATCTGGCAGTAAGACGGGGAGTTTGGAAGGTCGTCCGCCAATTTTACAATGACGCCCCTCGATTATATAATATTGTGGATGATCCCGGCGAACAGAAGGATCTTTCCGATAAGCATCCGCAGATTGTCTCCCAACTACTGTCGTCGCATGACACATGGAGAAAGGAATCTTATCCAAACCCGATTCCCCGGACTGAGAGACGTTCGGAATACATATTTCCAGCCAACTAGCGAAAATGTGGCACCGCTTCGGAGCGGCTTTATTACTTAAGATTTGCTTCTCTGTTGCTGCACCTGATTTGATGCCATTCTCTACGGGAATATTTTTTTATACCTCTTTGAGGATTTAATTGTGAACGAACAACATGGAAACAACTAACAAAGAAGCGGAGAAGGTGCGGGGTGTTACGCGAACGAGGTACAATGAGCAAATCGATAGCCTGTCGATATTTAACCTGGAGTACTACAAATCGGAAGGTCGTGGCGCAATAAACGAACGCATCAAAGAACTCGATCGCGAATGGGATCTCGAGCGCACACTTGAGATGAACGCGGCCGCTTTTGCATTTACCGGAACGCTACTGGCAGCTGTGATAAACAAACGGTGGATGGTTCTTCCATTCCTCGTTACTGCCTTCCTGGCACAGCATGCCGTGCAAGGCTGGTGTCCTCCCGTAGAGATATTGAGAAGGATGGGAGTTCGAACGCGTCTGGAAATCGACCGCGAAAAGTATGCCTTGAAAGCACTACGCGGGGATTTCAGAGAGGTAAACGACTCAGCGGACGCATGGAATGCCGTGACTTACGAGAAGTAGCGCCTTCTTTAAGATGTGCTTCTTAAGTCGTTGCTCATTTCCTCCGCTTGGTGACATAGGTCAATACGGGAATGCGTGAATGATTAGCTACATCCTCTGCAATACTTCCTGCAAGCACATGGGTGAAACCTGTTCTTCCGTGCGTTGACAGGGCGATCAGGTCTGCTTTGATCTGGTTCGCGAAATGGATGATACCTTCCTCTTCCTTGTGGTGATTAAAGGTGTTGATCGTATAGTTCTTAAGGCCGATACGTCTTGCGAATGCCTCCATATCCTGTTTTACTTTCACGTCTGACTCGAAGTTCAGTGGTGTATTGATTCTGACAAGGTGTATCGTTCCATCGTACATCTTACGCGTGTTGATAACGATGTCCGCAAACACTTGTTCTTCTGCTCCCATGTTCGTAGCGTAAACTATGTTTTTGAAATGTTTGGTAGCCGGGCCTGAATGCACAGTCAGTACAGGGCACTGTGCGTGACGAACAACTTTTTCTGTATTCGAGCCGATGATCATCTCTTCCAGTTCTGAATGACCGGCTGTCCCCATCACAATAAGGTCCGCCTTTGCTGCGGTCAAATACTCCCTGATACAATTAAACGGGTTGCCAAGACGCAGCTCACAAATGGTATTTGCTCCTGCATTTTCCAGTTGCATCCGAAGACGTGCAAGTTTGTGCCGTGCGCTCACAATCAGTTTCATGCTGATGATCTTTTGCTCCCAATTCTCAACACTGGCAACTTCTCCCTCAACATTAAACGATTGAGAGGATGGCAATTCTATCGCATGCAGCAGAACAAGCTGACAATTTTCTTTTATCGCAATGTTTGTAGCTACGTCGATAGCGGTTTGAGCTGCTGCGGAAAAATCTGTTGGAACAACTATCTTTTTCATGATCTTTTTTGGTTTAAATATTAAACTTTTACTTCCGCTTTTACTTCCGTGGGAACGATGACGAAGGGCAACCTCGAAGCACTGATAATGCTTTGTACGCTGAAGCCCTTCGGCTCGACGGCAGGCTGCTGACCTATCACTACCATGTCAATATTGCTTTTCTTTAAATGGGCGCTGACCCTATCTGCAACAAATCCGATTTCCGGATGAAACTCACAGGCAATAGCTTTCGCACCCATGGTGCCCTCCATTAATGTAATGAACCTCTGCCGGGCTTCTTCCTCCAGTTTTAATTTGAGGGAGCGCGGGTCTCCGGGATGGCCGTAGTCAATTAGCCGGTATGGAAATAGAACGATGAGATCTGCCCCACAGCCGGCAGCAATTCGCGCGGCCACGTCCCAAACTTTCGCCGCCGATTCCGAGAAATCAATGACACATAGTATTCGTCTCATATCGATAAGTTATTCACGAACATAGAGCTCTTTCTGTCCGGATTTCACGACTTGCATCAACACGAAGAGTGATTTTTGTCAGGGCTTTTTTATATTGCCGTGTTTACGTTGCGTCATGCCTTTCACTTCCAATGAAACCTTCCGTCAGATATTCCAGAGCTCCGTGGAGGCGATTATTATGGTTGACAAGTCTGGAAAAATTTTGCTCGCCAATCCTGTGAGTGAACGCATGTTTGGCTACGAGCCTGACGGTTTATTGGGGTTGGTTATCGAAGACCTGCTCCCGGAAAACTTACGACAACGTCATGTGGCATATCGCAAAGAATTCAACGCTCATCCGGAGCCGCGACCGATGGGAATGGGTCGGGACCTGGTGGCCAGACGCAAAAACGGTACTGACTTCCCGGTGGCCGTGAGCCTCAGCTATACCAACATCGGGGGCGAATTGATGGTCATGGCTTTCATCAGTGACGTCACCGAGCGAAAGAGGGCCGAGCAAGCGCTCAAAAGGAGTGAGGAGCAATTGCTCATTTATGCGTCTGAACTTGAAAGGAAGGTGCAATCACGTACGGAAGATCTGAACTCGACTATTGGGGCTCTGGAAAAGGAGGTTTTTGTTAGAAAGAGGGCAGAAGAGGAGGCGCATAAAGCGCTTGGTCGCGAGCGCGAGCTCAATGAATTGAAATCGAAGTTTGTGTCGATCGCTTCCCACGAATTTCGAACGCCCCTCAGTACTGTGCTGAGTTCAGCATCGCTGATCGAACAATACAATCAGCGCAACGACACCGACAAGATTAAGAAACATGTTCAACGGATAAAATCTTCCGTCAATCACCTTACATCAATATTGAATGATTTTCTGTCGCTCGGGAAATTGGAGGAAGGCAAGATAGACGTAGTAAAAGGCCCGGTTCAGATCGTGGATTTTCTCACGGACGTGGAAGAAGAAATTACCTCGATCCTTAAGTCCGGTCAGAAGCTGATCATCGATTGTCGCCAGGGGCCTCCAGAGATATTTTCTGATGCGCGGATATTGCGGCATATTCTTTTTAACCTCATCTCCAATGCCAGCAAGTATTCAGAGCCGGGAAAGCCAATTTTTATAACTTGCCAGCAAGCCGGCGAAATTGTATCGTTCATTGTTCGTGATGAGGGAATCGGTATACCTGCGGAAGATCAGCGCCATATGTTCGATAGGTTCTTTCGTGCAAGTAATGCCGGCAACGTTCAGGGTACTGGCCTCGGGCTTAATATCGTCAAACGCTACGTGGAATTGCTCGGTGGCGTCATCACATTTGTAAGTGAATTTGGAAAAGGAAGTATTTTTACGGTGAAAATACCGTGCAATAGTTTAGACTATGAAAAGAATTCTGTTGATCGAAGATAATCCGGAAGTGAGGGAGAATACGATGGAGATCCTCATGCTGGCAAACTATGAGGTTATTACAGCTGAGAACGGTAGGATCGGGGTAGAACTAGCGCAGCGTGAGCGGCCCGACCTGATTATCTGCGACATCATGATGCCAGAGCTGGACGGTTACGGTGTATTGCATATCCTGGCTAAGAACCAGGACACCGCTGCGATTCCATTCATCTTCCTTACCGCAAAAACAGAAAAGACTGATATACGGAAGGGGATGAACCTTGGGGCTGATGATTATCTGACTAAACCGTTCGATGATACAGAGCTATTGAATGCCATCGAAGCCAGGTTTCGCAAAAGCGCCCTTCAGAAAAAGCAATACCAGGCCTCACCTGAAGGTCTGGAGAATTTTATCAACGATGCCCGGGCTGTGCTCAATTTGAAGGAGCTTGCCAAGGACCGTAAAGTAAAAACATTCAAGAAGAAAACGGAAATCTATTCAGAGGGAGACATGCCACTCCACGTGTACTTTATCAAGTCTGGTAACGTAAAGACTTTTAAAGCTCATCCTGACGGAAAGGAGTTGATAATGAATCTTTATTCAACGAATGATTTTTTCGGTTTTGAGCCCGTGCTTGAAAACAGTAACTATACCGAGTCAGCAGTGGCGATGCAGGATACCGAGTTGATCTCAATCCCGAGGCACGACTTTCTTATCATGATCCAGGGCCATCCCGATGTGTCAAGAAGTTTTATCCACCTGCTGTGCAAGAAGGTCGCTGACCGGGAATCCCAATTGCTCAACCTGGCTTATAATTCTGTACGCCAGCGTACGGCCGAAGCATTGCTTAAATCAGAAAGCCTGAAGGATTCCCGTTCTGTCATTTCCATTTCGCGTGATGATCTGGCCAAAATGGTGGGTACTGCATCGGAGTCGGTCATCAGGGTTCTTTCAGATTTTAAAGATGAAGGTCTCATTGAAATTGAAGGCGGCAAGATCCGGATCAGTCAGCCTGCGAAACTTGAGAAGGTCGTTCGATGGAACGTAGCCCGCTAAGGAAATCCGTTTATTCTCGCGTTACTTTGTTCAGGTCTATTCGCATACGACCGCATTCATTGGAAAGGAAGCCGTTGATGCTTTCTGAGCCAAATTATATCATTGACACAATATGAAATCCATCATTCCGGCTCGGGCCGTTGAAGTGTGCGGCATGTGGACGATAAAAACGCGAATGATCAGGATTAGACCTGAGATGATCAGCATTGACGTCGTGGCTTTATGCAAGCTCAGACGGAATTTTTGAATGACCGTGGGTAAAAAACCCGTAAAGCCAGCCATGACGGGAAGAGTACCGGCACCGAAAGCCAGCATAAAGTTGAAACCGTCCACAGGCCCACGGAGAGTGAGACACCACGTGAGGGCTATCAAAGAAAGGCCGCATGGGAGAAATCCGTTTAAGCTGCCCATGATGAACATCGCTGCATGGGACTTATTGATCATGTGATGCGCAAATACAGCTTTAATGCGTGTCGTAACTTTTTGAAGAGCTGAGGTAAGGATTGGAATTCTCAGATTTTTTATCCCGCCGAGTCCTATCAATATAAGGACTATTCCGAGCCCGAGGGAAGTAAGATTCTGGAATCTTTGCAGAGGGAACACCATCCCCGCGCTCGCGACCGCCGCGCCCATACATGCGTAAGCGAAGATCCTCCCGCTATTGTAGATAAAGCGATTCATGATCGCTCCACGTTTCATGGAGGTCACTGCCATCAGCAGGGGACTGCACATCCCCAAACAATGCATGCTTCCGGCGAATCCAAGGATGAGTGCTGTGAGCCACATGTTATAAGTGGATGACCTGTTCAACAAAGAAGTTCTGGCCGTTCATTGTCCAAAGGAATCTCGCCCTGTACATACCTTTAGTCATTCCATCAGTTGAGAAATACTGGCGGTCTTCCTGGCTCTTCAGTACCTGGAAATTCTTGTCCATGCCTGGATCGGATGGACGGAAGAGTTGCAACCTGGCGTCCTCGACATTTTCGAAGTGAGCGTAAGTGACTTTCAGCAGCGTCTCATTTTCGGTCTCTATGACCGGTGTTTCAGTGAGCATCGCTGTCTGGGAGATGCGATCAATCTGTTGCTGAAAAGCAAGCTCCTCCTTGTAGTATTCGCCGGATACCAGATTTACATCCTGGTTGATGCAAACACCCACAAGTGTTGCGATAAAGGCGCCAAACAGAATGTAAGCCAGAATGATATATTTTCCCCAGGTCATGTTAATAATGTTTATATTGTTTGATAGTCATATTCCAAAATGGTCTCGTTCTGCTTCACGGACGGTGCTCTCCAGCAGATCGTCGTTTGACCGGACCGATGAATTTTACATTAAAAGTCTCCATCCTTTTTCCGTTCTGGTACACACCAATCTGTACAACAAGCCGCGCGCTGGTGACTTGCTCCTCCGGTATCTTGATAAAATAGACTGACTTGACTATCCCTTCCGACGGTACAATGATCGGCTGCCCGTCTACTTTTACAAGCTTTGCATAAAGAGGCGATTCGATCTTTACCTCTAGTTTAAGGTCATGGAAAGTCTTATTAACAAACTCCGCGTTATACAGATTTGTAATTACTCCGGGCTCCCGCTGGTAAAGCGTGCCAGACACTTTAAGGAAGGTTGTTTCGACGTCGGAGCGCGTGATGAGTGCGAAGGTCAAGCCTATTAGTAAAAGTGTCAGAACAATGGAGTATCCGATGACTCTTGCATTCCATAGTTTTTGTATCCCGTTAAGGATGGAGTTGTGGGAGGCAAACCTGATAAGCCCTTCTGGTTTGCCGATCTTTATCATGACCTCGTCGCATGCATCTATGCAAGCAGTGCAGTTCACGCATTCGAGTTGCGTGCCGTTTCGGATGTCGATACCAGTCGGGCATACATGAACACAAAGATTGCAATCAATGCAGTCT
>Ga0307416_100000870_pt1 | contig 15903 bp, 15 predicted proteins | sample DK1Cmetagenome_2_FD_203821 | JGI IMG/M metagenome (GOLD analysis project Ga0307416, IMG submission 203821) | Maize rhizosphere microbial communities from greenhouse at UC Davis, California, United States - DK15-C-3 | ecosystem: Host-associated > Plants > Roots > Rhizosphere > Soil | place...
ATTGCCATTTATCCTGCCCAGCGCGACAGCAAGTAGATACAGGGCGGTTAGCTGAGTGGTAAACGCTTTCGTGCTGGCGACACTGATTTCGGGACCGGCGTGGGTGTATAGTACGCCATCGGATTTGCGCGGGATCGATGCATCGATCACGTTGCAGATCGAAAGAATCTTTGCCTTCTTCGCCCGCGCGATATCGATCGCTGCCAGAGTATCGGCCGTTTCTCCAGATTGGCTGACCATTAGCAATACCGATTTTGGATCCATCAATGGCGAGCGGTATCGAAACTCCGAACCATAGTCGACCTCGGCCGGAATCCCGGCGATCTCTTCGAGCAAGAATTTACCGACCAAACAAGCATGCCAAGCAGTGCCGCAGGCGACTAGATGTATGCGCTTAATTTGCTTTATGGCGCTGACCTTGAGTTTGATATCTTCCAACGACACTTGGCCGTCCTTCAGCGTGATCCGACCGCGAAACGTGTCGCCCAGGGCGCGCGGCTGATCGTGAATCTCCTTGAGCATAAAATGCGCATAGCCGCCCTTCTGCGCCGCCACCGCATCCCACGTGATCTCCTTCACGCTGCGCGTGATCGTCGCGCCCTTGCCGTTTAGCAACCGATAGGAACCCTGCGTCACTTCACCGATCTCGCCGTCTTCGAGAAACGCGACCTTGCGCGTGTAATCGAGCAGTGCCGGGATATCTGAAGCGATAAAAGTCTCGCCGTCACCCCAGCCGATGACAATGGGCGTCGAATTCTTGGCAACGATCAGCCGCGTGGGATCGCGACGATTGAGAAACAACAACGCATAAGATCCGTGAATTTCTCGCAACGTGCGCTGCACTGCGGCGAGAAAGTCGATACCGCGCTCGACCTTTTCGGCGACCAAATGGGCGACGATCTCGGAATCGGTTTCGGAGCTAAAATGCGTACCGCGCTTCAAAAGCTGTTCCTTCAACTCGAGATAATTTTCGATGATGCCATTGTGCACGACGACGATGTCGCCGGCGCGGTGCGGGTGAGCGTTGTTCTCCGACGGCCGGCCATGAGTGGCCCACCGGGTGTGACCGATACCGATGGTGCCCGTCATCGGCTGGCGCGTCAGCATGCCAGCAAGGTTGCTGAGCTTGCCCTCGGCCCGGCGCACGGTCACCTGGTTTTCATGCAGCACGGCGATGCCGGCCGAGTCGTAACCGCGATATTCAAGCTTGCGCAAGCTTTCGAGGATCAGCGGGGCTGCGTCTCGATGACCGATATAGCCGACGATTCCGCACATTATTCGTTTTTTCCTTTCATTTGCTTGCGCTTCTGCTCGGTCCAGCCCTCGCGGATTTTTTCTTCGCGCTGGTTGAAAACCAAAGCCCCGGCGGGAACATCATGGCGCACCGTAGTGGCAGTGGCGACATAAACATCGTCGCCGAGAGCGATCGGCGCCACTAATGTAGTATCGCTGCCCACCTGAACCCGATCGCCGATCTTGGTCTGATACTTATGAAAGCCATCGTAGTTACAAGTGATCGTGCCCGCACCGATGTTGCTGTCCCGGCCTATAGTCACGTCGCCCAAGTAGGTCAGGTGGTTTGCCTTTGTCCCATCGCCAATATGCGCTGCCTTGGCTTCGACGAAGTTGCCGATATGAACGTTACGGCCCAATTCGGTTCCGGGACGTAGCTGGGCGAACGGACCAATGATTGCGCCTGCGCCGATACGGCTGCTAGTAAGCATGACGGAAAATTTAACCTCGACGTCGTCGTCGATCTCGACGTCGGTGATAAATGCCGTCCCGTCGATCCGGCAGCGCTCGCCGATAATCGTTTTACCGCGCAATTGGGTGTTGGGACCAATCACCGTGTCTTTTCCTATGGTCACGCTTTCATCGATATAAGTAGTGTCGGGGTCCTTTAACGTCACACCGGCGAGCATCCACTTTCGGTTAATGCTCTCACGCAAATTCTTCTCCATGTATGCGAGCTCCTCACGCGTGTTGACACCCATCATCTCGCGGGCATCTGCCACGTGCACCGTTACGATTTTTTGTCCTTGACTTAATCCTATGGCAACGATGTCCGGCAAGTAGTACTCGCTTTGCTGGTTGTGGTTCGTCAACTTAGATAACGCGTCGAACAGAAACGACGACGACGCAACGTAGATTCCCGCGTTCACTTCGCAAACCTGTTTTTGCGCGTCGCTGGCATCTTTTTCTTCGACAGTTCCCGTGATATTACCCGTCGCGTCGCGCATCACTCGGCCGTAACCGGTCGGTCGATCGAGCGCCGCCGTAAGTAGAGTTGCCGAGGCTTTCTGAGTGCGATGACACTCAACCATGTCGCGTAGGGTGTTTTCCTGGATCAGCGGCACATCGCCGCTGAGAATCAAAACATCCCCAGAGAAATCCTTAAATAGCGTCTCGGCGCAGCGGACTGCATGGCCGGTGCCCAGCTGTCGGTCCTGAATAACCCAAGCTATATCTTCACCGGGATAACTTTGGCGCACCAATTCCGCCCCATGACCGATAACGACGGCGACACGCGCGGGTGCCAGCCGTTGCGCTGTCGTCAAACCATGGACAAAAAGCGGCCGTCCGGCGAGCGGATGAAGCACCTTCGGGAGCGCGGATTTCATCCGGGTGCCCTGTCCGGCAGCTAGAATAATCACCCCAAGTTCCCGCATATTTCCTCAGATCAAACCCACAAACTTGAATTATAAAGTAACTAGCGGGTCAATCAAAGCAATGATTACGCTTTGTTGGCGTCGTTCGGCAAGATCCATGACACGGCCGGGCGCCTCCGCAATCGCAAGCGGCACCGGCATCCCCATCACCACACTGCCGATACCGATGCATGGAGCGACGAGAAGCTCAAATAAGAAACCAAGAATCGGGACATTCTTCCTGAACAATAGCCTGCGCCAGCACACGCTAGCTATCTGCATCTAGCCGAAGATGACACCGCAGGTCCATGGAGAACTAACCCGGTGCTGGAGCTGGCTAGTCTCGCGTGAGAAAGGCCAATTGTAGTGCACACGCCTAGAAAATATTATGTGGCAGCGGCAAAGTTCAATTCAGCCCGCGCAAGAATCTCGCTAGCAATCCTTGTCAGTATCGCAGATTTCAATTACAAAATAACTTAACTTAAAATTGTCGGAGATTCTGCAATCGGAGGTCTATTGGAAGATCGATCCGCGGCGGCGCACATTCGAGAGAATTCACACGACAACTGGTGGGACTACTGTCCCATTTGCAGTTCAAAGCTCACTAACCAAAAATGCAAATATGTATGCCCCAATCCGAAATGCAACTTTTTCATGAGCTGCAGCGAATTCGACCTCTAGCGATCGCCGCCGCATTGCGGTAAAAAACCAAAACCATGGCCAAAACAGCTGGCATTGTCATCATCGGCAACGAGGTATTGTCAGGCAAGACCCAGGATATCAACTCGCATTTTTTCTGCACCGAACTGCGGCAATTGGGTGTCGAGGTACAGAAGATTTCCACAATTCAGGATGAGATTCCGCTAATCGGCAAAGAAGTCGCCGAGTTCTCCCATCGCTTTGACTTCGTTTTCACCTCGGGCGGCGTCGGGCCTACCCACGACGATGTCACTATCGAAGGCATCGCGCATGGTTTCCATGTCAGCGTTGTGCGCCATCCCGATATCGAAGCGCGCATGCGCCGTCGCTTAGGTGCGGATTTGAATGAGGCTCGGCTGCGCATGGCCAATGTGCCGGAAGGCGCTACACTCCTATGCGCTGATGCGCCATTCGCGCCGATCGTGCAGATACGCAATGTCTATGTTTTTCCCGGCATCCCAAAGATTCTCCAGGAACGCTTTCACAATATCAAAGAACAGTTTCGCGACGCGCCCTACTATCTTAAAAACGTTTACGTGCGACACGGCGAAGGCATTATCGCCACCATGCTAAATGACTTGTTGGTGAAATATCCCGAACTCATGCTGGGATCTTATCCCGTGCTCGACCTCCCCGACTACAAGGTCAAAGTGACCTTGGAGTCCAAAGACCAAAACTATTTGACTCGTGCATTAGAAGCTTTCGTCGCATCTCTCCCCAAAGACAGCGTCCAACGCATCGACTAGCTAGAACGAATGGCCGAGACTTCGTCCTGGGGCAGACTGCCGCCGTTCAAGAAGGCGCCGCTGCCACCGATGCCGGGAATGCTTCGCGCACTCGGCCCCGGGGTGGTTTTCATGGCGCTCGCCCAAGGTAGTGGCGAGCTGATTTTTTGGCCTTATACAATCGCTAAATATGGCTTAACGTTTTTGTTTTTGCTGATCCCTGCCTGCCTGATGCAATTTCCGGTGATCTACGAGATCGGCCGCTACACGTTGCTCACCGGTGAAAGCATTTTTCAGGGTTTCATTCGGCTGAATCGCCAGTTCGCTTTCATCCTATGGATATTGATGACGCTCTCCTTTCTCTGGTTCGGCGCTTTTGCCGCCGCCGGCGGCACTTCAATCGCCGCCTTGACCGACTTCCCCGGCGGTTGGAGCCGTAGAGAGCAAACATTATTTTGGGCGTACGCAACCATGGCGCTCTTTTTAATCGCCATCCTGCTCAGCAAGGTCATTTACAAATTCATCGAGCTTTTCATGTGGAGCGTAGCGATCTTTACCTTAGTCGGACTCATCTGGGCGAGCGCCAATGCGGAGGTGCTGCGCGCGGCGCCTAGTTTCGTAAAGGGTCTAATCATTCCACAGTGGCCGATGCCGCGTCCATGGGATTCAGCCGACGCGACAAAGTTGCTGACCGCCGTCACGTTTGCCGGCCTTGGTGGATTTTGGACGCTTTTTTATTCGTATTGGCTGCGCGACAAAGGCGCAGGGATGGCCCACTATGCCGGACGGCTCACCGGACCGATTACCGGAAAAACGGAAGCGCTACCGGAGTCAGGGGCTCTACCAGGCAACGATGAAGGCCTCGCCCATCTAAAGCACTGGCATCGGTTCATGTTCTGGGACATCGGGATCGGGGTCGTAGGCAACATGCTAACCACGCTACTCACCTGCTTGCTCGCCTACGCCCTGCTATTCCCAAAGGGGCTATTACCTCAGGGATATGAGATCGCGGTGGTGCAAAGTCGGTTCTTCGAAGTTAGCTGGGGCGGATGGGGTCGAATTTTGTTTCTGGTCGTGGCCGCAGCATTTCTCTCCGACACCTGGCTGGCGACGGTCGACGCTGTCAGCCGCACCCATGCCGATTGCGTCTACGGCTTTTTTCCCGGAAGTCATCGGATCTCCTATCGCAAGTGGTATCTAATATTTTTACTGCTGCTCACGTTGGTCACCGGCATTACCGTGCAGATGAACGAACCGGGCACGCTGATTTTGATTTCAGCCGTAATCGGATTCGTCGGCACCGTCCTTTATTCCGTCGCCCTCGTTTTGTTGAATCATATTTACCTGCCACGCCATCTGCCCAGCGCAGCGAAACCAGGAAGAGTAAGTTTCTATCTTTTGCTTCTTTCGTGCACCGCCTACTTCGTGCTCGCCATGCTTTACGTATTATCTACGCTTGAGGCCATCTGACCGGGAGCTCTTTATATGTTTAATGGCATTAAGGCCGCCGCGCTGGTAACATAGGCAAAATTTACCTGGAGAATTCACCTTGGCAGAGATCATGAATTGGATCATGGATTCTATCCGTGCTTACGGGCCGTGGAGTGTCTTTGCCGGCGTCATTATCGAGTCCCTAATCGTACCGATCCCTTCGCCGCTGATCATTATGGGTGCAGGCTTTATTTTGATCGATGCCGAGCTGCAATTTTTCGGAGCCCTCCTACCGATCTTGCTGCAGATTGTCCTGCCCGGCGCCATTGCTTCGACATTAGGCGCCTACATTGGTTACGCTATCGGCTATTACGGTGGCAAACCGATGGTCGACCACTGGGAGAGTTTTCTCGGATTTAGTTGGAACGATGTCGAAGCTCTGGAAAAACGCCTTCAAGACGGCCACGTTAAAACGACGATTTTTTTTCTGCGCGCCTTGCCAATATTTCCGCTGTCGGTGATCTCCGCCACCGCGGGACTGCTGCGATTGCCGTTAAAGGAGTTCAGCCTCTGGACTTTCTACGGTACAATTCCGCGCTGCTTGCTACTTGGTTATCTCGGCTGGGGGCTGGGCGAAACCTACCACGGCATTGCGCGAGGCATCGATAAAGCGGAAGGAATTGTCTCCGGGATTCTAGTCCTGGCGATTATGGTGATAATCATTTGGTTGCGTTCCCGTGTGCGCGGCAAGATTCTCGATAAAGGCTGAACGCGGCTAACGCGACAATCTGCTAAAACCAATGTTGCTCTGCGCCAATTTCCCAGCCTAGAAACATTCCGAACGCCACGCTGGCAAATCCTGCAATCATCCGTATCGAACGATTCATCGCCGAAAAACGTCGAGCTGTAAGTATGAACGGCAAGCTGATAATGCCGCTCAAGAGTAACATCCCACCTAGCGAGCCAAATCCGAAAATCACGATATAAGCGAGCGCTGCGAGAGGTGACGGAATCGTCCCGAGCACGAGCAACATCAACGCCGCGCTACCGGCCAGGCCGTGCACCATGCCGACCAAAAACGGTCGGCGCATGGCTTTGAACGGATGGTTGTGAGCGTGATCCTGCTGCGGTTTTTCGTGTACGTGGAAATGGGTATGGGTTTCCGGATTATGTGTATGGGAATGCAAATGAACTTGCGCTGGGCCAAAGGTGCGCCACAAGACGTTCAGGCCGAGTATCACCAACATGATCGCGACGAGAAACTCGAGACCGGCCGCAACCGATTTGGGAATTGTGACGCGCAGTCCGATAACCACCAGACCGACGAGAAACAGCGTCGTCGTGTGGCCTAAACCCCAAAAGGCGCCGATCAACGACGCCCACTTGAAATTCTTATGCTCGCTGACGATGGTCGAAACCGCGATCAAATGATCGGGATCAAGCGCGTGTTGAACACCCAGTACGAGTCCTAACCCGAAGGCGGCGAAAATAGAAGCTTCCATGGTGTCAAGCGAGACAACTGACGAGACAGAGCCCGCGGCTGTCCACGTCACTCAATTTTCGATCCGCATCTGCCGCGATTCTCTATCTCTGCAATGGCTGTCCGCTCTGAGTGCCGATCCACACTTCTCCGCCCTCGAAAACTTCTTTTTTCCAGATCGGCACGGTCTTCTTGATCTCTTCGATGGCGAATCGGCTGGCCGCGAAAGCCGCGTCGCGGTGGGCCGACGAGACAGCGATAATGACGCTCGCTTCGCCAATTTGTACGGGACCTAAGCGGTGAACGATGGCCATGCGACGGATCTGCCATTTTTGCGCTGCTTCACTGCCGATGCGCGTCAGTTCTCTCTCCGCCATTTCAGGATACGATTCATAGTTGAGCGCGATCACGCTACGCCCTTCGTTGTTGTTGCGGGTGGTGCCGATGAAAGTAGCAATTGCGCCGGTTTCGGCGTCGGTCACGTAACGCACCAGTTCATTAAGGTCAATCGGTTCATCTTGCACGCGAAACATATTTCCTCAACCTCCGCTTACCGGGGGAATAAACACAACTTCGTCGCCATCATGCAGCGTGTCGTTCGAACCAACATAGTTTTGATTGACAGCGTAGAGCAGGCGAATGCCCGGAACATTGAGCTTGGGAAAATGTTGCTGCAAATCGCGCCAGAGATCGGCAACTGTGGCACCTTCAGTGAGTTCGTGAACCACTTCGGCGGTCCCGGAGCGTTCGCGCAGGATCGCAAAGAACTTCACGCGAACTTTCATGTTCCTTGGAGCTGCGAAACCATGTGGCGAATTTCCGGTACAATCAGCTTTTCCATGGCCAAGCTGACTGCGCCTTTCGATCCCGGTAGCGAGATCAATACTTTTCCGCGTGCGGTTCCAGCAGCGGCCCGGCTCATGATGGCCGCCGAGCCGATGTCGAGATAACTCAAATAGCGAAAAATCTCACCGAAGCCGTCGAGCCTTTTATCGAGAAAGCGGCTGACCACTTCGTAAGTGCCGTCCCGTGGCGCGATACCGGTTCCCCCGTTGACGATCACCGCTTCGACGTCGCTGCTTCCGAGCACTTCGTTGAGCAATGCCTCGATCTCTAGCGGCTCGTCTCTAACGATTCGGTAGCCCGCCAAGTGATGTCCCTCTGTAGTGAGAAATTGCTTTATGGTTTGGCCGCTGCTGTCGTTGGTTTGGTCGCGCGTATCGCTCACGGTAATGACGAAACAGCGCACGCTCGATTTGGCTTTCTCTTTGTGCTCATGGACCGACATAGTCGCCTCGCAGCGGTTTTTCACCACCGACTATAACAACGGACTCTGGTGAATTCAAACCAGCGAATTTTCTACTCTTTTCTCGTTTGTATCCTAGGCCTACCAGAGGTTCTCAAGGCTCATGGGAGGTGTTAGCCGCCCGGGTGACTAGTTGATTGGAGACTTCAAGTTATCAGTTAATTCAATCCATACGCTCATGGCTTTCCAGATTCACCGCACCTTGATTAGAATGGTGACACTACTTGCCCTGGTAAAAGGAAGCGTATTTGGCATGGAGAAAGACGTAATCCATTGAACCTCTATCCACCGATCACCGCCTAATCAACAAGCGCACCAATCGCTGGAGATTTCCGCTAAAATGCGGGGAACTGGGCTGTCGATTCAAAGCGAGTTCCCCATGATTGAACTCCGTCGTGTCGATCACTAGGATGGGCCTGACAATGACGCTAGAGCCTTTTTCACTCTACATTCACATACCGTACTGCATCAGCAAGTGTCCGTACTGTGATTTCAACTCCCATGTCGTGGCGCAGATCCCAGAGACTGGTTATGTCGACGCGCTCCTGCGCGAGCTAGAGTACTTTGGTAAGGAAATCGAGTGGCGCGGGCGCGCCATGCAAAGTATATTTTTCGGCGGCGGCACGCCGTCAACCTTCAAACCCGCTAGCATCGGGAAACTTCTGGCGTGGGCGGCCGCGACTTTTCCCATCGCCGCTGACTGCGAGATCACTATGGAGGCAAATCCCGGCACCGTCGATGCCGCACATTTCGCGGGTTACCGGGACGCAGGGGTCAATCGGATCAGCGTCGGCGTGCAGTCGTTCCAAGCTAAACTGCTGAAGTTCCTGGGCCGCGTCCATTCGGCCGACGAAGCAAAACAAGCTTTGAACGTGGTCAAAGAGTCCGGCTTTGAAAACTTCAGCTTCGATTTGATTTACGCCAACCCCGGGCAAACTCTCGCCGATCTCGAAGCCGATCTCGACACGGCTTTGGGATTTCATCCACCGCATCTATCGGCTTATAACCTAACGTTCGAAGAGGGGACACCTTTCCATCGCGAATACCGGGCCGGCAGAATAGCGAATCTCGACGAAGACGAAGAGATCGCCATGGCGGAGCTGATCGATACAAAGCTCAGCTTGGCCGGCTTGAAACGTTACGAGATTTCAAATTATTCGCGCCCATGGTTTCACTCGCGCCACAATGTGAACTATTGGCATGGCGGCGATTACCTCGGATTGGGCGCTGGTGCTCATAGCTACCGGCGCAACCACGACGGGGTAACCGGACAACGTTGGAGCAATGAAACAAGCCCGTCCAAGTACATGGCACGGGTCAATGACACCGGCGAAGCGATTATCGATCGAGAAACCATCGACAGACTCAAAGCGGCGGCCGAGTTCATGTTTCTCGGCTTGCGCATGACTGACGGCGTCCGCAGCGATCTTTTCGGACAGCGTTTTGGCCAGTCACCCCGCCAATTTTATCCGCAGATCGATGGCTGGATTGACAGTGATCTGCTAGTAGAGAGTGCGGGATTCTTGCGCTTCACGAACAAAGGGCTGATGCTCGCCAATTCGATCTTCGTACATTTTATGTAGGACGGACGGCCAGTGCTTCTGGCAAGTCAGTTTCTCTGGAGAAAACAATGACCACCGCTGACCTGAACAAAATCCGCATCGATCATATCGGCAGCCTGGTACGGCCGGTAAATCTCAAAAACGTATTTTCCCGCTACGACCGCCGTCAAGCCGATAAAGAAGAGTTGCGCCAAGCACAAGACCAGGCGATTCGCGACGTGATCGCACAGCAGGAAAGCCACGGCTATCCGATCGTAACCGACGGCGAATTTCGCCGCCATAGTTTTCAAGAAAGTTTTTCTGAGTGCGTTGCCGGCTTCGACGTGCCAAAAAATATCAGTCTGTATTATGAACAGCGCGATTTGAACCAAACCCCGCTCGAGCGCGCGGAGCAGAATTTTGAGGAAGCCGGACCGGCGATCATCACGCGGCGCGGCGCCGCCGAACGCTTGAAACTGGTGCGCAATCTACCGCTGGAGGAATTTCGCTACGCCCAAGATATCGCCAAAGTTCCGGCCAAAATTACTATCTTGGGGCCAGACCGCATCGCCCAACGGTTCAAATGGGAATCGTCGCTGAAAGTTTACGAAGGGCTCGACGACTTCGTCCAGCACATCGTCGAAATCGAACGGCAGATCATTTCAGAACTCGTAAAAACCGGCTGCAAATATATCCAAATCGACGCCCCCGGCTACACGGCCTACCTCGACAAACTCTCGTTGGATCGCATGCGCGCCCGCGGCGAGGATCCTGAGAAAAATTTCCAACGTTCCGTCGACGCCGACAACGCTCTCATCGAAGGCTTCCCTGGGGTAACCTTCGGTATCCATATCTGCCGCGGTAATGCCCGCACCATTGATCCGACCACAGGCAAGCTCGTACCTCAATGGCACCGCGAAGGTTCCTACGACGCGATCGCGGAAAAACTTTTCAACACGCTTCGGCATCATAGGCTGCTGTTGGAATACGACAGCGACCGCGCCGGCGGCTTCGAACCGCTGCGCTTAGTTCCGAAAGACAAAATCGTCGTGCTCGGCTTAGTCTCGACGAAAAACTCCGATATGGAAACCATCGACAACTTGAAACGCCGTATCGATCAAGCGAGCAAATACCTGCCGCTCGAACAACTCGCTCTGAGCCCCCAGTGTGGTTTCGGCGGCATCGACTCGAAAGTACTCAGCGAGGCGGAAATGTGGACGAAATTGGACCTAATCGTGAAGACGGCGCAACAGCTTTGGATTTAGCTGTATAGTGAACCGCACGATTGTCTCACGCCCTTCGGATGTCTAGCAGGAATTATGGGTGCGGCTTCTTGCTGCCTGAAACTGTTTCACACTCTTAATAACGACTCGGATTCCCGTAAAGATTAATTACTCGAGGGTCGGCGCACTTTCGTTACAAAACTCCGATCATCATCGAGACCAGATGACACGCCGATCCATTAACAAAATGGTACTTTTGTTCAGCGCCCGCTGTTGCGCGATTCTTTGTCTTTCTTGTGCACTCGATCCGCCCGCTGTCTTTGGCAACTCGCATTTACCCTCTAATTCTAGCGCGCTCACAGATTTTGTTAGTTTTTGGGCGACATCGCGGTTGCTGATCGATGGTGGAAATCCATTCTCGCCTGTGGAGGTTTTAGAGTTGCAACGCGCTCTCGGTTTCAACGACGCCAACCCGCTGCTGATTTGGCATCCGCCGTGGACGCTTTCGTTTCTTCTACCGTTTGGTGCTATGCCCTTCCAGTTCAGCCAATTTTGCTGGTTGCTGATGCACGTGTTCTTCATACTGTTATCAGCGCAAAAGTTGTCGGCGATTTATTGTCACACCGGATCAGACGCGTACCGGCCATGGATCGCAGCTTTCACCCTAATTCCCACCTGGATGGTCTTAATAATTGGCCAGATGTCACCGGTCGTTCTCCTCGGAATTGTCGGATTTCTGGTGTTTGAAAGGAAAAATCAACTTTATTTGGCAGGCGCATCGACCGCAATCATCTCAGTGAAACCGCATCTATTCTACCTGTTCTGGATCGGGCTACTCCTTTGGATCTGCAAGCAACGTCACTGGCGAATTGCAGTCGGAGCGAGTGTGGCTGGCTTCATGCTAGCCGTCATTCCCTTGATTATCGATCCGCGGATATATTTCCAATTCATCGAAATGTACCGGTTCCCTGGACAATCGACACCATTTGATCTGCCGGCGCCAAGTCTCGGCAGTTTACTTAAGCTTTACATTCCCCATGGGAATTTGCCGATTCAATTCCTACCGCCGCTCGTCGGAAGTTTATGGTTCATGTGGCATTGGCAAAAACATAAGGAGAGTTGGAATTGGCCTGAGCAAATTCCGTTGATGATCTTGGTATCGCTCACGTGCAGTGCCTACGCGTGGACCTACGATCAGGTAATTCTACTTCCCGCAGTAATCCATGGTGTTTTTTTGGTAACGCGGCACAGCAATTCGTGGTATCAATCCGGCCCGGGGCTTTTCTATATTGCGGCTAACGGATGCTATTTCGGGGGTAAAATGTTCGTGACTACCGATTCTTTTTACTTTTGGCTTGCTCCGCTGTTTTTGCTGATCTACCTACGTGCCAACATTTTTTCCCGCAGCAGCAGTCCCGCGAAGATTGATTAACCGGCATCCGACGATTATTATTCGCTGCGCTGAGTTCATGACGAAGACTGATGGTACAAAGTTTCAACGGCAATGGCCGACGTCAAAGCTGAATTCCACCGCGCAGAAGAATCCAGTAGCTACAGAGGCTGCAAAGGCCAACAATGCCGCTTGGTCAACTATCCGGTCTCACACTACTCAGCCACTCCTCATGTACATCGACCCAAATCGTATCAGTATCGTGGCCGCTTGACAGTTCGCTCAAGTCAAATCTAACCGTGTAGAGCGGCTTGTGGATGCCTCGGTGATCGCGAATGTTTTCCAAGACGCCGTGGACCAGCCCAATGACGCCGCGTTTCCCGCGGATGTAGCGCGGGGTGCGAGGATTACCAGTAGGATTTTCGCTGGCGACCACCACGGCATCGCCAGTTTTGTATTTGCTAATCCTGTCGCTCATGCATTTCTCAATCCGGTCGTACCCGAGGCATTTCCGCTTCGACGTGAGCGGCTTCTCGCTCGCGCAACTGCGACGGGTTCAAGGCATAGCTGGCGCCGATCAAACTATCGACGGTGACCAGTTTGGCCAATTCCTTTTGCGACATGCCGTACGTGCCGGCAGGGCGTTGCGGCAGGACAAAGTAGCGCACGTCGGAGGTGCTGTCCCAAACTCGCAATTCTTTATCGCTGGGGATTTCCAGTTGGAACATATCATTGACGCAGGCGCGCGGGTTTTCCACGATTCTCGTGCGATAACTCTCATGCTTGTACCACCAAGGGGTGTCGCCGAGGATATCGTACGGGTAGCAAGAACATAATGTGCAAACGATCACGTTGTGGGTGTGCTCGGTGTTTTCAACGACGACCAATTTGCCGACCTTGCCTTGGTGCACGCCCATTTCTCTGAGCGCATCCCGGCCGGTGGCGAGCAACGCCTGTTTAAACTCGGGATCGGTCCACGCTTTGGCGACGATCACACCGCCCGCCCAGGGCCGCTCTTCGTGTAGTTGCTTCCAGCGTTGCGCCAGGTCTTCGCGCGTCGCCCAACCGCGCCGGAGCAAAGCTTGGACAAATACTTCAAGCAGCTCTGTATAATCGGCCAAGTCTTGCTGCAGGCTGACCATGCGCTCTTCGAGCGTGCCCTGATGCTCTTTCTTTTTGATCTTGAAAAAATCGTCGTAGTCGCCGCGCTCCTTGCGATTATCCTCGGTGACCATGTCCATGCCTTCAACCGTACGTGCGGACACTAACGCGATGCCCTTGACATATTCATCCAGCCACTCTTCGAGGTGACGCACGCGGGCTTCGATATTCGTTCCTTGGAGCTTGGCGATTCTGAAGAAATGATCTGTCTTCTTGAGTGTCGAACGCACTTTGAGGAGATCGTAAAAGGTCACTACGTTGCGCCGAAGCAAATAAAAAATTCGCGGCTCGAAGCGTTTGGCGCGGTAATATTCCAAGTCCTCCTCGACCGCCTTAACATGCGCCATGTAATCGTGCATGTGGCCTTCGAAGGGCTTATGCCCATGTTTCCCTGACATCTGAGTTCCTCCGCGTAACTTCGCTTCAGTGTGTGTCGAAGATTTCCTGGAACTTTTTCAACTTTGCTTTGATCGCATCGGTCTCCGCTTCGCTCGGCTTAGCCGGATCCACGGCTGGCGGTAAGCAACCCAATTTGAGCAAACACGCCATTATTAACACCCGTGCTTTGGTCGCGGTCAGATTGCTGCCGGCGACCGCCAGCGGGTCACGCTTGGCATCGACAAAACCGCCGGCATTGCCACGGCCAACTTTGACCACAGGCATACCGCTGAATGTAGCGCGCTTTAGCGCCGCATCGACTGAGTTGCTCATGGCGCCAAACGGCGCGGAACCTTCGGCGACGAAAGCGGCGAGCGGTGCTATTTGTAAATTATTTTCTATACGCGCGAGAATATCGACTTCACCGCCGGCATCACCAGAAGTATCCTCCGGAAGGTAACGCGCATGCTTGACGATCGTCACTTTCGGAATCGCCGATGCCAGCAAATCACCAACCGCATCCTTGATCGACACTGCGATGGTCCGGATTGTTGAACCTTGAACCCTTGAACCTTGAACCTCCATCGGCAACTGTCGCAGATTCACCAGCGAATGATGGGTATGCCGTTTGATCGGCTTGAAGGAAAATTGCGGAGTACCGGGATGGCCCATTCTGCCGATGATCCCGCCGTGCCCGCCGGTTGCGATGTAGCCGCCGGGGCGAGCGTCGGCTTTTTGCACGTCGCGCGACGTAAAAATCTGCTCGTCGAGAATCGCCACCGCGCCGATGCAGTCTCGGCCATCTGGATCCGCCCAAATCTTCGATGTAATGTAATCCACCGAGTCGACGATGTTACGATCGCCGTCGTTACCAATAGCACCGTGGGGCCGTTGCGAGGAATTGCCGACGATCGGCACTGTCGTATCGATCAACAAATTGAGCCAATAAATCGTCTCTTCGACGAATGGACTCCCTTCGAGCCAGATGCCGCCGCTGTACTTGGCGGTGCCGAGCGCTCGTTGAACCACATTGGTTACACGCGCCAAAGCAGCCATAGGCGGTTCTTTACGCAAATACCCTGGGCGGTAGGGAAAGAAATCCGTGCCGCGAATTTCTGGCGGAATATCACCTCGGCCCACATCGGTCCGTTCACCTTCGCGCCGTCCTTGCGCGTAACCCCCTGAGGGCAAGGCGCGGTAAAAATCGAAGTCCGCTTTGGCCGTCAGCAGGCAACCGAGGCCTTCGTCCGAAATGCCTAAACGATCGATTTCTTCGAACAATCGTGATCCGTCCGGGAAAAATGGTACCCGAACCCGCTCCACGGAAATATTTTTCTCCGTGCCGTCCGTTTCCCAAGGCTGGCCGTTATTTTGACGCGCCATGTACGGCAGCGGATAGAGACCATCTTCCGGTTTCAGGGTGATTTCGTAAACTGGGGTGTCAGTGGCGCTGGTGCGCTGCTTCTGAAAAACTCCGGTGGGGTCCAGATAACCGTCCGGCGGTGCGTAGAGTTCGGCGTGGTCACGTTCCAAAGGGTGCGCACTGAATTGCTCGACATAAATCGTGACGGGCGCCGCCAAGCGCTGCGCACGCAACACGTCGAAACGCATCGGCGAGCCATCTTTGTTGGTGCGTAGCGGCAAGCCGTATTTTCCCCGCGCCTTGTTGCTGGTCACCAATGGTTCGCTGTTTTGAATCGTCGCCGTCGGTCCGGAAAATACCGCGATGCGCGGTTTAGCGTGTGTGAGTATGTCGGCCACTATCAGCTCGCGGACTGGATTGAGTTAAATAACAATAACTATTTGAGCTCAAACGGCAGCTGTTTGGGACCATAGCCCTGCCAGTATTTATTCGTCGCCGAATCGTAGCGTCCTTGAAGAAAACCGCCAGCCTTTTCGGCGCGTACTATGATCGCCACAG
>Ga0307416_100000871_pt1 | contig 15891 bp, 13 predicted proteins | sample DK1Cmetagenome_2_FD_203821 | JGI IMG/M metagenome (GOLD analysis project Ga0307416, IMG submission 203821) | Maize rhizosphere microbial communities from greenhouse at UC Davis, California, United States - DK15-C-3 | ecosystem: Host-associated > Plants > Roots > Rhizosphere > Soil | place...
AACCGGACAACGCGATCTATCGGCTCTCAGCCGGGCTCAACAAGCTGGCGCGGTTCAGCTTTCCCGTCCGCCTGAATGAGACCACCCGGGAGTTCCTCACCGGTGCCGCCGTGACGCAGCCCCGGGGCCTGGCTGGGGACATGCGCGCGGTCGCACGGAACGGAGATCCCGCCGCTGCCCGGCGGTTGTCGGCCGCGGCGCCCTACTACAATTCCCTGCTCCGAACCACCTGCGTGGCTACGCGGTTGTTTGCCGGTCACGCGGACAACGCGCTGCCCCAGCTGGCGCGGGCCACGGTGAACTGCCGCCTCCTGCCAGACGATCCGCCTGACTCGGCTGAAGCCGCGCTCCGTCGGGTGCTGGGTGACACGGCCATCCATGTATCGCGGGTGCGGGAGCCCACCCTGAGCCCGGCCTCGCCGCTCCGGCCTGATGTGATCCAGCCGGTGACCGCCCTGGCGCACAAGATGTGGCCCGGTGCGGTGGTGGTACCGGAGATGTCCACCGGCGCCACCGACGGGCTGTACGTTCGGAATGCCGGTATTCCGGTGTACGGGGTGTCGGCGGTATTCGAGCGAATCGATGACATCCGGGCCCACGGGCGGGACGAGCGGATCGGGGTCAAGGCGTACCACGACGCGGCGACGTACTGGTATCAGCTGGTCAAATCACTGGCTTCAAGCCAGGAGACCTGAGCTCGGTTCCATCACTGTCGCTACCAGGCTCCGCGAACGGGCTGTGGAACCGTCCTCGACCCAGGATCCGGGTGCGTTTTCTCGGAGAACCGCTTTCCGACTCCCGATGAGCTTCTGGAAACGGCTGTGTCTGTCCTGGAGCTGGGGACAAGCCATCTATTCGCGCGAGGGAGCGGCGGATCAGGAAGATCGGCCGGGTCTGCGGCTAAGTCTTGCGGCTGAGTGCCCGCTCCAGATTATTCCTCCGCTGAATCTCCTGGTGGACTCATCTCGGCATCCAGGGCGTTCAGTGCTCGCATAATCGCGTCGGCTTTTTCGCCGGCCCTCTCGAGCTCGTCGACTGTGTGAATCCCAACAATGCCTCCGCGGGTAACGACGTAGACTGAATTTCCCTCGGGCCTCTGCGTCCAGTGCTTCACCCGCCACTTGGGCCCACCCGAGGCTGGCCGGTAGACCTGCGCTACCTGTTCCGCGAGTTCCTTTCGCTCCTGGTCGGTCCACAGCCCAGGTCCCTCCTGCGCGAACCGTTCCTCGAGCCAGCTCTCGGCTTCTATTTTTGTCCGGATTGGCGACACAGCACTTCCTCCCTCGATGGTTTGGAGTTGACGCCCCAGTATACACTCCGATATCTCACATCGTTAGAGAGAGGAGGCCTGAGACGCGGTGGCGCCTACTCCGCGGCCGCCGAGAATGTCAGATCACGAGATCCTGGATCGGGCGATAGACCTCAAATCCGGGCGAATTCTCCAGCAGCTCCGCTGAGCCCGCGAGCTTATCCCCCTGCTGGACCCATTTCTCCTCGAGTAACCTCTTGCCGTTCTCGTCGACGTACCTGATCACGAGTTGTTCTGCACGAAATTCAAGTAGGGCGAAGCCACAAAAGCCTACCGCGGTGCCATCATCGGTGTTGCCGGCCCGCCTCTGATCGGAGAATACAGCGGTATTGGGCTCCTTGTGCTTCCAGCCAATCTCGATGGGCATGCCACCATGACCAATGCAGCGCGCCCTCACCTTTGTCCCGCTCGGAGCAAACGCGGTGTAGCCGGCAAAGCGATGCTCGTGTCCCCAGAACCACAGCGCGACGCGATCAAGAAATGGCTGCAGCTGCTCACCTATCGTGGGGTAGTCTCTATCGTCAAACGCGCTGAACCACTGATGATGACTCAGCAGGATAACTGGCCGACGATCGCTGGCATCCCGAAAAACCACCTGCTTGAGCCAGGTGAGGTTAGCGGCGTCAAGCTTGGTCTTATCGCCAAAAATGAAGGAGAACACCTTCTTCAGTCCGCGGGTACAGTGGTAGCCCGTATCAACCCCTACGATGCGCCAATGATCGTTCTCGAGGCAGAAGTAACTGGCCTCCTGACTGAGACCAGGCAGGGCGACATCGAAGTAGCCGCGCCCGCCGCTGTACATTTCATGGTTGGCGTTCAGCACGTAGCTTCCTCTCGCCTCTAGGTCGCTCCCGGTCTGGAGTTTCCCCCGTGGCCAGCAGCCCGGGGCCATGAAGTAGGTTCGGTACTCCTCCTCTGTGCCCGAGTAGTACACGTCACCGAGGTGGATCGTGACATCAGGATTAGTCTTTCCGATCTCGTCCGCGACCCTATAGGCGCTTGCGGTCCCTGTTCCCCAGTCCGAAGCGAGGGCGATCAGCACATCCTCCGGGAGCCGATAGACACCAGTGCGACCGGTCGGGTACGATCGCAGCTGGCGGCGACTCTGAAAGATGTGCTTGAGGTACTCGTCCACCCATTTCAGAATGGCGTGCCGGAGAAATGCCACGCGATCGCGCATCGTTCGCGGGCCTGGTGCGGCCGGCGCAAGCTTCGGTGGAGGACGAGCTGGCCCGCGCACCGCAGCTTCTTCCTTAGCGGTACGCCAGAGGGATTTCGCCGGGCCCCGCGGAACGCCCTTGACCTCCTCCGCTGTGCGGACCTGTCGGCCACCCGGCTGAGGGATGGGCATGGTACCTCGCTGTGGATAGTGGATGTATGGACCACTGTATACTCGGCCCCTTGGCCCGGGTAGACCGGGAATGCGCCAATGAGAGACTCATTTGCGACAGCCCGTTGCAGTTTGCTACGCGTACAAGATCTGCTGTTGGAAACTCAGACGCTGCCCGCCTTGGGCTGTAATAACTGGATCGTGCTGGAGTTCGGGTTGTTGAGCTCGAGTGCACCCTGACCTAGAAGCTGACTGCAGGGTGTAGCTTTGAGCTGGAGGCGGGATGACAGAGCTGAACATCGAACTGGGCACGCCGTGCTGAGGCACACTGCCGCCTCAAGGTTGTCGGCCCATAGCTTTCGACCCTGGTGCCGGCCGAGAGGGTGCTGGGTCGTGCTGCTGGCTGGGGCGTGGCTGCAGCCCGCAGCACTGGCCCAGAAACCCGCCGCGACGACGGTCCAGGTGCAGATGCGCCACACCGACTTCCACGTGGATTCGAGTATTGTCTTGCATATCGAGTTCCTCCGGGGCGAGCTCCAGCCTACATCACCGGAACACTCTCCTTACTTCGACGAGAAGAACTCATTCAGGCTGGCCATCGATTCGGCGCGGATCGCGATTGCTCCGCGGGCGCTAGGCGACCTGCTGAACCGATACACCTTTGCGTACCCCGGCTCTCCGCTGCGGCGACTCCGGGTGAGTGTCGAAAAGGGCCAGATCAAGCAGCAAGGTACGCTGCGGGGCATATCGTTCACGGTTCTGGGTGATCTGACCCTGACGCCCGCCGGGGAGCTGCGCCTGCACCCCAGCTCGGTCAAGGCAGCCGGTGTCGGGGTTGGCGGGCTCATGAAGCTGTTCGGGCTGCATCTGGAGAAGCTGCTAAAGCTGCGGGGGGTGCGAGGTGTGCGGATCGACAAGGACGACTTCTACCTGGATCCGGCCAAGCTCCTGCCCCCGCCTCGGGCGGAGGGCCACGTCGGTGCCGTGCAGGTGACCGATACCGCCATGCTCCTGACATTTCACTCCCGCGACAGCTCCAGGGTTAAACTGTTGACGATCCCGGACCCGAAGGCGACGAACTACATGTTTTTCCGGGGAGGAGTGCTCCGCTTCGGGAAGCTGACCATGCACGACGCGGATCTCATGATCGTCGATGCGGAACCAAAGGACCCGTTCGACTTCTTTCTGGACCACTACAACGCCCAACTGGTTGCCGGATACGAGAAGAACACGCCGGACCATGGGCTCATCGTCTTCATGCCCGACCACAAGAGGACACCGCCGCTTCCCAGCCCACAACAAAAGAGCACGGCGCGTTAGGGCAGGGAGTCAGCTCGACGCGCCGTGCTTTGTTGATGCCTCTTGGTGCACCGTGGCCACTCTGCTACCGTGCTCGCCTGAGCGGGGTCTAGCACATTTGATTAACGGGCGGCCGAATCCGCAGTGTTCCGTTCCGGGACAACCGCCAGGCTGTTGATCCTCCACTCTTTATAGCCACGGCGAAGAACTACCAGGTAATGGCTCACCCGCTCATCGCTGCCCGGAGCCTTGGCGCGCGTCGTTCCAATGTCCCAAGCCGTGTTCCCAACGACTCGCAGGGTATCGGAACTGATTGTCATCTGCGGCCAGTTCGGCGCTTCTGCAGCCAGCGACTTCCGGATCGCATCCCCGCCGACCACGATCCCAGCATCATTTATCATGATGCCATCCGGCGAATACATGCTGGCCACGCCCGAGGAGTCCTTCTTGTTGAATGCGTCCTCGTAAGCCGCTCGGAATGCTCTGATTTCGTCGACCGCTTTCTTCAGCGGAACTCTCGGCCGCTCGATTCCCTGTCCGCTGGCAAGGGAAGGTCCGACAGAGATCAGCAACAACGTGAGATAAAGCCACGAACGCAGCGAGAACGGGGACCGCATAGGACCCTCGGGTGTTTGGGTGAGGATTCAATGGTGAACCCGAAGGATGGACCAGCAGTGTGAAAAGATCGTGAATAGACCCCACGCTGCGGTTAAGGGAGGTTGCCCTCGGCGGATTTTGGATCCTGCGGACGAGCTGAACCAAGAGACACCCACAGGAGCACGGCGCGTCAGGCTTCAAATGCTTCGCGTTCGAGGCAGGGCTGACCACAGGTTAGGGACGCTGCCCTGATCTGCCGTCTGCGTCTGAATTGCGAAGGCGAGCCTCGAGCATAGCGACGGCCTTCTCCTGGCGATCGAGAACCAGCCGCTGCCGCTGTGCCAGGTCTTTCAGGTCGGCCAATGCCTCCCTCGTCGCGTTAGCCGCGGCCCGCGCCTCCTGCGCTGCTTCACGCATATTCTCGGCGGCCTCACGTGCCAGCTCGGCTAGCTCCCGAGAACCCTCTTGGGCATGCCGGACGTGTTCGGAATCCACCCGGTCCGATTCATCGGCCTGACGAAACTCTTCATGGCCGCTGCGTAGGGTCTCGGCCCCTTGCCGACCCTCCTCTCCGAGTCGACGGTGTAGTTCTTCCTGCTCTCTTCGACGCTCGGCGTTCTCACGGGCGCGTTCTCCGTCCATGACACGCTGCTCGACCGCACGTCTATCATTGAAGTCGTTCGACATTTTATTGCCCGCGGTGTTGAGTTGCTGTAGGGTTGAGGTCCGCAGCGGCAGATGGTTAACCGGACCTAGTTCATCGATCAGCTTCGTAAGTTCCTCGAGGTCTCGCCAGGTGATTTGAGTGGCTCCTGCGACGTAAAATATCAGTGTTCCGGCGCCCACAGGAGCAACCCTGCCAGGCCGGCCAGGGCGATGAGCAGCGGATCTGGAATCTTCTTCGTCATCCTCATTGTACCAAAGGCTGCGAGTGCAAGCAGCACAGTCGGCAGATCCACCAGCGCTCGCTTCCCCAGTACGACGGCCGCTCCTGCGATCGCTCCGGTCGCCGCCGCGGTGACGCCGTCCACGAAGGCTCGCACCCGAACGTTCTCGGCGAAGCGCCGGTAGTACGGCGCGGCGAGCACCACCGCCAGGTAGGTTGGGAGGAACATCCCCAGCGCCGCCGCCAGTGAGCCCGCGAGCCCCGCCACCAGATAGCCGATGAACGCCACCGTGATCACTACGGGACCCGGCGTGATCATGGAGACAGCGATGGCATCGAGGAACTGGCGCTCGGTGAGCCAGCCAAACTCCTGCACCACGCCACCGTGCAGGAAGGGAATGATCGCGAGCCCGCTCCCGAATACAACCAGCGACGCCTGTCCGAAGTAGAGAAAAATTTTCCCGAGGAGGTTGGCAGCAGGCTGGCTCACCAGTGCCGGCGCGATCCAGACCGGCAACGGGAGCAGGGCCGCTGCCCACCCCCTGCTCGCGGCAACTCCGCGCACCAGAACGGTGACCACCCCGGCGGCGATGAACAGCGTGAAGATCTCCGACTCGGTCCACGCGGTCACCAGCGCACTGACGCCGAAGACAACCCACAAAAACCTGTCCCTACCGGGTGTAATCCGCGTGAGCTTGATCGCGCTCTGGGCGATGATGGCGATGACCGCCGCGCCAATCCCGTAGAACACGCCTTGCATCCAGGGAAGACCGCCGAAGCTGACGTAGGCGATGGACAAGGCGAGGACCATGACCAGCGAGGGGCCTACGAACGCCGCGCCGACCAGGGTCGCCCCCAGCACCCCAGCGCGGGCCCAGCCCAGGTAAATCGCGAGCTGGGCGGCGAGCGGGCCCGGCGCGAGCTGGGCCAGGGTCAGCCCTTCCTTGTAGTCCCGCTCCGAAACCCATCCCCGCCGCTCCACCAAATCCCGCTGCATGTAGCCGGTGAGGGCGATAGGGCCGCCGAAGCCGAAGGTGCCGAGCCTCAGGAAGTACAACACCAGATCTTTGAGCGACGGGGCCGCACCCCTCGCTTGTTCCGACCGTGTCGCCCTGGGTGAGCCGCTCAAGGAGCCGAGCGCCGGACGTCCATCTGGTCCAGGGCGGTGCGAAGGCCCCGGGCGAGCTTCAGCGGGTCGTCGTTGCCCCAGAAGTGCACGAAGAAGAGCCTCGGCTCCTCATCGACCATGTGATTATGCAGCGAGTTGATCCCGATCCCCGCCGCGGTGAGCGCCTTCAGCACGGGAGCCACTTCATCGGCGGTCATCACGAAATCCCCGGTCGTGGCCGCCTTGTTCTCGCCGGTGGGCTGAAAGTTGATCGCCGTAGCGAGACCCATGGACGGAGGAACCTCCGTCCCGTGAACCCGCACCGGATCGGCGCGGGGGACGCTTACCTGGTACACGCCGCCGTTCGCCTGGCCGGAGTGGCCCAATGCGCCCGCAATCCCGGCGGTATCCAGGGGGAGCGGAGGCGGCGACGGAGGATTTCGTGTGGCGGCAGGAGTTCCGGTCAACGCCAGCGCGGCACGCACCGCCTGCGCGATTTTCAGCGGATCGCCCTCGCCGTGAATGTGGAGGTACATGATGCTGGGAGACTCTTGCAGCAGGTGGTTGTGGAGCGCGGTTGCCTTCACCCCCATCTGCTCCAGTTTGCTCACAACAGGTTTAATCTCGTCTTCTGTGAGCACGAGGTCTCCCATCGCCAGAGTCTTTCCTCCGGCGCGCCGGTACGCAACCCAGGAGCCAAGGGCCAGTGCCGGTTTGACGGCCACACCGCGTGCGGTCACTTTTAGATCGCTCCGCGGCATGCTGTACTTCTGAACCCCATCGGGCTGAAGCTTCCCCGGCCGGCCCATGGCCTGGTCTACCGCCTTCCAGTCGGCGCTGTCAGCGTTCTGGATTCGGACACTGTCCGACTGCTGAGCCTGTGCCGCTTCATCCGCTTCCCGCGACTTCCCGCAACCTGCTGCCGCCAACGTCGCGGCCAGTGCGATCCACTGTCTCATCGTTCCTCCTCGATCCCGTCAGCCGAACTCCGCTGCTCTCGATTATACTTGGGCATGGCTCATCTGCGCCGCTCCTCGTTCCCCGCGGTCTGCCTAGGCCTGCTCATGGGCCTGGCCCTGGCCTGGCCCGGTCTGGCTCATCGTCCGCTCCATCGCGAGGCCGTACACGGTCACGAGCACCCCGCAGCGGGCGCGGCGCTGGGCCACGAGCAGCTCACGTTGGGCTCGGCCGAGCATGCCGGCGCTCATCCGCACCTGGAGCTGAACGCGACGACTCCGACCAAGTCGGGTCTGAACCTCTTCTTTATAATCTCGACGCCGGCCGGTCTCGATGCCCCGGTCGTTGCACCAGCTATCCGCGGCGGTCTTCGCCCGGCTCCGGGTGCTGGACCGCGAAGTCCTCCATCCACTCCGCCACCTCCGATCCGCGCTCCTCCTTCCGCCTGATCCTCAGCCGGGTACCGCCGTACGCTCGTACCCGCCCAGCTGCTCGCTTCATGTGATGTCGCGCTTGCTCCAAGCAAGCGACCCGGTTCGAGTCATCGAACACGCAACCCGTTGCCAGAGGGACAGGTCACGCATGCGTTTCCTGCTTTTGCTCCTGCTCCTGCTCGGGCTCTTTGTCCGGGCGAGTCAGGCACAACAGTCACCAGCCGAGCGGGAGCTGAGCCTGCAGCAGGCCAGGCATTTGGCCGAGCAGGTGAGTCCGGAGCTCGCGTCTGCGCGGGCGGTGGTGCGCGCTGCGGAGGGCCGGGCTCGGCAGTCCGGCGCATTCCCCAATCCGATCGCCTCCTATAGCCGGGAACAGACCTCTGGCAGTGGGATCGAAACGTCGCAGGACATCGTCGCGCTGGAACAAGCGCTCGAATTGGGCGGCCAGCGCGGCGCCCGGCGAGCCGCCGCGAAACAGCTCATGGCGGCGAGCGAAGCCAGGCTAGCCGCCGCGCGGTCCCAACTGGCGTACGAGGTGACCGGGGCGTACGCCCAGGCGGTTGCCACCGACCGCCGCGCCGCCCTCACTGAGCAGGCCGCACAGGCCTTCGGAGAAGCGGGCCGAGTCGGGCGGGAGCGGCTCGCCGCCGGCGACATCTCGGGCTACGAGCACCGCCGCATCCGGCTCGAGTCGGCCCGCTATGCGGCGCTCCGGGCCGAAGCCGGATTGGCCCGAGCGAAGGCTCGGCGCACACTCGCGACGCTCCTCTCCGCTCCGGACCGCCCGGTGAAGCCGCAGGCGCTGTTGCTGACCGACACGATGCCCGGGAACCCGCTGCAAGTAAGCGGGGATTCGATGGTACGTCTCGCACTGGCCCACCGGCCCGAGTTGGTGGCGCTCGAGCGGGAGGTCGGTGCCGCGGAGGCCGAAGCCCGGCTCGCCCGGGCGGAGCGAATCCCCACCCCCACGTTCGGCGGAGGCTACAAGCGGGAGCAGGCGCCGGGCGGTGGATCGCTGGACGGCTACACCGCGCAACTCAGTCTTCCGCTGCCGCTCTGGGACCGCCGGGGCGGCGCCGTGCAGGCCGCAGATGCCGAGACAGAACGCAGTCAGGCAGACCGGGAGGCATTTCGGCGGAGGACCGAGCTGGAGGTCCTGGAGGCCTATGATGCTTTCCAAGTCCTCGGCGACCAACTGAACGCGCTGGGCAGCCGGATCCAGGAGGACGCCCGTCCCGGCATTCGGGCCGCGCAGGCGGCGTATCGTGAAGGCGAGACCTCACTGGTCGAATGGCTCGATGCCGTCCGGGCCTTTCATGAAGCGGAATCGAGCTACGCCGCGCTCGCGGCCGAACAGACCCTCCAGCGAGCCATGCTGGAACGTCTCACCGGGCTCACGCTCTTCTGAGGACGCGATGGAACCGACGAAAACCCTTTTTCATTTGACCCGCTTCTCGGTTTACCTGCTCCCCTTTGTGGTGGTACTGGGGTGTGGCAAACGGGCGGAGACTAGGGCCGCTGCCGAGCCCCCAGGCGGAGCGGTGACGCTGTGGACCGATTCCACCGAGCTGTTCATGGAGCATCCCGCGCTTATTGTGGGCGCGCCGGACAAGTTTGCGGTCCACCTCACCGACCTCAGCGACTTCGCTCCGCTTCGCTCGGGCAAGGTCACGCTGCGCTTCGAGCCGAAGAGCGGCGGAAGGCCGGTGGAGGTGGTGCAGGAAGCGCCCAGCTCGCCCGGGATCTACGGACCGGCGCCGAGCTTCAGCAGCCCGGGAGTCTATCGGGTCACCGTTGCAGTCGAGAGCCCCCAGGTGCGGGACACCATCCATGCCGGGGAGCTGCAGGTCTACCGCGCCGCCAGTGAGATCCCCCCGGAGCAGGGTGGCGGCTCGGGAGGCATCAGCTTCCTCAAGGAGCAGCAGTGGAAGACGCCCGGCTTCCGCACCGCGTTCGCGGACACCGGCACTGTCGCCCAGACGTTCCAGGCCCCGGGGGAAATCGTTCCGGCGGGTGGCCGCCTTGCGGTGATCTCGGCGCCAATCGCCGGACTGATCGAAGCCAGCGGAGTCAGCCGTTCGCCGGTGCCGGGGGAACGGGTTGGCAAAGGAGAGGTCCTGGCGGTGCTCACGCCGGTGCTGGGCGAAGGCGGCAGCTCCTATGCCGAGGCCCGCGCCGCGCTGCGCGAAGCAGAGGACGAGTACGCCCGAGCCCAGCGGCTGTACCAGGCCGAGGCCGTCCCTCAGCGGCGGGTGCACGAGGCGGAGATCCGGCTGACTGCGGCGAGGGAGGCGTTGACCGGTCTGGCCGGATCGGGCGAACCGCGGAAGGACGGCAAGCTGGTGGTCCGGTCGCCCATCACCGGAGTAGTGGCCTCTCGCCAAGTCCCGCCCGGCAGCCGGGTGGACGCCGGAGCGGAGCTCTTCACGGTGGTCGATCCGTCGACCGTCTGGGTCGAGGTCCACCTCCCCGCCAATCAGGCATCCAGGGTTCGCCCGGGGACCGGAGCCAGCATCCAGCTTCCCGGCACCGATCAGCGGGTGCAGGCGACGCGAATGGTCTCGGTCGGAAGCGTAGTGGACTCGCTTACCCGGACCGTGCCGGCGCTGTACGAGCTGGCCAACCGAGACGGCACGATCAAGGTAGGCACCACGGTGCAGGTGCAGGTTCGTACCGGCGAGCGGGAGCGGGGAATTGTGATTCCCGCGTCGGCGGTGCTGGAGGAGGACGGCCGGCCGATCGCGTTCGTGCAAGTGGAGGGCGAGAGCTTCGAGCGCCGGCCACTCGAGATCGCCGGCAGCGACGGAGCGCGCGCCCTGGTGCGTTCCGGCATTCGCGCCGGAGAGCGGTTGGTCACCGGCGCTGCCTATCAGGTGCGGCTCGCCTCCCTCTCGACCAGCGTGCCCGCGCACGGGCACGAGCACTAGGAGACATCTCATGCTGGACAAGCTGATCGCCTGGTCGCTGCGGAATCGCCTGATCGTACTAATCGCGGCCGCCGTGATGCTGGCTGCAGGCGCGTGGACCGCTGCGCGAATGCCGGTGGACGTATTCCCTGACCTGACCGCGCCCACGGTGACCGTGCTGACCGAGGCCCACGGCATGGCGCCGGAGGAGGTCGAGACCCTGGTCTCGCTGCCGATCGAGACCGCGGTGAACGGCGCGACCGGTGTACGCCGGGTGCGCTCCTCCACCGCACAGGGGATTTCCGTAGTATGGGTCGAGTTCGATTGGGGGACCGACATCTTCCGCGCCCGCCAGATCGTATCCGAGAAGCTGCAGACCATCGCGGCCGGCCTGCCGGCGGGTGTGCCCGCGCCGGTGCTGGCCCCGGTCTCCTCGGTGATGGGCGAGATCATGATGATCGGGCTCACTGGACCGCAGGCGCCGGAGGAGCTCCGAACCGTGGCGGACTGGACCATCCGGCGGCGGCTGCTTGCCGTGCCCGGCGTGGCCCAGGTGGTACCGATCGGCGGCGCGGTGAAGCAATACCAGGTGCTCATCGATCCCGCCCGGATGATGGCGACCGGCGTCACTCTGGACGAGGTGGTGCGCGCCGCCCGCGGCTCGAACGCGAACGCGTCCGGCGGGGTCTACATGAACCTCGGGCAGGAGTACGTGATCCGCGGCATCGGACGGGCGCGGGACGTCAACGACATCGCGGCCACCGTGGTCGCGGTGAAGCAGGGCGTCCCTATCCGCCTCGACCAGGTGGCCAACGTGGTGGTCGGCGGAGCGCCCAAGTACGGCGACGGCTCAGTCAATGCCAAACCCGGCGTGGTGCTGGCGGTGCAGAAGCAACCCGGCGCGAACACTCTGGAGCTGACCCGCCGGATGGAAGCCGAGCTGAGCTCGATTCAGCGCACCCTGCCCCAGGGGATGAAGATCCAAAGCGAGCTGTTTCGCCAATCCGACTTCATCCAGGTAGCGATCGAGAACGTGGTCGAGGCGCTCCGCGATGGAGCGGTGCTGGTGATCATCATCCTGTTCCTCTTCCTCTGGAGCGTGCGGCCCACGCTGATCTCGGTCCTGGCCATCCCGCTCTCGCTCGTGGTCGCGATCTTCGCAATGAAGCTGCTCGGGATCACGGTAAACACGATGACGCTGGGCGGCATGGCGATCGCGATCGGCGCCCTGGTCGACGACGCCATCATCTACGTCGAGAACGCGTTCCGGAGACTCAAGGAGAATCACCACCGGCCCAAGGAAGACCAGCAGAACGCTCTGGAGGTGATCTATGGAGCGTCGAAGGAGATTCGCGCCTCCATCGTCAACGCCACCTTCATCATCATCGTGGTATTCCTCCCCCTCTTCTTCCTGAGCGGGGTGGAGGGCCGGCTGCTCAAGCCGCTGGGCTTCGCCTACGTGGTGTCGATCCTGGCCTCACTGTTGGTGGCGGTGACGGTAACGCCGGTCCTCTGCGCCTATCTGCTCCCCAACGCGAAGGCGGTGCAGGAGGAGCGGGAGAGCCGGCTGGTGAGCTGGCTCAAGGCTCGCTACGCCCGGCTGCTGGAACCGGTGCTGAACCATCCCAAGCGGGTCGTCGCCGGTGCGGCGGTGGGACTGGCCCTCGCGCTCGCGGCGATTCCGACGCTGGGCTCAGCGTTCCTGCCGGAATTCAACGAGGGTGCGCTGACGGTCTCAGTGGTGACAGTGCCGGGGACGTCACTGGAGGAGTCCGATGCCATCGGTCGGCGAGTGGAAGAAATCATGCTGGCCCATCCCGCCGTCAGGAACACCGACCGGCGTCAGGGACGAGCGGAATTGGACGAACACGCGCAGGGCGTGAACGCGGCGGAGATCGACGTGACCCTCAAACCGGATATCGACAAGGAGCAGGCGCTGGACGACCTGCGCCGGGAGTTCTCGGCCATACCGGGCACCAACGTCACCATCGGACAGCCGATCGGGCACCGGATTGACCACATGCTCTCGGGCACCCGGGCCAACATCGCGATCAAGATCTTCGGGCCGGATCTCCTGCGGCTGCGGCAGGTCGGCACAACTGTTCGTGATGCGATTCAGGACGTGCCCGGCGTGGCCGACCTCCAACTGGAGCAGCAGATGGATGTGCCCCAGCTCCGGATCGAAGTGAACCGGGGACGGATGGCGCAATATGGGATGACGCCAGGCGATCTGGCCGAGGCAGTGGACATCGCCTTCAATGGGGAGGTCGTCTCCCAGGTGCTGGAACAGGGCCGGAGCTTCGATCTGGTCGTCCGACTCCCCCACGAGCTCCGCTCCAGCGACGAAGCCATCGCCGGCGTGATGGTGGACACTCCCACCGGCGCCAAGGTTCCGCTGGCGCAACTCGCGACGGTGGCTGTCGATCGAGGTCCCAACACCATCTCCCGGGAGAACGTGCAGCGGAAGATCGTGGTCCAGGCCAACGTGGCCGGCCGGGACCTGGGGAGCACGGTGGCCGAGATCCAGCGCCGGGTAGCCGAGCGGGTGCAGCTCCCCGAGGGATACTTTGTGAGCTACGGCGGCCAGTTCGAGAGCCAGGAGGAGGCCACCCGCACTATCGGTTTGCTGTCAGCGCTCGCCGTGGTGCTGATCTTCCTGCTGCTCTTTTCCGAGTTCGGCTCCACCCGCACCGCGGTGCTCATCATGGCCAACCTGCCGCTGGCACTGATCGGTGGAATCATCGCGGTGATGCTGACCGGGGGCGTGGTGAGCATCGCGTCACTGGTGGGGTTCGTGACCCTGTTCGGCATCGCGACGCGGAACGGGATTCTGCTGGTGGCGAACTATGAACGGATGTCCCGAGAAGGGATTCCTCGGCGGGAGGCCATCGCCCACGGCTCGCTGGAGCGGCTCTCCCCCATTCTGATGACAGCCCTCACCGCCGGCCTGGCGCTGCTCCCGCTCGCGCTGGGAGGCGGTGAGCCGGGCAATGAGCTGCAGACGCCGATGGCGGTAGTGATCCTGGGCGGACTCCTCTCGGCTACCGCACTGAATATGCTGGTGCTGCCTGCTCTCTATGCGTTGTGGGGCCGCCCGCCGGTTACCGCAACGGCAGAGGACAGCGTTACCGCTCATCCGGGATTCGGCCGGGCTATCGAGCCGACTCGGGCCTACCTGCAGCCGTGAGGATGCGAAGCACCGGCCGGCCGCCCACGTTCGCGAGCGGCAGATAGACCCTATGAGAGACCGGGTCCACGGCCACCGAGTGCGCATGCGGAGCCCGGTACTCGCCGATCGGGTCCAGGATACCTCCGCGCTGCTGAAAGACCGTGACCACGCCCGATTCCGCCGCGACGTAGAGCCGAGCGAGGCCGGGATCGAAGGCGAGCACATCGGGGTCCTTACTGACGCGGTGGCTGGCGGTCACCTGCATGCTGGTGAGATCGACTACGAGGAGGCGCGCGTTGCCTTCGCAGGCCACGAAGGCGAGCCGGTGGGGCGCATCGATGTAGAGCCCGTGGGGATGGTCGGCGCCGGGAAGATCGTACCGCCCCGTTATGCGCTCAGTGGCCGGGTCGATCGCCACCAGCTGGTTCCGGGTTTGCACCGCTACCAAGATGCGCTTCCCCACCGAATCGTACTGGGTGTTGCCGGCCTCACCGCCGAGGGGAACAACCGCACGGATGCTGTCCGCACGGGCGTCAACCACGATATCGCGCTGCCCGCTTTCATCGGAGACGAAGAGCTTGGCTGCCTCGGCGGCGTAGGCTATCCCATCGGGGAAGCGAATATCCTTGAGTCGGGCCCGAACCCGGAAGGTAGAGGCATCGAGCACCGCTAACTCGTGCCGGCCGGCGACGGAGGCGTATACCCTTCCCTGCGTCGGAACTGCCAGAACCCCGGTAACGCGGGGAAATCCCGTCAAACTGGCCACGAGTTTGTTGGCCCTGGTATCGAAGACCACCAGCCGGCCAGGACCCATCTGCGCGATGTAGAGCCGACCGGAGGCGGGATCGAAGCTCTGATAGTCGAAGCGGCCGGTGCCACCGGGCAGCGGCACGTCCGCGACCAGCTTCAGGATCGGGTCGGATCTCGACTCGATCGCTTTCGCCTGGGCCTCTGGCGCTCGCTCGCATGCTCCGAGCAGCGGCGTGAGGAGCGCGAGCCCGCCGATCATCCAGCCCATCCACTCTCGATTGGTTTTCATCGCCACTCACCACCGCGATTGAAGGCCCACGTACAATTTTGCCCGCGGGCGTTCCGCCTCGTCTCCGGAGACTCCGCGGCCCAGGGCACCGAGGACGGTGAAGTGCTGTCCGACCGCTTGCCGGACACCCACCTGGCATATCAGCTCACCCGGTCGAGATTGGGCAGCGGAGCCGTTGCACTCCGAAAGTAGCTCAAGTGTTCCAGTCGCGTGACAGCCGAGTGCGAGGCCGTAGATGGTCTCGTCGCCGCGCTTGTGAACAATGCGGTACCCCATCTCGGCATTGGCTCCGCAGCTCCCCCACGGCAGGGCTAGCTCGAGCGGCAGCAGCAGCGCGCTTCCATCCTCCGCTGTGTCGTCCAGCGCGAGGATGGGACTGGTGAACTCGAACTGGGGATAGGTCGAGATCACCAGCTGCGAGCTCGAATCGTCGAGAAAGCGCCACTTGACTCCCATCACCGGATTGCCCAGGCCGGCCCCGGTGTTCTCACCGCTTTCAACCAGCAAGGGCAACTCCAGCTTGAGCTGAATCCGCTCGCCCAGACCATAGTTCGCATCGCCCAGCGGGGCCTCGTACAAGGTGCCGCCCGAGGTGTGCTCGAGTGTCGCTGCCAGGTTGAGCTCCCAGTGGCCGTTGCCGGGAGTGCCGGGATCGTCGGTCTCCAGTGGGGGGCCACCCTGGGCATGCGCGCGGGGTGGTACCAGGCCGGGACCGATCCCGCCGGGGAGACAGATGAGTAGGAGATGAAGGGCCTGCCGGCACCGGACGGAGATCTTGTCCATGGTTCTGACCTAATTCTAAGCTTCGGACTCAGTCAGAATGCGATTGTGTCGATGCAGATGGGAGGGAGGGCTGG
>Ga0307416_100000872_pt1 | contig 15885 bp, 11 predicted proteins | sample DK1Cmetagenome_2_FD_203821 | JGI IMG/M metagenome (GOLD analysis project Ga0307416, IMG submission 203821) | Maize rhizosphere microbial communities from greenhouse at UC Davis, California, United States - DK15-C-3 | ecosystem: Host-associated > Plants > Roots > Rhizosphere > Soil | place...
GCCGGTGCCGAGCTCCTGCTTCACGTGGGCGTCGACACGGTCGCGCTGAAGGGCGAGGGCTTCAAGGCACTCGTTCGCGAAGGCCAGCGCGTCAGCGCCGGCGAGCCGCTTCTCGCTTTCGACCTCGACCGCGTTGCGCGCGGCGCGCGCAGCCTCGTCACGCCCGTCATCGTGACGGAGCCCGAGCGGTACCGCATCGTCGAGCGCCGCTCCGGCGTGCTGCTGCGCGCCGGCGACCCGCTCATGACGCTGCGCACGGTCGCGGCAGTTGCCGGCCCGGCGTCGACCTCGGGCGAGTCGGCGGCCGGATCGCTCCGCATTTCCCTGGCGCACGGCCTGCACGCGCGCCCGGCCGCGATCCTAGTACAGGCCATGCGGGGCCTGCGCGCGGAAGCGACGCTGTCGCTGCGTGGAAAAACCGCCAATGCGCGGAGCGCGGTCGCACTCCTTTCGCTGGGAGCGCGCCAAGGCGACGCACTGGCGCTGCAGGCGACGGGCGTGGAAGCCGGGCTGGTCCTGCGCACACTGCAACGCGCGATTTCGCAGGCGGCCTCGATGGCCGAAGCGCCGGCACGTGGTGGAGACTTCGGCCCAGATCCCGTGCCTCCCGCCGGCATCATGATCGCCGCGCCAGGTATCGCCGTCGGGCCGCTCGTGCACGTCAAGCCCCGCGGTCTCGTCGTGTCCGAGCGTGGCGCAGGCGAGCCGGCGGAACGTCAGCGCCTCGACGAGGCGCGCGCGCGGCTCGCCTCACGCCTCCGTCGACGGGCGGCCGGGAGCGGCGACGCGGCGGCGGGAATCCTGGGTGCGCACCTCGAGTTCCTCGACGACCCGGAGCTTCTCTCGTCCGCGGGCCGGCATCTCGCGGCTGGGCGCAGCGCGGGCTATGCATTCCGCGAGGCCGTGGACGAGGCGCTGCGGAACCTCGGCTCGGTGGACGATGCGAGGCTCCGGGCGCGCGCCGACGACCTGCGCGACCTCGAGCTGCAGCTGCTCGAGGAGTTGTCCGGGGAGGCCCGGTTCGTGGCCCCTGCGCTGCCGACCGGCGCAATCATCGTCGCGGCGGACCTGCTGCCTTCGCAGTTCATGGCACTCGAGACGTCGCGGATCGGGGCGATCTGCACGGTCAGCCGGGCCGCGACCTCGCACGTCGCCATCCTCGCAGGGGCCTTCGGCCTGCCGATGCTCGTCGGGGTGGACGCGTCGCTGCTCGCCGTGGCCGACGGAACGGCTGTCGTCGCCGACGCGGAACGCGGTCTCGTCACGGTGTCCCCTGCGGCCGCGGAGCTCGCGGACGTGAAGGCGCGGATCGCGGAGCGTGAGCGCGAGCGCGACCGGCTCAAGGCCGCGGCTTCGCTCGAGGGCCGCACCGCGGACGGTCATCGCGTCGCCATCTGGGCGAACATAGGCTCGGCGGCCGAAGCCGCGGCGGCCGTGGCAGCCGGCGCCGAGGGATGCGGCCTCCTGCGGACGGAATTCCTTTTCCTCGACCGCAGCGACCCGCCGGACGCGGAGGAGCAGCGCACCCAGTACCAGGCGATCGTGGATGCGATGGACGGCCGTCCCGTCGTCGTGCGCACGCTCGACGCCGGCAGCGACAAGCCGCTCCCGTTCCTCGCGATGCCGGCGCAGGACAACCCCGCGCTCGGGCTGCGCGGCATCCGCGCGAGCCTGTGGCGCCCGGACATCCTGCGCACGCAGCTGGCGGCGATCCTGGCCGCGCGGCCGGCGGGGCGCTGCCGGATCCTGCTGCCGATGGTCAACGAATCCTCCGAGATCGAGGCCGTGCGCGGGCTCGTGCGAGAGATCGCGGCGGCAACGGGCGCCGACCCTGGCATCCAGATCGGCATCATGATCGAGACGCCCGGCGCCGCCGTGAACGCGGCGCGCCTCGCTGCGCACGCGGATTTCTTCTCGATCGGCAGCAACGACCTGACGCAATACGTGCTGGCGATCGACCGCACGCATCCGCTGCTCTCCCCGGCGCTCGACGCCCTGCATCCCGCGGTCCTCGGCCTGATCGCCTCGGTCTGCGCAGCAGCGCGGGCGGCGCGCCGTCCCGTCGCGATCTGCGGCGGCCTCGCCTCGGAGCCGGCGTCCGCGCCCCTGCTCGTCGGCCTCGGGATCGACGAGCTGTCCGCGCTGCCGGGCGCGATACCGGCAATCAAGGATATCGTCAGGCGACGCACGCTTGCCGAGTGCCGCGAGCTCGCCGAGCGTGCGCTGAACGCCCCGGATGCGACGTCGGTGCGCGCGCTGCTCGCCGGCCGCGACGTCGGGATGGCGCCATGAAGAGCCTCTTCGCGGGCCTGCAGCTCTTCGGCAGGGCGCTGATGCTGCCGATCGCCGTCCTGCCCATCGCGGGACTTCTCCTGCGGCTCGGTCAGCCCGACCTGCTCGACCTGCCCGCGGTCGCCGCCGCGGGACTGGCGATCTTCTCGAACCTCGGGATCCTGTTCGCGATCGGCATCGCGGTGGGCATCGCGCGCGAGAACCACGGCGCAGCGGCGCTGGCGGCGGTCGTGTGCTACTTCGTCGCCACCCGCGGCGCCGAGGTGCTCGCAGGCGTCGCGGCAGGCTCGATGACCAAGCTGTCGGTTCCCGCGGGATTGATCTCCGGCTGCATCGCCGGCCTGCTCTACAACCGCTACTCGGAGATCCGGCTGCCGAGTTACCTCGCATTCTTCGGCGGACGGCGCTTCGTGCCAATCGTCGCCGGTGTCGCGGGCCTCCTGCTCGCGGCGGCCTTCGGCTTCGGATGGCCCCTGCTCGAACGCGGAATGGACGGCTTGAGCCGAACCGTGCTGGACGCGGGCGAGATCGGCCTGTTCATCTACGGCGTTTTGAATCGCGTGCTGATCATCACCGGGCTGCACCACGTGCTGAACAACCTCGCATGGTTCATCGTCGGCGAGTACGGCGGCGTCACTGGGGACCTCAACCGCTTCTTCGCGGGAGACCCGACGGCCGGCGTCTTCATGTCCGGCTTCTTCCCGGTGATGATGTTCGGCCTGCCTGCGGCCTGCCTCGCGATGTATCACGCCGCGCCGCCTGGTCGCCGGCGTGCGGTAGGTGGCCTCCTGTTGTCCATGGCGCTGACCTCCTTCCTGACCGGCGTCACCGAGCCGATCGAGTTCACGTTCGTGTTCCTCGCCCCCGCGCTGTACGCGCTGCATGCGCTGCTGACGGGAACCGCGATGGTGCTGATGGACCTGCTCGGCGTCCGTCTCGGCTTCGGCTTCTCGGCCGGCCTCTTCGACTACCTGCTCAACTACGGCAAGGCCACGAATCCGCTGCTGATGCTGCCGGTCGGGCTCCTGTACGGTGTCCTCTACTACGTGACGTTCCGCTTCGTCATCACGCGCTTCAGCCTCGCGACGCCGGGGCGCGAGCCCGAGGAGGTTCCGGTGACATCGGCCGGGCAGGCCTCCGGCGATGGCGCCGCGTTCCTGCGCGCGCTCGGCGGTGCGGCCAACGTGCGTGCGCTCGATGCCTGCACGACCCGGCTGCGGGTCGTCGTGGCAAGCCAGGCCGCCGTGGACGACGCCGCCCTGAAGGCGCTCGGCGCGCGCGGCCTCATCCGTCCCACGGCGGACGCGCTGCAGGTGGTGGTGGGGCCCGTAGCGGACCAGCTCGCCGGCGACATTCGCCGTAGCCTGCGCAGCGCCAGTTCCGGCGCCCAGGCGACAACGGACAGTGCGGCGCTCCTCGCCGCGCTCGGGGGATCGTCGAACCTGCGCGGCATCGAGTCGCATGCCACGCGGATCCTCATTGCAATAGCCGACGATGCGCGCGTCGACGAAGCCGCCCTCGCCGCCGCGGCGCCGCGCGGATTCGCGCGCCCGACGCGCGGGAGTGTTCACGTCATCGTGGGTCCGGCGGCCGCCTCCACCCGCGATGCGCTCGCCCGCCTCGCGTCCGCCTAGCGCGCCAGGAAGCCGGCGACCTCCCGGAGATAGCTGGGGTCGAGGTCGAGGTCGTTGTGCCCCGCACCATTCAGCACCAGCACCCGCGGCCGAACGCTGAATGCGTCGGTGAGCGCGTCCGTCCGTACGCGCGGGATGATTTCGTCGGCCTCGGCGATCACGACCAGTGCCGGCGCCTGGATACCCGCCGCGCGGGCCGCTGAATCGTAGCGATCGAGCATCAGCAGGCGGACCGGCAGCCACGGGAAGTGCGCGCGGGCGACGTTGACCAGGCTGTCGAATGGCGTAACGAGCACGAGGCGATCCACGGTTCGCGCGCCCGCAAGCTGCACGGCGACGCCGCTGCCGAGGCTGCGGCCCAGGACGGAAATCTTCGGGTGCCGGGCCTGCAGGCGGTCGTACAGGGCGATGGCATCGCCCACGAGTGCGCTTTCCGACGGCTTGCCGGTGCTGCCGGCGTACCCGCGGTAATTGACGAAATACAGCGAATGGCCAGGCAGGCGCTCCGCGAAGGCACCGATGCTCGCACCGACGTCTTCGGCATTGCCACCGAAGTAAATGAGCGCCGAGGGGCCCGGCCGCTCGACCGTCCAGACCTTGAGCGTCGCGCCTTCGGTCTCGAAGGACATCGACACCGCGCCCTGGGCGGCGGACTCGCCCACCGGGAAATAAACCTGCGAGCGCTGCGTGAAGAACAGCAGAAGGCACAGCCCCGCGTACAGGCCCGCGGGGATCAGCAATGCGATCAGGGTGGCGCGCAAGCGCGGCGCCGTCATGTCCCGTCGTGCAGCTCGACCGTCGCCTCGACCTCGACCGAGATGTTGGACGGCAGCGAGGCGACTCCGACCGCCGAGCGCGCGCCGCGACCGGTCTCGCCGAAGGCCACGACCATCAGATCAGAGAACCCGTTCATGACCTTCGGGTGGTCCTTGAAATCGGGCGTCGCCTGCACCATACCGAGGATCCGGACGAAGCGCTTCACGCGCGAGAGCTCGCCGACGGCCGCCTTGATGGTCGCCAGCATGCAGAGGCCGACCTTCTGCGCGGAGCGGACGCCCTGCTCCAGCGAGACGTCCGCGCCGAGCTTGCCGCGCGTCGCGGGATCTTCGCATTCGCCGTGGCCGGACAGGAAGAGCAGGTTGCCGGTGCGCACGGACGTGACGTAGTTGGCGACGGGCTTCGCCGCCGGCGGCAGCGTGTACCCCGCGGCAGCGAGGCGCGCTTCGGGTGTGTCGGCAGATTGGGCCATGGCGGGAACCGATGATAGCAACAGCAGGATCGACGCGAGACGCAGCATGCTCCCTCCCCGGTTTCGGGGAAGCGTATCCGCGATTGCCCGCACCTGCCAGCCGGCGCACTATTCTCCGATGAACATCGAAAGACTCGAATCGAAACGCGCGATCGTCGGCGAGGGTTTCGAGATCCGGCGCGCGCTGCCGAACCGTCACCGGCGCACCATCGGCGCCTGGTGCTTCCTCGATCACGCGGGGCCTGCCGATTACCCGGCCGGGAAAGGGCTCGTCATCGGGCCGCACCCGCACATCGGCCTGCAGACCTTCAGCTGGATGATCGAGGGCACGATCCTGCATACCGACAGCCTCGGCTGTCGGCAGTGGATCCGCCCTGGCCAGGTCAACCTGATGACCGCGGGCCGCGGCATTTCGCACGCCGAGGAATCCCCGTCGGATGTGCCCGGGCGCTTCCAGCTGGCGCAGCTGTGGATCGCCCTGCCGAAACACGAGAGCGAGCGCGAGCCGTCCTTCCATCACTACCCGGAGCTGCCCGTGCTCGAGCGCGGCGGGTTCCGCCTCACGGTTCTCGCCGGCACGTTCGCGGGCGAACGCGCCCCGGCCGAGGTGTTCACGCCGCTTGTCGGTGTCGATCTCGCCTCGCCCGGTCCGGCGAAGCTCGATCTCGAACTCGATTCCAGCTTCGAGCACGGCGTCATGGCGCTCGAGGGCGGCGCGAACGTCGGTGGGGAATCGCTCGCGCCCGGTGCACTGCTCTACTTCGGCCCGGGCCGCGACCGGCTCGCGATCGAGGCGCCTGCCGCCACGCGCCTGCTCCTGATCGGCGGTGCGCCGTTCGGGGAGGAAATCCTGCTGTGGTGGAATTTTGTCGGCCGCTCGACCGACGAGTTCGAGCGGGCGACCCACGACTGGCAAACAGGCGGGCGCTTCGGGCAGGTGGTCGGTGCGCGCGGCGCTCCGCTCGTCGCCCCGGAGCTGCCGCACCCGCGCCCCGGCAGCGCGCCATGAAGCGCATCGCCTCCGCCGTCCTCGTCCCGACGGGCCCGAGATACACGCAGTCCGTGGAGACCGGCGGGTTCACGCTGCTGGCGGACGAGCCGCTGGGTGCGGGCGGCAGCAACGCCGGCCCCGCGCCCTATGGGCTGCTGCTCGCGAGCCTCGGCGCCTGCACGGCCATCACGCTCAGGATGCACGCGGAGCGCAAGGGCTGGTCGATCGGTGCGCTGCGCGTCGCGCTCACGCTCTTCAAGGGTGAGGACGGTGCGACGCGCATCGAGCGGCGCCTGTCGTCGGATGCCAGGCTAGACGCCACGCAATGGGACAAGCTGCTCGAGATCGCGGAAAAGACGCCGGTGACGCGCACGCTGCGCGAGGGTGCCTCGATCTCGACGACCCGCGAATGAAGGAGGTTCACGCGATGCGCAAGGTTCTCGATGTGCACGACGCCGCCCCGCCGCATTGGGTGGGCGACGGCTTCCCGGTGCGCTCTGTCTTTTCCTACGACGGACTCGGCCGCGAGGCGCTGTCGCCGTTCCTGATGCTGGACTGGGCGGCGCCCAGGAATTTCGAGCCGGCTGCCCGGCGGCGCGGCGTCGGCGTGCATCCGCACCGCGGCTTCGAGACGGTGACCATCGTCTACGCCGGCGAGCTCGAGCACCGCGATTCCGCCGGCAACGGCGGCCGCATCGGTGTGGGCGATGTTCAGTGGATGACGGCCGCCTCCGGGATCCTGCACGAGGAGTTCCACTCCGAGCGCTTCACCCGCGAGGGCGGCACGATGTCCATGATGCAGCTCTGGGTGAACCTGCCGGCGCGCCACAAGATGTCGGACCCGCGCTACCAGACGATCCTCGATGCAACCATCCCGCGCGTGAGCCTCGGCGAGGGCGCCGGAACGCTGCGCGTGATTGCGGGCGAGTACGACGGGCACAAGGGCCCGGCGCAGACATTCACCCCGATCGAGGTCTGGGACCTCTCGCTTGCGGATGGCAAGACCGTCACGCTCGCAACGCCCGAGGGCCATACCACGGCCCTCGTGACGATGCGCGGCCGTGGGGTCATCAATGGCGAGCACGCGGCGGGGCCCGCGCAGATCGCGCGTCTCGCGCGCGAGGGTGGCGAATTCACGATCACTGCCGAGGGGGATCTCTCGGCGCTGGTCCTCGCCGGCGAGCCCATCGCCGAGCCGGTGGTCGGCTACGGCCCCTTCGTGATGAACAGCGAGCGCGAGATCGCGACCGCCTTCGCCGATTTCCAGAGCGGGCGCTTCGGCCGGATGTGATCGGGCGCGGGCCGCTCGCTGACTCATGAACGACGCCGGCCTCGTCTGGGACAACCACGCCTGCCTGCCGCTCAGGGACATAGACGAGTTCCTGCCGCAGCTGTCGCGCTACCGCGCCGCCGGCGTCGACGCCGTGACGGTGAACATCGGCGACAGCCTCGTGCCGCTCGAGCGCATGATCCGAACGGCCGCGAGCATCCGTCATTTCGTCAGGGCAAACCCCGACCGGTACCTGCTCGGCGAGACGACCGCGGACCTGCGCGAGGCGCACGCGAGCGGCCGACTTGCGGTCTGCCTCGACGTCGAGGGCGTGCAGGCACTCGGGCCCCAGGTTTCGCTCGTCGAATTCCTGCACGGCATCGGCGTGCGCTGGATGCTGCTGGTCTACAACCGGCGCAACCTCGCCGGCAGCGGCTGCCACGACCCGGACGACGAGGGCCTCACCGACCTCGGACGGGCGATCCTCGCCGAAATGGACCGCGTCGGCATGGTCAAATGCTGCTCGCACACGGGGTACCGCACCGCGCGCGAGATACTCGACGCCACCGACAGGCCGGTGATCTTCTCGCACTCGAACCCGCGCGCGTTGCGCGACCACCCTCGCAATATCCCGGACGAGCTGATCCGCGCCTGCGCCGCGACCGGCGGCGTCGTCGGCGTCAACGGCGTCGGCCTCTTCCTCGGCACCAGGCCGCCCACCGCCGAGCTCATCGTCCGGAACATCGACTACATCGTGCAGCTCGTCGGCGCCGAGCATGCCGGCATCGGCCTCGACTACATGTTCAAAAGTTCGGAACTCGACGAGCCCGGACGCGGCGGACGCGAGATCTGGCCCCGTGAATGGGGCTACGGGCGCGGAACGGGATTCGCGCCGCCCGAGGTGATCCCCGGGATCCGGGCCGGGCTCGAGCGGCTCGGATATCCGGCCACGGCCATCCGGGGCGTCCTCGGCGAGAACCTGCTGCGGGTCGCGGACGCCGTCTGGCGCTGAACTGTCCTACGCCTGAGCGCGGTTCCGGCTGCAGATTGTGGACCGGGTCACCCGCCAAACCCGGTTTCCTGACCCGTTTCACAGTTAGGACGCGACCCGCTCGGATTACATATGTCCACTCGAAAGGCCGGCCCGGAGGGGGCGGCTCTGCGTGGAGATTGCGCCCCTGGACATGTCGCGCGAGGCAGATACGACCGAAGCGAGGCCGGACCGCGAGCCCTTCGTCGCATGCTGGACGGGGGCCCTGGCGGTCGGCCTATTCATCTATATCCCGATCACGCTGCTGCTGACATTCGGTGACGGCGCCGGCGGTCCCGCGTTCGAGGTCTTCAAGCTCTTTTCCGATTTCCCGGCCAGCCTCGGCTCCGCTTTGCTGGCGACCGTCGCCGCCTGGAGGGCCACCGACCCGGCCGTGCGCCGGACCTGGGGCTATCTCGCCGCGACGCTCTGGGTCTACACGACCGGGAACGTACTGAACTCGACCTACTGGCTGTTCGGCGTCGATCCCTTCCCCTCCGTCGGCGACGTCTTCTTCGTGGGTTTCTATCCGCTCCTGTTCGCCGCCATTTTCACGGCCATACGCGCCGCCGCAGTACGCGTGCAGTGGGCGCGACTCGTGCTCGACGCCACGATCCTGATGCTCGGATTCGGCGCCTTCTTCTGGTTCTTCGTGATCGAGCCCGCGGCGGCGGCGGAACGGGACCCGGACGTCCTCAAGTTCGCACTGACCCAGAGCTATATCGCGCTGAACTGCCTGGTGCTGCTCGCCTTCGGCGTGCTGCTGATGCACGCCGGGACCGGCGCCATCTCGCGGCTCACGCTCATCCTGCTGACCATCGGCTTCGCGACGATGCAGCTCGCCGACCTCTTCTGGGCGATGGCAAAGATCACGGGCACGTACCTGCCCGGCGGCATGTCGGACGCGATCTACCTGTCGTGCTATGCAGCCCTGATCGCGGCCGCGCGGGAGCAGTTGCGCGGCGCCCCGCTGGTGCGCCAGGAGCCGTCCGCCCTCGGCGGCGCCCTGGTCCAGGGCATGCCCTACGTCGCGATGCTGGTGTCGTTCCTGGTGCTCGTCTACGTCGAGAGCAGCTCGATGTCGAGCCCGGCGACCGCGATGACGGTCATCATCTTCGCGCTGACGCTGCTCGTCATGCTGCGCCAGGGCGTGATGTCGCGCGACGATGCGCTGGTGCGCGAGCGGCGCGCGGCGGGCATCGTCGAGGCGCGCTACGCCTCGCTCATCAAGAACGCCTCCGACGTGATCATGATCGCCGACGTCGACGGCAAGCTGCGCTTCGCATCGCCCGCTGCCGAGCGCACCTTCGGCATGAACCCGGACGACCTCGTCGGCCGCAACCTCCTCGACCTCTGGGGCGAGGCCGACCGCGAGAGGCTCGCGGCCTTCCTCGGCGAAGTCGCGGCGACGCACGGGCGCTCGATCGGCCCGGTCGAGGTCGTCGTCGGCAATGGCGCGCGTCGCTCGACTCTCGAGAGCGTCGGCAGCAACCTGCTGGACGACCCGGCCATCGCGGGACTCGCGCTCAACTTCCGCGACGTGAGCGAGCGCAAGGCGCTCGAGGAGCAGCTGCGCCAGCTGGCCTTCCACGATCCGCTGACGCTGCTCGCGAACCGCAGTCTCTTCCGCAACCGCGTGCAGCACGCGCTCACCCTGGCGCAGCGCTCGCACCAGCGCTGCGCAGTCATGTTCCTCGACCTCGACAATTTCAAGAACGTCAACGATTCGCTCGGGCACGACGCCGGCGACCGACTGCTGCAGGCCGCCGCCCAGCGGCTCGTGAAGTCGACGCGGCCCTCGGACACGGTCGCCCGACTCGGCGGCGACGAGTTCGCGATCCTGCTCGAGGGCATCGCCGAGGCCGCTGACGTGGAGGACATCGCGGCGACGATCACGCGCTCATTCGACGAGCCGCTGCAGCTCGACGGCAGCGACACCTACATCGCCGCGAGCATCGGCATCGCCTTCTCGGAGGCGGGCGACGACACCGAGCAGCTCCTGCGCAACGCCGACATCGCCATGTACAACGCGAAGGCGGCCGGAAAGGCGCGCTTCGTCGTCTTCCAGACGCGGATGCAGGAGCAGCTGCGCGAGCGGCTGCGGCTCGAAGAGGACATCAACCGCGCGCTCGAGCGCGGCGAGTTCTTCCTCGAGTACCAGCCCGTGGTCGACCTCGCCAAGCGCGAGCTCCTCGGCGTCGAGGCGCTGGTGCGATGGAACCACCCGGAGCAGGGCCTCGTCATGCCGGGCGCGTTCATCGCCGCCGCCGAGGAATCCGGCCAGATCATCGAGCTCGGGCGCTGGGTGCTCACCGAGGCCTGCCGCGCGATCAAGTCCTGGCGCGACACGGTCGTCGCCGGCGAGGGGCTGCGCGTCGCGATCAACGTCTCCGGCCGCCACCTTCAGCACGCCGACCTGGTCGCGGACGTGCGCGCTGCGCTCGAGTCCTCGGGGCTCGAGCCGGGCAACCTCGTCATCGAGCTCACCGAGAGCACGATCATGCACAACACCGAGGTCAACCTCGAGCGCTTCCGCGAGCTGAAATCGCTCGGGGTACGGCTCGCGATCGACGACTTCGGCATGGGTTACTCGTCCCTCTCCTACCTCCACCGCTTCCCGATAGACATCCTAAAGATCGACCGCTCGTTCGTCGGCCGCCTCACCGAGCAGGACGACGGCCCCGAGCTCGCGCGCGCGGTGGTGATGCTGGGCGAGACGCTCGGACTCGAGACCGTGGCGGAAGGCGTGGAGCACGAGGAGCAGGTCGCCAAGCTCCTGGAGCTCGGCTGCGTCGCGGCCCAGGGATTCCTGTTCGCGCGCTCGGCGCCGCTCCAAGAGGTCTCGTCGATGCCCTTCGCCAAGCGTCGCGCCGAGCTGCGTAGCGCGCAGGCGCACGCAGACCGCCTCACGGCCACGGGCCGCTTCAACGTCGGGCACGTCAAGACGCGCTCAGTCGCCTGAATGAAGGGAATGAAGGGGTCAGACCCCTTCATATTCACGAAGGGGTCTGACCCCTTCATAAAGGTGACTGTCCGCTCTTACATCTCCCAGGCTACCTCGCCGCCGATCACGGTCATCACCGCCTCGGAGCGAGGGATCTCCGCCTCCGGCACCTTCATCCAGTCCGCCGAGAACACGCTGAAGTCGGCGAGCTTGCCCGGCTCGATCGTGCCGCGGTCCTTTTCCTGGAACGCGGCGTAGGCCGCGTTCGCCGTCAGGATCGCGAGGGCTTCTGCCCGCGTCAGGCGCTGGTCGAGCCCCCAGTCGGGCCCGGCGAAGCCCTCGAGCGTCCGGCGCGCGATCGCCGCGTAGAACTCGACCCGCGGGTCGCCCGCCTCGACCGGCGCATCCGTGCCGCCCGCGACCAGGGCGCCGGCATCCAGGAACTTGCGCCAGGCGTATGCGCCGCCAATGCGATCCGGCCCGAGACGCGCCGGCGCGAACAGCATGTCGCTGATCGCGTGCGAGGTCTGCATCGACGCGATCACGCCGAGCTTCGCGAAGCGCGGGATGTCGGCGTCGGCCACGACCTGCGCGTGCTCGATGCGGTAGCGCGGATCGGCGACAGGCCGCTCGGCGGCCGGCACCGTGGCGAATGCCTTCTCGTACTGGTCGAGCGCCACGCGGTTGCCGCGGTCGCCGATCGCGTGCGTCTCGACCTGGATACCGCGGCGCAGCCCGGCGATCGAGACGCGCAGCACCTCCTCCGGCGTCGTCACGTAGAGACCCCGGTTGCCCGGCGAGTCGCTGTAGGGCGCATCGAGCGCCGCGCCGCGGCTGCCGAGCGCGCCGTCCATGTAGAGCTTGATCGCGCGCACCGTGAGCCGCGGATCGCAGCTGCGGTCATCGCGGCCGGCGGCAAGCAGCTTTTCCGCATCCTCGCCCGGGCCGCCGATCGCGACGTAGATACGAAGCTTCAGCCTTCCCGCGGCATAGAGCCGGCAGAGCTGCTCCACCACGCGCCAGGTCGTGCCCGCCTCCTGCATCTCGGTCCAGCCGAGCCTGACGTAGTGCGCGGCGCCTGCCTCGAGGTTGCGCGCGATCTCCTCGTCCGTCTGCGGCGGCAGGCGCTTCCACACGAGGTCCATCGCATTGTCGACGAGAAGGCCCGTCGCCTCGCCCGAGGCAGGATCGCGCAGGATCTGCCCGCCGGGCGGGTCGGCCGTCTCGCGCGTGATGCCGAGCAGCTCGAGCGCCTTCGTGTTCACGACGACGGCATGGCCGTCGATGCGCTGCAACACGACCGGGCGGTCGCTGACGACGGCATCGAGGTCCTGGCGCGTCGGGAAGACGGCGGGCTTCCACTTCGACTCGATCCAGTTGGCGCCGACGATCCAGGCGCCCTTGTCCGACGCGGCGCGCTCGGCGAGCCGGCTCTTCATCGCCGCCAGGCTCTCGACGCCCGTCAGGTCGAAGCCGAGCTCGCGCTCGCCGATGCTGGCCAGGTGTGCGTGTGAATCGGTGAGTCCGGGGAGCACGGTCCTGCCGGCGAGGTCGACGACGCGTGTCCCTGCTGGCGCCTGTTCACGCGCGGGAGCCAAATCCCCGACGAAGGCGATGCGCCCGCCCACTGCGAGCACGGCCTCGGCATGCGGTTGCGCCGGATTGCCCGTGTGGATCGTGCCACCGTGCAGGAGGAGTGCCGGCGGCGCCCCGGATGCGGCAAGCGCCGCTCCCGCGCAGGCGAGTGCGATGGCGCCCGCGGCGCCGGCCAGGGTTCGCGTCGGCATCTCAGGACCCCGCTTTCTGGCTCTTCACGACGCTGGTCGCGAGCGCGATCATCGAGGCGATGTCGGTGAGATTCGCCGGCACGACCAGCGTGCTCGACGCCTCGGTCGCCAGCGTGCCGAACTGCTTCACGTACTCCTCCGCGACACGCAGCTGCATGGCCTCGGTGCCGCCGCGCCCCGCGATCGCCTCGCCGACCTGCTTGAGGCCCGCGGCGGTCGCGTTCGCGACCGCGAGGATGGCCGCAGCTTCGCCCTCGGCCTCGTTGATCTGTTGCTGCTTGTTCGCCTCGGATTCCTTGATCACGCGCTGCTTCTCGCCCTCGGCCTGATTGATCTTGGCGTCGCGCTCGCCCTCGGAAGTCAGCACGACAGCGCGCTTCTCGCGCTCGGCGCGCATCTGCTTCTCCATCGCCGACAGCACGTCCTTCGGCGGATTGATGTTCTTGATCTCGTAGCGCAGGACCTTGACGCCCCAGGGCGCCGAGGCCTTGTCCAGCTCGTTGACTACGTTGGCGTTGATCGCGGCGCGTTCCTCGAACGTGCGGTCGAGCTCGATCTTGCCGATCTCGCTGCGCAGCGTCGTCTGGGCCAGCTGGATGATCGCGAAGCGGTAGTTCGTGATGCCGTAGGAGGCCTTGCTCGCGTCCAGCACCTGCATGTAGAGCACGCCGTCGACGCCGACCTGCACGTTGTCTCGCGTGATGCAGACCTGCTCCGGGATGTCCATCGCCTCTTCCTTGAGGTTGTGCTTGTAGGCGACCCGGTCGATGAACGGCACCAGGATGTGGAAGCCGGCCTGGATCGTCCGGTTGTAGCGCCCGAGCGTCTCGACGACGTAGGCGCTCTGCTGCGGCACGACCACCGCGGTCTTCGCGATGACGATCAGCGCGAGCAGCGCGATCACGAAGACGACGTACATCGATTCCATGGGTTTACTCCGCCTTCACGTGCAGGGTGAGGCCGTCGACCTGGGCGATGACCGCCTCGCGGCCCGCCTCGATGGGCAAGCCACCGGCGTTGCGCGCCTGCCAGCTCGAGCCGCGGTACTCGACGCGGCCGGTCTGGCCCGGCTCGAGCCGCGCGGGTACGACCACGCGGTCGCCGACGGTCAGGCGTTCCTCGACGTGCCCGCTGCGGTTGCGCACCATCTCGTACAGCCGCTTGCGGAACGAGAGCATCGCCGCGATCGCGAGCACGGAAAACACCAGCCATTCGGCCCAGTGCGGCAGGTCGGCGCCGAAGAGGCCCAGCAGGCCCACGACGGCCGCCGACAGCCCGATGAAGACGAGGTAGAACTGCGCGTCGATGACGAACATCTCGACGCCGAGCAGGCCGATTCCCAGCACCATCCACGCCCACCAAGGCATCCCCGCCTCCTGCGCGCAGGCGCGCAACCACCGCTTGCCATGCAGCTTAACCGATCCCAAAGTCACGTATTGAAGCATGCCTCCCGCGCGCGTTAGCCTCGTCGCCTCGCCGTGGCCACACCGGGATCGAGACCATGAAGCCCGCCCTTGCGACGCTCCTGATCGTGCCAGCCCTTGCGCTAGCCGCGGGCGGCGCCCTGCCGCCGGCACAGCAGCAGCTCTTCGACACCGAGCGCGCCTTCGTGCGCGCCGCCGCGGAAAAAGGGTTCCGCGACTCGTTCTACGAGTACTTCGCCGAAGACGGCATTGCGTTCAATCCCCATCCGTTCCGCGTGCGCGTCAGTCTCGCGGGCCAGCCTTCGACGCCGCCGCCGATGGGTGCGGACTGGGCGCCGGTCTGGGGAGACATTGCCGCGGCCGGCGACCTCGGCTGGAACACGGGCCCGCTGCTCTACCCCGGGCGCGATGGCAAGCCGGACCGGCACGGGCTCTTCTTTTCCGTCTGGAAGCGCCAGGCCGACGGCAGCTACCGGGTCGTGCTGGACATCGGCAGCGACACGCCCGCCGCGGTCGTGCCGATCACCGAGCCGCCCCACTCCTCGTGGCGCGAGGGCCAGGGCTCGCCCGGCGGCGTTGATGTCGCTGCCGCGAAGACCGCTCTCCTCGGTGCCGAGCGGGTATTCCTCGCCGCCTCGTCCGCCGAGAGCCTGGGGCGCGCTTACGCGAGCCGGCTGGCGGACGAGGCGCGCGTGCACCGGCCAGGCCGCATGCCCGTCGCCGGCCGCGTCGCGCTCGGCGAGTGGGCCGGCACGCAGGCGGGCCGGTACAAAGGCGAGCCGCTCTTCGCCGACGTGTCGCGGTCCGGAGAGCTGGGTTACACCTGGGGCAGCTACGAGCGGATGGGTGAGGTCCCCGACGCCGGTTACTTCGCGCGGGTGTGGAAAAAGGACACGCGCGGCGACTGGCGGATCGTCTTCGACACCGTGAGCCCGGTGCCGGCCGGCGCGAAACCGCTGACCGCCGAGCTGATGCGCGCCGAGACGCCCTACTTGGAAGGACGCTGGGCGGAGGCCGAGGCCGCGTACCGGCAATTCGTCGAAGCCAACCCCGAGAATGCGTTCGCCTGGAACCGCCTCGGAACCAGCCAGGTCCAGCAGAAGAAGCACGCCGAAGCCGTGCAGAGCCTCGAGCGCGCGATCGCCATCGACGGCGGCGGGCCGGTAGACTTCTACAACCTCGCCTGCGCCTACGCCCTCGCCGGCAATCCCGACAAGGCGCTCGACAACGTCGAGCGTGCGATCGGCGCGGGAGCCCGGCGCCG
>Ga0307416_100000873_pt1 | contig 15865 bp, 13 predicted proteins | sample DK1Cmetagenome_2_FD_203821 | JGI IMG/M metagenome (GOLD analysis project Ga0307416, IMG submission 203821) | Maize rhizosphere microbial communities from greenhouse at UC Davis, California, United States - DK15-C-3 | ecosystem: Host-associated > Plants > Roots > Rhizosphere > Soil | place...
GCGTCGGCGCAGTCAACTACGGCAAGAATTTCGGCTGCACCGCCGCGGCGATTCTGGGTAGTGAAGCGTAACCGCAGCGGAAGATGAATACAGGATTTCAACACGAAGGCACGAAGGACACGAGGGGCCGGAAAATTTCATTCCAAACTTCATGAGTTCATGCCTTCATGATGAACACAACTCTCACGCATACCTCTGGAGTAGACGATGGCAGAAGAAAAGATAGCTAAGAAACCTCTCCCCGAAATCACCCCGGTCAACCAACCCTTCTGGGATGGCGCGAAGGCCGGCAAACTGATGATGCAAAAGTGCGCCAACTGTTCGACATGGGTCTTTCCGCCGCGACCGGTATGCGGCGATTGCGCCAGCGAAAAACTCGACTGGGTTGAGGTCAGCGGCAAAGGAAAGGTGTTCTGTTTCACGATCATTCGGGAAGTCGTCGGCACCGCGCTACGCGGTTTCGGCCCCGATATTCCCTACGTCACCGCCTGGGTCGACCTCGACGACGGCCCGCGCCTGTGCAGCAACGTCATCGGTTGCCCCATCGAACAAGTGAAAATCGACATGCCGGTGCAGACGGTGTTCGAAGATTCGGGCGACGGCATCACGTTGCCGAAGTTCAAACCGGCGTGATCGCCTGACATGAGACAATTCCGCTCAGTTTGGTTTCAGCATTCTTGCCCGCGTAGTGGTAGCCCCCTGTGGCTACCCTCTGGGGTGGGCGATCACAGGGGTTGAGCCTATCGCAAGTTTAACCAGCACCGTTTGACTCAACCCGCTATCACGCGGTAATCACCGCGATCCGGGCCACCAGCATAATCGAGCCGATCACCACCATCGCCAACAAAAAAATGGAGCGAGCAAGAAAAACGCGTCGCTCATCCTAAACGTTTAACCGGCTCCGTTAGACTCGACACGCTATCTCGCAGTGATCACCGCGATCCCGGACACCAACATGATCGAGCCGATCACCACCCACCGGGTGATCTTTTCTTCGCCGCGCAAGAACATCGCCGTGAATATGATGATGAACAGCGGCGTGGTGTTGAGGATCGGGCTCACCACCGAAACCTCGCCGGCGTGGAGCGCATGAAAGTTAAGCAGCTGGCCGACCAGGGCAAAGACTGCGGCGACGCCGTAATAGGGCAAACAGCCGCCGCGAAACTTGAGCGAGCCGATTTGTCGTGAGACCGTCAGCGAAATCAGCAAGCATAGAAACGATGTCGCGCTGCTGACCGTCGACGCGATGAAGGGCTCGTCGACCGTCAGCAAGCCCAGCTTGCGGATATTCTGCGACACCGACGCCAGCAGCGCCGCGCCGAGCGGAAACAAAATATCGATGGTGCGCCAATTGGCTTCGCCTTCCCGGCGATAGGACACCAGCCAGGTGCCAAGAACCGTCAACACCGCGCCCGCGTAGACCCACAACCCGGGCTGTTCGCTGAGAATGAAGAACGCCAGCACCATGGTGAATAGCGGCGCCGTGCCGCGCAGGGGTCCCGCGCGCGACACGCCGAGGCGGATAATGCCCATGTAAAACAGCACACGCACCATCGCCGGCTGAATGACGCCGCTGGCGACGAAATACAGATTGCCCGAATGAAAAATATTTTCACGGGGAAACCGCAGGAACATAAACGGCACTAAAAACAACACCGAGACCAGAAAACTGACAAACGCCGCGGTCGATGCGTTGGAAAACTTGGTTCCCTTGCGCACCAGGATCGAATCCACCGCCCACGTGGCCGCCGATAACAGTGCCCAGATCTCGCCGCTCATGCTTGATGTAACCCCATGCCGTGCTTTCGAGCCTTAGCATAGCGGCTGCGCCCAAGATACAAGCAGGCTTGTGGGTCTTAGTTGTATTCGATTTTTTCGCAATATATCTTGGCGCAAAGTACAGTACGTTACGTTCTCTTGCGGGTAATTCATGAAAAAACTGTTGGGCTTATTGGTGATGAGCGGCGCGGTGACGGCGGCTTTGTTTTTGTTAACCAGCCTTTCCGGTCCCAGCGGCGGGCAGCCCAGTCAAGCGATCACGCTCAAACCGGGATCGCAGGTACAAGACGGTTCCATCGTCTCCATCGAATACACTCTCACCGACGACAGCGGCAAAGTGATCGACACTAGTATCGGCAAAGAACCGCTGACCTATATCCAAGGCGCGGGACAAATCGTCAAAGGCCTGGAGCGCGAGCTCAACGGCCTCAAGGTCGGCGATCAAAAGAAAGTCAGCATCAAACCGGAAGACGGTTATGGCATGCCCGACGAAAAAAGGATCCAGGAAGTTCCGCGAGAAAAGATCCCCGTCGAAGCGCAAAAAGAGGGCGCGACGTTGATGATGAAGTCGCCCGACGGCGGCGCCATCCCGCTCAAGGTCGCCAAAGTGACCGAAAAAACTGTCGTCGTCGACCTCAATCATCCGCTCGCCGGCAAAACGTTGCACTTCGACGTTAAAGTCAAAGACATCAAAGCCGCAGACACACATTAATGCACGTCATGAATTGCTCCAGCATTCGCACCGACAAGTAAGCACCGCAACGGCACCTCCGGCACAGGGCTTCACTGTAGAGACCGGTCGTAATTTCTCAGGCTCTCGGGGCGCTCGACCACGCCGGCAACACAAGAGAGCACCTTCTCTCTACTGTCCCTGAATCCGCCCATTCGTGAGGAACGACCTTCTCCACGTTCTAGGAGGATCCCGACTTAGTCGAATTCGCTGTACTGACGTACTCGCAACGATAAGTCGTCTGCAGGAAACCGAACGCAACCAACCGTCGCAATACATTAACCCCAGCCATTCCTCGACGACACTTCCCTGCCTAAGTTCGACGCGATGCTCTGACCAGGCTAGTCGCTTGTTTCTTCACTAACACGCTTACAGCTACACCCATCGATGAGCAAATTACAATTTTGTCGTCGTCCGCATGGAACGGTATCGAGCGCGTAACGTGATTGGGGAAATCCACACCTTTTAACGAACAAACTCACCGCGTCGTTCTGGCATTGCCCATGCTCTTACCGACCCACAAAGTCGCCAAGCCCTTCCTGGCATGACGGGTGATGACGCGTAAAAACCTGAAAGGTTGTTGGTTATGAAAAAAGGCTTACTGGAATATTTGGTGGGCCATTTTATTTTTCTTTACAGATCAGCGCTTATACTTCTGGTTGTCTGTGTGGCAAGCGCTTCTGCCGCTACGGTAATCGACGTAAGAAGCTATGGTGCTCTACCGGATGATGCCAGTGACGACAGTGTTGCCATTCAAAGAGCGATCGACGATGCACCGGACAAGAGTACTCTTTACTTTCCGCGCGGGACTTATCTAGTCGCGGGCGTTAAGATCAACAATCGCTCCGGTTTGACTTTGATCGGCGACGGTTCGACTCTCTCCGTCTTTAAACGTGCTGGAAGCTATCCAAATATTATTGAAAGCTCCGGATCTACCGACATGCTCGTCAGCCGCTTAGGCTTCGATGCGAATGGTATCGATGCTTATGGCGGAGTTCTTTTCTATGATGCCAAACGGATCTCCATAACAAGAAACCATTTTTTCGACAGTAATAAACAGCCGAGAGCCGGATACGATCGCTACTCGTGGGTTTTCGGTCGCGGGAGTGTCCCTAGTGAGGACATTCTGATCAGTGACAATTTAGTTGAAGACCTCCAACTCGAAATTGATTTCAGTCTTAGAGTCCGAATCGAAGGTAATACGATCGTTCGACCCATCGCTACCGCGGCAATCGGCGTTTTCACGCTCAGCGATAACGCCACTGCTCAGGAATATACCATTCAGCAAAACACAATTGTCGACCCGGTCGTTAGCGCGGGAGGTATCGTTCTCCATTTAGATCCTCCCAGTAGCAGTTATTCTACGATGAAATCGTTTCGAATTCTGGACAACCACATCGTCTATACAAAAAATATTAGTGGCAGTCATGCGAGCGCAATCCGTCTTGGAACGGGTGATAACAGCCAGCCGACGAGAGGAAATGTATTTGATGATATCGCAATTCAGAATAATCTGGTTTACAAGGACCCAGGGAGCCAATACGATTTTGGCGACATTAATGCCATTATTTTCGGCAACAGCTCCGCTACCGCTAATTTCAAATTCGATAATACTAACGTCGGTAACAATCGGATTTATTATAATAATAGCCGAGGGCTTCCTATCAGTGATATACGTGAAAAAGGAGTCAACTATGTCGAGAACAATAATTTAGAGTCCGGCATTTCGTCTGATATCATGCCGCCGTCGGTTCCTACGGCTGTAACTACCACGTATGTTTCAGGCACGGAAATACATTTGGCTTGGAACTCGTCAGTTGATAACATTGGGGTTTATCGATATCGCATCTACAGAAATGGCATCGCCATTAGCTACAGCTCGACCACCTCTTACGCAGACCGGAAATTGGTCTCCGGCGCCACCTATACCTACACCATAGCCGCCATCGATAACGCGGGAAATGAATCAAGTCAGTCCTTTGCAGCCACAGCAGCTCCTATTGGGATAAGTTCACCGCCCGGGCGCGGACATCGCAAGCGGGCGGCAATGCACTGAAGTCAAACTTCGCAACTAGAACAGAGATACGATGAAGACCGCATCTTACCCCATTAAGACAAAAGGGCAGCATCTCATCTCAAGAGATAGCCGCCCCCCCGTTGTGACAGGTTTCGCTAGATTGGATCTATTTATTACCGGCTACAATCTATTTCCGCCGTCGATATCGCCACTCGCCACCCGACGTTCGCTATAGCCCTTAACACCTGGTTCTGTGGTGTTTTGTTCTAACTAACGATGCGATTACTGTTCGATGCTATCCGATGGATTGGGTGTCGAAAGGCTCCATCCCTGTTTTGGGTTGCCGATAACTCTATTATTAGCTGTTTTGTTTTTCCCCAGCGAACCTGCAATTGCATAAGCGACGTCGGATGCAGCAACGACATTGTTACGCATCTCATTGGCTAGCAGGTCACCTCCGAGCGAGATTCCGTTAGTGACGCCTTTGACGGAATTTTCCGCAACAACGGAGTTCTGCAGCCGTCTTAAGTCGATAACATAACCTCTATTCTTAGGTCCTGCGCTCTCGATGATGTTGCCGGTTACAGCCATACGGTCGAATCTAATCCCGGCACTGGCGGAAGTGTTGAAAAATATCTGTTGAAGCTGCGCCGGCGCGCCACTCTCGAGGAGGATGCGATTGTTGTTGATTTCGATGTTTTCAAAAATATTGCCGACTGATTTCTTAGAACTGTCGGGCGTACCGATACGGATTCCATAGCCTGCGGTCTTAGATCTCACGATTTTATTTCCAGCCATGGTTATGCGTCGAAAGATACAATGATTGTTCGTCGGCGGATCAACGCCGACACTCAAACCGGCACCGGGTGGATCTAAAATAGTATTATTGGTAATCCGATAATCCTCGGCGATCGCTTTGTCACCGATGGTAAATATGCCGATGCCGGCGGTCGCGATGGCGCGTTTTACGGTGTTTCGATCGATCAAGACCCTTTGCGCATGGTCGACTTCGAGCTGCAAGTCTTCGATGATGTTGTTTACAATCTGTATATCTTGACTGGGTACCGATCCCCGGGCGAAGACAAAGGAATAACGATCGGTGCTGCCAATGGGTTTCGCGGCACGATCGATAAAGATATTATTTTCGATCCGCACTCCCTTAACGGCATAAAACACCACACCGCCATAGGAGACGATGCCGTTGGCATCAAATGTCAGGTTGGTAATCGCGATGTCGCTCGAAGCCTCTACGGTGGCCAACCGCGCCGCCCCGGACTTCATTCGAAGCACCGACTGCTGGCCATCGCCGGTGAATGCCAACTCTGAGCGGTTTTTCACGACAAAATTCGAGACGTCATAGATACCGGGTGGAAAGTAAATCTTTGCGCCCGCTTTCGCATGATCGATCGCCGTCTGAATCGCTCTTGTGTCGTCGGCCACTCCGTCGCCTTTAGCTCCAAAGGCCTTGACGTTGATGGTTTTATCTACGGCTTGTTCCACCTGAGCTGTGACACTGCGGCAGGAACTTAGGGCAAGCAATAAAAATATTGCTAAAGAATTTCTGTAAATCATGTTCTTTGGAGGTCTGATAGCGCGTCTTTCATCGGCGCGTTAATCGCTTTTTTGGCAAGCAGCTGACTATAAAGTTGATTCATGTCACGCAAAAGTCGCTCTACCGTGAAACGCTTACATACAGATTCTCTTGCGTTGGTGGCAATCTCTGTGGCAAGAGCGGAGTCCGTAAGCAGATCGATCACCGAACGAGCAAGAGCTTCGGCATCTCGTGGCGGAACCAATCGTCCGGTCTTACGATCTTCGATCAGGTCAGGCAGACCACCAACACGGGTTGCAACCACCGGGCAGCCTGAAGCCATCGCTTCGATCGCCGAAACCGGAGTGCCTTCGTTGTCGGAGGAAACCACCAGCACGTCGAGATCGGCACAGATTCGCGGCAAGTCGCGGCGCCATCCCATAAAAAAAACTCTCTGAGTAATACCTAGCTCTCGCGCTTGGGTTTCCAACCTCGGGCGCAACACGCCGTCGCCAACGACGACAAAATGAGCGTTCGGTTCTGCCGTGACAATACGCATCGCTGCATCGAGAAAGAGCGCATGATTTTTGATCGGGAAAATTCTGCCAACGATTCCGACCAACTTGTGTTCAGCACGCAGACCCAATTCTTGCTTTAATTCACCGTGGAACTTGTCGGCAGTTAGAAACGGCTCGAGGTCGAAGCCCAAGGGAACCACGGAAATCTTCTCCGCTTTTGCGATGCCATAAGCCACTAGATCGTTTTTCACCTGTGCGCTCACGGTCACCAACCGGTCCGCAGCCAGAGCAAGCAACCGCTCGACCCAACGCAACAACTGACTTTTCACCGATCCGTAATAGCCATGCAGCACATGGCCATGAAAAGTATGGACGATCACCGGTACGCCCGCCAACCAGGCAGCGACACGGCCCAAAAACCCGGCTTTTGCAGTATGCGTATGAACTACGTGGGGCCGTTCTCGGCGCATCAACGAATACAATTTCCACAATGCCGTAAAGTCTCTTGGGGCGAGATTGAAGGCGGTAACGATTTCCGCGATGACCGTAGGCTCCACCCCACGCGACAACGCGTAGTCCAACATCGACCCTTCCGCTTCATTCTCACTTCCGGCGACCAGCAATGACTGATAACGACCCCGCGCCAATCCTGCGGTTAGATTGACCACATGGATCGCCGGTCCACCAACGTTCAAGCGGCCGATGATACGAAGTATTTTGACTTTTTCTTCGACGTTTCGGCCGGCCAAAAGAGTTTCTCCTCGTCAATGAACAAGCGATGCCACATCTCCAAGGTTAATAGCGCCCACAATCGATGGCCATGATCGCGTTTGCCGCTTTCATGCTCCGCGATGAGCCGGCGCAATACGGGTTCCTTGAAATAGCCCCGACCCAAAGCTGCGCGGCTAAGCAGCGTGTCATGCAGATAACTCTTGAGACTAGTGCGAAACCACCGCCCCACCGGCACGCCGAACCCATGCTTTTTTCGATGAATGATTTCTTTGGGAAGAATATCCGCAAGCGCAGCTTTCAAAATGTATTTGGTGGTCATTCCTTTAAGCTTGAGTTCCGATGGAATGCTGCAGGCGAATTCTAAGAGCTCATGATCGAGAAACGGAGAGCGGGCCTCGAGAGAATTGGCCATCGTCATGCGGTCGGTTTTCACCAATAGATCTCCCGGGAGATAGCTCTTCATATTAACCGAGAGTAGCTGGGTGATCAGATCGTTGTCGTTAGTCGGATCGAAGTAGTCTCGAAAATGAGCGAGCGGATCTGTTTCAGCATCGTTGATCAACAGTTCACCGATCAGAGACCGAGGGAAAATCCCGACCCAATTGAAATAACGCTCGGCCAATGGCAGCGCGGCGCTATCAACAAAACGCCGGGCTCGACGAACAAAACTGCGGTAGGTGGTCGCCTCGGGCACAAAGCCAAGAAGGCGGCTGATGGCAGACCTTAGTAGCGTTGGAGTTCGGCAATAATTTTCCGCTAAGCGGGCGGCGGCAAAACGCTCATAACCAGCAAACAATTCATCGCCGCCGTCTCCGGTAAGCGCCACCTTGACATGTTCGCGAGTCTTTTGCGCCACCAAGTAGGAGGGTATCGCCGAGGAGTCGGCAAACGGCTGGTCATGATGCCAAACGAGTTTCGGCAGCAGGGCTATGGCGTCGGGAGTGACCATGAATTCGTGATGGTCCGACTTGAATAGATCGGCTACCTTCCGGGCATGTTCAAGCTCGTTGAACGACGGGTCATCGCTGAAGCCAATCGCAAAGGTTTTTACAGGCTGTTTGATGATCCGAGTCATGAATGCGACTATCGCCGCCGAATCGACTCCGCCGCTGAGGAACGCGCCCAAAGGCACGTCGCTGACGAGCCGAACCCGCACGGCTTCCTCAAACAGCTGGCGCAATCGTTCGAGATATTGTTTCTCAGAATAACCAGGCCCTATAGCTGTTTGCGGCGGCGGTCGCCAGTATCGGTCAACGGTTACCGAGCCGCTTTCAACGACCATTTTATGCGCTGGTGGCAGTTCGAAAATATTTTCAAAAAACGTGTTAGGCGCGGGCACATAGCCGTAGCTTAAATACAACGGCAGAATGTTACGGCGGACCTGCGCTGTTACCGAGGGGTCGGCCAAAATCGCTTTGATTTCGGAACCGAAAATGATCCGGTCGTCGTCATGATAATAGTAGAGTGGTTTTTTGCCGACCCGGTCGCGTGCCAGGAGCAGACGGGCAGATCCTCGGAAGCTTTCGGGAGTTACCTTTGGTCGGGGTCGAAAGTCATAGATGGCAAGGGCAAACATGCCCCGCAAACGATTCAAAAAGTCGTCGCCCCAGTTTTCGTAGGCCCGTAGTACGACCTCGGTATCGGAACGAGTTTTGAAACTATAACCCTTGCTTCCCAGTTCTTTGCGCAATTCCTGAAAATTATAGATTTCACCATTGAAAACAATCCAACAATCTTCGCGGTCATTGGCAATCGGCTGGTGGCCGCTATTGATATCGATAATGCTCAACCGAGTCATGGCGATTCCGGCATCTGTGAACTCCGCCTTGCCCCAATCGTCAGGGCCGCGATGCTCGATCGCCATGCTCATGTTCGCGAGATTTGGACGCTTGGAACGAGAATTTCGCGAAGTATCAACATCTATCCAGCCGCAAATGCCACACATGATCGTGTTTCCCCGGTATCGTCAAAAATCGACCAGCGAACGTCTTTGTTTTTAACTGGCACTTGAACGATCTACCGATACTTCATTAGCCCCGACATGGTATCTACTCGTTGAATCCGTCGACTTCTTTCTGACTTGTAGATAAATCACAAGAAAGTAATTTTTCATCTTTTCTCGAACCGCCGCGTCATCGTTGATGAAGTCTTCGAGCTCGAGCCAAATACGCATAAACGCGTTTTTGTTCGCCGCCGGCATTAAATGATTGTGCATCCACTTGAGCGGCGGGAGATTAAAATATCGACAATCAACGACTTCCAACCCAGCCTGGTTGCACGCGCCGATGATTTCATGATCGAGCCATGGCAAATCATAATGGCGTTCATTGCCGAGCGAGCCTAAGCTTTTCTTGACGATGTTCTTTGCCAATCGAAGCGGATCTTGGATATCGAATCTCGGCTGCCAATGCCCCGAATCGAACGTAAAAAATGCTTCTCCGCCCGCTCTTAATACGCTTTGTATTTGCCGGATAAACGGCACGATCCGCGCCACATGTTCGAGAACTTGGGTCGCGACAACGACATCGAAAGAATCCGCCGTGAAGAGATTTTTGAGATCGTAGCCGCTCCCTTGAAGCAAGGTCACCGATGATGTCCATCCGCGTCGCGCCACCATCTCGCGCCCCTTCTCGATGCAATCAACATCGATGCCCGTTAGATGGAAACGCGCATCCGTCCGAACCAGAAGCGGCTCCCAAAAGGCTAAAGGTTGAGGACCGACACAGCCGATATCCAGGATCTCGAGCCCTGGCGCCGTCGTGATACGGTCATGAAGCTTTTCGAGCACTTTGACTTTGGCGACGTTTCCAGTCAGCACACAGCTATCTGCAAAAATTTCAGACCACGGCTTTTTGGTCATGATGGTAACCCTCCAATTCTTCATAAAGGGCGAACGTTTGCCTCGCCATTCTCTCTGCGGTGAAAAACTCGTTCACCCGATGCCGGCCTCGTAAGCCCATGTAATCCCGTCTATGAGTATTTTTTATGAGATGAATTAACGCGCTTGCGAAAGCCCGTGCATCGCCAGTCCCGACGAGGAGGCCAGTATCGCCGTCAACAGCAATCTCGGTCAGCGGGGAAAGTCTACTCGCGACGACGGGTTTTCCCGCGGCCATTGCTTCAACAAGCACCTGACCAAAGCCCTCTGAACTGCTGGCGAAGGCAAAGACATCGAGGGCATTGAGAAAAGAAACGGCATCAGTCTGAAAACCGACCAATCGGACTCGTTCTCCTAAACCTAGTCGATCAATTAGCCGACTTAGGGTTTCACCGTACCCCCACGGGTCGTGACCAGCAATCAGCAAACGCGCGTTAGGAACACGCAGGCACAGCTCCGACATCGCTTGAATCAAAACATCATGGCCTTTCCGCGGCTCTAGGCGGCCCATAGAACCGATGACCGCATTATTGTTGAGCCCCCATAGTTCTCGAAGATTTACTTTCGGTCGGAAAAACTTTTCCGGTTCGATACCATAATGGATCACCCTCGCCTTGTCCGGGGACACTCCGCGCCCAACCAGCCAGTCCCGCACCGCGTGGGATATACACAGCATTACGTCGGCTCGACGCCATAGAAAATTAAAAATTGGTAGACTCCATCGCCCCGACCAATCCTCGCTATAAATCGCGTGCACCGAGCAGACCCAAATCAATCCAGGATGAACAATACGGGCGAATGCGCCGGCGAAATCCGCGCGCGGCAAATGGGTGTGCAGGATATCTGGGCGCTCTTCCCGCAAGACCCGAGCGATCCTATTGAGGAAGAGAGAATCGTACCGGCTATCAGCTTGTAAGTTGATGACTCGGATATCTTCCTGCTCGAAATCAGCGCGAAGAGAACGGCTGTCCTTCACATGCTCGCGCAAACAGACAACGACAATTTGAAGATTTTGTCGCTTCAGGTATCGACACAGCGTCAAAAGATGCATTTCGGCGCCGCCAGTGGAAAGCGTATTGATCAAATGAAGAACCTTCATCAGCAACCTTTAAGCCTAACCAACGACGCTCGGGCCAATCTAAGCGTCGTTGTTAATGTCAACTTCACCTTTTAGCAGCACATTAAATTTCCAACGCAACGGCAGGCCGCGCAGAACCGGCACATTTTCACACACGCTAAGTGTTGTGAGCACAGCTGCGGGCAGCGACATTGAAACTGGGACAAAAAAGGGGCGCCAAGCGGTATTCTGGAAACCCGCCGTCTTTAACATACCCATCGCATTCGGGATGGTGATGCGTCCTCGCGGGTTGAGGTCGACAATGATTTTTTTTCGAATGTACGGCCGGATTCTTTGCAGCAACGCTAGGGGATCGTGAACGAAAGTAAAAAAAGCTCCCATATACGAAACCGCCGCATCGACCGGCTGAGTAAGAGAAAATTGCTCCACATCCACGACGCGAAAACTAGCCCTCACTTCCGATCCCGACAGTCGCCGTTCCGCCGCAGCGATCATGCTGGGAGATATATCCAGCCCACGATAGTGATAACCCTCGTGAACTAGAAGGTGAGCCAAATAGCCGTCGCCGCAGCCAAACTCCAGTACGGTGTCCGGTGCGCGAAGACCTTTCCCCCAGTTAGTCGCGAGAATTAACCGCCGGCGCATGTCGAATCCCAGATTCGCCCAGGTTCTTTCGGCAAAGCCCTCAGCCAGGCAACTGTATTTCTCAGCCGCGTCATTATTCATGCCAAGGTCCTCCCGACAAAATACAATGGTCAGCGACACTCACCGATTCCCCCAGGATCTTCCATTTCATCATCTTGAGAAAGCAAAAGAGTAAAAGACTTCGCTTCGGAGACAAAAGATCGTAATCATGCAAATAAACTATCTGATAGAACTGATTGCTCTCCCGCTTTGCTTTACGACCCCATTTAAACCATTCGCCCAGACTACACGTGGTGGCGAGGCAAAGGAGCCGCCCGTGAGTGTTGAAATAGCGCTGCGGCGAGCTAAGCCAGCGGTTATGAGGACCCGGTCGCGACGTTTTAGGCCTTGGAAACTGAGCCGAACAGTCATAGACAAAGCCCAATTCTACCAGACCATCGAAGACGGCATCATTTACAAACCATGAACCGGCGGTAAAGCCTATCGGTGTGAAGCCAAAATCCTTTAGCGTTTCAAAGTCTCGACGCAGGCAATGGATGACATTCGTTTTGCTCAAGTCATCGCGTTTCTCGTGCTTCGCGATTTTTCTCCCCGAGTAGAAATGCGTATGCTGCGCAATCTCGTGGCCCAAAGAGCCAAGCCATTGCACGCGCTCGGATATGCTTTTGCCGGCCAATGCCGCCGGAAAAGAATAAACAAAGAAAGTCGCCTTCAGGTTGTTTTCCGCCATCCATCCGGCAACCCGCTGTACTCTCTGCCAAACACGTTGTTCGTGAAGTCTTTCGGCGTGGAAAGCGAGCGTGATGGTGGGCATCATGCTGCTGTGTTGAACTGCGAATAAACCGATCTCAAGCCTCAGCTTTCAACGTCATCCAAGAGGATTAAGCAATTTTCTTGCGCGGCGGGTAAGATACGCAATCAACCGACGCAAAAATTGGTAAACTCCATGTTTCCAGTCATCTTCACCGCAGATCGCGTGCATCGAGCAAACTCACGGCAAACCCGGGCCGGACGAAAATTCGTCATCAGGTCGGCGCGCGGTGCACACGCAATACGGTATTTCCGAGCCAGACCAAGAAAACCGTGAAACTTATTGTGGTGAGCGCCTGCGGCCAAACATCAATAGACACCCAAAACGCCTGTACGGCGCTGAGCAACGCTAGGCAATAGATCGCTCCGTGCAAACTACTGTCGCGAAATTTTAGATAAAGGAGTTTCAGCAAAACTCCCAATAGTAGCGTCACAATAACCACGCCGCCGAGACCGAAATTCAAGTAAGCGTCGCCGATCAATGACGCATTGACGCCCCACCGTTCCTGATCTTTTCCAAATCCGACGAGCTCCTCCACGATAAACACACCGGCGCTTCGCCCGGGGATTGGCAACACTGCGCTCAAAGGCCAGCTCAGCGCGCCGTAGAAAGTCGCGCCATTGAGAACCCCCGGTCCGATCGCAATGGCTCCGGCAAGGCTGTGCAGTTGTCCTAGGTCGATGAACACGCTCCCCTGAATATGCTGCCAGAATCCAGCGAGCGACATCGCTTCGGAAAAAGCACTGGCGCCGAATTCGCCCCGATAAAGAATTCCGACCCAGGAGAGCCAAACTGCGCCAGCGACCATGACGGGGACGAATATTAAGTAGCGAGGCTTGACGGAGATTTTGCGCCAGGAGTTTTTCTCTCGCCTGAAATACCAAAGCAGAAGAAGTCCGGCGGCAATAGGAGTCATTGCCCGAGCTCTCCCGCCTAGCACCGAGTAGAACATAGCTGCTATCAAGACAGGAACTAATGAATACCAGCCGCGTCCCTTTACCAAAAAATAACACGTGAGGAGCGCACTCCCCCCGATCAAAAAATAAGCAAGAAAAAAGAACTTTCCGGATCCCACTCGAATGATCGTTCCACGAAACCCCCCGGTCAGTAATAGACCAAGCGATCCGTTCGTAAGGACGAACGCGAGTAGTGCTAAACAGCCGATCAGAGATCCGATCATGCCGGCAACCAAAACACCGCGGCTGAGTTGGAGATTTACGGGCCGGTCAAGCACGCTCTCGCTCTGAACCAAAAGCCACCCAAGCACAACGCCGCAAAGGCCCGTTAGCGCAAGGGCGTTTCCCCACTGCCAATCGTGATCCGACAATCCCATTAAGCCAAAAACCGCGCCAACTTCCCCATCGGGTTCGACGCCCAAAGTCAATAATAAACCAGGAATGAGAAATCGCACGCACCCGACCACTATAATCAGGCAAAACGGGTTAAACGGGTCCCGCCAAATCTGCAGGGTCAGAATGAATGAAAAAACAATTGTGAGATAGGCGACTGGTTCAAAATAAGCCAACAGCCAATCCTGCTGCGACCAGAACGCAAGGACTGATAAAACCAGTGCCAATGTCGCAGTCCAGACACACACCGCGCCGCTGGCGCGGTTCATTGAATCCGGCCGGAGATATCCCCGGATATGTTCGTCAGCGATTCTATGCATCGTTCGAGGTTAGCTGATCAAGGTCGGTTTGCGGAATTGCGATGGGAAATGTCGCGAGATGTCGCTGCCTGAAAAATACTGACAAGATTTTGCGAAAGCCGCTCGAGACCATGCATGGCCTTCGTCTGTTTCCCAAGATATTCACCGATCGACGATCTTTCGCTTTGTGCGAGCGATAAAGCCCACTTGAGTCGTTCCATCAGTTGTTCCGCATTACCGTGATCGTACAGACAGCGATCCGCGTATATGCCCAATGTGTCCTTAAATCCTTCGTTCGCAACGATACACAGAACACCGCAGCCCATCGCTTCCCAAGCAACCTTGTCGCCTGAGCCATTCGGTGTCATGTTGACGTACACGCTGGCCCGACGATACCAGGCCGGTAGCTGCTTTAATGGCACTGCAGGTTCAAAGCTAACGATGCCGTCCAGGTCTAGATCTCGCACTTGTTGATGAAGCGAACGCACATAGTCGTAGTCGCGGGCAGTGGCCGCGCTACCGAGAATGACGACATGAAAAGTCTTAGCCCATGCTTGCCGCAATAACCCAGCCGCCCTGATGAGTGTCGGGTGATCCTTAATAGGAGAAAGGCGGCCCACGCAAAGAATGACAGGTCGGTTCTCGCGGCTCACTCCAGCATCCGGAAAAAACAAGCTCGTATCAATCCCTTGGCCAACCTGAATCAGTTTAACTTTCTTGTAAGGGTAGGCGCTCGAAAGACTTGAAACCATTTGATCAGACAATCGATGAGCGACCTTCAGAGTCGGGGTGACTTTCGGATGCGCATACCAGGTGATGATCGGAATTCCTTTGATTTTCAGCACGGGCGCCGCGAGCACGGTAAAGATCGGAATCATATGCGAGAAACAGACATCGATGTTGTTTTCGCATAAGATCCGACCGAGAATTCTATAAAATTCAAATACGCGGCGCCCTTTGCCGAATCGTCTCTCTTTGCCTACAGAGTAGACTCGTACATTGTCGGGCAACTCGAGCTTACCCATTCTCACCGTAATAACGTGAATGAACTCTAGCCGCGCCGCTAACGCTCTGATCCATCGCGTGGTGAAACCAAGAATGGGATCGTCTTCGTCCGTAGCGAGATTAAAGAGTAAAAGCCGCATGTTCCCCCTGCTCTACCGTCGGAAGACCAATCTGAAACAACTGGCGATAACCTTCAACGTAGTTTTCTGTCGAAAAAGATTCCCTCGCGCAGGTGCGCGCGGATCGGCCCATCTCGCGAGTCTGATCCGGATTGTTAAATATCCACCGGAGCTTCTCGGCCAGCGCTTGCTCGTCTCCCGGCGCAATCAAAAAACCGTTGACACCGTCTTTGATTAGCTCCGGAATCCCCCCTACGCGACTCCCGATGACCGGCGTACCGGTTGCCATAGCTTCAATGATCACGCGCCCCAATCCCTCCGATACCGATGGCAACACCAAGACCGCCGCCTCCGACATCCGAAACGCCAATTCC
>Ga0307416_100000874_pt1 | contig 15858 bp, 13 predicted proteins | sample DK1Cmetagenome_2_FD_203821 | JGI IMG/M metagenome (GOLD analysis project Ga0307416, IMG submission 203821) | Maize rhizosphere microbial communities from greenhouse at UC Davis, California, United States - DK15-C-3 | ecosystem: Host-associated > Plants > Roots > Rhizosphere > Soil | place...
TTCACATAGACTATGTTTATTAATGTAAAGTGAAACGCCTTTCACCAGCATCTAAAATCTATGCCCCTATGTGTTTAAAAAATTATGTTCACCATAATATCAACCAGCTAAAGAACAAGAACCATGCAAAAGAACTGGTGGAAAATCAATTCCGAAACACTTATCGACACTCCGTTTTTAGCAGTTTACGAAGATCGAGTAAGACAAAATATCGAACGACTTATTTCTTATGTCAAAGGCGACACACAGCGATTGCGTCCGCATATTAAAACACATAAAAATGCCGAGATTCTGGAGCTTTTCAAGATTTACAATATCAAGAAAATAAAATGCGCTACAATTGCTGAAGCTGAACTTGCTGCTAATCAAAGTATCGAAGACATTCTTTTTGCCTATCAACCTGTCGGATTAAAAGCAGAAAGATGGATTTCATTAATTAAAAAATTCTCCGAAATTCATTTTTCCACTATTGTAGACAATCTGAAAACGGCTTTAGATTTAAATGAAATTGCCAGAAGAAACAATCTAATTCTTTCCGTTTATTTGGATTTAAATACGGGAATGAATCGAACTGGATTTTCTATTTCCGATGATTGGAAAACATTAATTGAGGAGATTCTAAAATTAAAAAATCTTCATTTCGAGGGAATTCATGTTTATGACGGACATATAAAAGGAAGTTTGGAAGAACGAGATTTAGAAACTTCAAAAGCATTCGACCAAATTATCAATCAAGTTGAAAGCATAAATTATAATTTAAAAATTGTGGCAGGAGGTTCTAATACTTTCCCTTTTTATGCCAAACAGGAAAATGTAGAATGCAGTCCAGGAACTTTTGTTTTTTGGGATTCTAATTATCAGACTCATCTTCCCGAACAAGATTTTAAACCTGCATTGGCGATTGTTGGGACTATTATTTCTAAACCGACAAAAAATAGTTTTTGTGTCGATATTGGTTATAAAGCCGTTTCATCTGAAAATCCAATTAACAAAAGATTAGTTGTTTTGAATGATGAAAATCTTATTCCAACCGCTCATTCTGAAGAACATCTGATTTTAGAAAATAGAGGTCAGAATGAATATGAAATTGGAGATATTATCTATGCAGAACCATATCATGTTTGTCCAACTGTCGCTTTATACGACAATCTTCAGGTGGTGAATAAAAAACATCAAATTTATGCGCAATGGCCAGTTGGCGCTAGAGGCCGAAAAAATACTATTTAATTTTTTATTTGAATTATGTTTATACTAGACGCTCATTTAGATCTAAGCATGAATGCAATGGAATGGAATCGGGATCTGAGAAACGATGTTCCAACTTTACGAGGATTAGAAAAAGGAATGACCGACAAACCCGATCGCGAACGCGCAACGGTTTCTTTTCCTGATCTTCGACGAGGTAATATCGGAATTGTCGTTGCGACTCAAATCGCAAGGTTTGTAAAACCAGGCAGCATTATTCCGGGATGGAATTCGCCCGAACAAGCTTGGGCTCAAACTCAAGGACAGCTTACTTGGTACAAATCCATGGAAGAAGCTGGAGAAATGACACAGATTACAGATAAAAAATCACTCCTAAAACATTATAATTTATGGAATGATGGAACGCCGAATGACAAGAAACCAATTGGCTACATTTTAAGTTTGGAAGGTGCAGATTCAATTGTTGATCTTTCTTATTTAGAAAAAGCACATAATTACGGGTTACGAGCTGTTGGTCCCGCGCATTACGGCCCTGGGCGATATGCCAACGGAACTGATGCAACTGGGAAAATGAATCAGAACGGAATTGATTTATTGAAAGAAATGGAACGCCTTAATATTATTCTAGATGCCACTCATTTGTGTGATGATGCTTTTTGGCAGGCGTTGGACCATTTTAATGGAGCGGTTTGGGCAAGTCATAATAACTGCAGAGCATTAGTTGATCATAATCGTCAATACAGCGATGAAATGATTAAAGCTTTAATTTCGAGAGGAGCTGTTATTGGTGGAGCTTTAGACGCCTGGATGATGGTTCCGAATTGGGAAAGGGGTATTTCTGATCCAAGGAAAATGAGTTGCAGTTTAGAAACGGCTTTTCAGCACATGGATCATATCTGCCAAATTGCAGGAAATGCAAATCATATCGGAATTGGCTCTGATCTAGACGGCGCATTCGGAACAGAACAATGCCCTTATGATTTAGATACCATTGCCGATTTGCAAAAATTAGTTTTGATATTCAAAAATCATGGTTATACTGATGAAGATCTAATAAAAATATTTCACCAAAATTGGATTGATTTTCTAGTAAAACATTGGGATTAAATCACAGTAAGACTTGGAAAATTTTCTTTGTACGGCTTTAGTTTTTCATGAGTAGGCTCTTCTTCGGTAATTACATAATTTACCTCAGATACACTGGCGATTTTCATTTTAAGAACCGTATTTAGTTTTTCTGTAATGGTCAAAACTGCTGTTTTTTTAGAAGCCTGAATCATTGCTTTTTTAACTTGAACGGTTTCCCAGTCAGAATCGGAATAACCGCCATCGATATCTAGAGCATTTGTTCCAAGGACCAAAAGATCTGCTTTTATGTTGGCTAATTGATGAAAAGCTTCTCCGCTAACACACATTTGGCTGTATGATGAAATGCTTCCGCCAATCATGATGGTTTTAATATTAGGTTTATCTAAAAGCTGAACAGCCGTTAAAGCAGTAATAGTAAAAACAGTCAGATTAAGATCGTTTGGAATTAATCGGATGAATTCACGAATAGTGGTTCCTCCATCAACAATTAAGACCATTCCGTCATGAAGAAGACTTACAGCTTTCTGTGCAATAACTTGTTTAGCTTCGACAGCATAAGTTTGGTTAGATGAAGAATAGTGATATCCTTTGGTCATTGCACCGCCCTTTACTTTGATTATAAGTGAGTCGGCGTCAAGTTCATTAATATCACGACGAACAGTATCTTCGGAAACACCAAGTTTAGCAGAAAGAGTCTCAAAACTCACACGCGTATGCAGGTTAATCTCTTTTAGAATATGATTTTTACGTTCTTCTTTACTGTAATTTAAAACTTCATTTTCAGTGCTCATGCCAATTGTTTTTTTTCTACCTACAAAAATAAACATTTCAATAAATAATTCAACGAAAGCAAAAGCGGTATTATCAATAAAATCATTCTATATCTTTAAAACATCTTTTTACTAAAATTTAAAGTTTTTCTCCTATGAAAAAAATCCTTTTACTATTTTTCCTTCTTTCTTTTTTAAATGGAAATTCTCAAAATTTAGAACAAAACGTTTCTATAATTCCCGCTCCCAATTTGTATAAATTGACTGGAGACAGTATTCGAATAAACGGAAAAGTTCAAGTGATTTTTACAAACAAAAATTATAGTGAAAAGGAATCGAAATCAGCAAAAATTTTAGAAGCGGCATTAAATTCTAAATCCAATTCAAAGAAATCAAATCTGAAAATTGAGTTTAATTCGGATGTAGATTACACATCAAAAGAAGGGTATAAAATTGAAATTACTTCGAATAAAATTTTAGTTTCAGGAAAAGAAGAAGGCCTTTTCTATGCTGTTCAGACTTTATTACAGCTGCTTCCAAACAAAATTTCCAACGTGATTAAATTGCCGTGCTTACTTATCGAAGATCAACCGCGATATTCTTACCGAGGCTTGCATTTAGACGTCTGCCGTCATTTTTTCTCCGTTAGTGTTATAAAAGATTTTATCAGACAAATGTCTAGCTATAAATTAAATAATTTTCACTGGCACTTGACCGACGATCAAGGCTGGCGAATCGAGATAAAAAAATATCCAAAGCTGACAGAAGTAGGTTCAAAAAGGGCGCAAACTTTAGTCGGTAATAAATTTGAAAGATCACCATTCTTTTTTGACGGAAATCCTTACGGCGGATATTATACTCAAGAAGAAATTAAAGAAGTAATAAAATTTGCCGAAGATCATTACGTGAATATTATACCAGAAATCGAAATGCCAGGCCATGCGTCGGCGGCGATTACGGCTTATCCAAATCTGGCTTGTTTTCCAGATCGAAATTATAAAGTCGTAGAATCTTGGGGTGTTTTTGAAGATGTTTTCTGCGCTGGAAAGGATGAAACTTTTACCTTTTTGGAAGATGTTCTAACCGAAGTAATGGCATTATTCCCAAGTAAAAATATTCATATTGGCGGAGACGAATGCCCAAAAACAAGATGGAAAGTTTGCCCAAATTGTCAAAAGCGAATCAAAGATTTGGGCTTGAAAGATGAGCACGAACTGCAGAGTTATTTCATAAAAAGAATCGAAAAATTTCTGAATGCCAGCGGAAGGCAGATTTTTGGCTGGGATGAAATTCTAGAAGGCGGATTGGCACCAAACGCCGCTGTAATGTCTTGGAGAGGAGAATCGGGTGGAATTCATGCAGCAAAACTGAAACATCCCGTTGTAATGACTCCTGAAAGCGCTGTTTATTTTGATTATAATCAAGGTTATTCGCCAAACGAGCCACTTACCGTTGGTAGATTAAGCACCTTAGAAAAAGTATACCACTACAATCCAACTCCTGTTGACAGCCTAAATATGGAAGAACAAAAATACATCATTGGAGTTCAAGCCAATTTATGGTCGGAATATTTAACAAGCCCAGCAAAATTGAATTATATGCTTTATCCTAGAATTTTTGCTTTGGCAGAAATCGCTTGGACCGAACCTCAAAACAAAAACTATAATCATTTTATTCAAAATCAAGTGCCGTACCATTTAGAAAAATTAGAATTAGAAAACAGATTATATAAAGTTCCAACTCCTTTTGGTGCAGATGAAAAAGCTTTAATTACATCAAAATATATTTTGGATCTCAAACCAACCATTAAAAACGGAAAGATATTTTATACGATTGACGGCTATAATCCAGATGAAACAGCAAACTTTTACCGAAATCCGTTAACGATAAATATTCCAAAAGGAGAATATAGAACCATCAAAACAATTCAAATCAGCGAAAGCGGCAAAAGGAGCTCGATTAATAAAATAATTGTCCGCAATCCAGATGTAAAACCTTCGTTTGCTATTCAGCCTAAGAAAAACGGAATTCAATTTGAATATTTCACTGGGACATTTAAGCAAGTTCAGGATTTAGAACTTTCAAAACCTGTTGGTTCGGGAATTTTAGAAGGCAAAATCAGTGCTGAAAAATGGAAAACGAAATTAGAGCGTTACATCGGCTTAAAATTCAATGGATACATCTTTATACCAGAAACAGGAAATTATACTTTTTCGACGCTTTCAGACGACGGATCTAAGCTTTTTATTGACGACGAATTGGTTGTAGACAATGATGGCATTCATTGGATGAATGAAGCTTATGGCGCTGTCACACTAGAAAAGGGATTTCACAAAATCAATATTAGCTATTTTGATTTAACTGGAGGTACAATCTTAAATTGTTTTATTCAGAAAGAAGGTCAAAAAAAAGAAGAAATAAGCGCTTCCCAATTGTACTATGAATAAAAAAAAACGCTTCCGATATCGGAAGCGTTTTTAATATAGTAATCGGTTTAATTAACCTTTCAAGCTTGCTGCTAAATACTCACGGTTCATACGTGCGATATTTTCAAGTGAAATTCCTTTTGGACATTCGATTTCACAAGCTCCCGTATTCGTACAGTTACCGAAACCTTCTAAATCCATTTGGTGAACCATGTTTAACACACGGTCTGTTGCTTCAACTTTACCTTGTGGCAATAATGCATATTGAGAAACTTTTGCAGAAACGAATAACATTGCTGAAGAGTTTTTACAAGTTGCAACACAAGCTCCACAACCGATACAAGCTGCAGCATCAAATGATTTATCTGCATCTGCTTTTGGAACTGGAATAGTATTCGCATCAATTGTGTTTCCTGAAGTGTTTACAGAAATAAATCCTCCAGCGTGCTGAATTCTGTCAAAAGAACTTCTATCAACTACTAAATCTTTAATTACCGGGAAAGCTTTTGCTCTAAATGGTTCAATAAAAATCGTATCACCATCTTTAAACATACGCATGTGCAACTGGCAAGTTGTAACACCTCTATCTGGTCCGTGTGCTTCACCGTTGATGAATAAAGAACACATTCCGCAAATTCCCTCGCGGCAATCGTGGTCAAATGCTACAGGCTCTTCTCCTTTATTGATTAAACCTTCGTTAAGAACGTCTAACATTTCAAGGAAAGACATGTCTGGTTCGATTCCATCGATAGGATATTCTACAATCCCTCCTTTATCTTGAGCGTTTTTTTGACGCCATATTTTTAATGTAAGTTTCATACCTTTTTCGTTTGAAAGTCATAAAGTCGAAAGTCGAAAGTCGCTTGGCACATTTTGCCTTTTGACTTTAAGACTTTGGGCTTTCGACCAAATTCTTATTTATAACTTCTTTGAACTAATTTAATGTTTTCGTAATTAAGAGGTTCTTTGTGTAATACTGCATCACTTGGTTTTCCTTTGTATTCCCAAGCTGCAACATATGCAAAGTTTTCGTCGTCACGAAGTGCTTCCCCTTCTTCTGTCTGATACTCCTCACGGAAGTGACCTCCACAAGATTCGTTACGGTGTAAAGCATCTTTCGCGAACAATTCTCCTAATTCTAAGAAATCGGCAACACGAGTCGCTTTTTCTAATTCCTGATTGAATTCATAAGCGCCACCTGGAACTTTTACATCTCTATAAAACTCTTCACGTAAAGCAGCAATTTCTTCGATAGCCTCAGTTAAACCTTTAGCATTACGAGCCATACCTACTTTATTCCACATAATTTTTCCTAATTTTTTGTGGAAATAATCTACAGAATGTTTACCGTTATTGTTGATGAATTTATTGATTTGATCTACAACTGCTTTTTCAGCTTCAACGAATTCTGGCAGGTCTGTAGAAATTGGTCCCATTTTAATATCTGGAGCTAAGTAATCTCCGATAGTATATGGCAATACGAAATATCCATCAGCTAAACCTTGCATTAAAGCAGAAGCTCCAAGTCTGTTTGCTCCGTGATCAGAGAAGTTAGATTCTCCAATTGAGAAACATCCAGGAATTGTAGTCATTAAGTTATAATCAACCCAAGTTCCACCCATTGTGTAGTGAACGGCTGGGTAGATCATCATTGGCGTTACATAAGGATCTTCATCAACAATTTTCAAGTACATTTGGAATAAGTTTCCGTATTTACTTTTTACGATTGCAGTTCCTAATTTAGTAACCAAAGCAGCATCATTAGCATCTAAACCTTTTACGTAAGCTTCTTCAGTTCCGTAACGTTTGATAGCTGCTGCGAAATCTAAGTAAACTGCTTCTCCAGTTTTGTTAACTCCAAACCCAGCATCACATCTTTCTTTAGCTGCACGAGACGCAACGTCACGAGGCACTAAGTTACCGAAAGCTGGATATCTTCTTTCTAAGAAGTAATCTCTTTCGTCTTCAGATAAATCATTTGCTTTTTTTCTACCTTCACGGATAGCCTGAGCATCTTCCAATTTTTTAGGCACCCAAATACGACCATCATTACGTAAAGATTCAGACATCAAAGTCAATTTAGACTGATGATCTCCTGAAACCGGAATACATGTCGGGTGAATTTGTGTGTAACAAGGATTTGCGAAAAACGCTCCTTTTTTATGAATTTTCCAAGCTGCTGTTGCGTTACTTCCCATAGCATTTGTAGAAAGGAAAAATACGTTTCCGTATCCTCCTGAACCAATTACTACCGCGTGAGCAGAATGTCTTTCTATTTCTCCAGTGATTAAGTTACGAGCAATAATACCTCTCGCTTTTCCGTCAACAACAACCAAATCAAGCATTTCGTGACGGTTGTACATTTTAATTTTTCCACGGCCAATCTGACGGTTCATTGCAGAATAAGCTCCTAACAATAATTGTTGTCCAGTTTGTCCTTGTGCATAAAATGTACGAGAAACCAAAGTTCCTCCAAAAGAACGGTTATCTAAAAGTCCGCCATATTCACGAGCCAACGGAACTCCTTGAGCCACACATTGATCGATAATATTAGCAGAAACTTCAGCTAAACGATAAACGTTTGCTTCACGTGCACGGTAGTCACCTCCCTTTACAGTATCATAGAACAATCTGTAAACTGAGTCACCGTCACCTTTATAGTTTTTTGCCGCGTTGATACCTCCTTGTGCAGCAATAGAGTGCGCACGACGTGGAGAATCTTGGAAGCAGAATGCTTTTACGTTATATCCTAACTCTGCTAGAGTAGCCGCAGCCGAACCTCCAGCCAAACCTGTACCTACTACGATAATATCAAGATTACGTTTGTTGGCAGGGTTTACTAAATTAATATGATCTTTATAATTTGTCCATTTGTCCGCTATAGGACCATTTGGAATTTTTGAATCTAATGCCATTATAATTTTATATTAATTATTGAAATGATGAAATAAAGCGATAATTACGAAAAGAGCTGGAACTACAACTGCAAACCAGTAACCTACTTTCGCTAAAAATCTAGAGTATTTGTTGTACATCCCCACTGATTGAAGAGAAGATGCAAACCCGTGCCATAAGTGGAATCCTAAAAGGATAAATGACACACAGTACAATGCCGTACGGATTGGGTCATGAAATTTGTGAACTAACTCACCATAATACCTTGTAGCATCTGGCGCTGTACCTGCAATATATTTGTAGGTAACTTCAGGAAACCAGAAATCATAAAAGTGCAATCCTAAGAAAGCCAAAATAACCAATCCAGAAATAATCATATTTCTAGAACTCCAAGAAGCGTTTGCAGCTCCGTTGTATTTAGCGTATGCGATTGGTCGTGCCGCGCTGTTTTGAGCCGTAAGAATAAATCCCATTACAAAGTGGAAAATTACCCCAAATGCCAAAATTGGCTGCATTACATACTGAATCAGCGGATTGTATCCCATAAAGTGAGAAGCTTCGTTAAAAACGTCTTCACTAATAATAGAGATAAAATTTAAGGAAACATGCAGCGCTAAAAACGTGATTAAGAATATTCCCGAAAGAGCCATAGCTACTTTCTTTAAAATGGAAGCATTCAATAGTGCAGATTGTGCCATAAGTGTTAAGTAGTTTGTTTTAAAAAATTAGACAAAAATAATTCAATTACAAAAGAACTACAACCATTTCGCTGTTATTTATAATGATTTTAAAATAGCTCAATTCTACGTACTTTTACGTACAAAACCAAAGCTGCTAAAAAATAATTCACTATAGAAAACTTCAAAACATTGCTTTTTAAGCCTTAGGAGAAAAATTTACAGACTAAGTAGATTACCAAAAATTATCATATTGTTATTTTATTCAAAGTTTTGATTTATTTTCTTTAAAAGTGTTCTTTGTCTGAAATTTTGTCTAAGTAAAAAATTGTCATTCCGCAACATAGTTTTACCTTTAGCGCCTCAAAAAATTAATAATGAAAACAGGAATTGATGCTATTTCGTTTGATGTAGCAAACATACATTTACCCATAAAAACTTTGGCAATTGCCAGAAATATTGAACCAGAAAAATTAGAAAAAGGTCTTGGATTACTAAAAATGACTTTTCCAGACGTTCATCAGGACGCGGTTGTTTTTGGAGCTAATGCGTTAACCAAACTTATCATTGATAATAAAATCAACCTAAACGAAATAAGCCGAATCTATGTTGGTACCGAAAGCGGTGTTGACAGTTCTAAACCAATTGCTTCTTATTTAATTAGTTTAATGGAGCAGAAATTTGGAGAAGATTCATTAGCAGAATGCGATGTAGTTGACTTCACTTTTGCTTGTATCGGCGGTGTTGACGCGATGCAGAACTGTCTAGATTTCGTTAAATTAAATCCAACTAAAAAAGCAATTGTAGTCACTTCTGATTTTGCAAAATACGATTTAAACTCTGGCGGAGAATATACTCAAGGTGCTGGAGCTGTTGCCATGTTAATTACTGCAAACCCAAAAATCATTGCTTTTGACGACAATTGGGCAACAAGTACAAAAGGTGTTTTCGATTTCTTTAAACCATACAGAACCATTTCTAAAGAAGAAATTACAAAAAACACCAATAACGATTCTTGGTTTGACAATTTAGAAGCTGAAATTGAAATCCATAAAGATCAGCCGGTTTTTGATGGACAATATTCGAACCAATGTTATATGGATCGTACGCGCAATGCTTACTTTTCATTCAAAAAATTAAAAAACGCAACCGAAACTTTATACAACACTTGGCATAGTATCGTGATGCATTTACCGTATTCTTTCCAAGGGCGACGAATGCTTTCTGAAATTTACGCTTTAGACAGTGCCGAAAAAATTATTGCTGATGATATCGCACCTGCAGATTATCAGACAAAAATTAAAGAAGTGGCAAAATCAGATGATTACAGAAGTTTTGTAACTGAGAAATTACAGCCAGCTGAATTGGCTTCTTCTTTAATTGGAAATCTTTACACCGGTTCTATTTTCATGGGATTACTGTCTACTTTGGCCCATTTTTACGATACAAATAAAGAAGTTGCAGGAACTAAATTCGGTTTCTTAGCTTACGGAAGCGGATCGAAATCGAAAGTTTTTGAAGGGACTATTCAGCCAGAATGGAAATCGGCTTTGGAGAATGTGAAACTTTTCGAAAATTTAGCCGAAAGCGTAGAAATTGATTTCAACACTTATGAAAGCCTTCATAAAAAAGAACAAAAACAAAGCATAAGAACCCCAAAAAACGAATGGGTTTTAGACCGAATTGAAAAAGAAATTCCTGTTTTAATTGGGGCGAGATATTATAAATGGGTCGATTAAAAAATTAATTATCAATTTTTGACCCCGATAGCTATCGGGACCAAATTCCAATAAAAATCGAAGCTATTTGCTTCGGTTTTTTTGTTTAATCGTTTTCTTTTACGTCGTAATGCTCTTTTATTTCAAGCAAGATTCTATATGTAGCCCACATATTCCTTTCCTTCTTTCTTCTTGCCCAAAAACCATAAATCCATACTGTAGTTAATTGAGTACTATACAAGCTTTCTCCATTTCTATCAGCATTTTCCTTAATTAGCTGTAAAACTGCTGGTGAAACATACGGCTGAATCTTTCTATAGTAAACCATAGGATGTTTCCCAAAAGGAATCATACTATCGTAAATATTCTCTAGAGCATTCATATCTGGATCTAATTGATCAATATCATAGCAACTTTTAATAAGAGCATCTACTAATAAATTTAAATTGGAGTCGTAATAAACTTTATTGGATATAAAGGCATAAATTAAAGGGCGGTAATTTTGAAATGTGTCTTCAAGATCTTTTGAATTATGCCGAACCATTTTAATTATATCAAGAATTCCATAAGAATTATTTGAATGAAGTCCCATTTGAATTGATCTTCTAATTTCCATAAAAGACTGGTCTTTTTTCAGCTTCAAAAAATCCGATAAGAAACCCCTAAGAAAATCTTGTGTTTCATGCCAATTGTAATTCTCAAGTATCCCTTTAGAATAAACTTCCTTCTCTATTTCAGGATAACTAAAATCTTTAATTCCATAATAATCATCTTCATAATCTCTGACTTCATTAAGTTCTTGACGAATAGTCAAACTATCTATTGCAAAACTATCTATAACAGCATAGGCAGCATCAGTCCTCATTACAGTCGTCTCATCTACTTCAGGAATTGTTTCTAAATTTTTTACAACTTCATTTTTAGAATACTTAAGTGTTAATAAATTATCGAATCCGATAAATAATGAACCTCCAAAAACAAGCGCCGAAAGAAAAATCATTAAAACGGCAAGGATTGGACTCACCTCATTTACAGAATCTTTTATTTTAAGAAAAACAGCAACAAAGAGACTTGCAACAAATACAATTCCTAAAAAAACAGAAAAACGTATTCCAAAATCTCCATAGCCTTTTATACCGATTTCTAAACTCAAAACTACGCTAACAAGAGAACAAAGAAGTACAATTGAACTGAAAACTACATTTACCAAAAAAGAATTACGCCAGAATTTATCTTCGTCGTTGTGAGCGTTATCATCAGAATCGGAATTAATAACTGCCACTATTAATCGTTGAATTATTATTGAAATTCCCAACACGAAAAAAAGAGAAAAACCAATGAGCAGTAAAGCAATTTTTGAAATTACCTCAAAATCAATTCGATCCTGAATAGTATAGAATAAAAAAGCAACTGCAATTAATACGAAAAACTGAACTATTAAAATTATTTTATAAGATTTTATCATTTCCTCTTATGACATTTATTTGTAATGCGCTTTAATTTCCTTTAATATTTGCGCAGCTTCTTTTACGCTTCCATCTTTATTTCTTCTTGCCCAAAAACTATAAAACCAAACAATATCAGAACTGTTAGAACAATAAATTTTATTTCGCTTAAGTTCTCTAAGTGCATAAGATGAACAATATTTCTTTAACCCAGGCAAGTATCCTCCAATGTTTGTTTCACTAGAATCTGCTGGATCGATTTCCATAACTCTATAAATTTCATTCAGCTTTTCAGTATCTGTACCTACATCATCATACGCCATTAATAATCCATCTACAATTTCATCCAAATGTTTGCCGTGGTAAGTTTCCTCAGAAAGGACATCATAAAAAATTGATTTATAATTTTCAAATACTGAATAAAGTTCTTTAGGACGATCTTTTAAATTTTCGATATAATTGAGCAGATAAAAATAAGTATCGGGCAGATCTGTATCTGGATCCATTTCATTAGACACGAAACTCCTTACGCTTGAAAATTCATCGCCCCAACCTGTCTTGCCTCCAAATAAGTTTTCTGCTATTGCGTTCCATGAATCTTCAAGTCTAGTTTTATCTATTTCTATTGGCTCCTCAAGTTCTTTGCTTTCTTCATGATTTTCTCTGCCTTCTTCACTTTCTTCGTAACTATCATCATAATCTCCAAGTTGTTCTTCTCCTGCCGGTATTCTTTTTTCGTTTTTAGCCATTTTATAACTTTCAGATGCTTCCTGAAATTTCTCCATAAAAATAATATCACCTGCAATGGAACCACCCAAGATTAAAAAACCAAAAATTAAAATGACAGCACTAAGTGTTTTATTAGTTTTCCAATTGATTCCGGCTGTTAAAAAAAACGAAGCAGTTATCAAACTTATCACAATAACAAGCAAAGCTCTTAAAACTATCGAACCGTAAAAGTGTACCGGCTGATCTATAATAATCGAATCTTCATTAGAAATTACTGCAGAAAAAACAGCAATTGCACAAATAAAAAAAACATTACTATAAAATGCAAACTTCCAAAAATTCTGTTTTCGCTTTATTTTCAAAATCTCTGCTTCACTATTCTGCAGAATATCTTCTTGTTTAGAAAACAAACTAAAAAGTGCAAAAACTAAACCGATACCAAAAATTAGCAGCGGAACCGCATATCCATAATTAAACTCGTATGGATGAAGCTGTCTAATTCTAACCGTTTTTTGCTCTCTGAAATTGGAAACAATCAAAAGACCAAGTAAAAGAAGGGGAATAAATTGTAGTATTACGGCGTTTCTAAAAAATCTGGTTTTACGATCCATATTAAACTTTTAATGCGGGAATTTACTCAAAACTATCAAAAAAAAATTAACTAGAAAAATATTACGAAAAATGATTTTTGATTTGTTTGTGGAATTAATAACTGAATTTATCATTCTTAGGGATAACAAATTTTACGTTTTTCTATCACTAATAAATCGTAAACTTATTGTGACTCAAAGTAAAACCCAAACTCTCATAAATGGCCACGTTTTCTACTCGTTTTTTATTTGTGGTTACTTCGATACTTTTCAAAGCATTTTTCTCAGCAAAACTTAAAATCTCATTTATTAATAATTTTCCAACGCCTTGACCTCGATATTTTTGATAAATAAAAAACTCCTGAATTTCACCCACCAATCCACAATGATGTAGGAGATTTTGAGTATGAAAACTAATAAATCCTAAACCTTCTGTTTCGTTTTCGGCGATGAGATAAAGATTTTTGGAGTTTGAAATGTTTTCATTGAATATCATTTCGAAAACTTCAAAATCTAAAACCTCATTTTCGAGTTCGCAAATGGCTTTGTAGACAAAATCTAAATCTTGATTTTCTGCTTTTCTAATATTTGCTTTCAAACTCATAACCTTAACTCATATCAGTCAGTTTAATAATCTTATCATCTAAAAACTGAAAAATCGACTTCCCTTTCATTCTCAATTCCTGCCCCGCATTTAATCCGTTTGGGAAATCTATTGCAAGAACGGCGTAATAATCTATTTCAACGATTGCTGTAATTTCATCTTGTATGAATGATGTAATAGTTTGCTTTCTTGCTGAAAAATAATCTTTGGCTTGTTCGGCCTGAGTTTTAAATTCTTGTATTCCATTCAAAGTCAAATTTGTTTCACCATTCTGAATATTTTCAAAAACAATAGATTCGTCAAAATCGGCCACCATTTTATCAATATCAAATTGATTATAGCCTTCAATATAATTTTGGATTATTTTTTCTTTGTTGGTCATGGTATTTTCTATAAAAAGATTACTTTATCAAGATTACACAATTCTAAATTCAAAACCAATTCGATAGTCAGAAAAATTGTATTTTTACTCCACAAAAAAGAACTTGCAACTGCAAACTTGTTTTCTGCATAATCCAAAAATGTAAAAGAATTTTAAATATCTTTGAATCATGAGCACAGCAATAAAACCAAAACATATCGGCAGAAACATTAGCCGAATTAGAGAACTGAGAGATATGAAGCAGGAAGCGCTTGCTATTGCACTTGGCGTTAGTCAGCAGACCATCTCTATTATTGAAGGAACTGAAAACGTTGATGAAGAAAAACTAAAAAAAATTGCTGAAGTTTTAGGTGTTCCAGCTGATGTAATTAGGAACTTTTCTGAAGAAGCAGTTTTTAATATTATGGGGAATAGTTATGACAATGGGTCTTCATCAATAAATCATAATAATTGTACATTTAATCCGCTTGATAAATTTTTGGAAGTTATTGAAAAGAATGAAAAACTTTATGAAAGATTGGTTGAAGCTGAAAAAGAGAAAGTTGCTCTTTTGGAAAAGTTGCTTGATAAGAAATAGAAATTTATTTTTATAAAAGAAAAAACCGAAGTTTTGAAATTTCAAAGCTTCGGTTTTTTTATGCTCACAGTTTTGTCATTCTGAGGAACGAAGAATCACACGCGTAACTCTACAAAGATTAGTGATTTTGATTGCCAAGTTTCTAGTGTGATTCTTCGTTCCTCAGAATGACAAACTTTGTGTTTATCAATCTTTGTAGAGCTACTTGCGGTTCTTCGACTCCGCTTAGGAAGACAAAACAAAACTTATACTTTGTGTACTTTGCAACAAAAAACTTTGCGACTTCGCGTCTTTGCGAGCAAACATCTCCTGCGCACTTTGCTTATCCCGATAGCTATCGGGATTGCGCCCTTTGCGGTTAAAAAAACTTCGTGCCTTAGCGCCTTTGTGGCAAAATCAATAAATAAGAAAACTTTAATAAAATCAACCATACGCCATTCCTGTAAAATCATTAATTTTGAAATTCGAAGTTCAAAAACGAAATAATTATGAAATATCATCAAATAAACAGCGCTCTTTTTGTAAAAAACCGCAGAAAGTTCATGGCTGAAATGAAACCTAACTCTGTAGCAGTATTCAACTCAAATGACATTTACCCAGTTAGTGCCGACAGTACTTTGCCGTTTGCACAACACAGAGATATTTTTTACCTGAGCGGTGTAGATCAGGAAGAAAGCGTTTTGCTTTTGTTTCCAGATGCGCCTTATGAGCATCAGAGAGAAATGCTTTTCTTGAGAGAAACTAACGAGC
>Ga0307416_100000875_pt1 | contig 15850 bp, 8 predicted proteins | sample DK1Cmetagenome_2_FD_203821 | JGI IMG/M metagenome (GOLD analysis project Ga0307416, IMG submission 203821) | Maize rhizosphere microbial communities from greenhouse at UC Davis, California, United States - DK15-C-3 | ecosystem: Host-associated > Plants > Roots > Rhizosphere > Soil | place: USA...
AGTTAACACCAAATCCTGTTATCAACTGTTCGAAATAAAAACTATTGAAGAGTCTTCCTGACTGCTGCAACCTCTTCCGGTGTCACGGCGCTTGCCTTGTTGCCAAAGCTTTGCCGGATATGTGTTAACACGTTGGCAATCTCTTCGTCACCGAGGAAGCTGTGTTGAGGCATCGTGCCATTAAACTGTTCGCCGTTTACGTCGATGGGTCCTTCCATGCCTTTCAGGACGATACCGATCAAGAGGTTCTTATTTCCCGTAACCCATTTGGTATTTGCGAGAGGAGGGAAGCGTCCTGAAGCACCCTGTCCGTTGCGCTGGTGACACGTGCCACAATAAATGCTGTATACCTTTGCACCTCCGGCCAGTTCTTCCTTGTCAAGATTGTCATTTTTCTCATGTGGTTGGCGGATGTTGGATGCAAGCTTTCGTTTTTCCATCGCAGCAAGCTGTTGATCTCCGAACTCGTCTTTGTCTCCCTTGTACATGATGCGCCAGATCTTACCTTTTTCTGTCTCGGCGATGTAAAGGGAACCATCCGGGCCCATGGCGATTCCCATGGGGCGGTATACTGCGTCATTAGCGCTGATGATTGGGTCTACGCCAGCAAAGCCATCAGCGAACACCTCCCATGGTCCGGAAGGTTGCCCGTCTTTAAATGGAACAAACGCAATAAAGTACCCGGCCTGCGGATAAGGTCCCCTGTTGGTCGATCCATGGAAGGCTATGAACGCACCATTCCGGTAACGCTCGGGGTATTGGTCGCCCTGGTAGAACAGGATATCATTCGGGGCCCAGTGTCCCGGAAACCCGATAAGAGGCTTGTCGTACTTTCCGCAGTCTGCCACCATCTCGCCATCTCCGCCGTATTCTGGAGCGAGCACTTTCTGGCCCTGGATCTGGTCGTAATAACAATATGGCCATCCTGCATGCGTGCCATCTTTGACGCGCAGTAATTCCTCTGAGGGTAATTCAGCACTTTGCCACGGCGAGTAAAGGTTTGACCACAGCCTGAGCAAGTCATCCCGTCCATGTTGTAACGCGTAGAGATTATTATCCTGCTTGTTCCAGTCCAGCGCCACAACGCTGCGGAGCCCTGTGGCAAACAGGTAACCGTCTTTTTGTGTCTGGCCAATCTTGTTTGCGTCAAATCGCCAGATGCCACCATGATCTTGCAGAAGAGGGCATGGGTTGATACCCGGCGAGTAAGGCGTGCGATTTACTTGCTGGCAATTGTTGGACGGAGCTCCGAAGGGAACGTAGATATTTCCTTTATCATCAAAAGTCACAGGCTTTGCAACATGCTCATGACCGCCATGAGCGTGATCATCAGTCAGGATCACTTCCGTCTCGCTGTCAGGAACGAGTTGTCCGGGTTTCAACTTGTTTCGGTAGACCACCAGTTGTGAGCTGTAGTAAATGTAACCGTTGTAGATACGCATGGCGGTGCCATAGGTCCCGTCTGCTTTATAGTCGCCGAACTGTTGAATGATATCCGCTTTCCCATCCCCGGTGGTGTCACGAAGTGCGATATTTCCGCCCTCTTTCGGGAACCGCGCCTTGACGTATATGTCGCCATTATCATTGACTGCGATATGGCGGGCTCTTCCCTTGAGGCTGTCTACCACAACCACCGCTTCAAATCCCTGGGGAAGAAACAGACCTCCGTTGTTCAAATCTCCGGCGGGTAGCTCAACCGTTGAACTGCATTTTGTCAGCGTCAACGCGAGAAGAAAAAAGAAAAGAGAGCATGATTTCGCTGTATGTGCGCGACGCGCCGGCAGCAGACGGGACAAAGTTTTCATTTGTTCAAATACGTTACGGATGTCTCGCATTATTTGTATGGTATTGCCGCCAGCCCATTGAGATCCCAGACGACGCGCCCATCGCGAACGGTAAGTTGACATGTCAGCTTTTTATCTCCGGTGATCTTGTAGCCATCCACATCGATGAAGCCGAAAGTTCCTTTATCGAGGCTGAATATGGCAACGTCGGCAGGCGCACCTGCGCTGAGGTTTCCAAGTTCCTTGCGGTTGATGATCTGCGCCGGGTTCCACGTTGATGTAGTGATAACTTCCTGGAGTGTGAGCCCGATATTCAGGAGTTTTGACATCACATTCAGCATGTCTTTCATTCCACCGTTCATGCTTCCGGTGTGCAGATCTGTGCTGATAGAGTTCGGCTTCAGACCTTGTTTTATAGCCGGGATCGCCTGTGAAAAGAGGAAGCTTCCGCCGCCGTGACCAACGTCAAAGATTATCCCGCGCTTCTGTGCTTCAAGGGCCCATGGTTGAAGCTTGCCATTCTCGATCACTTTTTCCCTTCCAGGAACGCCTCCGTAACAATGTGTGAGAATATCACCGGGACGAAGTTTTTCCATCAGCAGCGTCCTTAGCGAAAGGGGCGGATAAGAACGGCCAAAGTCCACCATTACGGGGATCTCCGCAAGCTTCCCGGCTTCGACAGCGCGTTCGGCTGGTGTCCATTCACTGCCCTCATAATGCGCGAGCTTGATACCTACGATGTATTCTTTATTTGTGCGAGCCGACATAGCCGCAAGTTTAGGATCCATGTCTAAAATGCTTTGTTCATGTGCTCCTCCTTTCATACCTGCTCCGACGATATTCAGAAACACAAGTACTCGTGTCTTTGATTGATCGATCACGTTGGTTTTGTAAAGATCGAAGTTGCGCCATCCGGGGCCGCCTGCGTCCGCCACAGTTGTCACACCGGCGCGGAACGTGAATCCATCCGGCGGCACAGCGGTAAAGCTATTGCTGAGATAGGAATTCGGTTCGGTTCCGAAAAAATGATGACCATGGATATCGATGATCCCTGGCGTAACATACAATCCGGTTGCATCGACGACCTTTTTTGCATTCTGTGAAATGTTTCGTCCTACCTGAATGATCTTGTTGCCCTGAATGGCGACATCCATTACGCCATCAATGTTGTTTTTCGGATCGATCACGTGACCGTTCCTGATCAGCAGGTCAAGCGTTTGACATAATCCTGTCATGCTCACAAGCGCTATAACACAGGATAGGAAGAGTATTCTCAGCTTCATAGGTATTTCGATTTATATGTCCGGGTTTAATGTGTCTGGATTTAAATGCTATTTCTCGGCAGCGTCTGCCCGCGATAGAGCAGGTGTTTCTTCATTTGTGATATCATTGTCATTTTTCCCTCCGGGAGGTTTACTTCGCCACCAGGTTGCAAGGGATGAGCCGGTGATATTCATGAGAGGTCCGAAGATAGCAGGCGCGAGGCCAACTGTTGCGACCTTGCCCATCTGAAGAGCAAGCCCCGATGCGAGCCCGCCGTTCTGCAGACCTACCTCGATAGCGATAGTTCTGCACGATCTTTCATCGAGTCTGAATAATTTTGAAACGGAATAGCCGAGGGTAAACCCGAACAGGTTGTGAACGAGTACAGCCAATACCAGTAGCGGACCAACAGCGATCAGACTATCCCGTCCCGCCGCAGTAATAATAGTGATGATCAACGCGATCGACACCATCGACACCAGGGGCATTGCCCTGTCAAGGCCCGGAAACTTGCCCCCGAGAAAGTAGTTGTACAAAAGTCCAGCGCAGATCGGCAGGATCACCATCTCAATAATATCCCGCATCATGGTAAAAAAATCTACGGACACGAATTGGCCTGCCAGCAACTCCATGAGCAGGGGTGTCATGAGTGGGGCTAACAATGTGGCCACGGCAGTCACGGTGATGGAAAGCGGTACGTTCGCATTGGCGATGTATGACATAACATTTGAGGCAAGACCACTGGGAACACAACCGATGAGGATGATACCCGCTGCGATCTCTGGCGGAAACTCAAAAGTGTTTGCGATCGTAAACCCGACGATGGGCATAATTGTAAACTGACATATAATGCCAATGATCACCGCCTTCGGGGTGCGTATGATCCCGCCGAAGTCTTTGTATCCCATCGTGGTGCCCACGCCAAACATGATCAATTGGAGGAGCGGCACGATCAGTTTCTTGAAAGAAAAATCTCCTACACCTGTAAAGTACTGCGGATGGTAAAGGGAAAACGTCACCCCGGTAAGTATCCAGAAAGTGTAGGAGAAACCGCGGAGTTTTGGAAACCCCTGAAAGGAAATCGCCATCAGGGCTAAACTGCTGATGAGTAAGATGCTGGATGCTGTTGTCTGGTCCTGCATCAAGAAAAACAGGCCTGCTGCAAATAAGCCGAGAGAAAAGATCAACGCATATTTGAAGAAAGCCCTTTGTTGCATTTCACGAATGTAGGTGGGAAGATTAAGAAAAATAACATGAAATAAAATACTGATTGATTACTCCGGCATTGATTAAGTGATAGCCGGCTATTTCGCCTTAGGCGGCTGTTAGATATCGCTTATTACTTTTCGCTGTTCTGGTTTAGACGGCAAGTCGATCTGCAATCCATTCTTCGTTTAGTGAATGCCGGACTGAAGGTAAGAGTCGAGATTTTGTTGGGTGATGACTTCAAGCGGAAAAAGGTCTTGTTTGGGCGCGCACTTCTTAAAGACAAGGTGATTAGCCAGATGACTGATGCTTAGAAAGGCTTGTCTTTTCGGATTCTGATTAATAAGAAAATCGATCGTTCCTGTTCTGAGATATTTCAGGTTCTCATCCAGAATATCGTAGCCGATCAGCCTGATCTTTTGTTTGCCATTTTTTTCAAGCAGCTCAGCCACAACGGATGTTCCTTTAGACGTGCTTACAAAGATGCCCCTGAGCAAGGGGTCCGTAAGCAAAGTCTCGATGTTCTCTTCAAATCCCGGCTCGTTAGGCCGAAGGCTCAACTCCCGGATATCAAACGAGAGCCTGTTCTTTTGCTGAAAATATTCCCGGAAGCCGCGCTCTTTCTCAAGCAAGTGCACCGAGTTGTGAATGTCCTCATCGAGGTGAAGTACAGCAAGTCGTCCGCCCTCATGCTGCCCGAGGTACATGAGCTCAGCTCCTACTTTTCCGCTGTGAAACGAATCCTGACCAATGAAACTGAGCGGCTCGACCTCCGGGATGTTCGTGTTAAAAAGGACATAGGGTATTGTCTCACTTTTCAAGGCATGGAAAAACACGATGGCTTCATTGTAGAATATCGGGGCAGTAATGATCCCATCCGGCTTTGACTGGATGGCGGAGACTGCCTTTTCCTTGAATGACTCCTTATTGTATTGATCGAATGTCGACACTTCAATAGTGACATTGTAGTGCACCCATTCCGTTTCAGCCTGATGAATGCCTTCCTTCGTCTGTGCCCAGTATTCATCCGCGCTCGGATCGGGAAGCAGAGCTACGATGCGGTAATTTTTGTTAGAGCTTAGTGTTCGTGCGATGAGGTTTGGTTTGTAATCGATCTCTTCCAAAACCTGCATCACCCGCTGATAGGCCTGTTCTGACACACGGCCGCGTTTGTGAAGGACGCGATCGACTGTGCCTTTAGAGACGCCTGCGAGTTTCGCTATGTCCTTGATCCGGATGTTTTTGAGGTTCATCTTTCTTTCATGGATGAATTGCTGCTGGTAAAAAAATCCTTCAGACCTGCCACAATTCTTGCCGGCGATCCAGCAGTTAAAGAACGATTATTTTGAATTAAAAAGAAAATATCGCGTTCGATGCGTTCCCGCACACAATTAGTTTGTGCGCGGGTACATTTCCGAAATTTTCTTGCTTTTCATGAGGCGTTAATCTAGTTTTAGCCGGAAAATCACAATTCAGATAAACTGATTTATCCCATTAACTAAAATCAATCGTACCTAACCCAACAACAAATGAAAAAACGTTTACTAGGATTCGTGGTCATTTTCCTGGTAGCAGGCGCCTCAGCTCTGGCGCAGCAGACCGTATCAGGAAGGGTGACAACATCGGTTGACGGAGCGCCCCTTCCGGGAGTTTCTGTCCTGGTGAAGGGAACAACCACCGGAACTTCAACAGATGCAGACGGAAGGTTTGCTATCAGTGTACCAGACAACAACGCTGTGCTGGTTCTGTCGTTTATTGGTTTTACAACGCAAGAGGTACCGGTTGGAACACAAACCAACATCGAGATCATCATGCGTGAAGACGCTACCGAACTTAGTGAGGTAGTTGTTACCGCCCTTGGTATCGAGCGGGAAAAGAAAGCGCTTACTTATTCCGTACAGGAAGTAGGAACACAGGAGATGTCCCAGGCACGGGAGCTCAACGTGATCAACTCCCTTAGCGGAAAAGTTGCTGGTATCAGCATCAATCGCGCAGGTACAGGTGTTGGCGCAGGAACCCGGGTTCTACTGAGAGGTAATCGTTCCATCAGCGGTGACAGCCAACCGCTCTACATAGTGGATGGTGTGCCTTTGAATGGTGACATCTCCGATATCAATCCGGACGACGTTCAAAGTATCACGGTACTAAAGGGTCCTAACGCTGCGGCTCTTTACGGAAGCCGGGCGAACAACGGTGCCATTGTAGTTACAACCAAGACAGGCCAGAACACCGGAAGAGGATTCAATGTTGATGTGAATTCTACTTATATGTTCGAAACTCCGCTTCTGTTAACCAATTACCAGAACGAGTATGGACAAGGTAACAATCAGGTTTATTCACCGAACTCCGAAAATTCATGGGGGCCCAGAATGACAGGAGAGATGGTGCCGCATTGGTCGCCTGATCCCAACAGACCTGTGTCGGAGTATGCTTTTTCTCCTCAGCCAGATAACGTACGGGATTTCTTCCGCACCGGTCAGAACTTTGCGACAACACTCGCAATAACAACAGGAACAGAGAAGAGTCAGACATATTTCTCCTATACGTATACCGACGCGAAAGGTGTGGTACCTACTAACGATCTGATAAGACACAACGTTAACCTTCGTCTCACGAACAAGCTGAGTGACAAACTAACACTTGACGCTAAACTGAACTACATCCGCGAGGACATCGACAATCAGCTAGCTCAGGGTGAAAGCTTTGACAACCCGATGCGTCACGCATATCGCCTGGCGCGCAACATTCGTACTGAGGATATTGAGCGATATCAGTATCTTAATGCTGAAGGTGTTATCCGCCAGAATTACTGGAACGTTGGATCCAACGGTGGAGCTAACCCTTACTGGACAATTAACCGCAACCTGAAAGAAGATATCACTGACCGTGTCATTGCTCTCGCCTCACTGAAGTATCAGATCGCCGAGGGACTCAGCATCATGGGCCGTTCTGCTATCGACAGAGGCTTCGGCAAGAACGCGATCCGATTCTATAATGACAGTTACATCTTTGCTCAGAACGGACGTTTTACAGTGGGAAATTCCGAAACCATGGAGTGGAACAACGACTTCCTCATTTCATATGAGAAATCGTTTAACAACGACTGGGCATTTAATATCAACGCAGGTGGAAATAGCCGCAAAAACAGAAACTCGAGTTTAAGTGCCAACACAGGACCGGGTCTTACTGTTCCGAACTTCTTTGCTCTGAGTAATACGCAGCAGGTTCTGGCGACACACAGCGTTGGCGGACCTAAAGATGTGAACTCACTTTATGGATTCGGTCAGATCATCTTCAAGAATGCGATCTTCCTCGATCTCACGGCGCGTAACGACTGGAGCTCAACATTGCCTCCTGATAACTGGTCTTATTTCTACCCCTCAGTAGGTTTGAATGTTGTGATTTCAGACCTGATGGAGATGCCTCAGTTCTTTTCTTTTGCAAAAGTGAGAGGTTCTTACGCTAAGGTGGGTAATGATACAAGCCCTTACCAGCTCCAAAGAACCGCAGCCCTCGCTGCCGGCGGTAACGGCGGTTATATCACATTGAGCAGCACGCTGCCCAACAGAAATCTCCTTCCGGAAGAAACTATTTCCCTTGAGGTAGGCGCTGATCTGCGCTTCTTCATGAATCGTCTGGGTATCGACTTTACTTATTACAAGACGAACTCCACGAACCAACTCTTTACAGTTGCACTTCCTGTCGGATCCGGTGCATCTTCGTTCTTCACAAACGGTGGAGACGTTCAGAACAATGGTGTTGAGCTTGTGTTGACCGGAACTCCGGTTTCTGCAGGAGACTTCAACTGGGACATTACGGCGAACTTCGCCCGTAACATTAGCCTTGTTAAAAAGATCAACGACCAGAGACCCAGCGTAGAAGTTGGTGGTGATTTCCTTCGCCGCTTCCGCATCGAAGAAGGCAAACCTTTCGGTGAAGTTTATTCAAGAGGTCTGTTAAGAGACGATCAGGGCCGTGTATTAGTTGAGGCTAACGGCTTACCGCGCGTTACACCCGGCTTTACCGTACGTGTTGCCAACTACAATCCTGATTGGCTCGCAGGTATCCAAAATGCATTCAGCTTCAAGAATTTCCGCTTGAGCTTCCTCATCGATATGAGGAAAGGCGGAAGCATTTCTTCTCTGGGTAACGCAATCATTTATGCTGATGGTCTGACTGAAGAAACGCTTGAAGGCCGCGAAGGAGGGTTGATCTTCGGCGAGAACTTCTACGAGCATGAAACCGCTGTCCTGGCAGATGGCACTCCGAACAATGTACCGATCACTGCAGAACAGTTCTGGTTGAAAGTTGGAGGACGCAATGCTCCTGTCGGGGAGATCTTCACTGTAGATGCAACGAACATTCGCTTCCGCGAAGCCGTGTTGAGCTACTCGCTGCCTTCTGCGATGCTTTCGGATGGTCCGTTCCGCAAAATCAGTATCTCCTTTGTAGGAAGAAACTTGTTCTTCCTGTCAAACAAAGCGAAGAACATCGATCCGGACGTGACTGTCGGAACCGCAGCGATCGGCGCAGGTTACGATGCATTCGGACCGCCAACAGCCCGTTCTTATGGTTTCAACCTTAACCTGGGTTTCTAAAATTTTAAAGAAAACATCGATATGAAAATCATAAAATATTCAACAGTTCTGCTGATTATAACTATCCTTCTGAATAGTTGTACCGGCAATTTTGAAGAGCTGAACACAAGGCCTGATGCGATCGTCGCTGAAAACGTCGACGCCTCACTGCTTGGTTTGGCTTTTGCCCAGGCCCAGTTCCGCGGCATGAAAGGCGAGCCTGGGGCGTTCCAGTTATATCAAAGCTTGTTTGGAGATCTTTACGCGCAGTATTTCGCGAACACCCAGATCAACTTTGACTCTGACAGACATATTCAGGTAGGAGGTTGGGCAAATGGTGCATGGACTGAATTCTATAGCACTGCCGCTCCGCAGGTCAAATTGGTTGAAGACTTTACGGCTGCGAACGGTTTGGATGTAGAGAATGCTTTCATCAAAATTTTGAAAGTTCAGCTTTATCATCGGATAACCGACTACTGGGGACCGATCATTTACTCTGAGTTCGGCAATGAGCAGACTACTGTTAATTACGATACGCAGGAAGAGGTATACAGAAGCTTCTTCGTTACGCTTGACGAGGCTGTTGCTGTTTTGAAAGCTAATCCCGGTGGCTCTGCCTTCGCAACCCACGATCAGATGTTTGGAGGAAGCGCAGACAAATGGTTGACATTTGCAAATTCACTGCGTCTCCGTCTCGCAATGCGCGTTAAGTACGTAGATGCGAACCTTTCCAAGTCAGAGGCCGAGAAGGCAGTTGCTGACGGCGTAATGGATGGAAATGAAGACAACGCCCATATCAAGCCGACGGTCAATTCAAGAAATCCGTACTGGACGATCACCGATTGGGGAGAATTCCGAATGAGCTCTGTAATGGAAAGCGTACTGAAAGGTTACGAGGATCCCCGCATGAGCGTTTACTTCAGCCCTGTTCAGGGTGTCGACCTTAACTCCGACGGAACAATTACCGAGGCAGAGAAAGATCCTGATGGCGATGGTAGTCTGTATGAAGGCCTGCGCAACGGTCACGCTAAGGTTGACATCGTAGCAACCCTCAATCGCATTCACTCTGACATGGGAACTGAGTTTCTTAATGCTGGTCGTGGCGGAAGCGCCGCCGGTGCTCCTATCCGCGTGATGGCCGCAGCAGAAGTATATTTCCTCCGGGCTGAAGGTGCACTTGAGGGCTGGACAATGGGCGGTACAGCTCAGGAGCTCTACAATAAAGGTATCGAGATGTCTTTGAAAGAAAGAACTGCTGCATCTCAAGCGGAGATTGATGCATATATCTCCAGCAACAACACGCCGATCCCCACTAATGATGCATGGAATACTCCTGCTTCCTCAGATATCCCCGTAGCCTTCGAAACGGGTGGAAGCAAGGAAAGGCAACTTGAACAGATCATCACCCAGAAGTGGATCGCGCTTTATCCTGATGGCGTAGAGGCGTGGGCAGAAGCGCGACGCACTGGTTATCCGAAGCTGTTACCGCGTTTGAACTCTGAGAATCCGGATGTACCGAAAGATCAGATGATGCGCAGGTTAGTGTTCGTAGACAGTGAATACAGCAACAACAACGCAGCCGTTACTGCAGCCACCGAGTTCCCTGAACTGGTGAGCAAAGGCGGGAACAAGAACAGCACCCGACTGTGGTGGGATGCTAAATAAAGAGACATAATTTCCCTCAGCGAAAGCTGGAAGCTTAACGAAGGCTGCCCAAAAGGCAGCCTTCACTTTTTCTACGTTTTTCAAATTCACTATCTTTGATCCTTACTCCCTGCATTAATAACAACTGCCGTGCGTCTTCTGCCCGCTATTTTCTGTCTCCTTCTGATGTCTATTTCCTGCAACAAGGACAAGGAATTGAAGTTGTTTACAGAGCTATCATCGGATGATACCGGGATCAAGTTCAAAAACCTTGTAAGGGAGACGGAGAAGTTCAATGTATTGACTTACGGGTATTTCCACCAGGGTGGCGGAGTCGCGATTGGCGATGTCAACAACGACAGCTTGCCTGATGTATATTTCACAGGCAACATGGTCGCCAGCAAATTGTACATAAACAAAGGCAACTGGGAATTTGAAGACATTGCGGAAAAGGCGGGAGTGCGTGCAGAAGGTCTTTGGAATACTGGCACTACCATGGCTGATGTAAACGGCGATGGCTGGCTTGATATCTATGTTTGCAGATCGGCAGCCAATGACGCCAATAACAGACGCAATCTCCTTTTCATCAACAATGGGAATCTCACGTTCACAGAGAGAGCGTCAGCGTATGGACTTGATGACCGCGGGTACTCAACCCAGGCGTCATTTTTTGACTACGACCGCGATGGTGATCTTGACATGTTTTCACTTAACCATTCAACGCAGGAGTATGCGGGATTCAGCAGAGTGACCGGAGCTTTCAAGGAGCGCAAAAACACTTTGCTTGGAAGTAAACTTTTTCGAAATGATGGCGACAGATTCAACGATGTGACAGCTGAAGCAGGAATAATCAACAACATCCTTGGCTTCGGTTTAGGAGTTACTGTCACGGATGCGAACAACGACAGCTGGCCGGACATTTACATCAGCAATGACTATAACGAAGAAGACTATTTTTATATAAATCAAAAGGACGGAACCTTCAGGGAGTCGCTCGATGAATATTTCGGGCACGTTTCATTTTTTTCTATGGGAGCCGACGCTGCAGATCTTAACAACGATCTGAGGTCTGATATCATAACTCTGGATATGCTTCCAGAACACAGCTATAACCAGAAAAAGATCATGGGGCCTGAGAACTACGAGAAGTACCGGGAGCTCCTGGCAAATGGATTCTTTCCTCAAACCATGCGCAACATGCTGCACCTGAATCAGGGCAACGGTTATTTCAGTGAGATAGGTCAGTTATCCGGAGTATCTAACACTGACTGGAGCTGGTCCGTCCTCGCGGCCGATTATGACAACGATGGATGGAAGGATCTCATGATCACCAACGGCTATATGCGTAATTATCTGGACATGGACTTCCTCAGTTACATGGTCAGCGAGAGGATGAACACACAGCAGTCCGACCGTAACGTGGTCTTACTGGACCTGATCAATAAGATGCCACCCATCGAAGTGCGGAATTACTTCTATCAGAACAACCGCGATCTCACGTTTGAGAGGAAGTCAGAGGCGTGGGGCTTCGAAAGAAATACTGTGTCCAACTCCGCCGCATATGGAGATCTCGATAATGACGGCGATCTGGATCTGATCGTTTGTCACACCAACGAAGAGGCGAGTGTATTGCGGAACAACAGCGAGGCCTTGACCAGGAATCACTTCCTCAAAGTTAAGTTTCGGGGCAACGAAAAAAACACCTTTGGTACCGGCTCAAAGGTGATCCTGTACCACGGGAATACGAAACAGCAACAGGAGATGTTCCCGGTAAGAGGTTTTCAGTCCTCGGTAAATCATGAGCTTGTCTTTGGTCTCGGCGACGTTTCAACGATCGACAGCCTACATGTGATATGGGCCGACTCCGCTGTTCAAACCTTGAAGGATGTGACTTCAAATTCGACGCTCGTCGTTGCTAGAAAAGACGCGAAGGCCTTGACGACTTATCACCGAAAGCCTGCGCAGATATTCGAAGAAGTTCCGTCAGCACTCGGTATCACATTCACTGAAGCACAGCCTGCATTGCCCGATTTTAAGAGAGACCGGATGATGCCTAATAGCATCTCAACTACAGGGCCAAAGCTTGTGAAGGGGGATGTGAACAACGATCGTCTCGACGACATCTTCATCGCGGCCTACAAGGGCAGCGAGAACAAGTTGTACGTGCAGTCCAGGAACGGTACGTTTGTGAAAGCCTCGCAAAAAGCGCTTCCCGACAGCAAGTCCTTTAATGATAAAGATGCGGTCTTCCTTGACGTTGACAGCGATGGCGATCAGGATCTTTACATAGTCAGTGGTGGAAATGAATATCAGGAAACGGCGTTCGAATTGCAGGACCGTCTGCTGATAAATGATGGACGCGGAAATTTCACGCATGATCCGAAAGCATTGCCTGAGATGATCACAAGCGGCTCATGTGTGACAACGGGTGACTTCAACAAGGACGGCTTTCCGGATCTGTTCGTCGGTGGGCGTTCCGTACCTGGCAAATATCCGTTGGCCCCGCGGAGTTACCTCCTCAAAAATTCAGGTAAAGGAAAGTTCGAGGATGTGACCGCTGATTTCTGTGCGGACCTTCGGAATCCCGGCATGATCACTGATGCGCAGTTTGCCGATGTCAATGGAGATGCTTATGCAGATCTCATTGTGGCCGGGGAGTGGATGGACATTCGTTTGTATCTCAATGAAGATGCGAACAGGCTTGCGCTTAAGAAGGATGCATTGAACGAGGCAACAGCCGGATGGTGGCTTGCTATTGAACCGAACGATTTCGATGCTGACGGCGACACAGATTTCGTACTTGGAAACTTTGGGTTGAACAACCCGTATAAGGTCGATGCCAATCATCCCGCCAAACTTTTATATAAAGACTTTGATGGCAACGGATCTATCGACCCGATCTTTCATTACTACATCGATGACACACTGGCCTTTGCTTATAGCCGTGATGAGCTGATCGGGCAGATTCCCGGAATGAAAAAGAAATTCGTTACCTACGAGTCTTTTGCGAACGCGAGGTTTGAAGACTATTTCACGAAGGAGCAACTATCAGGAAGCGATACGCTGGTAGCCCAACTCTTTGAAACGGTTTATCTCGAGAATGATGGCAAAGGTAATTTTACCGTAACAAGGCTGCCGATCGAAGCGCAGTTCGCACCGGTATTTGCGATTGAATCGGCGGATGTAAACAATGACGGCCATCTTGATATCATCACCGGCGGTAATTTTACGCAGGCACGCGTCAGTATCGGTCAATGCGATGCGAACTATGGAATTATTTTGCTTGGTGATGGAAAGGGTGCCTTTAGGACGATGGATCCTGGCGTCTCCGGTTTGAAGATACGTGGTGACGTTCGTGATATAAGTGTCATGAGGATCAAGGGCAGTGACTATGTGCTAGTAGGAAGGAACGGAGACAGCCTCAAAGTATACAGGATGACGAAGTCCTGAGCAATTGAACCGCAGGCTCAACGCGAAGGATCCCGCCAACGCAAGGGCGCACTCTGCGGCCGAAGTCAGCATTCGGTGTACGATCGGTGAAAGAAAGAGCTTCCTTTGCGTAGAAAGCATGGTTACTCAAGCTGAAGCATTGTAGGACGAGACCTCTTCTCCTGGATAGTTCCCTTGCGATATGTCTACGCCGGGGTAGGCTGTCGAAGGTAGTGTGTTCTCTTGCGTTGGCGGGATCCTTCGACTTAATCGCTGCGCGATTAAGGTCTCAGGACAGTCTCCTGGATCTGCGCGCTCTCAATTGCTTTGCGAGACGGCATCTCTCTTGGAATACGATTCTTAAAGTCGCCCAGCCATGGCCACAGCTTTTGTTGGTTCAAATCGACATCGACAACAACCACCTCCTTGTCTGCTTTTGCTTCTTTCACAACGTTTCCCTCCAGGTCAAATACTCCTGTGATCATATCATAAGTCGACGATACAACATACACCTGATTCTCTATCGCTCTCGCCTTGGCAAGTGTGAGATCACCGCCCCATATCGGAAGGAATATCACCTCGGCGCCCTGTTGCGCGAGCGCCCGGGCAGGCTCCGGGAATGTTACGTCCCAGCAGATCATGATTCCGATGCGTCCGAAGTCTGTGTCGAAAACAGGAAAAGAATTTCCAGGTGTCACGCCGCCGTCGATCTCTTCTCTCGGGAGACTTGTCTTTCTGTATTTACCGGCGACATTGCCATTCCGGTCAATGAGCACGGCGGTATTATACACAACAGGTCCATCTTTCTCAAGTATGCCTGCAACGATGTACAGATTGTTTCTTCGCGCGACCTCGCCCAAATATTTGGTTGTGTTCCCCGGGATAGGTTCGCTCGCTGAAACGTAGTCATGCGTTGTGCCCACAATCGTAACGCCTTCAGGCAAGCATACAATGTCCGCCTTCTGTGCTCCGGCCTGGTCCACAAGCGTGGCGAAAGCTTTCAGATTGTCAGCCGAAGATTGGCTGTTGCGTGGACGATGGTGCACTGCCGCGAGGCGTACCATGCGCTTCTCGGGAGCAGCGGTTGTTTCAAAACTCGTTTCGCCGAAATTAACCGCGCCATCAGCATCCCATCGGTAATGCAATTCGAGTCTTGCGCTTCGTGTCCCCTCGGGAGCCTGATAGGATTGTTCAATCACCCGCCATCCATCTTTGTTTTGCTGAGGCGACGTCGCCGGATATTCGCGGAACCCTTTTATCTTACCGCTTTCATCCTGCCATAATATCCTTGCAAGAATACTTCTGTGAGGTTCGTCAACGCCTGATGATTTGTAATGTGTCTGGAACTTATAAAAGGTTCCTGCCTGCGCTGGAACAACCTTGTACCAGTAGCCGGCCGCGAAATCTTTTCCGCCGCCTCGCAACACGAGCGTGGGCTTGCCGTCAAAGTTTGTCTTTTTGTCGACCGCATATCGCGGGGCGACATCGGAGCGCTGCGACTCAAATTTCCATCCGTCCAATTCCTGACCAATGGTCGCGATGCCAGGTACCAGAAGAAGAATGAGCAAAAAGCTTTTTGGCCCACAAGATTTCATATGATTTATTTTTTGTGCCGGGAATAATCCGCATTAAGAGGCCGGGCGCCTGCCCAACCGTTGATAATAATAAAGCTGTTGCGATCCAGATTATTGGTATAATATTAGCAAATTAGTGCGTGACGCACCGGTAAATCTTTAACCACTCAAATAATAATTTCGAATGCTAAACGGCTTCAAAGATCAAGTCGCAATAGTGACTGGTGCAGCTTCAGGGATTGGGCTGGCCATAGCAAAATCGTTGTCGTCGGAAGGCGCGCGATTGGCGCTTATCGACAAAAACTCCGAAGCACTGAAGAAAATTGAAGGAAGTTTCAGGTTCGATTCATTCCCCGCAGATATCTCCTCGGAA
>Ga0307416_100000876_pt1 | contig 15846 bp, 12 predicted proteins | sample DK1Cmetagenome_2_FD_203821 | JGI IMG/M metagenome (GOLD analysis project Ga0307416, IMG submission 203821) | Maize rhizosphere microbial communities from greenhouse at UC Davis, California, United States - DK15-C-3 | ecosystem: Host-associated > Plants > Roots > Rhizosphere > Soil | place...
CGGCCGCATCACCCTGGACAGCGACCTGATCCTGTACCTGTTCGGCACCCCCGGCCAGGACCGGTTCTGGTTCATGTGGGACGACCTGTGCCGGGGCGCCATCGGTGCCGTGGTGCTGGTCGACACCAGGAGACTGGGAGACTGCTTCGCCGCCGTCGACTACTTCGAGCAGCGCGAGCTGCCGTTCGTAGTCGCCATCAACTGCTTCGACGGGGTCCAAGTCCACGCCATCGAGGACGTCCGCGACGCGCTGATGATCCCGGCGCATATCCCGGTGCTGGTGTGTGACGCCCGCAAGCGCAGGTCGGCCAAGACTGTCCTGATCGAGCTGGTCCAGCAGGCCCTGGTCCGCGCGGCCGCCATGGGATCAACCAACGGCGACGCGCGCAGATCCGCTCCACCGTCGCCTGCCACGGACGCGTACCGGCCGACCCGGCAGTGACCCTGGCCTCGTCGGGTCCGAGAGCTCCCATGAGGCGTCGGCCCTCCTGACCACCGGTGGGCTTGGGCGATGCCGCGTCGGCTGCAGTCGGTAGCAGAACGGTCCGGGCCGCCGCTGGCCAACCCGGCTTACCGCGGTTGGCGCCGCGCTGGCCTGCCCCACGGTCAGGGTCAACGGAGCGGAAGCAGCTTAGAGTAGTCGGCCTCGAGACCGCCGTCCAGTGGCCCCCTCATCGGTGCTTGAGGTCCGCATCGACCTAGACGTAACCCGATCCGCCGTTGCCGACGATGGCTACAGGAGGGCGACCCCTACCGTTGTCCTGACGCCGTGTAGGCGTGGCTGCGCTCTGGTTCGGTTGGCGGCTCGTCCATCGCTTCGCGCGCCCGGTCGCCGAGGGGGTCCGCTTGGCGCCGCATGGCCCTCGGCTCCAACAGCCACATCAGGCCGAACACGATCACCCCGAGCAGGACCACGATGAGCGCGTAGCCCTGGGCGGCGCGGAATAGGTCCGGGCCGAGCAGGACGATGAGCTCGTAGCCGAGCCACACCAGGGCGCCGGTGATGACCAGCGGCTGCCAGCGGCCGAGGTGGAAGTAGCCCGGCTCGGGCCGGAGACGGGATGCGACGGCGGCGTAGAGCAGCACCACCCCGGTATAGGTGATGGCCGGCATCAAGGTCCCGGCGGTGAACATGTCGATCAGGGCGTCGGTGTTGCTGCGGACGGCGATCAGGGGGACCGTGGGCGCCACTGCCGCCAGCACCGTTGCCCAGCTCGGTCCGCCGGTTGCCTTGGGCACTCGTGACAGGAGTTGGTGGCCAGGCAGGCGCCGGTCCCGGGCCATCGCCCAGACCACCCGGGCGTTGGTGGCCATGGTGATCAGCCCGCAGCAGAACATCGAAACGCAGATGAAGAATAGGAAGACCTTTTCGATGCTCGGTCCGAGGACGTCCTCAAGGATGAACGCCACCGGCGCCGGGTCCTCCGTGGTGGCGGCCACATCCCCGGTGGCCACGGCGGCCGCAATGAGGAAGATCATGCCGAGGATGCCGGCTGCCAACAGCGCCCGGATCATCGACTTGGGCACCACTCGACGCGGGTCTTGGGTCTCCTCGGCGAAGTTGGCGGCCGTCTCGAAGCCGATCAGGGTGAAGGAGCCGAGCACCGTGGCCAGCATGACCGGGCCGAGCCAGGAGAACCAGCCCGCCTTCGGCACGATGCCGGTGGACCAGAGGTTGTCCCAGTTGCCCTGGCCGGCCAGTAGCGCCGCCGCGAACAGCACGATCGACAGCTCGATCATGCCGACCAGCTCAAAGATCACCGCCAGGTTGTTGAGTCTCGTGGTGATGATCGTCGATCCGATGATGAGCGCGGCCTCGATGGCGAGGAGGACGAAGGTCTGCAGCGCGGCGCCCAGCGGCGTGTAGGCGATGCCGAACATCGGCTGGAAGGCGAGCTGCACGAAGGCGTAGTTGACCGCCACGGTCAAGATGGTCAGGGTGGTGAACGACAGCCAGCCGAGCCACCAGCCTACTGATGGGTTGGCCAGCCGCGAACCCCATTGATAGGAGATGCCCGTCAGCGGGATCTTGGCGGCCAGGGCGGCGCAGACCAGGCAGACGAAGATCTGGCCGGCAAAGGCGATCGGCCAGATCCAGATGCCCCGGGGCCCGGCAACGCTGAGCAGGAATCCGAAGCTCACGAATAGCGCCATGGTGATCGAGATGAACGAGAACCCCAGCCCGAACGACTCGAAGGGTTTCAGCGTCCGCTGGAACACCTGGCGGTAGCCGAACCGCCTGAGGAGCTGGCCGTCGGGGTCGGGGGGCGGAACGCTGCTCATGACGCCCTCCTCGGAGAAATGCCCAGGATTGGGGAGAAGTGCCGCTACCAGACTCGACCTGGTGAGGGACCGCCAGGACGGAGCCTACCAACCGAAGCGTTCTACCATCAGCGATAGATCGAGACAAATCCGGCCCACCCCGAGGGTCGGCCTGCCCGGCTTGCTCCGGTATCCCAACGGGCTCGACACGCGCCCTTGCTCTCCAACCGCCGGCACCCCGTATGGGAGACCGCACAGCGGCCGGCCGGCCCCTGGCTACCAGGGCAAGGCGGCTAGGACCTGGGCAGGTGGCAACAGCCGGGTTCCCTGCAGGCTGCTCATCGAGGGCGGGACAGGCTGCGACCCGGGCCGTCGCCGTGGCATGGATGCTGGTCGCGCCGATCAGTGTCCAGGAACTCGCCGTCACGCCCGGCAGTTCGAGACGGACCCCTCGATCGCGGCGAGCACGATGTCGCCTCCTGGAGGGTTTCAAACTGCGCCGTGGGGGCCAGGACTATAGCCTCAGCGGCCTACCAGAAGGAGCAGCCCGCCGGCAACCCGGCACAACCTGTCCGGTCGTCTGCCCAGGTGGACGGCAGTCCACAGCAATCCGGACGGCGCGGGGAGCCGCACGCTGGGCGCTGGGGGCCAACCCCTGACCGCCACGACCTTGACACAGCGAAGCAAACTGCGCCGTAATGGCCACCATAACATCACTAACAGGACAAAGGCCGGCGGACGGGCTCTGGTCCGAGGGAGACACCATGGCGGCGCTGATCCAGGGCAGAGCAGCCCTGATCGTGATCGACATGCAGCAAGACTATGACCAGCCATTCGAGCAGGCGGGGATTCCCCTCATGCCGGGCTTCCCAGCGCAGGTGAACCGGGTCGTCGGAGTCGTTGACGCCTGCCGGGCGGCTGGCGTGCCGGTCGTCTTCACCCAGGAGGTCCACCGTCGAGACCTGGTGGACTTCGGTCGAGAACTGGACGGCGACGAGAGCATCCATTGTCTTGAGGGCGACCCGGGCACCGAACTCGTCGAGGAGCTGCGCTCACGCGAGGGCGACTACTTCATCGCCAAGCGGCGCTACTCGTGCTTCTTCGGCACCGACCTCGAGATCCTCCTGCGAGGCCTCAACGTGCAGACCCTGCTGCTGGTCGGCGGGTTGACCGACGTCTGTGTGCACTACACATTCGCCGACGCTCACCAGTGGAACTACCACGTCAGGGTCCTGGAAGACTGTGTCCTTGGCTCGACCGTCGAGCGCCACAACGCGTCGCTTTCGGCCATGGAGTACCTGCAGCATGGAGCCCGCCGGACCAGCCAGGAAGTGCTGGCAGCACTTGACAAGCTGGCACAGCCGACCCTGGCCCAGAGCACGTGAGGATCCGGCGAAGGGCCGGGGGGAGGGTCACCGCTCGACCGCGGGTCGCGCGCACCACGACCGCAGTCCTGTCGCTTCGCAATCTGGCGGTCTCGTATCCAGGTGGCGTGCAGGCCCTGCGAGGGGTGTCACTGGAGGTTGCCCCGGGCGAGATCGTCGGGCTGGTGGGCGAGTCCGGAGCGGGCAAGACCGTGCTCGGCCTGGCCGCGCTCGGGCTGCTCCCGCCATCGGCTGAGCTCGATGGTCATGTGTTCCTGGGTGACACCGACATGGCGACAGCGACCGACGAGCAGCGCCGAATTGCCCGCAAGCGCTTCGCGGGCGCGGTGTTCCAAGACCCCATGACCTCGCTGAACCCGACGATGACGGTCGGCCGTCAGGTCGCCGAGGTGACGGGCTCCTTGGCCGCGGCGATCGAAGCGCTGGAGCGCGCCCATGTGCCCGACGCCTCTCGGCGGGCGGGCCAGTACCCGCACGAGCTGTCCGGCGGCCTACGCCAGCGGGTGATGATCGCGATGGCCGTGGCTGGTGCCCCGGCATTGATCGTCGCCGACGAGCCGACCACGGCCCTGGACGTCACTGTTCAGGCCGAGATCCTGCGGTTGCTGTCGGAGCTGCGGGATGAGACCGGCTCCTCGATCCTGTTCGTCACCCACGACCTCGCGGTCGCCGCCGGCCTCGCCGATCGCGTGGCGGTCCTCTACGGTGGCCGGCTGGCCGAGGTGGGGCCGACAACCGAGCTCCTGCAGCGGCCGGACCACCCCTACACCGGCGGGCTGGTGGCCGTGCGTCCGTCACCGGACTCCCCTCGGGGCCGGCCCCTCCCGGTTCTTCCTGGCGAGCCGCCAGACCCACGTGCCCATGTCGACGCCTGTCCGTTCGCACCGCGATGCCCGCTGGTCATCCCGGCCTGTGAGGAGCGGTTGCCCCAGGCGACGGCAGCGCCCAGCCACGCCGGGCTGGTTGCCTGCGTGCGGGCCGGCGAACCGCAACCGTCGCTTATCCGGGTACACGACCGCTTTCCCGATCGGGCGCCGACGAACGGCCGCCCGCCGGCGCTGCGGCTTGACGATCTGTCCAAAGCATTCGGCTCCCGCCAGTTCCAGCACGTGGCCGTCGATGGCCTGACGCTTGAGGTGCCGGCGGGCGGCGCGGTGGCGCTGGTCGGAGAGAGCGGCTGCGGCAAGACCACCACCCTCCGCATGGCCGTCGGCCTCCAGCGGCCCGACAGCGGAACGGTCGCGATCGGCGAGGGTGGCCGTCCGCAGCTCGTGTTCCAGGACGCCGGCGCCTCGCTGACGCCCTGGCTTTCTGTGGGCGAGCACCTGGAGGAGCGGCTTCGGTCCGAGGGCTTCACCGCTCCCCAACGTGACGAGCGCGCCCGGGAGGTCCTTGCCCTCGTGGGCCTGCCCATCTCGGTACTCGGCCTGCGGGCCCGCCAGCTATCGGGAGGGCAGCGCCAGCGGGTCGCGATCGCCCGGGCCATCGCGGTGCCGCCGGCGCTGCTTGCTTGCGACGAACCGATTTCGTCCCTGGATGTCTCGCTGGCGGGGGCGGTGCTGAATCTGCTCTGCCGGTTGCGGGCCGAACTCGGCATGGCGATGCTGTTCGTGACCCACGACCTGTCGGTTGCCCGGTTGGTAGGAGACCGCGTGGCCGTGATGCACGCCGGCCGCATCGTTGAGGAAGGCCCGCCCGAGACGGTGCTCGACAGCCCGCAGCACCCGCAGACCCGGGACCTGGTGGCATCGATCCCCCGTCTGAGGAGCGCGTGATGGCTGCCTCAGAGCCCGTCCTGTCTCCGGTTGAGCTCACCCGCCGTCGCCGGGCGTGGGCCGGGTGGGTGCGCCTGGGGCGGCTGGAGCGGGGCGGGCTGGTGGTGCTGGCCCTGACCACGGCCGTGGCGCTGTTGGCGCCGCTCCTCGCCCCCAACCCTCCCACCACGGCCGTGCCCGCCGGGTCGTTCGCTGCGCCGGGAACCCATGGGCTACTTTTTGGCTCCGACGACCTGGCACGGGACCTGTTCTCGCGGGTGCTCTACGGCATCCGGGCCTCATGGCTGTCGGCGCTTGCGGTCATCGCCAGCGGGGTGCTCATCGGCGGGCTCATCGGAACCATTGCTGGCATCGCCGGGGGGTGGATCGACACCGCCCTCATGCGGTTCACCGACCTGTTTCTCGCGCTGCCGGCGGCGGTGCTGGTCATCGCGGTCGTCGCCGCCCTCGGGCCCAGCCTGCCCCATACCCTGGTGGCCGTCGGCATCGTCTGGTGGCCCTGGTACGCGCGGATTGTCCGCGGCGAGGTCCGCGCCCAGGCGGTGCGGTCGCACGTCGACGCCGCCCGGCTGGCCGGCGTGGGCCGGACGCGCCTGGCCTTGCGGCATCTGCTCCCCGGAGCGTTTCCGGCGGTGCTGGTCACGGCCAGCCTCGATGTCGGGAGCCTCGTGTTGATCCTGGCCGGGCTGTCGTTCATCGGCCTTGGCTCGCCACCGCCGGCGCCTGAGCTTGGCGCGATGGCCGCCCGCGGCATGCCCTACCTGCTCGGACACCCCTGGATTCCGCTGGCCCCGGCCATTGCCGTGTTCCTGCTCGCCGTCGCCGCCAACCTGGCCGGCGACGGCCTGCGTGATCTCCTCGAAGACCACTGAGGGAGGAGCTGTGCCACGTCGCTTGCTGCTACCGGTGACCTTGCTTGCCGTCGCCGTCCTGCTGGGCTCGGCCTGCACGTCGTCCCCGCCGCCTCCCCAAGGGGGACAAGGCGGGACCTTGCAGCTCGCCTATCTGGCCGACATGGCGCAGGCCGACCCGGATGTCTTCTATGACATCGAGGGCAACACCGTGATCCTGTCGGTGTACGAAGGCCTGCTGAAGTACAAGCCGGATTCGACCGAGGTCATCCCGTCCTTGGCGGAGAAGTGGGAGGTGAGTCCGGACGGGCTGACCTACACCTTCCACCTCCGGAGCGGCGTCAAGTTCCACGACGGCACGCCCTTCGACGCCCAGGCGATGAAGACGTCGTTCCAGCGACGGCTGGATGTGGGTGCCGCTCCCGCCTACATGGTCCAGCCGATCGCCTCGATGCAAACCCCCGACGCGACCACCTTCGTAGTGCGCCTCAAGCACCCAGTGGCACCGTTCCTGCACTACATGGCCTCCAGTTGGGGCCCGAAAGCCATCAGCCCCAAGGCCCTTGCCGACCATGCCGGCAAGGACCACGCCCAGACCTGGCTGAAGGAGCACGCGGACGGAACCGGACCGTTCCAGCTGACCGCCTTTGAGCGCGGCCAGCGCTACGAGCTGACCCGGTTCGACGGCTACTGGGGACAGAAGGCCCACGTCGACAAGGTCGAGATCCGCATCATTCCCGACATCGGGACCCAGCGCCTGCAACTCCAGTCAGGTGACCTGGATGCGATTCTCCACTCGTTCCCGCAGGCCGAGCTGGAGTCGGCCAAGAGCAATCCCGACCTGCAGGTGCGGGACTTCTCCTCATTCCTGAACAACATCCTCTACCTCAACACCAACAAGAAGCCGCTGTCTGATCCGGCGCTGCGCAAGACGCTGGCCGGCGCGCTCGATCGTGACTCGCTGGTGAAAGAGGTGTACGGCCCCTACGCCACGCCGTCGTCGTCGACCTACCCATCTGGGCTGCTTGACCCCGCCCTCGCGCCGGTCGCCTACCCGCCATCGGAAACTACGGCTGCCGCCGGCGGCGGGAGCAAACTCACCTTCGCCTACACCGCTGACGACTCGGGCGTCCACCGTCGCCTGGCCGAGCTGGTGCAACAGCGTCTCGACGCCGCCGGATTCTCGGTCGCCATCAAGGAGGTGCAACTGCCCCAGGTCTTCGAGTACGTCAATGACCTGCAGGCGGCCCCCGACATGGTGATGCAGACCAACACCCCGGACGGGGCCCACCCCGACATGTGGGCGCGAATCGAATGGTACTCAACCGGCGGCCTGAACTATCTCGGCTACAAGAGCCCACAGGCCGACAAGCTGCTCGATCAGGCCTTGGAGACCACCGACCAGGCCACCTCCGACCGTCTGTATGGTGGGGCGGGCAAGATCGTCGCCCGGGACACCGCCATCATCTTCGTCGCCGACCCACGTGACGTCATGGTGCTACGCAAGAACCTGACCGGGGTCGCGCACGTCCCCAACTATCCGTGGGCGCTCGACCTAGCTGCCCTGCAGAAGGGATAACGCGGGTATGGCGCGGTTCGCCCTGACCAGGTCGGCCTCGCTCGTCGGCATCCTCCTCGGCCTCTCGGTGGTGGTATTCCTGCTCGAGGCCGTGGTGCCCGCCGACCCGGTGCGGGCCATGGTCGGGGCATCAGCCACGCCACAGATCGTCGAGGCCAAACGCCACGAGCTCGGACTGGACCGGCCATTGCCAGCCCAGTACGCCCACTTCCTCAGCCGGGCGGTGCGGGGCGACCTCTCGATGTCGCTATACACCCGCCGGCCGGTGCGAACCGACATCGCCGCCTTCCTCCCGGCAACGGTGGAGCTTGCGGCGGCTGCACTGGCGTTGGCCTTCGTCCTCGGCGGGGTCCTCGGCCTGCTGACGGCACGCGGCGGGGGAACGCCCTTGCGTGTCGGCCTGGTCGCAAGCGCGTCGGTACCGGCGTTCCTCCTCGCGTTGCTGTTGCTGATTGTCTTCTACGCCCGGCTCCGCTGGTTCCCAGGATCGGGTCGCATCTCCCCCGACCTGAACGCGCCAACCGGCCCCACCGGGTTGCTCACCATCGACGGGTTGCTCGCCGGCCGCCTCGACGTCGTCCGCGATGCGCTTGCCCATCTGGCGTTACCGGCCTTATGTCTGGCGCTCGGGCCGGCGGTCGCCCTGGGACGGACGCTGCGGTCGTCACTGCAAACCGTGCTCCGCTCTGACCACATCCGAACGGCGCGGGCCAAGGGCCTCACCGGCCGTGAGGTGCTGCTGCGCCACGGCGTCCGTCCGGCGCTGAACGCTCCGCTGACAATGGCTGGCCTGCAAGTCGGCATGCTGCTCGCCGGTGTCGTCGTCATCGAGTCGGTCTTCGCATGGCCCGGAATCGGCCTGTACACCGTGCGTGCCATCGCCAGCTTCGACTTCCCGGCCATCGTCGGCGTGACGCTGGTGATGGGGGCGGCGTACGTCATCATCAATGCCCTGGTGGATGTCGCGCAGGTCGCCGCCGACCCAAGATTGCGCGCGAGATGATTCGCGGGCCTCAAGGGCTGAGATCGCATCACCTCTCGACAACTCACGACGGACAAGCTACGAGCCTGATCCTGTCGCCAGCCGGGAGAACCCGTTCAGGCCGGCCCGGGTGACCAGGTCGGTGGCCAGGGGGCGGCTGGCCTCGACCAGGGCAGCCAGGTCGTGGTCGACCAGGCGGCCGTCGGCGACCCGGCGGATGCCGTCGACCCAGACGTCGGCCACCTCGGCGGGGGAGGCGCAGTAGACGACCTGCTGGCGGGGGTCGTGGACGTTGGCCAGGCCGGGCCGGTCGCCGCGCAGCCGGGCCACATCGGCCCGCTTGCCCGGCTCCAGGGAGCCGACCAGCCCGTCCAGGCCCAGCGCCCTGGCCCCCTCCAGGGTGGCCATGGCCAGGACGTCGCCGGCGGTCAGGGCCCGGGGGTCGAGGCGGGCGACCTTCTGGAGCAGGGCCGCCGCCTTGACCGCCTCCAGCATGTTCTGGCTGTCGTTGGAGGCGGCCCCGTCGGTGCCGATGGCGACTGGGATGCCCGCCTGGCGCAGGGCCGGCACCGGGCACACGCCCGAGGCGAGGATCATGTTGGCCACCGGGTTGTGGACCACGGCCGCGCCCGACCCGGCCAGGGTGACGATCTCGTCCGGGCGCACCCAGATGCAGTGGGCGGCCAGCAGCGGGACGTCCAGCAGCCCGGCGCTGCCCGACCGCCCGACGGTGGTCTCGCCCCAGCGCAGACGGGCCTCGACGACTTCCTCCTTGACCTCGGCCAGGTGGGTATGGACGGCCCAGCCGTTGGCCTTGGCCTCGGCCGCCGAGGCGACCAGCAGCTCGTCGCTCTGGCCGAGCACCGTGCCCACGCCTAGACGGAACCCGACCCGGTTGCTGGCCGCGCAGCGCTCGGCCAGGGCGTGGTGCTCGGCCAGCACCGATGCCACCGGCCACGGGTCGGCGGCGTCCTCGGCGCCGAAGGCGACCACCCCGCGCAGCCCCATCGCCTCCAGCCCATCGACCGCCCCCAGGCTGGCCAGCGAGCCCTCGTTGGTGTGGCAGAACATGTCGTTGACGGAGGTGACCCCCGACAGCAGCAGCTCGGCGCCCTTGAGCATGGCCCCGACCCTGGCCATCTCTTGGGTCAGGTGCCGGGCGGTCGGGGTGATGATCGCGGCCAGCCATTCGAGCAGGCTCAGGTCCTCGCCCATGCCGCAGAGCAGCCCCTCCGACAGATGGGTGTGGGCGTTGACCAGCCCCGGCAGCACCACGCCCTGGTCGTCGCCGACCACCTCGGCCTCCGGGTGGCGGGCCGCGACCTCGGCGAACGGCCCCACCTCCAGGACCTGGCCGCCGGCGAAGGCGACCGCGCCGTCCTCCAGGTCGCCGGACGGCCCCATGGTCAGCACGTGCCCGCCGCGAACCACGCCGACCTCGGTCACCGGCCACTCCTCGGGGGAAGGGGAGGCGGTTGACACCGCCTTCAGGCCCAGGGAACTATTGGGCCAGCAACCCCCAATTTACAAAGATGCCGTACATGTGCGCTTGGGTCCGCGATGCAGGAACGACGTCGTCGAAGCGGGGTAGCCCCAGTTTGGCCGAATCCAGCCCGCTCGATGACTCGCCGATCGCGTCGGAGGCCGTCCCGCTGCTGACCTTCGCCGGGGTCAGCAAGCGCTTCCCCGATGGCACGACCGCGCTGAACGGCGTCGACCTGCGCGTGGAGGCCGGCGAGTTCGTGAGCGTGATCGGCCCCTCGGGCTGTGGCAAGAGCACCCTGCTGCGGATCGCCTCCGACCTGACCAAAGCCAGCCACGGGAGGGTGGACATCCAGACCAAGAAGATCGGGTACGTGTTCCAGGACCCGACGCTGCTCCCCTGGCGCAGCGTGCAGACGAACGTGGAGCTGTTCGCCGAGCTGCGCGGCCTGGCCAAGGCGGAGCGCCGCCGCCGGGCCGACGCCGCCATCAAGCTGGTCGGCCTGAGCGACTTCGCCGGCCACCGCCCCCGGGCCCTCTCCGGCGGCATGCGGATGCGGGTCTCCCTGGCCCGGTCCCTCACCCTCCAGCCGGAACTGTTCCTGTTCGACGAGCCCTTCGGGGCCCTGGACGAAATCGCCCGGGAACGGCTCAACGACGAGCTCCTGCAGCTGTACCTCACCCAGCGGTTCACCGCCCTGTTCGTGACCCACTCGGTGACCGAGGCGGTCTACCTCTCGACCAGGGTGCTGGTGATGTCGGGCCGGCCCGGCCGGGTCCTGGCCGACTTCGCCGTCCCCTTCGAGTACCCCCGCCCGCCCCGGCTCCGCTTCGACGAGCGCTTCGCCCGCCTGGCCGGCCAGGTGTCGGCGGGGCTGCGGGAGGGCGGATGAGCGTCGACGCCGACCTGACCGGGCCCGACGAGGCCGTGGGCCGGGGGCCGATCGGGGTCACCTCCCGGGTGGTCCGCGGCGGCCGCGGGCGCTGGCTGGCCACCTGGGGGCCGCCGGCGGCGGTGTTCGTGGCCAGCATCGGGGTCTGGTACGGGGTCAGCTACCTGCTGCTGGACCCCCGGCGCCGGTTCCTCGTCCCGCCCCCCCACGATGTCATCCGGGTCAGCTTCCTCGACCCGTACAACCTCAGGGAGCTGCTGGACGCGCTGTGGCTGTCGACCCGGGTGGCCTTCATCGGCCTGTTCATCGCCATCGTGCTCGGGCTGGCCCTCGCCGTGGTCATGAGCCGGGCCAAGTGGATCGAACGCTCGGTCTACCCCTACGCGGTCCTGACCCAGACCATCCCCATCCTGGCCATGGTCCCGCTGTTCGGCTTCTGGTTCGGCTTCGGCAACTTCAGCCGGGTCCTGGTGGTGGTGCTGTTCTGCATCTTCCCGATCATCGCCAACACCCTGTTCGGGCTGCAGTCGGTGCACCAGGAGCACCACGACCTGTTTACCCTGCACGGCGCCAACCGGCTCACCCGGCTGTGGAAGCTGCAGTTCCCGACCGCCCTGCCGTCGATCTTCACCGGGCTGCGGATCGCGGCCGGCCTGGCCGTGATCGGGGCCATCGTGGCTGACTTCTTCTTCAAGCAGGGCGACCCCGGGATCGGCATCCTCATCGACCGCTATCAGTCCCGGTTGCAGTCCGAGCAGATGGTGGGGGCGATCATCCTCTCCTCCCTGCTCGGCATCGTGGTGTTCTGGTTCTTCGGCTTCCTGGCCCGCCGAGTGGTAGGAGGCTGGCACGAGTCCGTCGGTGGACTCCACACATGAAGAGCATTGGAGTCGCGTCATGACCCCCAAGATCGCACCGTCCCTGCGCGCCGAGCGCATCCCGGTCGAGCAGATCCCCATCGTCGACTTCACGTCGTTCCGGACCGGCGACCCCGACCAGCGCAAGCGGGCCGGGCTCGAGCTGGCCAGCGCCTTCCGTAACGTCGGGTTCGCCTACCTGGCCGGCCATGGAGTCGACCAGGAGCTCATGAACCGGACCTTTGCCGAGGCGGGCCGCTTCTTCGCCCTCCCGCGGGAGAAGAAGGCCGAGGTGGCCGTCGAGAAGTCCAACTGCGACCGGGGCTGGTTCGACATCGGCATGGAGAACCTCGACCCGGACAAGCAGGAGGAGGGCGACCTCAAGGAGGGCTACCGGATCGGCAACGACCTCGCCTCCAACCACCCCCTGGTCCGCCGCGGCTTGCCGTTCCACGGCCCCAACCAGTGGCCCACCGACGTGCCCGGCTTCCGGGAGACGATGGAGGCGTACTTCGAGGCCGTGCACGGGCTGGCCCGCCAGGTGACCCACGCCATCGCCGTCGCCCTGGAGCTGCCCGAGGACTACTTCGACGACTGGTTCACCACGCCAATGGTGATCATGAGCCCGCTGCACTACCCACCCCAGGCGGCGGCCGACGGCGGGGAGATCAGCGAGGCCCGCATCGGCGCCGGCGCCCACTCCGACTACGGCTGCCTGGCCCTGCTGGCCCAGGACGACCGGGGCGGGTTGCAGGTCCGCAACGCGGCCGGGCAGTGGATCGACGCCAAGCCGGTCAGGGGGACGTTCGTGGTCAACGTGGGGGACATGCTCGCCCGCTGGACCAACGACCTGTTCCCGCCGACCCTGCACCGGGTCATCAACACCTCGGGGGCCGAGCGCCAGTCCATCCCCTTCTTCTACGATCCCAACTACGACGCCCCGGTCGAGGTGATCCCAACCGTGCTGCGCGAGGGCGAGGAGCCCCGGTACCCGCCGACGACCTCCCTGGCCCACCTCCAGGAGCGGTTCGGGGCGACCCTGCCCTACCTGGACGAGCGCCTGGTCGACGCAGACAAGCGGACGACCTGAGCCTGGAGCCGGTCAATGTCCCGACTACGCCTACATGTCCGGAGAGGAAGGCCCATGCGCAGCGTTCGCCTCGGCATCGTCGTCTCGGCCGTGCTCGCCCTGACCGTCGCCGGCTGCGGCGGCGGGGGGGACGAAGGACGTTCCCAGAGCCCGGCCGCCAATGCCCCATCGGACGCGAGCGTCAGCTTAGCCGGGACCTGCCCGTCCACCATCGTGATCCAGACCGACTGGGACCCGGAGTCGGAGTACGGGGTCTACTACCACATGCTCGGCCCCGACCCGAAGATCGACACCCAGCACAAGCGGGTGACCGGGCCGCTGGTCGTGGAGGGCAAGAACACCGGGGTCCAGCTCGAGGTGCGCACCGGCGGACCGTCGATCGGGTTCGAACCGGTCTCCTCCCAGATGTACAAGGACACCAGCATCACCCTCGGCCAGGTCAGCACCGACGAGGCGATCCGCTTCTCCAACAAGCAGGCCACCCAGGCCGTGGTGGCGCCCATGGAGAAGAGCCCGTTCATGATCATGTGGGACCCGGCCACCTACCCGCAGTTCGGCACCATCGCCGATATCGGCAAGACCGACACCAAGGTCCTCTACTTCGAGGGCGACACCTATATGGCCTACCTGACCGGGACCAACATCCTGAAGAAGTCCCAGGTCGACGGGTCCTATGACGGCAAGCCGGCCAACTTCGTGGCCGCCAATGGCAAGATCGCTCAGGCCGGGTTCGCCACCTCCGAGCCCTACGTCTACGAGCACGAGGTCCGCCAGTGGGCCAAGCCGGTGAAGTACGCGCTGGTGAGCGACGCCGGCTACCCGTTCTACCCCCAGGCCCTGTCGATCCGCACCGCCGACAAGGCAAAGCTGGCCCCATGCCTGAAGAAGCTGGTCCCGCTCGTCCAGCAGGCCCAGGTCGACTTCCTGAACAACCCCGACAAGACCAACGAGCTCCTCCTGCGGCTGATCAAGGAGTACAACACCGGTTGGGTCTACACGCCCGGCCTGGCCAGCTACGCCATGGACAAGATGCGCTCCGACTTTGTCACCAACGGGCCGGACAAGACCCTGGGCAACTTCGACACCGTCCGGGTGCAGCGGATGATCGACATCGTGGGCCCGATCTTCACCGCCCAGCGCCAGCCGCCCAAGGCCGGCCTCAAGCCCGAGGACATCGCCACCAACGAGTTCGTGGACATGAGCATCGGCGTCGGCGCATGACGCCCTGACGCTAGGGCTTGCGGCCCACCCCGCCGACGGCGTCGATCTCGCGGGGTGGGCCGTCGCCTTCGGTTGGGTCGGGCCGCCACCGTGGGAGTGACACCACGCCGGGCTCCACCAGCTCCAGCCCGGCGAAGAGGCCGGCGACCTGCTCCGGGCTGCGTAGGCGGTAAGGGATGGCGCCACTCTGGTCGTAGTCGTCCTGGGCCTGGATCCCGGCCTGACTGGTGTTGGTGCCGTCGCACAGCGCCAGGTAGCTGGCAGACGCTAGGCCGTCCAGGAGCCGCTTGACGATCGACCGGGCCTCGTCGTCGTCGCCGATATGGCCGAGGATCCCGAGCAGCATCAGCGCGACGGGCTGGCTGAAGTCCAGGGTCCGGGCAGTGGCGTCCAGGATCGCGTCGGGGTCGTGCAGGTCGGCGTCGACGTAGGCGGTGACTCCCTGGGTGCTGGTGAGCAGGGCCCGGGCGTGGGCCAGGACCACCGGATCGTTGTCGACGTAGACGACGCGGCTCTTGGGCGCGACCCGCTGGGCGACCTCGTGGGTGTTGTCGGCGGTGGGCAGGCCGGTGCCGATGTCCAGGAACTGGCGGAGGCCGGCCTCGCCGGCCAGGTAGCGGACGGCGCGATTGAGGAACGCGCGGGTGCTGCGGGCGACCTCGACGATCTCCGGGAAGATCGCGCGGAACTGCTCGCCGGCCTCGCGGTCCACCGGGTAGTTGTCCTTGCCGCCGAGCCAGTAGTTCCAGATCCGGGCCGAGTTCGGGACACTGGCGTCGATCTCGGGCGACAGGCCGTTGGTCACGGGACGCGCTCCTTAGTCCTACAGTCGCAGTTCGGCTGGGGTAGGTTGCCCGCTTTCCGGTCCAGAGGAAGGGGCGACATGGCGCAGGCGGTGCGACGCTCGGCGTGGCCGAGCGGCGAGGTCGAGCAGGCCGAGAAGCAGGCCCGGGTATGGGCAGACAGGCTGGTCGAGCTGCACCAGCGCATCGGTGGACGGTTCGGGCGGGTGGAGCCGCGCCGTCGCGCGCTGGCCTACCTGCGAGGGCTGCTGAGCCAGGTCGAGCGCAAGAACAGCTGGTGGCTGGCCGAGCAGGCCGGTGAGGTGACCCCGGATGGGATGCAACGGCTGCTGAATGGCTCCAGGTGGGACGCCGACGGGGTGCGCGACGACCTGCGCGACTATGTCGTGGAGCAGCTGGGTGCTCCCGATGCGGTGCTGGTGCTGGATGAGACGGGCTTTGTGGAGAAGGGTGACCGCTCGGCCGGGGTCCAGCGCCAGGACACCGGCACCGCCGGCAAACAGGAGAACTGCCAGGTCGCGGTCCTCCTGGCGTATGCGGCCCCCGGTGGGGTGGCGCTGGTCGACCGGGACCTGTACCTGCCCAAATCCTGGACCGACGACCGGGCGCGCTGCCGGGCGACCGGTGTCCCCGAGGAGGTGGGCTTCCAGACCAAGCCACAGCTGG
>Ga0307416_100000878_pt1 | contig 15828 bp, 8 predicted proteins | sample DK1Cmetagenome_2_FD_203821 | JGI IMG/M metagenome (GOLD analysis project Ga0307416, IMG submission 203821) | Maize rhizosphere microbial communities from greenhouse at UC Davis, California, United States - DK15-C-3 | ecosystem: Host-associated > Plants > Roots > Rhizosphere > Soil | place: USA...
GCTACATCACCCAGGCCGGCGGGCGGCTGGCCCCGGAGCGGGTCGCCGCGTACGCGGCGCTCGGCCGGCGCGCCGGCTGGGGTTTGTTCGTCATGTACGGCCAGACCGAGGCGACGGCGCGGATGGCGTACCTCCCGCCCGACCTGGCCGAAGCGCATCCGGACGCCATTGGCCGGCCGATACCGGGCGGGGCCTTCCGCCTGGAGCCGGTGCCCGAGCGCGCGGATTCCGGTACGGGGGAGATCGTCTACACCGGACCGAACGTCATGTTCGGGTACGCCGACAGCGCCGCCGACCTGGCGCTGGGGCGCACCGTCGAGGAGCTGCGCACCGGCGACCTCGCCCGCCTGGGCGACGACGGCCTGTACCGGATCGTGGGCCGCCGCAGCCGGTTCGGCAAGATACTGGGCCTGCGGATCGATCCGGAGCGGGTCGAGGACCGGCTGGCGGCCCACGGGATGCAGGCCTGCTGCGTCGGCGGCGACGACGAGCTGATCGTCGCCGTGGTGGGAGCCGCGGAGGCGATGGTACGCCGGGTGGTGGCCGACGGGTTCGGGCTGCCGGCCCGGACGATCCGGGTGCACGAGGTCGCCGAGTTGCCGAGGCTGGCCAACGGCAAGCCCGACCACGAGGCGGTACGGGCCCTGGCCCCCACGACATCGCCCGAGCCGCCGCACCCGGTGGATGACCTGCGGCGCGTCTACGCGGTTGTCCTGGGGCGGCCCGACGCGACGGAGGACGACAGCTTCGTCAGCCTGGGCGGCGACTCCCTGTCCTATGTGGAGCTGTCGATCCGGCTCGAGTGGGTGCTGGGCCATCTGCCGGCCGGCTGGCCGGCCACGCCGATCCGCGAGTTGCGCCCGTCCGCGCCCCCGTCCGAGTCGCCCGGCCCGGCGCCGGGCCGGCGGTGGCGTTGGCCCCGGCCGGCCACGGTGGACACCGGCGTGGCGCTGCGGGCCATCGCGATCGTGCTGGTCGTGGGCACGCACGCCCAGCTGTTCGCCATCTCCGGCGGCGCGCACCTGCTGCTCGCGGCGGCCGGCTTCAACCTGGCCCGCTTCCACCTCACCGACGCGCCGCGGGCCGACCGGGTCAGGGGGATCCTGCGCCTGCTGGGCCGGATCGTGGGTGTCAGCGTGGCCTGGATCGCCCTGGTCTACCTGGTTACCGACGACTACGCGCTGCGGCACGTGTTCCTGCTCAACTACCTGGTCGGACCGGCCGGTGTGCATAACCACTACTGGTTCATCGAGGCGCTGGTCTACATCACGCTCGGCTTCTGCTGCCTGCTGGCCATCCCGGCGGTGGACCGGCTGGAGCGCCGGTACCCGTTCGCCCTGCCGATGGCCGTGGCCGGGCTCGGGCTGGTCACCCGCTACGAGCTGATCCCCGGCGTACACCTGCGCACGCCGGCGCTGGTGTTCTGGCTCGTCGCCCTCGGCTGGGCCGCCGCCCGGGCCACGAGTCGGTGGCAGCGGGTCGCCGTCACGGTGGCGGCGGTCGTCACGGTGCCGGGCTTCCTCGAGAGCCGGAGCCGGGAGGCGGTCGTGCTGGCCGGGCTGCTCCTGTTGGTCTGGCTGCCCCACCTGAGGGTGCCGCGACCGCTGAACTGGCTGGCCGGCGCTCTGGCCGGTGCCTCGCTCTACATCTACCTGACCCATTGGCAGGTGTTTCCGCTGCTGGACCAGGTCTCGGGCCTGCTGGCCACCCTGGCCTCGCTCGCGGCCGGGATCGCGCTGGCCGCCGTGATCCGCCTGGCCCGGCGCCTGCCCCGGGCTGGACGGCTACGCGCGCGCCTGTCACCATATCGATAGATATGACGTCCTACGTCACGGGAGCAGGCGATGCGCAAGCTGACCGCGTGGGTGACCGTACCGCTGACCGCACTGGCCATCCTCGCCGTCGCCCTTCCGGCGTGGGCGGCGCCGTACGTGCCGCAGAACTCCAACCGGGCCGTACTGAACTTCAGCACCCATTGGCTCTTCGCGGGCGACGTGCCCGGCGGCAACGGCCAGGCGGTGGGCCTGAACGAGTCGACGTTCGTGCCGGTGAGCCTGCCGTACTTCCGCATCCACCCGCACAAGGCCTTCCCGCGCGGCGACTTCGAGGTGCCGGCGTCCTGGTACCGCCGGCACTTCACGTTGCCGACCAGCTACAGCGGCCGCCGGATCACCGTGGAGTTCCAGGGCGTGGCCAAGGTGGCCGACGTGTACGTCAACGGCACGTTCGTCGGGCAGCACCGCGGGGCCTACACGTCGTTCGCGTACGACATCACGCCGTTCGTCACCGTCGGCGGCGCCGACAACGTCATCGCCGTCCGCGTCGATTCGATGCTCCGCAACGACATCCCGCCCGAGGGCGGCGCGGTGGACTACTTCGTGTGGGGCGGGATCGTCCGCGACGTGAACCTGATCGTCGGCGATCCGGTGCGGGTGGACTGGGCCTTCGTCACCACGCCGACGGTCAGCGCGAGCAGCGCCACCGTCAACGCGCGCACCCGGGTGGTGAACCAGACCACCACGTCCCGGTCGGTCACGGTCGCCACCTTCGTGGTCGACGCGAGCAACGAGGTCGTGGCCACCGGGACGGCCACCCAGACGATCGCGGCCAACTCGGCGGTCGAGTTCGCGTACAACACCTCTCCGGTGGCCAACCCGAACCTGTGGCATCCGGACACCCCGTACCTGTACACCGTCTACACCCAGGTCCGCGACGGAGCCACCTATGTGGACGAGCACCGCACCCGCCTGGGCATCCGGGCGGTCGCCTTCAACGCCTCCGACGGCCGGTTCTACCTCAACGGGCAGCCGATCAAGCTGCGCGGGCTCAACCGGCACGAGCAGTACCCGTACGTGGGCCGGGCCGCGCCGAACCGGCTGCAGGTCCGCGACGCCGACATCCTCAAGTTCGAGCTGGGCGTCAACATCGTCCGCACCTCGCACTACCCGCAGGACCCGGAGTTCCTCGACCGGGCCGACGAGATCGGCCTGCTGGTCTTCGAGGAGATCCCCGGTTGGCAGTTCATCGGCAACACCGCCTGGCAGGACATCGCGGTGGACAACGTCCGCGAGATGGTCATGCGCGACCGCCACCACCCGTCGGTCATCATGTGGGGCGTGCGGATCAACGAGTCCGGCGACAACCAGACGTTCTACACCCGCACCAACAACCTGGCCCGCCAACTCGACCCGTCCCGGCCGACGGGCGGCGTGCGCAACTTCACCGGCAGCCAGTTCCTGGAGAACGTCTACACATTCAACGATTTCTCCGGTACGGCGATCGCGCCGACCGTGCTGCCCTGGCTGGTGACCGAGTCCGTCGGTCACACCGACCCGGACCGCAGCTGGGACCCCGAACGCGTCCTCACCCAGACGATGCGCACGCACCTGAACGTGCAGAACCAGGCCGGCGTGCGTACCAATGTCTCCGGCGCGCTCGGGTGGGCGGCGTTCGACTACAACACGACGTTCGACTCGCCGTCCTGTGTGGAGTTCACCTGCTACCACGGCGTCTCCGACATCTTCCGGTTGCCGAAGCTCGCCGCCTCGGCGTTCGCCTCCCAGCGCGACCCGGCGCGCTACGGCCCGTACGTGTCCATCAACAGCCGCTGGACGCCCGGCCTGTCCAGCCCGACCATCCTGGTCGCCGGCAACTGCCAGCAGGTGGAGCTGTTCGCCAACGGCGCCTCCCGCGGTCGTATCGCCCCCAACACGTACACCTCGCTGGCCCGGCCCCTGTTCCAGTTCACCAACGTGACCGGGCCGGCCGGCAGCCTGCGGGCCGACTGCTTCATCAACAACCAGGTCGTCGCCACCGACACGAAGTTCACGCCCGGCGCGGCCACGCGGCTGACGCTGACCGCCGACGACGCGAGCCTGCGGGCCGACGGCGCCGACATGACCCGTGTCGTGGTCCGGGCGCTGGACGCCAACAACCAGGTCGTGCCGACCAGCAACGCCCGGGTGACGTTCACCGTTTCCGGGCCGGGCTCGCTCGTGGGGGAGAGCCCGCTGGTCCTCGAGGCCGGGGTCGGCGCCGTCTACGTCAAGACCGCCCTCGGCCTGACCGGCGGCATATCCGTGAACGCGAGCGCGCCCGGCCTGACCGCGGCCCCGCCGGTCACGGTGACGTCCACCGCGTTCACCGACCCGATCGTGCCGACCAGCGGCGCGTACACGTTCGGGTTCCCGCTCGACGTCAACGACCGCGTCACCGGCACCGGGTCGCACCAGTTCGCCTACGCCGGCACCTGGACGGCCACGGGCGAGAACCTCGCCTTCTCCAAGGACAACACGTGGAGTGCCACCGCCAACAACACGGCGACGCTGGCGTTCACCGGCAACCGGGTCGTGCTCTACGGGGTGCAGGACGCCAGCCATGGATCGGCGGCCATCTCGGTCGACGGCGGCGCCGAGCAGACGGTCAGCTTCCAGGCCGGCGCGCGGCGGGGCAACGTGGCCCTCTGGACCAGCGCCGCACTGGCCCAGGGCAACCACACGCTGCGGGTCCGGGTCGTCGGCAACGGAGCGGTCGCCCTCGACCGGGCCACCGTGGTCTCCGCCGCGCCGGCCATGCTGGCGGCGCCGAAGGCCGCGCCGACCGGCGACCTCATCCCGCAGGAGCAGTGGACGGTCCGGTTCGTCGACAGCCAGGAGTTCGAAGGCGAGTCGCAGAGCCTGAGCGGACCGGGGCTGAGCGCCTTCGACGGCAGCCCGCAGACGTACTGGCACTCGCGCTGGCAGGAGGCCACCGACCCGCTGCCCCATGAGATACAGATCGACCTCGGCGCGTCGTACAACGTGTTCTCGTTCCTCTACCTGCCGCGGCAGGGTACGAACGCCAACGGGCGCATCGGGCAGTACGAGTTCTACGTCAGCGCCGACGGCACCAACTGGGGCACGCCGGTCGCCACCGGCACGTTCCCCAACTCAGCGGCCCAGCAGACGGTCACGTTCACCGCGAAGACCGGCCGCTACGTCCGGCTTCGCGCCCTGACGTCGGTCAACGGCACGCAGTTCACGGCCGTGGCCAACCTGCAGGTGCGGGGGACGACCGGCGGGCCGGCCACGGTGTCGGTCGATGACCGGGTGACCGGTACCGGACAGAACCAGTTCAACTACGGCGGCGCCTGGCAGTCGTGCACCAACTGCGGTGCGGACTTGTTCGCCGGCACGAACAGCTGGGACAACGTGGCCGGCGATCAGGTCACGGTCGCCTTCACCGGGACGCAGATCCGCTTCTACGGCGTACGCGACCCGCGCCACGGCATCGGCATGGTCTCCATCGACGGTGGGCCCGAGACGGCCGTCGACCTCTACAACGCGACCCGGCAGGGCAACGCTCTGGTGTGGACTTCGCCGACGCTGCCGGCCGGCCCGCACACGTTCCGGCTCCGCGTGACCGGCACGGCCAATCCCTCCGCGACCAGCACCTGGGTCGTCCCCGACCGCGTCGAGATCGTCGGCTGAGCTTCCTCGGCGCGTGTAAGGAGGGGCACCCTACAGTCACTTTCTGACTAGGAGGGTGCCCCTCCTTACACACGCCGCCTTGTCTGCCGATTGCTCGCCCGATCGGTCCAATCCGCAGGGCGTGATCGCTCCGTATCCCTCATGGACGGTTCCCTCCATGAGAGGAGTTGGACCGATGCGAATTCGGGTCCTGGGGACGATGCGGGTGTGGGACGGCGACCGCTGGACGGTCGTCGGGGCGGCCCAGCAGCGGCTGCTGCTCGCCGTGCTTCTCATCGACGGTGGCGCGGTCGGCACCGAGCGGCTGGTGGAGGAGATCTGGGGCGGGCACCCGCCTCGAGGGGCCTACGGCACCCTGCACGGCTACGTGTTCCGGCTGCGAAGACTCATCGGCCAGGGGCCGAACGGGCCGTTGGTCCGCCGGGACGGCGGGTACGAACTGATCCTCTCCGACGGGGATCTCGACGCCCATGTCTTCGCCGAGATTCTCGCCGTGGCCCGCCGCGAGATGGGCGTGGGACGGGTCGAACGGGCGGCGTCGCGGCTGACCCACGCCCTCGGTCTCTGGCGGGGCCGGGCGCTGGCCGATGTGACACCCACGCCGGCCGTGGTGGCGGAGGCGGCCCGGCTGGAGCGGGCCCGTCTGGAGGCGTCCGAGCTTCGGGTGCGGGCGTGGTCGCGGCTCGGCCGCCACATCGAGGTCGTCGAGGCGGCCCGCCGCCTGGTCGAGCAACACCCGCTGTGCGAGGCGCTGTGGGAGCACCTGATGGCCGGGCTCGGCGCCCTCGGGCGTCGGCACGAGGCGCTGGACGTCTACCGCCGCGCCCGCGAGGTCATGGTGTCGGCGTTGGGCCTGGAGCCCGGGCCGAGGCTGCGCGCGATCCAGCGCAACGTCCTCGACGACGATTGCGCAATCGACCCGCCGTACTCCGCGTCCCGCCCGGCGTGAGGCCGACCGTTCGGGGTGTGCGGGACCGGGCGGGGTGTGCCGGACCGGGCGGGGTGTGCGGGACCGGGCGGGGTGTGCGGGACCGGGCGGGGTGTGCGGGACCGGGCAACCCCGCACACCCCCCGTCCGCGAGGTCGTGGGTCAGAGGCCGTACCGGCTCTTGAGGTGGCGCCACCAGTCCCGGAGCATCCACATGTCGAACTCGGTGATCTGGGTCGCCGATCCCGCCTTCATGATGAAGCAGCACTGGCCGGTCGGCGTCCAGTCGTAGAAGTCGTCCAGCCCGAACGTGTGCCCCATCTCATGCAGCAGGATGTGGATGTTGTTGGCGTTGAGATTGTTGACGTAGTACTCGCTGCCGATGCGCTGGCCCCAGTCTCCGCCGGCACCACCGCCGAACCCGGCCGTGAGCCAGAGCGACATGTCGTAGTGGTGCGAGGCTCCGCCCGGGCAGTTGGGGTAGTTGCCGCTCTGGTTGAAGAACCGGCCGCAGACCGCGGCACACTGCGGCGCGTTCTCGCGGATGTCGTTGACGTAGATGTCGACCGAGTTGTCCGTCCACTGTAGCTGGTTGCGGTCGCGCACGGCCCAGCCGACCACGCGCACCGGCACGTTGGCGTACGGCCAGCCGTTGTGGCCGGCCATGACGTCCATCCACTTCTTGAACTGGCGGGCCAACGCGGCGTGGATCTGGTCGCGCAGCGCGGCCGACACCGAAGCGCCGGAGTCCCACCGGACGCAGTAGTTGACGAAGCCGCCGTTGGCGACAACCTGGTCCCAGCCGTAGTTCCGGAACCGGCTCCAGCCGCCGTTGCCGCCGCTGTAGGTCTGCTCGACGTGGGCCCAGACCTCGTTGAGCGGCTGTACCAGGTTGGCCGGTGGGTTCCAGCCACTGGTCGGCGGCGTCGTCGTCGGCGGGCGCGTGGTGGTCGTCGGCGGGCGGGTCGTGGTGGTCGGCGGGCGGATCGTGGTGGTCGGCGGCCGGCTGGTGCCGGTGGAGGTCGGCGGCGATCCGGTGCAGGCGACGCCGTTCATCGCGAAGGAGGTCGGGGCCGGGTTGGACGAGTTGTTCCACGTCGCGTTGAAGCCGAACTCCACGGTGGCGTCGGTGGCGACGGCGCCGTTGTAGCTCACGTTCGTCGCGGTGACCTGGCTGGTGCCCGCGGGGGCGTCGGCGTTCCAGATCTGCATGATCGTCTGGCCGGCCGGGAACGTCCAGGCCAGCGACCAGCTCGTCACGGGGTCGCCGAGGTTGCTCAGGCGCACCGTTGCGCCGAAGCCGCCCTGCCATTGGCTGGAGACCGTGTAGGTGACCCGGCACGCGGTGGCGGCGAAGGCGACGCCGACGACGGATACGGCCGCGACGCTGGCCGCCACGGCCATCGCGGCCAGCCCGGCGACGAGCATCGCGAGGGACCGGACCGGTCGCGAGCGGGAACTGGAGGACGGGCTACTCATCGACATCTCCCAATGGACGGCCGGCTCGCGATCATCCTGGACGACGAGGCTCGAAGTATCAAGAGCCGAGTTCGAATTATCGACATGTGTTCGGTATCTCGTGCATCGACGCGTGTAAGTTTCGCCGCCCTCGGTTTTTTCTGTTGTGCTAACAGAAAAGCGGGGCTACCGTGATCGGCATGGCTGAGGGTGGTCAACGGGGCCGGCCGCGTAAGGATCCGGAGCGCCTGGCTCGGTGGATCCCGCCCGAGGGCTGGTCCCGGCTGGTCGCCTGGATCTCACCCGAGGAGAAGCGGGCGCTCAAACGCGTGGCCCTCGACGCCGGCGTCCCGGTCGCCGACCTGGTGCGGGCGTTGGCCGGCGGGCTGGCGGCCGGCGCGATCACCCACGCCGACCTACTCGGTCAGGTCAGGAAGGGAATGCAGGTCATGGAGAAGATCCCGACGCTTTTCGAGCGCGACGAGCACTTCCGCGTCGTCGACCGCCCGCGGGCCGAGTGCGCGTGGGTCTTCAGCGGCGAGGGCACCGGCACCGAGAAGCTCGACGGCACCAACGTCCGGCTGACCGTGCGCTCGGGCCACCTGGTACGGGTGGAGAAGCGCCGCAACCCGACCAAGGTGCAGAAGCAGCAGGGCATCGTCGACGGCTGGTACGTGGACACCGACGAGTACTCGGCCGAGGACAAGTGGATTCTCGTCGCCGCCTGCGGCACCGACGTGGCGACCTGGCCCGACGGCGAGCACGCGTGCGAGGCGCTCGGCCCGCGCATCCAGGGCAACCCGCTCGGGCTGGATGAGCATGTCTGCGTGCCGTTCAACCTCGAGGTACCCGCGTTCGAGGAGGTGCCGCGCGGCTACGCCGAGATCCGGGACTTCCTGGAGAAGTTGGAGAGCCGGTTCGCCCCGGGCCATCTGGCCGAGGGCATCGTCTTCCATCACCCCGACGGCCGCCGGGCGAAGATCAAGCGCAAGGACTTCGCCCGCGGCCGCCGCTAGAGTGTGCACCGACGATCTAGCCTGACAGGCATGCGGTTCGTCGTGCGGGTGCTGGCCGGGGCGGGCGCCGTCGGCGTCGTGGCCGCCGTGCTCCTGCTCCCCGGCCGGGCCCGCCCGGTGGCCAGCGTCACCCGCCCGCCGAACGTCGAGCCGGTGGTGCTGGCCGAGGCGGAGGAGTCGATCCGCTCGTACGCCACCCGGATCGAGATACGTCCGGACGGACCGATCCGGGTGACCGAGACGATCGCGTACGACTTCGGCACCCAGAGCCGCCACGGCATCATCCGGCGCATCCCGACCGTGTTCTCCTACGACCGGACGCACGACCGGATCTATCCGATCGAGGACGTCGCGGTCACCGTGGACGGCTCGGCCGCCCGAATGGAGCGCTCCGCGGACGTCGGGTACGAGATCTTCAAGATCGGCGACCCGGACCGGACCATCACCGGATCGCATACCTACGTGATCGCGTACACGGTCCGCGGGGTGCTCAACCACTTCCCGACCCACGAGGAGCTGTACTGGAACGCGGTCGGTCACGAATGGGATGCGCCGATCGCGGACGCCCGCGTCACCGTGACCGGGCCCGCGTCGATCGAGCGGGTGGAGTGTTTCGCCGGGCCCGACGGCAGCCGCCTAGGCTGCGCGAGCTTGGCCAACGACGCGGCCACCGCGACGTTCCACCAACCGGCGCTCAGGCCGCGGTCCGGGTTGTCCATCGTGGTCGCTCTGCCCGTCGGCAGCGTGTCCGGTACGGGGCCCATCCTGGTCGAGCGGCGCGACCTTGCCACCGCGTTCCGGGTCACCCCGGCGACCGTCGGTGGCGCCGCCGCGCTGGCCCTGGCCGGAATCGCCGGCGCGCTGCTCGTCGCCTGGCGGGTGGGGCGCGACCGTCGCTACCTGGGTCAGTTGCCGGGGCTGACGCCCGGGCCCGGCGAGTCCGCGGTGGAGGAGCGCAAGCCGCTGTTCGGGGCACCGCCGGTGTCGGTCGAGTTCGGCCCGCCGGAGAGCATCCGGCCGGGCCAGGTCGGCACCCTCCTCGACGAGCGGGCTAACGTGCTCGACGTGACGGCGACCATTGTGGACCTTGCCGTACGCCGCCACCTGCACATCCGGGAGCTGCCCCGGACCCGGACCCCGGACTGGGAGCTGACCAGGCTCACCGACGGCGACCCGAGCTTCCGCTGGTACGAGACGACGCTGTTCACGGCGCTGTTCCGCGGCCGGGACACGGTGCGCCTCTCGCGCCTGCGCAACACGTTCGCCGCCGACCTGGCCCAGGTGCAGCGCCAGCTCTACAACGACATGGTCGGCCAGGGCTGGTACCGGCAGAGCCCCGAACGCACCCGCCTGGTGGCCCGGCTCGTCGCGGTCGGGGTGCTCGTCGGCGCGGTGCTGCTGACCGTCCTGCTGGCCCTGTTCACCGGCGCGGCCCTGCTCGGCGTCGGGCTGGTCCTCGGCGCCGTGGCGCTGCTTGTCGTGGCCGGCCGCTTCCCCGCCCGTACCGGCAAGGGCAGTGCCGCGCTCGCCCGGGTGCAGGGATTCCGCCTCTACATCGCCACGGCCGAGGCCGAGCAGCTCAAGTTCCTGGAACGGGAGAACGTCTTCTCCGAGTTCCTTCCGTACGCCATCGTGTTCGGCCTCACCGGCCGGTGGGCGCGCGTGTTCGCCTCACTGGGTGACGCGCCGGCCGAGGGTCTGTACTGGTACGGCGGTCCGAGCGTCTTCAGCATGTCCCACTTCGGACGGTCCATCGGCGCGTTCACGACGACCACCGCGGGCATCATCGCGACGACGGCGTCGGCGTCGGGGACGCCGGGCTCGTCGGGCTTGTCCGGCTTCTCCGGCGGCGGCTTCTCCGGTGGCGGCGCCGGTGGTGGCGGCGGCGGGAGCTGGTAGCGCGCGGTCAGGCGATGGCCTGCCACCACCCGTCGACCTCGGCCGGCGCGTCCACATGGACCCGTTCACCGGGCCGCGGGATGGCCAGGCGTACGTCGTGCTCCTTGGCCTCGGCCCAGATCCGGTCCACCGGCTCGGACCACGCGTGCAGGGCGAGGTTGAACGTCGCCCAGTGGACGGGCAGCAGCACGCCTCCGCCCAGGGCCAGGTGGGTGGCGACGGCCTCGGTGGGCGTCATGTGGATGTCCGGCCAGTACGGGCTGTAGGCGCCGATCTGGATCAGCGTGAGGTCGAACGGCCCGTGGTCGGCCCCGAGGTCGGCGAATCCGGGAAAGTACCCGGTGTCGCCGGTGTAGAAGACGCGGCGCCGCCGGCCCGCGATCACGCACGAGCTCCACAGGGTCTCGTTGCGGGTGAACCCGCGCCCGGAGAAGTGCCGCGCCTCGGTCAGGGTGATGGTCAGGCCGGACACGTCGGCCCGGCCGTCCCAGTCCAGCTCGACGATCCGCTCCTCCGGCACGCCCCAGCGCCGCAGGTGCGAACCGACTCCCAGCGGTACGACGAACGGGGCCGACTGGGAGCGGGTCAGCTGCCGTACCGTGGCCATGTCCAGATGGTCGTAATGGTCATGCGAGATCACGATCGCGTCGACCGACGGCAGCAGCGTCACCGGCAGCGGCATCGGGTGCAGGCGCTTGGGGCCGGCCCACGACAGCGGCGAGCAGCGCAGGCTCCACACCGGATCGATGAGCACCCGGTGCCCCTCGATCTCGAGCAGCGTGGAGGCGTGGCCGAACCACACCACGCTCAGCCCGTCCGGCTCGGCCAGGTCCCAGCCCGACGGTGTGACGACCGGCACCGCGCCCCGGGGGCGGCGGCGCTGACCGCCGAGGAGCACGTCGCGCAGGATCGAGCCGCCGGAACCGCGGGGCACCACCGTGCTCGGCATCCGGTTGCGGAAGGTCTTTCCATCGAACTGCGGTGACGCGGCCACCCGCGCCGCGTGTTCCCCCGACGGCCGCGCGCCCATCGACGCGAGCACTCCCATCGTCCCTCCCACTTGTGTATGCAGGGACCCCCTACAAACACTTTCTGTTCAACAGGGGGCCCCTACCGACACTCGCTCTGCCTCGACGATACGCACCCGCCGCCCCCCGCCCAAGATCGTGTGGGGCCGGTCTCAGTCCTGCCACAGCTCCTGGTGCGGTCGGGCCGCAAGAGCATTTGTGTGACGATCGTCTCTCCAGCCTGGGCCGGTCACGCCGGTCGGAGGCAGGATGAAGCTTTGTTGCCATCTGCGAGGGGGACGCCGTGGAACAACTGGACATGGCCCAGCTGCGGTCCGATTTCGACGGTCGGGTCGTCGGTCCCGACGACACCGGATACGACAGCGCCCGTAGGGTCTTCGCCGGCCACATCGACCGGCGCCCGGCCGCCATCATCCGGGTCGCCGACGCGGCCGACGTCGCCCGCGTGATCCGGCTCGCCGGCGACACGGGCCTCGACCTCGCCGTCCGCAGCGGAGGACACAGCGGCGCCGGTCACGGCGTCGTCGACGGCGGCATCGTGCTCGACCTGTCGCTGCTGAAGGGCCTCGACATCGACGCCGACGGGCGCACCGCGTGGGCCGGCACCGGGTTGACCGCCGGTGAGTACACGGCCGCGGTCGGCGAGCGCGGCCTGGCCACCGGGTTCGGCGACACCGGCTCGGTCGGTATCGGCGGGATCACGCTCGGCGGCGGCGTCGGCTACCTGTCGCGCCGGTACGGCCTGACCGTCGACGATCTGCTGGCCGCCGACGTGGTGACCGCCGACGGCGAGCTCCTGCGCGTCGACGCGGACAACCACCCCGACCTGTTCTGGGCCATCCGCGGCGGCGGCGGCAACTTCGGCGTGGCCACCCGGTTCCAGTACCGTCTGCACGAGGTCGGCCCGGTGGTCGGCGGCATGCTCATGCTGCCGGCGTCGGCCGACGTGATCCGCTCGTTCATGGCCGAGGCGCAGGCCGGGCCCGACGAGCTGTCCACCATCGCCGCCGTCATGTCGGCGCCACCGATGCCGAACGTGGCGGCGGAGTACCACGGCCAGATCGTTCTGATGGCGCTCATGTGTTACGTGGGGTCGCCCGACGCGGGCGAGAGGGCCCTCGCGCCGTTCCGGGCCCTGGCGACGCCGATCGTCGACATGCTCCGGCCCATCGCGTACCCGGAGATGTATCCGCCCGAGGACCCGGACTACCGCCCGACCGCCGCCGCGCGGACCCTGTTCGTGGACTCGGTGGACGGCGACGTGGCGGAGCTGATCCTGGACCGGCTGCGGGCCTCGGACGCCCCGATGCGGGTCGTGCAGTTGCGCATGCTCGGCGGGGCCATCGACCGCGTTCCGGCCGACGCGACCGCGTACGCCCACCGCGGCCGGCGCATCATGGCCAACGTGGCCGCGTTCTTCGCCGGCCCGGACGACCAGCCGGCCCGGGAGGCGTGGGTCGCCGACGTCACGGCCGAGCTGCGCCGCGGCGACGCCGCCGCGTACGTCAACTTCATCGGCGACGAGGGCCACGAGCGCGTCCGGGACGCCTACCCGGGGTCCACATGGGACCGTCTGGTCTCCGTCAAGGACCGGTACGACCCGACGAACCTGTTCCGCGTCAACCAGAACATCCCGCCCCAGGCCTAGCTCACCAAGATCGGCCCGAGGCCACAACTGCATTGCACTTGTGACGATCATGGGTTGTGCGCGGCCGGTAGGTACGGGGAAGCAATCCGTAATCGCATCGGGTACGAACCATTGATGATCCTGCCTTCGGGGGTTGTCGATGCGTTTCCAGGTGCTTGGTCCGCTGCGGATCTGGGATGGCGCCCGGTGGTCGTTGCTACCGGCCGCGCAGCAACGGGTCGTCCTGGCCGTGCTTCTGGCCAACGTCGGCCGAGTGGTCAGCGCCGACCAACTGATCGACGAGATCTGGGGCACGGAGCCGCCGCGCAGCGCGCTGGCCACCGTGCAGGTGTACGTGTCCCGCCTGCGCAAGATGCTCGGCTGGGCCGTGCGCGGGCCGCTGCTGACCTTCGACCGCGGGTACCAACTGACCATTGACGACGGTGACATCGACGCCCAGGTCTTCGACGGGCTGCTGGCCGCCGGGCGCCGGGAGGTGGTCGCCGGACGGCACGACGAAGCGGTCGAGCAGTTGTCACGGGCGCTCGCCCTGTGGCGCGGGCCGGCGCTGGCCGACGTCCCGAGCAGCCCGATGGTCGGCGCGGAGGCGATGCGCCTGGAGCGCTGCCGCCTGTCCGCCATGGAGGAGCGGTTCGGCGCGCTGCTGCAACTGCGCAGGCACGCCGACATCGTCGACGAACTGCAGGCCGTCGTGCGCCAGCACCCGATGCGCGAACGGTTATGGGCCCAGTTGATGCGCGCGCTGTACCGGTCGGGCCGGCGCGGCGAGGCCCTGGCCGCCTACCGGGAGGCCCGACGCCTGCTGGTGGCCGAGCTGGGCCTGGAGCCCGGCCCGGAGCTGCGCGACACGCACCGCGCGGTGCTCGATGACGATCCGCGGCTGGCCGCCCCGCCCCCACCGGTCGGGCCCGAACGGGTGGTGCCGGCGCAACTGCCGGCCGACGTGGCCGGCTTCACCGGCCGCGAGACCGAGCTGGGCCGGCTCGATGCGCTGGCCGACGAGCCGGCGCGAGCGGGCCAGCGGCGCCAAGGCGACACCGGGCCGACGGCGATGGTGGTCTGCGCCGTGGCCGGCACCGCGGGCGTGGGCAAGACCGCGTTGGCCGTGCACTGGGCCCACCGGGTCCGCGACCGGTTCCCGGACGGCCAGCTCTACGTCAATCTCCGCGGCTACGCCAGCGGCGCCCCGCTGCGCCCGATCGAGGCGCTGGCCCGGTTCCTCGCCGCCCTGGGCGTGCGGGCCGAACGGGTACCGGCCCAGGTCGACGAGGCGGCCGCGCTGTTCCGCAGCCTGGTGACCGGCCGGCGGATGCTGATACTGCTGGACAACGCCAACCATCCCGACCAGGTCCGGCCTCTGCTGCCCGGCGAGGCCCGCTGCCTCGTGGTGGTCACCAGCCGGGACCGGCTCGACGGTCTCGTGGCCCGCGACGGTGCGGCCCGGGTGACGCTGGACGTGCTGCGCCCGGCCGCGGCCCGGCGGTTGCTGACGCGCATCGTCGGGCCCGACCGGGTCGACGCCGAGCCGGACGCGGTGGCCGAGCTGGCCCGGCTGTGCGGCCATCTCCCGCTGGCGCTGCGCATCGCCGGCGCTCACCTGTTCTCCCGCCCCGCGACCACCATCGGCGGGTACGCCGCCGAGCTGTCCTCCGGCGACCGGCTGGCCGCCCTGGCCGTACACGAGGATCCGCGCGCCGCCGTGCGGGTGGCGCTCGACCAGTCCTGCGCCCTGCTCGACGAGCCGGCCCGCCGGATGTTCGGCCTGCTCGGCCTCGTGCCCGGGCCCGACGTCACGGCGCCGGTCGCGGCCGGCCTGGCCGACACCGGGACGTCGGAGGCGGAGGAGCTGCTGGACCGCCTGGCCGCGGCGCACCTCATCGAGGAGCACGCGCCCGGCCGGTACGCGCTCCACGATCTCCTGCGCCTCTACGCCGTGAGCATCGCCGGCCCGGCCGTCGATGGCCCGCCGGCTCCCGCGGGCATTCCCTTCAGCACCAGGCCAATGTGGAGTTGGTCCGGGTGACGTTGACGACGGTGTTGTTGGTACCCGTGCACGGGCTCCATCGGATGTTGGTGTTGCTCACGGTCAGGTTCTGGAAGTGGATGTCCGACGACGGCGGGAACTCCGTGCGGGCCGCGATCCGCACCTCGCCGCCCCCGTTGACCGAGCCGGAGACGCCCGCGATCGTCACGTTGTAGCAGTTCTCGATCAGGATCGAGTTGTTGCCCGTGCTGGCGATGTCGACCCGGTCGATGACCGCGCCGCCGCTCTCCGAGACGCAGAAGATGCCGCGCCCACCGGCCCGCGCGCGGACCAGGCCGACGCGGATGTTGGTGGGATAGGAGCTGCCGACGCGCCCGTTGCGGTTGGCCATGCGGAACG
>Ga0307416_100000880_pt1 | contig 15827 bp, 13 predicted proteins | sample DK1Cmetagenome_2_FD_203821 | JGI IMG/M metagenome (GOLD analysis project Ga0307416, IMG submission 203821) | Maize rhizosphere microbial communities from greenhouse at UC Davis, California, United States - DK15-C-3 | ecosystem: Host-associated > Plants > Roots > Rhizosphere > Soil | place...
AACTGATGCCGACGATAACACCTTTTTTCCGGCGCTCGAAATCATTTGCCACAACGTTGAGGATAGACGCCGCACCCGTGAAGTTGCTGTCGAAGATCTGCTGTGCGTGTTGCCAGTTTTCCTGCGCCGTTTTTTGGTCGCCTAGCAATCCAAAAACACAGATCACTATATCAGGCCTTTCATTCAGTGAGTTATAGAATGACCCGTGACCAGCGAAATCAAGCGCGTCAAACAGTGCGGAAGAAACCATCGCCTTATATCGTACACGCAGATCTCCCTCCAGGGCGGAGAGCCGCTCGATGTTCCGCCCAGCAAGGGTTATGGAATAACCTTCTATAGCGAGTTGCCGGGCGATAGCTACCGCCATGTCAGAAGTAGCGCCCAGGATCAATACATTTTCCTCCATTAAGGTTTCAAGGTTAATCTTTCAGATAAGCGAGAGACAAAGCGGTTGTCGGGATCATACTTCGCCAATATCTCCTTGAATTCGAGAGCATGAGGATACGTCCTCCAAAAAATTTCCTTCTTCATCCGGGCGTCTTTGGACAAATAGATCCTCCCGCCGTAGCCGGCGACGACCTTGTCTAACTCGTCGAGAAATTCAAAAAGACCTCGTTGAATGGGAAAATCAAGAGCAAGCGTATAACCTTTCATAGGGAACGAGATCAGATTATCCTGCTCGCCAAAAAGTTTCAGCACTGCGAGAAAAGATCCGGTCCCATGCTGATTGATCCGCTTGAGGATATCAATTAAACCGATCTTGCTTGTCTCGATAGGCAGCACAAACTGGTATTGAACAAAACCCTTTTTGCCGTAGATCTTATTCCAACTTAATATTGAGTCGAGCGGATAATAGAAGCCATCGTAATGAACAACGCTGTCCATCACTTTCTTATAGTTCTTGGCGTAAAAAAGGGAGTTGAAAACCTTTACTGAAAAACCATTTAATACAAAAGAGGGAAAGTAAAAAGGTACAGTAAACAAGGCCTTTTCTTTCGGCATGAGAGGCCGTTCATTCCTGACCTCGCCCAGCGTGGCGTGTTCCCCAAGGATAAGGATACTGCGCCCGAAATTTTTCCCGCCTTTCAGACAATCGATCCACGCGACAGAATATGTTGAGTCGCTGTTCTGTTCGAACAGGGTCATGATTTCGTCAAGGTTGCGCGCCTTAATCTGTTTCTGCCGGATAAAAGCAGTATCGATCTTCTTAAGGCTGAACTTCACATCGAGGATGATACCTGTGAGTCCCATACCACCACAAGTTGCCCAGAAAAGATCCGGATGATTTGTAGCGCTGCAAACAAAAGTTTCACCCGTCCCTGTCAGCACTGACATGGAGATGATGTGTCTCGAAAAGGAGCCATCCACGTGGTGGTTCTTCCCGTGAACATCGGATGCAACCGCACCACCCACGGTAATGAACTTTGTGCCTGGCGTGACGGGAAGAAACCATCCCCTGGGAACAGCGATCTGAAGCAGGTCGGAAAGCAATAAGCCGCTTTGGCACGTTATTATACCATTGACTTCATCAAATGCGAGAACCTTATCATACCGGAGCGTATTCACTACTTCTGATGACAAGGACGCGTCTCCATAACAACGCCCGTTACCATGCGGGATCGATGGCTGTGAAAGTTTCAAAGCAATCTCCTCCTCGTAATCGAAAGAGATCTCCCTGGCTTCCACAACAGGATAGTTGTTCCAGTTGGTTATTAATTTCTTCATGCGAAGTGACTGTAAAAATTATGCACCAACCCATCAGAAAACTAACATAAAACGAGAACATTTAACCTTTAATATTGAATATGCTGCAGAAAAGCCTTTCAGAACGACAAATCTTTATTATCGAACTTCTCATAATCCTGTTTTTCTGTTTTATACCCCTGGCTTTTAATAATCCTTACAGGATCAATATCTTCCTTTCGTGGGAAGGCGCTTACCGGATGTCCCTTGGACAGATGCCCTTCCGCGATTTTTCGATGCCTATGGGTTATGGTTATTGGGTCATCCCGGCACTCTTCTTCAAGATCTTCGGTCCATATTTCTACACGCTGATCAAGGCGCAGGTCCTCGTGAACCTGATCTCAGTGTTCACTTTCCGATCCATTTTAAAGATCCTTAATGTCAGGCCTGTCGTCATACTCCTTGCCGTCCTTGTCTATTGCTTCTCATACGTTTCATTCAATTTCTGGCCATGGTACAACAACATGGTTATCGCATTTGAACTGGTAGCGATCTACTTTACGTTACTCGCCATCTTCACACCGGGTGGATGGAAAATGTGGGCAAGTCTCGGGCTGGCCGGTTTCTTCGCGTTCTTTGCTATCTGGACCAAACAGGATGCGGGAGGTCTCGGGCTTCTGATCATTTACGGGATGCTAACATACAACGCATGGATCGACAGGTCCATGAAAAAGTGGCTGGCGTTCACTGGCTTCCTGATCGTCTTCGCAGTAGCATTCATTGCACCGATCTACAAGTACGACTTTGCATACTGGTATAACTACGGACAGCCACCACATAAGTCGAGGCTCGTTGTCATGAATTTCCTCAATGAGATCCTTGGCTGGGCTTACTGGGAGAAGTTCTTTCTGCTCGCCATCGTGCTGTTTGTCCTGGATAAAGCCAGCGGCGGACGGGCATTCTTCGAAAACAAGAAGGAGGTGCTTTTCGCGTTCCTTTGCATCACTATCATTTTCCAGGCCTGGATCATTCCGGTAACAAGTCCTGTTCCCGAACGAAACGAAGTGTTCTTTTACGCATTCGGCTTCGCCTATCTTCTTTCGAATCTGCGGCTCGGTTTGGATCTATCCCGATGGTACTATCTGGCGATTTGTCTTTTCTTAACAACATTCTGGTGGACTGGAATTTACTGGAGAAACATTGCCAGGGTAATCTCGAAGAAGCCGACGGTGGTTCAGCGGACGGAGCAAAAGGAGGGTCACCAGTACCGTTTGGCCAGAGAGTATAAAACAATGGAGCGATTGTTCCTTGCAGAATCAACCCTGGACGGTATCCGGAAGATAAAGGAATTGGATATCGTCAAACGGAAGAAAGACCTTCGTGTCTTGAACATGAGTGAGTTAACGTCACTCGCGTACGAGATTCCGTTCACTCCGCCGATAAACCAGCCCATGTGGTACCATCAGACCGTAGCAATTTTCCAGGAACAAGTAGACGAATTTTGTGAAAAGATCCGCAGAAAGGAATATGACCTTGTAATCTTTGAAACAGTATCAGAAAAAGAAGTCATCAACTTCTTTCCAATGGATGTCAAGAAATGTCTTATGGAACATTATAAACACGAATTCACTTTTCTCGCGCCTCGTCATCCTGAGGAGTCGTTCATCGATGTGTTTACCCTTCCTGAGGGAGAGAGACAAAATGATGCTTCGGCTAAAAACGATCCTGTTCGCGAGGAGTGATATCGCGGACGGCGCCAGCAAGTAAAACATCCTTCCTGCCTTTGTCGTGGCTAAAAGTAATGGGGTGTTGCTGAAATTAGTTTCCCGGTTGGATTAACCAAATGCTCACCTGATCTTGATGAGCTCACCCTGGGGTTCATTCAGATCGCGTACATATTTGTATACCGCCCGATCGCTGTAATATTCCATGATCTGATCATTAATCCTGGGTAGTTCAAGCACATAAATGACATCGTTCATGAACTTTGGATCGTTCCTGGTCAGATCACCCCTGGGCATTGGTCGCACCGGGCTCGTCGGAGAAGCAACAAAGACAATGGCATTCTTGATCTTCTGCTCCTGTACCAGATCGTACATATCCTGGCGCTGATCGACAACCAGCGCCTCCCGGTCTGCTATGAAAGGAAGCTTTGCGATTGGCAAGGAGATGCTGGCGATCAACACAGCCATCGCCCACTTTTCCTTTTTTTCAAAAACCTTGCTCACCACAAAAACGACAAGAAAGGGAAACCCTTCAAACATGAAGCGCGGGCCGTACTGATTTCCACCGATCTGATAATAGAAAAAGTATCCGATGGTAAGCATCACGAATGCGTAATCTTCGGGCCGCAATAATCTTTGAGCGCGAGATTTGATTTTCCTCCAAAGGAAAACTACATACAAAATGAGAAGCCCGGGTGAGCACCAGTAGACAAACATAAGCGTCCGTCGAAAGAAGTGCTCAATGCCCTGCAGAAATGTATGGCCTTTCACAAAGCCAAGTTGTTCCGCCGGATACGCCCAGACGGTGACCGGCAGTAATGAATTACCGGTAATTGAGTAGTTGTACCACAGCAGGTACGACAGGCAGGGCAAGGCCCCGATGCCCATCCATACGAAGAGTGGAATCACTTTCCACCGTAGCTCGACAAAAAGATAGACGAGAAACGGGATGAAGATCAGTACTGCTGTGTAGTAACGAATGATCATCACGAAGCCGATAAAAAAGCCCGCGAGTAGCCCGTAAATAAAATTCCTTTTCTCCTGGTAGAGGTATACATTAAAGACAAACAATACCGTAACCAAAAGGCAGGAGATGTGAGAGAAGTAAGACGCTGCGTTGAAAAGGTAATAGCCCGTTAAGCCTACCGCAACTACACTCCACACCGCGACTCTTGGCCCGTAATATCTGGTGGCAAAGAAGTAAAAGATGGTGAGCGCGACTAATCCGAGCACGGGATTTACCATCGCCGGGTTCAGTCCGATCTCAAATGCACCGCTCAGGATCAGGGGCCACCCGGGAGGAAAACGGCTGACCATGATACCCTCATGCTGTGCTATGTTGATGTGATAAAAGAAATCGGGAAGGTCATGAGCGCGTTCCCATAACTTTCCGCGGCTGAACATGTCGGCCTGCAGCAGATAGGCATACTCGTCGGAAGAATTAGGGAATTCTTCCAAAACTTTTCCATTGATAAGGACCGTGGTAAGAAAAAATGCGGACCCTATCAGCATCATGTAATAGAGCGCTCTCGTTCGGGAGCGGACATTCAGGAATTTATCCAGAGCCTCCCTGCTTGCATATAAAAAAATTATCAGCGCCAGAAGAAAAAATAAACCGGCCCAAAGAAGCTCTGTACGCACCAGATACACGACATCCTTGTAAAAGGCTAGCCCCTGCAGTTTTGATGGAGGGAACCATGACATCACAAGGCTTGCAATTCTATTCTCAAAATAAAGGAGGATAAAAAACAGAATGATAGGAATCAGAATGATGGCTACCACCCATGCCGTTGATGAACTCGATTTAATGGAATTTTTAAGAGATGTTTGATAGTTCAAGATCGCGGTTTTAAGCATACTCATTAAAAATTACGGGATGGATGTGGTGCAAAGCACGTGGTTGGGATAAAAACACAATGCCAAAATCAGCCGATCAGTCTCTGATGCGGCTGACTTAAAAAAGTTTCCGTAAAGTTTTTGCTCCTTGCGTTCGAGCAACGGTGCGACGATCAAACAGGCCTGCCGACGTAATCGAAGAGCCGTCCCTCCCGCATCACCTAACGTCTTCCAGCCGCATTCCTATCCATTGTTCCAGGTCGAGCTTTGCGTTCTTGAAATCCCGCTCGGCCTGCAACTGAGCCACAAGGGCATCATTATAGGCGGCAAGACTGGTTGAGTAGAGTTCGAACGTAATGTCACCGCGCCTGAAGCGCTGCTCTTCGAGCTTATGAGAAGTCTCATTGTCAAGCAAGGCCTGTGACTGCAGTTTGAAGATCCGTTCACGCATCACGTACTCATTGTAAAGCTTGAGCACCTCGTTACGGACCGCAAGTTTCTGGGCGTTCACGTTAGCCTGGGAGATGACAGCGGCCTCCCTGCTTTTTTTGATGTTATACGGGACCGCGAAGAAAGTACCAAGGGAAACGCTTGCACTTATATTGTATTTTGGATAAAAAGCGGCGCGACCTCCATAGTCCACTGCCGGGTTAATGGTGAATTCGTTCAGATTACCCGTGACGCGGATATTGTCCAGCCACGCAACGTTGCTTTGTTTGACGTTATACTGTGCGATGTTCACCTCCCGTCGCAGAGCTTCATTTGTAGGATGATTACGCCACGCCAGCTGCACGAGCCGTTCTTCGAATTCCGTTGTCTGAGAGCTCTCTGGCAAAATGATCTTGTTGTAATCCACATTTTGGCCTAAAAGCGGCGTGCTGATCACTAGTAAAAGAAAAACCATTTTCATATTCTGATAGGTTAATGTATGGATGAAAGTATTTGCGTAAGGTTTAATCATTAGGGTCTGGCACCTGCCCTGTCATACCAGATCGACGGAAAATAATTTTTTCTCCAGCGTAGCAATCTTTATAACCAGTGCATACGTAGCATAGATGATCACATTAGTGGGTTTACTGAACATGGCATCCTGGGTGAAGTGGGCTACGGATAACGCCATAAATGGAATGATGTAGACAAGAATGTAAGTCCGTAGCAGAGGATCATTTATCGAAAAAAAGTTATTGATTCCGGTTATGATGACCACACAAAACAAGCCTTGAAAAATCAGGAGACCGATCCATCCCGTTTCAAGTGCTGTCAGCAGGTACCCGCTATCCGGATCCCACTTTCCGGCAAGCTGATGGCCTTTGGAGTAACGGTCACCGTTATGGCCGACAGTATATAGTCCGCCGCCGATCGGGTGGGTTTGAATGTATTCCTGGAACTGTTGACGCTTGAAATCGCGCACCGCCATCGAAGGGTCATCAGAGGCTTTGAATGTTGATCTGAGCCGGCTCATGGTACCACCATAAAATGGCCCGAACAAGAGCGCCAACCCCATAAATACCAAAGCGACGCCTGCCATAAACGTTTTCCTGTTATGCATCATGATGGTAACATAAAATGCTACTCCGACCGCAACGAGCGCTATCGCTGTTCTCGTTCCCGAATATGACATGGCAACAAGCAGGATGACCATGATAGCCGCAAAGAGAGCGCGGTAACGAAGCTTGAAAGGGCCCATAGCTAACACCATTGCTGCAAGAGCCGACGCCGCCGTGAATAATCCAAAAACCGAAGGGTCCGACAGGAATGAGAACACACGGAGCTGCCCCCAGATCACAAGAAGGCCTACGCGGTCTTCGCTTGCATACAGCCATGCATGTTCGAAATCCGGGAGTCCAAATACCCGTTGGTATATCCCGTACAGACCGGTAAGGAGTGCGATGCCCAGCCAAACCATCGTGAATTTTTTAATCCCTTTCAGAGATGAGAACATCTGAAAACAGATTATATAAATAAGAAACGAGATGTTGTTTCTCAGCGATACGATCCACGCGAGCACTGAGTTCGCACTCGGATTGAACAACTGAAGAACCTGATAGACGATCAGAACAAAAAACATGGTCGTGACCGGATTCTTGAATGAGCTCCAGTCATGGTGGCGCCTTTCGACCATTAGCGAAAAAAACACAAGGGCGACCAACGCATCATAAACGGTTCCCATCGGAAACGGGACTGTGAAAAGGCGGTCAACGTAGAACATGAACACACCCATGAAAAAAATGAAATAGAAACCGATGCGGTAGTCTTTCAGGACGGCCGCGACAAACACAACGCCAATGGACACCAATAGGACAGTGACGCCCATCTTGATGCCGTGCGTGGCGATCAGATAAGTCACAGCCACCGACATCAGCAACAAAAGCGAAAAAATGGCAGCTGCCGGGAACTTGATGGTTTTATTTGAAATCATGAAATGCGTTCGATATGAGACTACTACTCAAGCACCAGAATTTTTAAGAAAATGATCAGGTGGATCCCGAGTACAAATAAAATGGCAAGAATCCGGTTCAGGTTGTGACCTGAAAACGGTTTCGGTTCAGACGTTTCGATTTGGTTTTCTTCTTCCTCCGTCATTTTATTTTGCTTTGCGGCGACGTCTAATAAAAATGCTGTGCCTTCCAGAGCGCGTACCGGCCCTTTCCGGCAGATCCGCCCTGTTATTCCAGTGTGCGATTTAAAACGATTAAATAAACATGCCAGCAGCCGTTATCACCAGATGTCTTCAATCAATAGCAGGCGAAAAAACTGCATTATGATTCTCAACGATCTCCCAGAACTTGTCAACGCGGGCAGTCCATGTGTTAGTATTGGCAACAGCGGTTCGCGCCCGGATGCGCTCGTCACTATTTTCCAGGACCGCCTGGTCGATCAATTGAACGAATTCCCCTGGGTCCTTTCCGATATAGATCACGTCTTTAAAACCCTGGATATCTTCGGAAAAATCCGTCGCAACCACGGGGCGGCCAGCGGCCAGGTACTCGTTGATCTTCAGCGGATAAATACTTCTTGTCAAAGTATTTTTCTTGAACGGTATTAGGGCGCAATCGAAATACTGAAGGTACGCCGGCAACTCGTCAATTTTTTTTGAGCCGGTCATGATGACGTTCGGGTACTCCGTTAATCCTATTGTTTTATGCTCTGGGGTGGTAACAGGTCCCACCATTGCAATGATCTTGTCAGGATGATATTCAATCACCGCCTTCAGTAACTGATAATCGATGCGCGATTCAATATTTCCTGTGTAGCCTATGATCTTTTTTCCTTCGGCTCGGCGCAATTCTTCCGGCCGCGGAAATTTCTCTGACAGTGCTCGCTGAAAGCTGCTGAAATCCGCAGCATTAGGATGAAAATATACATGCTCTGAATGCTTGAGCTTCAGCCTCCTCAGTTCCTGGGAAGTAGTAAGTGTAATATCATATTTACGCACTATCTCGGCTTCCTGGCGCGTTCCGTGTTTCGCCGTATAGGGAACTTGCGTGAGGTCATCCATGGACTGATAAACCTTTTTCACAGGTTTGATGTCTGCAGGAAAATCCCGGCAGAAGTATGGATCGAATGCGTTGAAGAAAATAAATTTTTTAACGTTGAAGTCGCGTATTATTTGACGCACAACGTCGAAAATCACCTTGTCATTATAGCGCGACAGGTAATTGTATACTGATCCGTCGGGTAAAAAATTAATAGGAAGTGTAAGACGCGGAGTAACCATCGTGAGACGCTCCGGAAACTTGTCAGACTTGGTGTAGATGTTTTTGCCCCAAAGCAGCGCATTTTTTCTGCTTTTGACACCCGGAGTATTATAGTTCCGGATGAAGTCTTTCAACGAATGAGGATGATCAATGTAAAAGACGCGGTTGTCTTTTGCGAATTCCTTAGCGAGGGAAAATGATGGTGAAGAATAGGGCGCATCCCAGCGGGACAAACTAAAGATTATCAGGTCACTGTCTTTAAGCATGTGATCGTTCACTTTTTTATTTGTTGATTTAACTTGCGATGCCTTGAAGTCGCCTGTTGCACATTATGCATCAGGCGGCCGCACCGTAGATCCTACAGCTGCCTGGGGTAAAATTCCGTACCTGGAGCCGCTTTTGCCTGCGAGGCGGCAGGTTGGCATAAAGATTAAGGTTGGAAAGGATACAAAACATAGCTGATACTGGATGTCTTTAAGCGGGCCAATTATTTTTGTCGACGACGACGCAGATGACCAGTTTATATACCAGGAAATTTGTCTGAAGCTCGGCGTTCTCCAAAGACTTAAATTCTTTAACAGGGCTGATAGTGTGCTGAAATATCTGAGAGAAACGTCGGAGAAGCCCTTTATCATTTTTTGCGATATCAACATGCCGGAGATGGATGGCCTGTCCCTGCGGCGACAAATAAACGAGGAGGAGTATTTGCGACAGAAAAGCATCCCATTTGTATTTTTCTCAACTGCCGCCACCCCAGCGCAGGTGAGGGTGGCTTATGACCTGACGGTACAAGGATTTTTCCTGAAAGAACACAATTTCGCCGATGCTTACGCCACTATCAAGATGATTCTCGACTATTGGGCAAAGTGTTATCATCCCAATAATGCTAACAAACACCAATAAGAAAGCGCAATTTTTCGTTATTATTCTCTGAAGTATGAAGAAAGTAGCATTGACTTTGTTAATTCTGGCCATCGTTGGTACAGGTGCCTATTTGCTGTACCGCAACATCATGCCGAAAATGATTGCCCGGGCTGTCGTTTCCGACTCACTGCCTGGGTACATTCCAAAACGGCTTCACACACGGGTAGAGGCCATTAAAACTCCGATCAACAAAGGCGCCGAGGCGATGATCCATACGATGCATAGTTCGAAGATTCCTCTTGAAAAGATCCTTGAAACGGTCGATAATATTACGGAAGAACAGGCTTATGCTTTCCTTGATGAGGTTAACGAGGTGCAACCTGGCAACACCAACGAAGTGTTTGACCTTGCAAAGAAACACTTTCCGGCCGAATTTGACCCGGAACCATTCCGCCAACCTTTTAATGAGCATTTCAACATGAAGCAGATCCGCAATGGGCTGGCTTATGCCAATATGAATCGTCGATCCAACGATGTTGACATTTCTACAGCGAAGGCCATCCTCAAAAAAATAATTGTCGAAAAGGAGAAAGAGGTTATTGAACGTTGATCCGAGCACAAGCAAGCCAGCCTTGGGACGGAAAGACGCGCAAGACACTGGGCGCGTTAAAGGAAAAAAACTAACTATTACACCTTCTGCGCAGTCCGCTGAAATATCTGCCTGGGTAAGCGATCTTCCGTCACATCACTGAAAAGCATCGAAAGAATAATCTCGAACAGACCATCTTAAGCTCCCCTGCCCCGTCCGGAGTTTATGGACATCCAGCTATTAAGTTTGCGCAGCAGCTTTGCGTGTGGTGTGGAGGACTCGTAGCGTGTTCGCCATTAGACCCATCTTCCTGACAGGCAGAGCCGTAAATAAGAAAGGACACGCGTGGTGTCCTCTTCCGTAATGCTTTATAAAACAGTCCGGCTCTTTATAGTTTCAGATCTTTGGTGTCGACACGGTTCAGCACGCAACCGCCAAACTTCTTGCCTAGCGATTTGAAATACTGGATAGCTTCGCGATCAAGTTGTCTGATGGATGTCTCTGCAGAGAATACGGCCACCACCTTATCGGCGTAACGCACGAGTTCCTTGGTGTCCGAGTAATCGTTGAGAGCAGCTCCTTCCATAAGAACGTAGTCGAAGCTATCTGCAAGCAACGAAACCAGGTTTGTGAAATCACGTCCTGACAAAATTTCTGCAGGCGACTCACTTCCTCCACCAGAGTTTCCTACGATGTAAATGTTCTTATACTTCGTTGGGTTAATGAGGTCATATGAGTTTTCATGTTCGAACTCAGGCTCCACTTTCTTTTCCGTTCCCTGTGCGCTTACGAGAAGTTTGTGCTTCTTAGTGTCTAGCACCTTGAGATCACTTTGTCCGCGACCCAGTATCTGCGACAAAGAGTTATTCTTGAAGTTCGTATCGAGGATCAGTACTCTTTTATCCAGAAGGCTGAGTACATACGACAGGCAAAACATGACAAACGTCTTACCATCCTTTTTCTTAGGACTGGTGAAAAGAATCACCTTCCCGTTCATCGACTCAATTTCGTGGCGAAATTTCCTCAACAGGGATTTGAAGGTTTCCGTTTCCTCGATGCCGTTTTGTTGATTGAAATACGTCCGGATATTAAAGTTGCGGCTATCGATGCGGTTAATGACACCGGCAAGGGGAAGATTGACCATCCGCTTGAACTTTTCCGGAGTACGTACCGCCGCGTCCAGGAGTTCGATGCCAACGATTGCCATGACGCAAAAGAGCAAACTGGTGAACGCTGCCAGGGCTATGATGACCAGACGAAATCCGGGCTCCGGATACACTGGTGGGGTGGCCATCAACACCAACCTGAGATTGTTAGATATGAGCTGTCTGTTGCGGGCTTCGTTATACTTGGACAATGCGCTGTTGTAGGCTTCGCTCGCCAGATCGACCTCTTTTTGGATCGCTGCCAGTTCGGCTTCCTTGTTCGCATAACCGGAAAAGCTGTAGTTGATGGAGCGTATCCTTGCCTCTATCATGTTCAGGTCGTCCTGCTGCACCTTAAGTTCGATCTCTTTGTCGGCGAGTTGATTCTTTAAATCAGCCACCGTGAATCCATCCGAAAGAGCCGCCCCCTGGCGCTGGGAGTTGTCCTGAGCAATCCGTAGTTCCTCGCGCAGATAGTCAAGAGAATCCAGAAGTCGCTGATTGTTTGAGCCACCTGTAATGTATCGGGCATTCATCTCGTTGATCTGAGTCCGTAGCTCGAGAATGCGCTGATTGCTGTTAGAAGTGGAGGGCGCATTTAGCTGCGAAATGTCGGCTTTCAAGCGCCGGATCTGAAGCTCGAGCCGGTTGATGTTGCTGCGGATATTTTGCGCCTGTGTTTCATAAACAGACAATTGCCCCATCTTCATTCCGCTCTCACCTTCGAGGTTGAAAACATTATTGTCGGACTTGAATGCTTTCTGTTTCTGAAGCACCTTGTCCAGTTCATCTTTCTTCTTGACGGTCAGCTCGTGCAGAAATTCAACGGATTCGCTCGTGCGCTCAAGCTTGAGTGACTCATTGTAACGGATGAACTCTTCGAGAAAAGCGTTAGGAGCCGCCGCAGCAAGCCGTGGCTCGTCTGCCGACATGAAGACGTCAATAAAGTCAGTGTTCGGAATCCGGTCAATGACAAGATGATCCTTGATGTCATTGTAGTTGTATCTGTACGCAATGAAAAAACGACTGATTAATTCGAATTCAGGATCAGTAGAGGTCAAAGGGGAAAATCTTTTCAATTTATCTGACACGACTTCTCTCACCCTCTTTACCTCCTCAGGAGTGGGGTTAAATCCTTCAACTTCCGGTCTGTGAAATGGAACATTGGCGGGATCCAGATCATGCAAAAGGAGTCGGTAAGAAGTGAGATTTACAGAGAGTCCCGAGTTCATCGAACTGATGAGATTGCTAAACTTGACATCCGCCTCCCGACTGTTGAATTTTTCCTCAGTGAGCTGCACCTGGTCATTAATTGTAAATCCAGTGGCTAACTGCGCTTTGGCTATGTACGTATCCGGCATATCCATCGTGAACAGGTAGGCTGTGAAGGCAGCAATGACAGGGACGGATATCAGAATCCATAATTTTCTCCACAAGACTTTGCCTAAGAATAAGAGATCCATTTTGTATTGTTCGGTGTTTAGTTTACGGTTGTGCAGGTTTTCCCTTTGAAAATCTAATCAGTGGCTGGAGTTATTAAATCGAACCAACCCTGTTGATATACTAAAATTGCGAGCCAACTCCTTGCCGGTTTTTTACATTTAAAAAAATATATCGGAAAAAAGTCATTGAAGGTTTCAGGTCTGGCGATCAGTACTGAAAATTTATAGTGCCGCTAATAAAAGAGTGCCAACAGCCGCCAGGGCTATTGGAACAGTATTTTACACACGGTTGCCGATAACCTATATTCTTGACCAATCCCTACTAATCCTCCATTCAGTGAAAATTTTAGGAATCTCAGCTTTCTATCATGATTCTGCTGCGACCATCATTAAAGATGGTGAAATTGTCGCTGCAGCGCAGGAAGAACGCTTCACCCGAAAAAAACATGACCCGGGCTTTCCCTCAAACGCCGTTAAGTTTTGTCTGAACTATTCGGGAACAACCCTGGACAAGCTGGATGCAATCGCATTTTACGACAAGCCTCTGCTTAAGTTCGAACGCCTTCTGGAAACGTACTACGCCTTCGTACCAAAAGGTTTGCCATCCTTTATCACAGCAATACCAGTTTGGTTAAAAGAGAAAATGTTTTTAAAACGTTTGCTCCATGAAGAACTGGAAAAAATACAGTCATTCGACCGCAAAAAAATCAAACTGCTTTTTCCCGAGCACCATCTGTCCCATGCGGCGAGTGCATTTTACCCATCGCGTTTTGAAGAAGCCGCCATTCTTACGATTGACGGTGTGGGAGAATGGGCCACTGCATCCATCTGCCACGGCAAGGGCAAAGATATCCGGATTATAAAAGAATTAAAATTTCCTCATTCGCTGGGACTATTATATTCAGCGTTCACCTACTTCCTGGGATTTAAGGTAAACTCCGGAGAATATAAACTTATGGGCCTTGCACCGTATGGGGTTCCTGGCAGTGAGCAGGTGAAGCGGTTCGTTGATATAATCCGAAGCACACTGGTGGACATTAAGGAAGACGGTTCCCTTTGGCTCAATCAGGATTATTTTAATTATGCCACGGGATTAACGATGGTGCAGGAGGAGAAGTGGACCCAACTCTTCGGCTTTAAGCCAAGGAAACCGGAAGATGAATTGTTAATCCATCATTGTAACCTCGGACTTGCGATCCAGCAGGTCACGGAGGAAGTGGTTCTGAAGATGTCCATGGAAGCAAAACGACTCACGCAAGCGGACTATCTCTGTATGGCAGGCGGCGTGGCGCTGAATTGCGTTGCAAACGGTAAGATCTACAATACCAGAATTTTCAAAGATATCTTCATCCAGCCTGCGGCTGGCGATGCAGGTGGCGCGCTGGGCGCTGCACAGGCAGCATATCATATATATTATGGAAAGGAACGGACGTTACCCTCTGGCCTCGATGCTATGAAGGGCTCGTACCTGGGTCCGGAATTCTGCGACCAGGACATAGAGCTTGTAGCGAGGAAGTACGGAGCCGTGTACACGAAATTTGCGTCACAGCATGACCTGTGCAAAGCAGTGGCTCAAAAGCTTTCACAGGGCAACGTGATCGGGTGGATGCAAGGCAGAATGGAGTTTGGACCCCGTGCTCTTGGCGCAAGGAGCATCCTCGGCGACCCACGTAACGAGGAAATGCAGAGAAAGCTCAACGTTAAGATCAAATACCGTGAGTCGTTTCGCCCGTTCGCTCCTTCGGTACTCGCCGAGGAATGCGCTCAGTATTTTGACCACGACTCCATTTCCCCGTATATGCTTCTGGTCCAGCCGGTCAGTGGCAATCGCCGAAAGCCATTGCCGCCCGATTACAACAACTTTTCATTAAAAGAGAAGCTTTATCACCTGCGCTCTGACATGCCGGCAGTAACGCATATAGACTATTCTGCCCGCATACAGACGGTTCATAATGAAACCAATCCTGTGTATCATGAGTTGGTACGAGAGTTTAAGAAGCTTACCGGATATGGGGTGATCGTCAATACCAGCTTCAATGTACGGGGTGAGCCTATTATCTGTACGCCTGAAGACGCCTACAGGTGCTTTATGAGAACCGAAATGGATTATCTCGCTGTAGGCAACTTCCTCTTTGAAAAAACTCAGCAACCGGAGTGGCAGGAAAAAGACAACTGGAAAGAAGAATTCACTTTGGATTGATCGATAATAAAACTAAAAACTCAAACTAAGCTTAATTATGGATTTTGTCAGAGACCTGTTCAGTTTCTTGAGGGAAAGAAAAAAATGGTGGTTAACCCCTATCATCCTTCTTCTCATTTTCGTAGGAGTCCTGATCGTCATCGGTGGAAGTTCCGCAGTGGCACCATTTATTTATACACTGTTTTAACTAACTGTCGTGCAATCTCAGGATAGGTTTAAAACCATACTCGTTATCGTCACGGGACTCCTGGCTATCGGATGGATCTTTGATGTCCCTGTGCTGGGAAAGATTGCGCTCGTGATTGGCGCGGTCTCCATTTTCATTCCGCCGGCCGCCCGGGCGATTGAATGGGTGTGGTTCAAAATTGCGCTGGCGCTCGGGTGGGTAAACTCCAGGATCTTGCTCAGCATCATCTATTTTGTTTTCCTGATGCCCATAGCCTGGATATCCCGCTTGTTCACGAAAGATCCTCTGGCATTGAAAAAAGACAAGCGTTCAACGCTATTTGTGACTCGTGATCATTTATATACTGGAAAGGATTTAGAGAATATTTGGTAACTGAGGAATGGAATCAACAACTACAACTACAACTTCAACGACAACTACACCTCCACCTTCTGTAACAGGGCGCGCTACGACAACACC
>Ga0307416_100000881_pt1 | contig 15815 bp, 14 predicted proteins | sample DK1Cmetagenome_2_FD_203821 | JGI IMG/M metagenome (GOLD analysis project Ga0307416, IMG submission 203821) | Maize rhizosphere microbial communities from greenhouse at UC Davis, California, United States - DK15-C-3 | ecosystem: Host-associated > Plants > Roots > Rhizosphere > Soil | place...
CGGACAGCGACAGCGACGCGCGTAAAACCACATCGCAACTCCTTAATGAGCAAGGCTTTTTTGGCTCGGGCACAAGAGTGCGCGTGCTATGATGCCCATCCTTTTTCGATCGTTCGGACGGCGACGCGAAACCCGTGGACGCACCGGTACGTAAACGGCTCGGCGAGATCCTGATCGAGCGCGGCAAGCTCGATCAGGCGAATCTCGACCGGGCGCTGCGCCTGCAGGCGGAAAGCGGCGAGCGCCTTGGCTCGCTGCTCGTGACGCTCGGCCTGTGCGCGCAGCGTGACGTCGCCGAGGCGCTCTCGCTGCAGCTCGCGCTGCCGCTCGTCGACACCGGCGGCTATCCCGAATTTCCGATCCTCGAGGAGCGCGTGTCCGCGCGTTTCCTGCGCGAGGCGCGCGCGCTGCCGGTGCGCGAGGACGAAGACGAGCTCGGCCTCGCGATGGCGGATCCGACCGACGCGTACACGATCGGCGCATTCGAGATGGTCACGGGTCGCGCCGTGCGGCCGATGGTGGCGATCCCCACCGAGCTCGACGCTGCGCTCGAGCGGCTCTACGGCGCGGGCAAGTCCGCTGTCGGCCAGCTGATCGGCGACGTCGAGACACGCACCGACGAGCTCACGTTCGACGCGGACGTGCAGCAGCTCAAGGATCTCGCCTCCGAAGCGCCGGTGATCCGGCTCGTGTCGCTCCTGATCACCAACGCGCTCGAGATGCGCGCGTCCGACATTCACATCGAGCCGTTCGAGAACCGGCTGATCGTGCGTTATCGCATCGACGGCGTGCTGCACGAGGTCGAGTCGCCGCCCAAGCGGCTGTCAGCCGCCGTGATCTCGCGCGTCAAGATCATGGCGAACCTCGACATCGCCGAACGTCGGCTGCCGCAGGACGGCCGCATCCGCCTTCGCGTGCAAGGCAAGGAGATCGACCTCCGCGTCTCGACGCTGCCGACGATGCACGGGGAATCCGTAGTGATGCGGATTCTCGACAAGGGACACGTCGCGCTCGACTTCCACAAGCTCGGGTTCGAGGACGACACGCTGAAGGTTTTTCTCGACGTGCTGCTGCAGCCGCACGGCATCCTGCTCGTCACCGGCCCCACGGGTTCCGGCAAGACGACGACGCTCTATACGGCGCTCGACCGGCTGAACCAGCCCGACGTGAAGATCCTCACCGTCGAGGATCCGGTCGAGTACCAGATGTCCGGCATCAACCAGATCCAGGTCAAGCCGCAGATCGACCTCACGTTCGCGAACGCGCTGCGCTCGATCGTGCGCCAGGACCCCGACGTGATCATGATCGGCGAGATCCGCGACCTCGAGACGGCGCAGATCGCCGTGCAGTCGGCGCTGACCGGCCACCTCGTGCTGTCGACCGTCCATACGAACGACGCCCCGTCGACGGTCAACCGCCTCCTCGACATGGGCGTTGAAGACTATCTGCTGACATCGACCGTCATCGGCATTCTCGCGCAGCGGCTGGTGCGCAAGCTCTGCCCGCATTGCAAGGAATCGTATTCCGCGCTGCCCGAGCTGGTCGAGCAGATGCGGTTGCGCCGGTTTTCGCACGAGCGCGAAATCACGCTTTGGCACGCCAAGGGCTGCAGCCAGTGTGCGCAGACCGGCTACATGGGGCGCCTGTCCATCCTGGAGATGATGCCGATGACCGACAAGGTCCGCAGTCTCGTGATGAAGCATGCCACCGCGGCCGACCTTCGTGCCGAGGCCATTCGCGACGGCATGGTCACGATGTACGAGGACGGCCTGCGCAAGGCGCTGGCGGGCGTGACGACGTTCGAGGAAGTGCTCCGCGCGACGCGCGAGAGCTAGCGCTTCGCCAACGCGATGCAACGCGCTCGCCGAAATTGCGTGCACAGGCCCTGAATGCCGCTTTACAGCTATCGCGCCGTCACCTCCGCCGGCGACGTATCGAGCGGGGAGCTCGAGGCCGCGAACGAGTCGGAGATCGTCGACCGCCTGCGCGACCAGGGCCTGATGCCGATGCATATCGCGCAGTCGATCGGGGGCGCCGCCGCGGGCGAGCGCGCGGCCAGGCCGGCGCGGGCGAGCCTGTTCGCGCCGCGCCGTGTCACGCGCGACAACGTGCTCGGCTTGACGCGCGAGCTCGCGACACTGCTCCGTGCCGGACTGCCGCTCGACCGTGCGCTCGAGCTTCTGATCACGCTCGCGCCCTCGCTGCCGGTGGCGGTGATGCTGCAGGGGATTCGCGACGAGGTGCGCGGCGGCAAGTCGCTATCGCAGGCGCTCGACGCGCGCCGCGAGGTGTTCTCGCGCTTCTACGTCAACATCGTGCGTGCGGGCGAGGCGGGTGGCGCGCTCGGCACGGTGCTCGCGCGCATGGCCGAGACGATGGAGCGCACGAAGGAGCTGCGCGAATCCGTGCGCTCGGCGCTCATCTATCCGACGATCCTCGTGTTCGTCGCGGTCGCGTCGGTCATGGTGCTGCTCGTGTTCGTCGTCCCGCAGTTCCAGACGACGTTCGCGCAGGCGGGCAAGGCGCTGCCGATTCCCACGCAGATCGTCATCGTCGCCGGCACGTTCCTGCGCAACTGGTGGTGGGCGCTGATACCGGCCGCGGTGCTCGCCGTCCTTTGGTTTCGCCGCCGCGGCCGCACGCCCGCGGTGCGACGCCTGCGCGACACGCGGATGTTGCGCATGCCGCTCGTCGGCGACCTGATCGCGAAGGTCGAGATCGCGCGCTTCGCGCGCACGCTCGCGACGCTGCTCGCGAACGGCGTCACGCTGCTCGCGGGCCTGTCCATCGTGAAGGAGACGATGGGCAATGTCGTGCTCCAGAACGCGCTCGACGGCGTCACCGCGAAGCTGCGCGAAGGCAAGGGCTTCGGGCGTCCGCTCGCGGAAACCGGGTTGTTTCCGCGCCTTGCAACGCAGATGATCCTGGTCGGCGAGGAAAGCGGACGGCTGGAGGAGATGCTGGGCCGCGTGGCGGACGTGTACGACCGCGAGGTAGCGACGGCGATCAAGCGCTTTCTCGCGGTGCTCGAGCCGGTGCTGATTCTCGGACTCGCGGTCATGGTCGGCGGCATCGTGTTCTCGATTCTGCTCGGCGTGATGGGGATGAGCGAACTCGTCATTTGAACCGTGTCTAACCAACCTTTTCTTGCGCGCCGACGTGGTTCCCTGCGTCCCGCGCGAAGGACAACCTGATGGTGATTCCTCATCGCACCCCGTACGCGCGCCGGCTTGGCGCGCGCGGAACGTCGTTGCGCAGTCGCGCGCGGCATGCCGGCATGACGCTGATCGAGATCCTCGTCGTGCTGACGCTGATCGGCGTCGTCCTCGGCATCGTCGGCAGCAACTATCTCGGCAAGAGCGAGCAGGCGAAGGCGAAGGCGGCGAAGATCGAGATCGAGCAGATCTCGCAGTCGCTCGACCTGTTCAAGCTCGAGCTCGGCCGCTACCCGACGACACAGGAGGGCTTGCAGGCGCTAGTCCAGGCGCCGCCCGGATTGGCGAACTGGGCCGGGCCCTACTGGAAGAAGTCGTCGGCGCCCAAGGACCCGTGGTCGCACGAATACAAGTACGCGTCGCCCGGCTCGCACGGCGCCTACGACATCATCTCGCTCGGCGCCGACGGCGTCGAAGGGGGCGAGGGGGCGAACAAGGACATCGTGAACTGGGAGCAGCAGTAGCGTGCGGCACGCCGGTTTCACGCTGTTGGAATTGCTCATCGTCATCGCGCTGATGGGGATCATCGCCGCGCTCGTCGTGCCGATGTTCGGCGGCCCGGTGTCGACGAGCGAGTTGCGCGCGACGGCGCGCCAGCTCGCCGCAGGTCTGCGGCTTGCGCGGAGCGAGGCGGTGTCCGAGCGGCGTGAAACGTTTCTCGTCGTCGACGTCGCCGGCAAGCGGTTCAAGGTCGACCGCGAAGCTCGCGAGCATGCGCTGCCCTCGAAGGTCGATCTCAAGCTCTTCACGGCGCAGAACGACCTCGTGAGCCAGAACGTCGGCTCGATCCGCTTCTACCCCGACGGCGGCAGCAACGGCGGGCGCATCACGGTCGCGTCGGGTGCGCGCAAGTTCGACGTCGACGTCGACTGGCTCACCGGCCGCGTCGCAATCCTCGACTGATGCCGCTCGCCCGGTCCAAGCCGCGCGCGTGGCGGCACTCTTCGGGCCTCGGCCTCCTTGCGTTAGCACGTCATGCGAGCATCGATCGTCGGCCTCGCACCGCTCGGACGGCGACGCGCCCTTCGGGCCTTGGCTTCGCCCGCCGTCCTCGCGGCTTCTCGCTGCTCGAGGTGCTGGTGGCATTCATCATCGTCGCGCTCGTCGCTACCGCGCTCTTCCGGCTGTTCGGCGGTGCGCTCGGCAACGCGTCGGCGGCCGACGAATGGACGCGCGCGCTGCTCGTCGCGCAGAGCAGGCTCGCGCTTGCCGCGGCAACGGTGCCGTTGCGTGAAACGAGCGACGGCGGCACCGAAGCCGACGGGCGGATCGCGTGGCAAACGGTGGTGACGCCGTACGTGCCACCGGATGCCGATCCCAACCTCGACAGCACGGCGCAAGCGATGCCCACGCGCCTGTACCGCGTAACCGTCGACGTGCAATTTCCCGGCATCGGCGCGCAGCCGCGAACGCTGACGCTGTCGACCGTCAGGCTCGGGCAGAGGAATCCGGCGTGACGCGCCGATCGCCCGCCCGCCGCGTGGCCTCTTCGGGCCCCACCCGACGTCCGGCGGGCTTCACGCTGCTCGAGCTGACGATCGCGCTCACGCTGCTCGCGCTGCTGTCGGCCGTGCTCGCAGGCTCGCTGCGCCTCGCCGGACGCAGCACCGACGGCGGCCAGGCGAAGGTGGACGAGGCGGCATCGATGCGCCTCACGCAGGAATTCCTGCGCACCAACCTCGAGGCCCAGCACCCGTTGCGGATGCGCAAGATGCTCGAATGGCCGCTGCTGTTCCGCGGCACGCGCAACGAATTGCGCTATGCGGCCGACCTTCCTCCGCGCGTCGCCGGCGGCGGCATCTGGTACTTCCGCCTGGCCGTGCATGCCGACGAGACGCGCTCGCCGCTGACGCTCGAGCGCGTCATCCCGGATCTGCAGGCCGACGAGCTGCCCGAGTTCGCGGCACCCGAGCGCTCGGTCCTGGCCGAAGGCATCGCGGAGTTGACGCTCGGCTATTTCGGCCGCGCCGCGGACGACGCCGTCAACGTCGAGCCGGCGTGGCGCGATCATTGGGACGATGCGCAGCAGCTCCCGATGATGATCCGCATCGACGTGAAGCCGAAGACCGGCCCGGCGTGGCCCACGCTGTACGTGAGCCCGCGCGAGGCGCCCGAGGCGGGCTGTCGCGCGTGGGACGTCGCGCGGCATCGCTGCGCGGCGGTCTAGTCATGGCCGCGATCGCGAGTGGGCATTCGGTGAAAGACGTGAAGCAGTGTCGCAAGCGCGGCGTAGCCCGTGCGCCGCGACACCGATTGGTGCGAGGCACGCAGTCCGGCATCGCGCTCGTGCTCGCGCTGTGGCTGACCGTGCTGCTCACCGTGATCGCGAGCGGCTTCGCGTTCAGCATGCGCAGCGAAGCGCTCGCCACGCGCAACGCGGTTTCGCTCGCACAGGCGCGCGCGATTGCCGACGGCGCCGTCGAGCGCACGGCCTTCGAGCTGATGCGTCCCCGCACGCCCGATACATGGACGTTCGACGGCCAGCCGCATCGATGGACCGAGGGCAACGCCACCGTCGTCGCCACCGCTGTCGACGAGGCGGCGAAGATCGACATCAACGCCGCCCCCGATGCGCTGCTGCGCAACGTCCTGATCGTAACCGGGGGACTGGACGAGCCGGCGGCGAACGCGCTGGTCGACGCGATCGCCGACTGGCGCGACCCCGACGAATTGCGTCGCCCCAACGGTGCGGAACTGCCGGAGTATCGTGCGGCGGGGCTCAAGTACGGGCCCGCGAACGCGCCGTTCGAGACGGTCGGCGAAGCGGCGCGCGTGCTCGGCATGACGCCCGCCGTCTTTCGGCGCATCGCGCGCGTCGCCACCGTTTATTCGCGCCAGCCAGGCGTCAATGCGGCGACCGCCGGCCGCGACGTGCTGCTCGCGATCCCGAATGCGACGGCGGAAACGGTGGATGCGTACATCGACCAGCGCACGCAGGCGCTGCAGCAAAAGCTGCCGGTGCCGCCGTTCGCGCCGGCGCAGGCGTTCGGCAGCGGCCCGGTGGCGAACGTCTGGCGCATCCGCGCCGAGGCGACGCTGCCCGATGGTGTAACCTTCGCCCGCGAAGCCGTTCTGCGTCCATCGCCCGACGCGCAGCGGCCGCTGATTGCGCTCGCATGGCTCGAGCCGTCACGATCCGCGGCCGCGCCCACGCTGTCTTCCACCGCCCGCTGATGGCCGCCATCGCCGACCCCGCATCGTTTCGGACCGCCCGCTTTCGCCAGGACCTGGCGCGGCGTTTCGGCCTGACCGGGTTCTGGCATTGGTGGCTGCACGAGTTGGCCTCGCTCGTGCCCGCGCGCGTGCGCGCCGCGTTCGAGCGCGGGCGCGCGCGCCCGGTGCTGGCGTTCGACGGCGCGCGCGCGGTGCTGTGGACACCGGTGCAGGCAGCGGGCCGCATGCGCATGGCACCCGTCGCCGAGATTCCGCTGACGGGCGAGCAGGACGCCGTCAGCGCCGGCGGACGCCGTGCGCTCGCGCCGCTCGCGCATACGGGCAGCGGCGTCGCGCCGGAGGTCGTCGTTGCGCTGCCGCCGCGCGCGGTGCTGCGCAAGACGCTCGTGTTGCCGGCGGCGATCGAGGACAGCCTGCATCAGGCACTTTCGTACGATCTCGATCGCCATACGCCGTTTCGCGCCGACGAGCTCTATTTCGACGCGGCGATCGTCGATCGCGACCCGATGCGCAATACGCTGCAGGTCGAGCTGGCCGTGGCGCGGCGCGTCGTCGTCGACCCGCTGCTGCGTCATGCCGAGAATTTCGGGGCGCGCGTCGTCGCGGTCAGCGTCGATCCGCCCGAGGCTGCGCAGTCGTCGCGGCTCGACCTTCTGCCGCAGGAGGGACGGAATGGCGATTCGGCGTTCGCGCGCTGGTACGTCGCCATTCCGGCGCTGCTGCTCGTCGCCGGCATCGCGGCCGCGCTCGTGCTTCCGCTCTGGCAAAAGCGGAGCGAGGCGATCGCGCTCAACGAGCAATCCGACGAGGCGCGTGCGCGCGCCACGGTGTCCGACGGCCTGCGCACGCAACTCGAGCGCCGGGTGGGTGACTTCAACTTCGCGCTCGAGCGCAAGTACGCCTTTCCCGCGACGGTGCAAGTCCTGGAAGACGTCACGCGCATCCTGCCGGACGACACGTGGCTCACGCAGCTCGAGCTGCGCAGCGTGCGCGGCAAGGAAGGGCAGCGCGAGCTGACGCTGCGCGGCGAATCGGCCAATGCGGGCCGCCTCGTATCGCTGCTCGAGGAATCCCGGCTGTTCACGCAGACCGCGCCGCGTTCGCCCACTACCAAGATCCAGCCGGGACCCGGCGAGATTTTCGACGTCGGCGCGCAACTGAAGCCGCTTCCCGCGCCGGAAAAGGCGCCGCTCGACACGACGGCCCGGCCCGCTGCGCCACCACCAGCACCGCAGCGGCCCGCTGCGGCAGCTCCGCAAGCGGCGGTGCCTGCCGCGCCGGCCACCGAAACGCCGGCCGCCACGGCGCCGGTTCCCGGCGCGACGCCGCAGCCGGGAGCCGCGCCGGCGATGATCCCGCCCGCCGCCGCGCCGGTCGGGCCCACGGGCGCTGCGCGGACGTCGACGCCCCCACCATCGGCAGCCGGCGGCGGTGCGGCTGCGGCGGCCGCTGCGCGTGCCGGCGGTCCGCGCCGTATCGCACCCGGGCGGCCGGCTGCGCAAACCGCACCGGCGCCCACGACGCCGCCTGCCGCGGAGGAGGCCGCGCCGCTCGAGCCGCCCGCGGCCGACGGCGAGCCGGCCGACTCGAGCGAGCAGCAGGAATGACGCCGCCGGCGCTCAAGCACCTGTCGCCGGCGCAGCAGCGCGCGCTCGCGGCCGCGCTGTTGCTCGGCGCGATCGCGGTCGTGCTCGTGGCCGTCCTCTGGCCACTGATCGCGCTGCACCGACATTACGACGACGCGATCGCGGGAACGTCGGACCGCGTCGTCCGCTACCAGCGGATCGCGGCGCAGGCGCCGGCGCTGCGCACGGCGCTCGACGCGATGCAGCGGAGCGACGGCCGCCGCTTCTTCCTGCGCAACACCGCGACCAACCTGGCGGGCGCCGAGTTGCAGGAGCTCGTCAAGTCGGCCATCGAGAGCAACGGCGGCCGCATCACCACGAGCCAGAACACGAGCCCGCGCGACGACGGCCGCTTTCGCGAGATCGGCGTCAACGTGCAATTCTTCGCGTCGACGCCCGCGTTGCAGAAAATCCTGTTCGCGATCGAGACGCACGTGCCCTATCTGATCGTCGAGGGCATCACCGTGCGGCCGCTCAACGCGTTTCGCGGCTTCAAGCCGGCGCCGGGCCAGGAGCCCGAGCTCAACGTACAGCTCGACGTCGGCGCGTGGGCGTATCAGGAACCGGCGCGCGCGGCCGCACCGGCCAAAACCTCGTGAGCCGCCCACGATCGGGAGGGCGCCGTGGCTGAAGCCAGCGTCGTGGCGCGCCGCCTCGTGTGGTGGCTGATCCCATTCGCGATCGTCGTCGCCGCACTCGGCTTCGAAACCGATTGGGGGCGCTCGCTGAGCCCGATCGAGCCGGTGCGCGCGATCGCGCCTGCGCAGCCGGTGACGGTGGCGCTGATGCCGGAGTATCGGATCGACGGCGGTCTCGAGGCGCGCAAGGACACCGTCGACCGCGTGCTGTTCAACCCGACGCGCCGGCCGGCGCCCGCGGCCACGCAGACCGCGGGTGGACCGTCGACGATGAAGCGTGGCCAATTCGCGCTGACCGGGACGACCGTCGTCGGCAACACCGCCACCGCGTTCCTGCGCGAAGTCGCGGGCGGCAAGGCACGCAGCGTCCGCAAGGGCGAGACGCTGAACGGCATGACGGTGGCCGAGGTGACGACCGATCGCGTCCGGTTGAAGCAGGGCGACGAGTTCGAAGACCTGCAGCTCAAGATCGCCGCGGGCCCGCGCACCACCGTGCAGCCGGCGCCGGTCGTGGCGGCCGCACCGGCCGCACCAGGCGCCCCGGTCCAGCCGGGCGCGGCAGCACCGACCGCCGGAGGCGGCGTGGGCTCGCGTGTGCCGACGCGGCCGGTCGCACCGCCTGCGGCCGCCGCCGCGCAGGGACCCCAGCAGGCAACGCCGCAGCGCACGACACCGATGAGTGTCAGCGAGATCCTGGCCGAGCGCCGCCGCGCGGCGCGCGCGGCCGCCGAGGCCGCCGCAGCGGGACGGGCGCCGACGACGCAGGCGCCCACGACGCAGGGGCAGCGGCGATGAGCGCGCACCCGCCGCCCATTCACGATTCGACGACGATGCCCATGATCTCCCGACGATCCTGCAAGGCGCTTTCGGTTCTCCTCTTGCCGCTGATCGCCGGTTGCGCCCAGCAACCGTCCACGCCGGTCGGGCAGCCGCCGGCACCCGAGCCTCCGAAGGCCACCGCGCCGGAAGCCCCGGCGGACGGTGCTCACGACGAGAACTCGAAGATCTATCACGGAACGGGCCTTCTCGTCGGCGGCCAGGAGACGATGGGTGCCGCAGTGCCGCGCAAGCCGCCGCCGCCCGGCGGACCTGTGGTCCTGAACTTCGAGGGGGCCGACCTGCGCGAAGTCGTCCGCAACATCCTGGGCGACATCCTGAACCAGCCGTACACGATCGATCCGAACGTGGGCGGCCAGGTGACGATCCGCACGGCGTCGGGCATCCCGCGCAACGCGCTGCCGGCCACGCTGGAAACGCTGCTGCGCATGAACGGCGCGACGATGGTGCGCGAGGACAACCTGTGGAAGGTGGTGCCGCAGACGAACGCGGTGCGCGGCAACGTCACGCCGCAGCTCGGCGACTCGACGCGGCCGCTGCCACCCGGCTACTCGGTGCAGATCGTTCCGCTCAAGTACATCGGCGTGCGCGACATGCTGCGCATTCTCGAGCCGTTCGCGAAGGATGCGCAGGCGGTGCGGCCCGACGAGCTGCGCAACCTGCTGATCCTGTCGGGGACGGAAACCGAGTTGCGTCACCTGATGGACACGATCGACATGTTCGACATCGACTGGATGTCGGGCATGTCCGCGGGCATCTTCACGCTGCGCAACGCCGACGTGAAGACCGTGTCGCAGGAGCTCGACAAGGTGCTCGGCGACAAGAACACGAGCCCGTTCACCGGGATCCTGCGCATCATCCCGATCGAGCGGATGAACGCGCTGCTCGTGATCTCGCCGAACGCCCAGTACATCGACGAGGCGAAGAAGTGGATCGAGCGTCTCGACAGCGGCAGCGGCGAGAGCTCGCGGTTCTTCGTCTACAACCTGCAGAACCAGCGTGCCGAGCGCGTCGGCCCGCTGTTGCAGCAGGCGTTCACCGGCCGCACGACGCAGCCCGGGCCTTCGGCCGCGCCCACGCTCGCGCCGGGGACACCCGCGGGCGAGATCGTCTCGCCGCCGTCGTTCATGCAGCAGCCGACGATCGCGCCCAACACGCCGGCGGCGGCCGCGTTGCCGGCCGCGATCGGTGCAGCCGCCGGCGCGGCGGCCGGCGCGCGCGCGGTAACCGGAGAAGGCGGCGGGATCGTGCGCAACATCCAGGTCGTCGCCGACAAGGATCAGAACACGCTGCTCATCGTGGCAACGCCGTCGGAGTTCTCGATCATCGAGGCGGCGCTCAAGAAGCTCGACGTCGCGTCGCGGCAGGTGATGATCGAGGTGACGATCGCCGAGGTGAAGCTCACCGACCAGCTCACGTTCGGCATCGACTGGATCTTCAAGGGCGGCGCGCCGTCGGGGCGTGGCAGCGGCGGCAACTTCAACCGTCCAGGGCAGACCGGCTTCAACCCCGCCGTACCGATCCCGACCACGGCGGCCGGCGCCGCGGCCGCGGGCCTCTCCATCGCGGCGCAAGGCTTCAGCTATCTCATCAACAACGCGAATTTCCCGGGCGGCGTGCAGGCGGCGCTCAACCTGCTCGACACATACGGCAACACGAAAGTCATCGCCAACCCGCACATCGCGGCGCTCGACAACCAGAAGGCGACGATCAAGGCCGGCAACCGGATTCCGGTCAATCAGCAGACGATCGTCGGCAACACGACCAACGCCGTGACGACGACGTCGCAGTACATCGACACCGGCGTGCTGCTGCAGGTGACGCCGCACATCAATGACGGTGGCCTCGTCACGCTCGACGTCCAGGCCGAGGTGAGCAGTCCCGGCACCGCCGACGTGGCGGGCGGCGCGCCGCCGATCGACACGCGCTCCGTGCAGACGCTGCTGGCCGTGCCGTCGGGCCAGACGATGGTGATGGGCGGGCTGATTCAGGAAACCAAAGGGAACACCAGCTCGGGCCTGCCCTGGCTCAACCGGATTCCGTTTCTCGGCGGCCTGTTCGGTAACGAGACGCTCACCAACAATCGCAGCGAGCTCGTGCTGTTCATCACTCCGCGCGTCGTGTCGGATACCGTCGACTACACGCGCGTGATCGAGGACCTGCGGCGGAAGATGGAACGCCTCGATAGCGTTTTTCCGCCGAAGCCGCCAAAAGTGTCGGGAGAGCCCGACAAATGACAATTTTGCGTGTTGCGCGAGCGCAACAGCGTTCTCGCGCGACTTGGCTCTGGAGTGTTCAGATTGACGGGGAAAATCGGAATGGCTAGGCTTTATTCAGCTTTAAGCGGGCTGCGGTCGAACGATAGGATGCGGTTTTGGACGCGGTCGCCACGGCGGGGGTGCGGAGTTAACAGCAGGTTTTGCGACGTTTTGCGGCAGTTTCGGCCGAGTACCGTCGCCAAACGACGACAATCGCTGTCTGCCGCGGCGTTGGCCACCGTCCTGGCGGTGGTGGGTTGCGCAAGTGTGGGCGGCCTGTCGGCGGATACGCCGGCGGAGGCCAAGCAGGAAGCGGTGGCGGCGCGGGCCAAGGCGCGCTGGGATGCGCTGATCAAGGCTGACATCGCCTCGGCCTACGGCTATCTCAGCCCGGCAACACGGGCGACCGTCCCGCTGGACGTATACAAGGCGAAACACAAGCTGGGTCTGTATCGCTCGGCGAAGGTCGACAAGGTGGAATGCCAGGGCGAGGCATGCACCGTGCATCTGACCGTCGTCTATGACTACAAGCAGTTCAAAGGCGTCTCGACCCCGCTTTCGGAGCGCTGGATCATCACCCAGGGCCAGGCGTGGTTCGCGGAGCAGAGTTGATCGGGACGTTGCAAAAATTCGACAGGACAGTGCGGAGGAAACGCGGAATTGTTTGTCATGAAACACCAACCTGTAATAAGATTCGCTCGCTGTTGTTTCTAAAGTGATCACTTTAAACGGCAACTAACGGAGTCATCACCAACCATGAATATTTTCAAGAAGAAGTCGCTGTGTGCCGCTCTCGCCGGCATGGGCGCGCTTGGCGCGACCGGGGCCGCGCAAGCGGTCAACCTGAATCCGGATGGGCTCGGCCAGGTGCTGATCTATCCGTACTACACGACCAGGTCCGACTCGGCCGGCAACGCCTTCAACTCGCTCCTCTCCGTCGTCAACTCGACGGCGTCGGTGAAGGCCGTCAAGGTCCGTTTCCTGGAAGGCAAGAACAGCCGTGAAGTCCTCGACTTCAACGTGTTCCTGTCCGGCTTCGACGTGTGGACTGCTGCGCTGACGCCCGTCGCGGGCGGGGGCACGCAGATCAACACGGCGGACAAGTCGTGCGTGCTGCCGTTTGGCCAATTCCCGCAAACGTTCCGCACGGGCCTGCTCGGCGCCGACGGCGCGGGTAACGACCTCGATCGCACGACGGAAGGCTACGTCGAAATCATCGAGATGACGACGTACTCCGACGCCTCGACGACGGCGGGCAAGGTCACCCACGACGGCGGCGTTCCGCCCGGTTGCGCGACCCTCACTGCGGCGGAAGCGCTTGCCGATTCCAACAGCGGCGCCGGCATCCTGGGCGGCCTGTTCGGCGGCATGACGCTGATCAACGTCCAGTCCGGCTCCGATTACACGCAGGACGCGGTTGCGCTCGACAACTTCGCGACGTTCGAAAACCTGTACACGGGCTCGGCCGATACGCTGCCTGATCTCGCTAGCGGATCGCCGCCGGTGAGCGTCACGATCGCCGACTTCGGCCTGGTGTTCACGTCCGATTGGTCGACCAGTCCCAACCTGGCCGATCCGGTCAGCGCCATCCTGATGCACGACAGCATCATGAACGAGTTCGTGCTCGACGCAGCCACCGATTCGGGCACCGATTGGGTCGTCACGATGCCGACGAAGCGGTTCTACGTCGCCAACGGCACCGGCTCGGCTTCGCGGCTGTTCCAGCGCAACTTCAACAAGACGGCCGGTTCGTGCGACGACGTGTCGCTCGACATCTTCGATCGCGAAGAAACGACGACCTCGACGCCGCTCGACTTCTCGCCGCAACCCGAAGCGGGCGTCAACCAGCTCTGCTGGGAGGCGAACGTCGTCACGTTCAACAACTCGAACGTGCTCGGCTCGGCCAACGTTGCGAACATCACAACCTCGTTCGAGAATGGCTGGCTCGACATCGGCTTCTTCCCCGAGACCGTGACGGGTTCGGTGCACACGCTGGATAACGACACGACGACGTTCGTCGACCCGACGGTGTCGCCGCCGTTCGTGTCCGGTACCGGTCCGGCCACGTACTTCGGCCTCCCGATCGTCGGCTTCGCGGTGCAGTCGTTCGCGAACGGCGCGATCACCGTGGGCGACCAGGCCGTGCTGTCGAATTACGGTGGTAACTTCGTCCACAAGGGCACGCGCTTCGTCGGCGGCGTCATCCTGGCGCAATAGTCGTAGAGGCAACACCCTTAGTGACGAAATTCCGCACGATGTAACGCAAAGGGCGGGACCCAAAAAGTCCCGCCCTTTTTCTTCCACGCGCCCGAAAGAGCGCAGCAAGACGGCTAGGGAAGGCCGCGAACAATAAAGGGACCATCCGTCGGCGCGTGCATGCCGCTCGGCGCGCCGGACAGGGAGACCATAATCACTCCAGAATTCATTCTTCACACTGGCGCAATGCTTGCGTTGCGCAATGGCGGCCTTCTGTCCGCCGCTTTTCGAGGTAAGCCATGGAAAAGTTTCAGCACTCATTCGGCCGCCTGCTCGCCGCTGCGGCCTTCGTCGGAGGCGCCGTCGCCTCGGCGCCGTCGTCGGGCCTGACGATCACTGTCAACGGCAGCTGCTCCGCGAGCGTCTCGGGCAGCAACGTCGTCGTCAACTGCGATACGAGCTCGGGCACGACCTGCTCGGTCTCGCCCGCCAGCCAGACTGTCGGTTCAAGCGGTGGACCGATTTCGCTAACGGCCTCGAACTGCGGCACGGGTTCGTGGACCTCGACCCGTTCCGGTGCGCCGGGCGGCAGCAGTACGACGTACAGCGATTCGCTTCCCGCATCGACGAGCGGCGCGACCTACACGTACACGTTCACGGGCAGCAACGGCAGCGACAGCGCGACCGTCACGCAATTGGCCGGCACCAGCAGTCCGCCGCCGACCGGACCCGTGTCATGCAATCTGCCCGGCATTTCGAACGTCAAGGTGGTTTCGCTTCCCTGGCAGTACCTTGCGACAACGGGCAATTCCACGGCGAAGGCAGCGGGCGGGTTCGGGGGCGGTGATGCCGTCGTATTCGCCATTACCCCACCGGCCGGTACCGACACCGGCGGCAAGTACGTGACCATCGGGCTCTCCCCGACGAACTCGCAGAGTTATAACCAGCGCTCGTACGCCATCTCGTCGTCGCCGTGCGACTTTTCGCGTTCGCTGGGTACGGCGACCGTCGTAGGCGGGCAATCGGGAACCCTCAGGTTCACGGTGGGCGGTTATCCGCTGAGTCGGCTTTCGCAGCAGCCAATCACCACCAACGCCGATCTGGTCGCCGGACGCACGTATTACGTTTCTGTCGTTCAGCAAGCGCTGCTTAGCGACGGAAGCCGTCCGTCGGGCGTGAATACCTGCATGAATTCATCCTGCGACGTCAACTATCAGTTGATCATTCCGTAACAAACCCGCTCCAACGGGTTCACGAATGCCCCGGGCCCCGCTACGCGGGGCTCGGGTATTTTTGTGGGCGGCAAGTGACTTCCTGCTAGCCTCGGCACGGGCCCGTAGGGCCTCTCTCAAGTACCATCTACCCATCCATGCGATACCGTCTTCCGCTTTTCCTCTGGGCGCTTGTCGCGCCGTTTCTGTTCAGCGCGCCGCTGCACGCCCAGCTGCCTGCAGACGTGCTGGCGAAGAACCGCTGGATGGAGCTCACGCGCGCCGATTTCGACGCCGCATTGCAGCGCGTGCCGCCGAACCTACGTTACGAGTTCGCCACGAGCCCGCGGCGCGTGCAAACGGTGCTGAACTCGCTGCTCGTCACCAAGACGCTCGCGGCACAGGCAAAGGCGCACGGCACGCGTCCCGGACCGCTCAATGCGCAAGCCACGGCGGGCCGCGATGAAGACCGCGCGCTCGCGAGTGCCGAGCTGAAGCGCATCGAGGCCGACGCAGCCGCAGCGTTCGACAAGAACAAGGCCGCCTTCGAGGCGAAGGCGCGGGAGATCTACGACCTCAATCGCGACGACTACAAGACGCCCGAGGAGGTTCGCGTGTCCGACGTCGCGGTGCTCGTGAAGGGACGCGGCGACGAGGCGGC
>Ga0307416_100000883_pt1 | contig 15809 bp, 13 predicted proteins | sample DK1Cmetagenome_2_FD_203821 | JGI IMG/M metagenome (GOLD analysis project Ga0307416, IMG submission 203821) | Maize rhizosphere microbial communities from greenhouse at UC Davis, California, United States - DK15-C-3 | ecosystem: Host-associated > Plants > Roots > Rhizosphere > Soil | place...
TGGCGATCGCGAGGGTGACCGCGATGCCGGCGCTCGGCCCGTCCTTCGGGATCGCGCCGGCCGGGAAATGGATGTGCAAGTCGCTCTCGCGGAATTCGCGCTCGTCGATCCCGATCGTCTCGGCGCGGGAGCGGACGTACGAGTAGGCCGCGTCGACGCTCTCGCGCATGACGTCGCCGAGCTGCCCCGTGACGGTCATGCGGCCCGAGCCGGGCATGCGCAGCGCCTCGATCAGCATCAGGTCCCCGCCCGTGGCCGTCCAAGCCAACCCCGTGACGGCGCCGACTTCGGCCTCCTTCTCCGCCTCCTCGACCGCGTAGCGCGGCGCCCCGAGGATCTCCTCGACCTTCGCCATGTCGATCACCCACGCGCCCTCCTCGTCCTCGGCCTTCCGGCGCGCGCGCTTGCGCATGATGGCGGCCAGGTTGCGCTCGAAGTTGCGGAGCCCCGCCTCGCGGGAGTAGCGGCTGGAGATGAAGCCCAGCACCTCGTCGGTGAACTGGAGGTCCTGGGTGGTGATGCCGTGCTCCTCGAGCAGCCGCGGGATCAGGTAGCGCCACGCGATCTCGACCTTCTCCTCCACCGTGTAGCCGGCGATCCGGATCACTTCCATCCGGTCGCGGAGCGGCGCGGGGATGTCGAACAGGTTGTTCGCCGTGCAAATGAACAGGATCGAGGAGAGGTCGAAGGGCAGGTTCAAGTAGTGGTCGACGAACGACGAGTTCTGCGACGGGTCGAGCACCTCGAGCATCGCCGCCGTTGGGTCGCCCGACGGTCCGCCCGAGGTCATCTTGTCGATCTCGTCAATCATGATCACGGGGTCGCGCACGCCCACCCGCCGCAAGGCCTGGATCAGCAAGCCGGGCATCGCGCCGACGTACGTGCGACGGTGACCCCGAACCTCGGCCTCGTCGCGGACGCCACCCACCGAGATGCGATAGAACTCGCGGCCGATCGACTTGGCGATCGCGCCGCCGAGCGACGTCTTGCCCGTGCCCGGGGGGCCGGCGAAGCACAGGATCGGCCCGTGCGGGTCGCCGACGCCCTCCGAATTTCGTTGGCGCTTCTCGACCAGCTTGCGCACGGAGAGGTACTCGATGATCCGATCCTTCGCCTCCGTGAGCCCGTAGTGCTGGTCCTCGAGCGCGGCGACCACCTTGGGGATGGCGATCTCCTCGTCCCCCGAGCGCTTGTTCCACGGCAGCGACAGGATCCAGTCCAAGTAGGTGCGGATTACCTGATACTCGCTCGAAGCCGGCGACAGCATGCGCATGCGCTCGGTCTCGCGCTTGGCTTCCTGCAGCACCTTCTCCGGAAGGTTGGCCTCCTCAATCTTCCGCAGGGTCTCGGCGGCTTCCTTCTCACCGGGATCGGCCTCACCGAGCTCCGCCTGGATGGCGCGGAGCTGCTGCCGCAGGTAGAACTCCCGCTGGTGCTGCTCGATCTTGACCTCGGTGGAGCGCTTCACGTCCTCCATGACGCGCGCCCGGGCCACCTCGCGCTCAAGGCGCGTGAGGATGAACCGGATGCGCTGCCCGACGTCGAGGCGCTGGAGCACCTCGTCCTTGTCGGCGATCCGGAAGTTCATGTTCGTCGCCGCCAGGTCGGCGAAGCGGCCCGGGTCGGAGACGTTCATCTTGAGGATCTGGGGCACCTCGTCGGGGATGCGGTCCACCAGGTCCGCGAGCGTCTCGGCGGCCTGCACCACGCGCGTCACGAGGTCTTCGATCTCGGCGGGCTCGGGGAGCGTCTCGCGCGCCGGCTTCACGTTCACCATCGCATAGGGGTCGGACTGGAGCACCTCCTCGATGGTGATCCGGCGCAATCCCTGGAGGGTGATCTGCACCGTGTCGCCCGGCAGGTTGATGCGCTCGTGCACGCGGGCCGCCACGCCCACCCGGCCGACGAACTTGCGCGCGTCGATCGGCTCGTCGTGGTCGCCGCTGGCGACGACGAGCGCGACGATCAAGCCCGGCTCCTCGTGTCCGCGCAAGAGGCTCAGGTTCTCCGGCGCCCCCATCTGCACCGCGATCGTCCCGAGCGGGTACACGATCGTCGAGCGCAGCGCCATCATCGGGAGCGAAGGCGGCAGCTCGGACTTGAGGATCTCTTCCTTGCGCTGTGCTCGGGCCATAGACGACCAGGGTCGGGGGTGGAGGATAGAGGCTGTGGAGTTTAGCGGCAGATGGGCCGGGAAGGTAGGAAGGGCGCGGCGACGAACTGAGCGTCTACACTGGACCCTCGACCGCCGACCTTCTACGTTTCACGGCTATGTTTGACGAGCTGAGCGAAAAACTCGAAGCCACCTTCGCGCGCCTCCGTGGCCGCGGGGTGCTGACCGAGGCCGACATCAAGGAAGGGCTGCGCGAGGTCCGGCGTGTCCTCCTCGAGGCCGACGTCAACTTTCAACTCACGCGCGAGTTCCTCGAGCGTGTCGAGAAAAAGGCCGTCGGCGTCTCGCAGCTCAAGACCGTCTCGCCGGCCCAGCAGCTCGTCAAGATCGTGCACGACGAGCTCACGGCCATGCTCGGCGAGCGCCGCGAGGCGCTGAAGCTGAGCTCCGTTCCGCCCACGGTGGTCCTCATGGTCGGGCTTCAGGGCTCGGGGAAGACGACTACCGCCGCGAAATTGGCACGCAAGCTCAAGGCGGAGGGCCGGCCGACCCGCCTCGTCGCGGCCGACGTCTACCGCCCGGCGGCCATCGACCAGCTCGAAACGCTCGGCACGCAGCTCGACGTGCCGGTGTACGCGGAGCGCGACACGCGGGACGTGGTGCGGATCGCGAAGGCCGGGATCGACCAGGCCAAGCGCGCCCGCGACCGCGTGGTGATCGTGGACACCGCCGGCCGCTTGCAGATCGACGACGAGATGATGCGCGAGCTGCAGCGCCTCAAGGAGGCCGTGCATCCCGACGAGATTCTGCTCGTCGCCGACGGGATGACCGGGCAGGACGCCGTGCGCATCGCGCAGGGCTTCGACCAGGCGCTCGGCGTCACCGGGGTGATTCTGACGAAGCTCGACGGTGACGCCCGCGGCGGCGCGGCGCTCTCGATCTACGGGGTCACGAAGAAGCCGATCAAGTACATCGGCGTGGGGGAGAAGCTCGACGCGCTCGAGGAGTTCCACCCCGAGCGAATGGCGGGGCGGATCCTGCAGCAGGGCGACATTCTGAGCCTCGTCGAGAAGGCGCAGGGCGCCTTCGACGAGGCGGAGGCGAAGCGGCTGGAGAAGAAGGTCCGCAAGGAAGGGATGGACCTCAACGACTTCCTCGTCGCCATGAAGCAGATCGAGAAGCTCGGCCCGCTCGAAGGGATCCTGAAGATGCTCCCGGGCGTCAACGCGAAGCTCCTCAAGCAGGCGAAGGTCGACCCCAAGCGCATGCGGCACCTCGAAGCGATCGTACTCTCGATGACGCCGGCGGAGCGCAGCAAGCCGGACATCATGAACGGCTCGCGCCGGGCGCGCGTCGCGAAGGGCTCGGGTCGCCCGGTCACCGAGGTGAACCGCCTGCTCGAGCAGTTCCGCGACATGCAGAAGATGATGAAGAAGATGGCCCAGGGCGGCACGCGGATGCCGCCTGGAATGTTTGGAATGAGATAGAACGGCAGGGAGTAGGGAGTAGGGAGTAGGGGCTTGAATGCACAGCCCTACTCCCTACCCCTACTCCCTGGATTGACCGGGTGCGGCCTGCATACGCCAGGCGCGCGAGGAGCCCGGAGCACGACTACACTCTCCATTCGGGAGCACGCTCATGGTTCGCATTCGTCTCCGCCGCGTCGGCCGCAAGAAGGCGCCGGCCTATCGCATTGTCGTCGCCGACTCGAAGAGCCCGCGTGACGGCAAGTTCATCGAGATCATCGGCCAGTACGCGCCCCGGCTGCGGGAGGGCGGGCTGGCGGTAGACACCGAGCGCGCCAACTACTGGCTCAGCGTGGGCGCGCAGCCGAGCGACACGGTCCGGTCGCTGCTCCGGAAGGCGGGCGTGCTCAAGGCCCGGCACGAAGCGCGGCTCGCCGCCAAGCTGCAGTCGCGCGCCGTGCCTCTGGCCGAGCGCCCCGAGGGCGAGGTCCAGCCGGCGAACGACATCGGAACTCCGGACGCACAGGCGGCGGAGTAGAGACCCTCGCCCATGACGCCGCCCGAGTACGCGATCGTCGGGCGAGTCCGCAAGGCACACGGCGTCCGCGGCGAGCTCGTCGTGGAGCCGATCACCGACGCGCCGGACGCGATCTTCGCGCCCGGCCGTCGCCTTTTCGCTGGCACCACTGACGGGGAGGTGGCCCCGGGCGCGCCCGCGCTCACCGTGCGCGGGTCGAAGCCGTTCAAGGGTGGGCGGATCGTGGCCTTCGCCGAGATCGCGGACCGCAACGCAGCGGAGGTGTGGCGCGATCGCTACCTGCTCGTACCCTTCGCCGAGCTGACGCCGCCGGGCGAGAACGAGGTGTTCCGGCACGACCTGATCGGCATGCGCATGGAGCGCGTCACGGGCGAGCCAGTGGGTACGGTCACCGCGCTCTACGACCTGCCGCAGGGCCTCGTACTCGAGGTCGGCGAGGGGCCAGGGGCGGTGCTCGTTCCGTACCGCCCCGAGGTGGTCGTGCGCGTGGACGTCGACGCTCGGGTCGTGCTCGTCGATCCACCCGAGGGGCTGCTCGAGTGAGTGGAGCGTGGAGCGTGGAGAGTGGGGAGAGCGGGCCGGAACGCGGCGGGTTGGAGTCGGAAGACCAGTTTCCAACGGCCGCCGCTACACCCGCTCCACGCTCCACTCGTCCCTCTCCACTCGTCGTCAATATCGTCACCATCTTCCCGGGCTTTTTCGCCGGCCCGCTCTCGCTCAGCATTCCCGCCCGCGCCGCCGCGGCGGGAGCGGTGCGGTACAACGTGGTCGACTTGCGCGACTTCACCCACGACCGCCACCGCACCGTCGACGACTACCCGTACGGCGGCGGGGCGGGCATGGTCATGAAGCCCGGGCCGTTCTTCGAGGCGGTGGAGGCGATTGGCGCGCGCGCGCCAATCGTCCTCCTCTCCCCCCGTGGCCGGCGCTTCACACACGGCCATGCGCTGCGCTACGCGGGCGGCGGCGAGCTCACCCTCCTCTGCGGCCACTACAAGGACGTCGACCAGCGTGTGGCGGACTATCTGGCCACCGAGGAGGTGTCACTCGGCGACTTCGTGCTGAGCGGCGGGGAGCCAGCGGCGCTGGCAATCGTCGACGCCACGGTGAGACTGCTGCCCGGCGCAATGTCGGATCACGACAGCGCCCGCGGCGATTCCTTCTACGACCGGGGGCTCAGTGCGCCGAGCTACACGCGGCCCCCCGAATACCGCGGCTACATGGTGCCGGACGTGCTCCTCTCCGGGGACCATCGGAAGATCGCCGAATGGCGACAGCGCGAAGGCGAACGCCTGACGCGCGAGCGCGAAGCCTGGTGACCGGTGGCCGGAGCGCGGTGGACGGCGTCCAGTCACCAGCCGAGCCGAGCGCCTAGCGCCGAGAGCCGCTGTACCGCTCGCCCCTTGCCGCGGGCCGACGCAAACATACTTTTCGGGCCTCCACGCGCCGGGGCGCCGGGCGATGCCAGCCGCGATCCCGGTTCACGCGATCCCGGTTCAGTCCTCTCGGGAGATACCGACGCGGCAATCAAGGCTCGCGGTCGGTCGTGGCCTCCCTCTCTCCTCCCAGGAGCCCTGATGAAGCACGTGCCCGCCCTTGCGGCCGCCGCCTTGACGTTGGCCGCCTGTACTGAGGGCATTCCTCCGTCGGGCCCTGGCGCGCTGCGGCCGAGCGCCGCGGTCGCCGCTCAACGCGGCGAGTACGGCGAGTACATCGTGGTCTTCCGCCCCGACGTGGCCGACGCTCCCGGGCTCGCGCGCGACCTCGTCGCCGCACACGGCGGAGCGCTTCGCTTCACGTACCGGCACGCCATCAAGGGGTTCGCCGTGCGGGGACTCCCGTCCGCGGCGGTCGCGGCGCTCACCCGTAACACGCAGGTCGCGTACGTCGAGGCCGATGCACCGGCGCAGCTCTTCGCGACGACCACCCAATCTGGCGCGACCTGGGGGCTCGACCGGGTCGATCAGAACGACCTGCCGCTGAACGGCACGTACGCCTATAACGCCGACGGAACGGGCGTGAACGCCTACGTCTTCGACACGGGGATCAGTCGCTTCCACGCCGACTTCGGCGGACGCGCGAGCTACGTGCCGGCCGGCCAGAACGGCAACTTCGTCGGCGACGGGCGCGTCGACGCGCAGGACTGCCACGGGCACGGCACGCACGTGGCCGGCACTCTAGGCGGCACCACCTGGGGCGTCGCGAAGGGCGTGAAGATCTGGGCCGCGCGCGTCGTCGACTGCCAGGGGCGCGGCGTGGCGTCCACGGCCATCGCGGCGGTGGACTGGGTGACGGCGAATGGCCTCAAGCCCGCGGTGGTCAACATGAGCCTGGGCTACGGCGACGTGCAATCGCTGCGCGACGCGGTGGAGCGCGCGATCGCCGCCGGGATCAGCTTCGCGGTATCGGCAGGGAACGGCGACGCCAACCAGGTGCCCCAGGACGCGTGCAAGGGCTCACCGGCCGGGGCGCCGAACGCCAACACGGTCGGCGCGACCGCGAGCAATGACGCCGAGTCGTCGTTCTCGAACTATGGTCCGTGCGTCGACATTCTCGCGCCGGGCTCGAACGTCACCTCGGCGTACTTCCTGACCGAAACTGGCAGCATTGCGCTGAGCGGCACGTCGATGGCGAGCCCGCACGTGGCCGGCGCGATTGCCCTCTACCTTCAGGGCCACCCGACGGCGACTCCCGCACAGGTGACGGGCGCGCTCAAAGCGAACGCCGTCGCGAACACGATCTCGCTGCACAGCAGCAGCCGCACGTTCGGGACGCCGAATCTCTTCCTCCATACGCTCAATTTCGGCGTCGCTGCGCCCCCGTCCAACGCGCCGCCGGTGGCGAGCTTCGCGGTGGCGTGCTCGGGGCTGACGTGCGACTTCAACGCGAGCGGCTCGACCGACGACGGGGGGATCACGTCGTACGCCTGGAGCTTCGGCGACGGCAGCAGCGGCTCCGGCGTGGCGGCGAGCCACACCTACGCAGCGGGCGGCAGCTATGCGGTCACGCTGACGGTGACCGACGCCGGGGGGCTCACAGGCACCGCGGAGCGCTCGGCGAACCCCACGAACCCGCCGGCCGCGATCTCCCTCACCGCCCGCGGCTACAAGGTAAAGGGCCTCCAGAAGGTCGACCTGTCGTGGAGCGGTGCGATCTCGGCGTCGGTCGACGTGTTCCGGGGCGGCACCCGGATCGTCACCACGTCGAACGACGGCGCCCACACTGACAACGTCGACCGCAAGGGCGGCGCAACGTACACCTACAAGGTGTGCGAGGCCGGAACCATGCGGTGCTCGAACCAAACGACCGTGGTCTTCTGACCGTCCGCGCGCGGGACGGGTGGCCCGCTGGCGTAAGTGGCGCCGGGTTATTAGGTTGCGAGTCTGCTTACAGGCATGTCCTTCTACCGCCTCTCACGGGGCCAAACTTCAGCCCTGAGCGTCAAATGCACCCGTTCATCGAAACCCAGAAAGCGTGGCTCCGCACCGACGTCCCGCCCTTCCGCGCGGGCGACACGCTGCGCGTCAACGTGCGTGTGCGCGAAGGTGACAAGGAGCGCCTCCAGGCGTTCGAGGGCGTCTGCATCGCACGCCGCGGCAGCGGCGTCAGCGAGACGTTCACCGTGCGCAAGGTCTCCAATGGCGTCGGCGTCGAGCGCATCTTCCCCGTGCACAGTCCCATGATCGGCGACATCGTCGTCGTTCGGCGCGGACGCGTGCGGCGCGCCAAGCTCTACTACCTCCGGCACCTCACGGGCAAGGCCACGCGCATCAAGGAGAAGAAGGTGCGCGTGCCGACGCCCGCGTCCGGCACCGCCGTCACCGGCGCTACGCTCTCCGGCAAGGATCAGGAGTAGCGCCTCCGTGGCCGGCCGCGCCCGGCGGCGGTGGAGCCCCCTCGAGCGCGAGTTGCGCGTGGCCGGCGGGGCGCTCATCGCAGGAGTCGACGAAGTCGGACGGGGCCCCCTGGCGGGCCCCGTCGTCGCTTGCGCCGTCGTGATGCCGCCCGGCGAGCGCGCCCTCGCCAGGGTCGACGACTCCAAGCGCCTGTCGCCCGCGGAGCGCGTGCGCCTCGCCGCCAAGATCCGCGGTCGCGCGATCGGCATCGGCCTCGGCGCCGCCTCGGTCCGCGAGATCGACCGCGTCAACGTGTACCACGCGACGGTGCGCGCCATGCGGCGCGCTCTGGCGCGCCTGCCCGTCACGCCAGACCACGTGCTCGTCGACGGGAACCCGATCCGCACGCTCGGTGTGCCCCACCGGGCCGTCGTCGGCGGTGACGGGCGCTGCTACAGCATCGCCTGCGCGTCGATCGTCGCGAAAGTCACGCGCGACCGCCTCATGGAGGTGCTCGCGGGGCGCTATCCAGGCTACGGGTGGGAGCGCAACGCCGGCTACGCGACGCCGGACCACATCGCCGGGCTGGCGGCGCGCGGCATCACGCCCCACCACCGGCGGAGCTTCTGCCGCGTCTCGCAGACGGAGCTCGCGCTCGGCGCGCCAGACGCCGACGCCGGCGCGCCGGCCGTCGAAGGCGCGGCGCTCGCCGCGTTGCTCCACGATCTGCGACGTACCGACCCGCCGTCCGACGCCGAGACCCTCGACCCGCATGCCTGACACGTCTGTCTTCCGTCCCGGCCTACTCGACGGCCAAGTCGCCCTCGTCACCGGCGGGGGCACGGGGATCGGCTTCGGCATCGCCGAACTGCTCTCGGCGCTCGGTGCGCACACCGTGCTGGCGAGCCGCAAGGTGGAGAACCTCGGGCCCGCGGTCGAGAAGCTGCGCGCGGCGGGCGGGAAGGCGAGTGCCGTTCAAGTCGACGTGCGTGACCCCGAGCGCGTGAAGGAGATGGTGACGGGCGTGAGCGCGGAGCACGGTCGCATCGACCTCCTCGTGAACAACGCCGCTGGCAACTTCTACGCGCCGTCCGAGACGATGAGCGCGAACGCGTGGCGGTCCGTGGTCGAGATCGACCTGTTCGGGACGTTCTACTGCTCGCAGGCGGCGGCGCCGGTCATGCGGGCGCAAGGGGGCGGCCGCATCGTGAGCATCTCGATGACGCTGCACTACCGCGGGTGGCCGCTCATGGCGCACGCCACCGCGGCCAAGGCGGGCGTCGACGCGCTGACGCGCACGCTGGCCGTAGAGTGGGCGCCGCACGGGATCCGGGTGAACGCCATCGCGCCGGGCCCGATCCCGACCGAGGGTGTACGCAAGGCGTTCGCCGCCCCGACAGGGAGCGGAGTCCCCGACCTGTTCGCGGTGGAGAAGGCGATGGGCGAGTACGCAAAGACCGCGATCCCGCTCCGGCGCTGGGGGACGCCCGGCGACGTCGCGAACATGGTGGCCTTCCTCGCGTCGCCGGCGGGCGACTGGATCACCGGCGCCATCTTCGTGGTCGACGGCGGCGAGTGGCTGGCGCGGCCAACGCGCTGACCGGCCTCCGTGCGCGCCCGCCGGCGACGGTCGGGCGGGCCCCCAAACTGCCCAACTCCGACCCGACGTTCTTACTGAACCGGACAAAAATCTCGTGACCGTGTGACGGTGGTCACACGAGTAAACGCCTGACGTGGCTAAGTTTAGCCGGCAAACACGCAACGGTACGCTTCTCGCAATACTCGTGCGGCGAAGCCAAAACGACCTAACCCGTGAAGGAGTTGATGCAATGAGCATGAATATTCGGAGTATCTCGGCTGCACTCCTCGGCGTCAGCGTGATGGCCGGCTGCGTCACCAAGGGGACCTTCCGTCGCGAGATGGACGCGCGCAAGAGCGAGCTCAACGCCGAGGTCGCGGCCCGGACGGCCGCCGACAGCGCGCTGGCCGGCGACATCGCCGCGCTCCGTAACGACATGCAGACGCTGCGCACCGAGTTCGGCGCGCGCATCACGGCGATGGAGGAGGGCGTCCGCTTCGCCTTCCCGGTGAACTTTGCATTCGACGACGCGACTGTGCGCCCCGAGGACCAGGCCGCGCTCGACCGCTTCGCGCAGGTGGCTTCGAAGTTCTACGCCGGTTCTGTGATCACGGTCGAGGGGTTCGCGGACCCGGCCGGCTCGGCCCGTTACAACGTGGACCTCTCGCGCCGTCGCGCCGAGGCGGTCCGCTCGTACCTGGTCGGGAAGGGGATGACCGATACGCAGCTCAAGCCGATCGGCTACGGCGAGTCCCGTCAGGTGGTGCCGGGCGCGCAGCGTGACGACACGGGCGCTGAGCTGAACCGGCGCGTCGTGTTCGTGGTCGAGACCAAGGGTGACTCGACGGCCACGCGGGTGACGGCGAGCGCGCTCCGCTAAGCCCAACGGCCAAGCCCGACAGCTCTCCGCCGGCCCGGCGCGACGGCGCGCCCGACAAGACGCGGATTCAGGACGGCCCCGGCGAGATCGCCGGGGCCGTCCTGCGTCATGCCCCTGCTTCATGCCGGGAACCCGGGGCCGGCGGTGGTTCTGAATCCGGCCCGCACCCCCGGACGTCGCCGACACCGGCGTGATTCTGTGACTTGCGCGCGGGGCGGGGCGTCGCCTATCTGTGTGCGACAGCGAGCGCACGACTCGGCACCCTCCCGCCCCGCGCGTGTAGGAGGTCGTAGGCCCCAGCGCCCGCCGCCGCCCGGCTCGACCCCCGTTCCAGACCGATGTCTCCTCGTTCGCGCCTCAAGAGTCTCCCTGTGGCGCTGGCGCTCGTGGTGGGCGCCTGCGCAGGCTCGTCCTCGCCGACGCCCCCCTCGGCCACTCGGCGCGATCTGGCGCGTGCGTCACAATGGGCCGACTCCCTCGCCGATCGGGCGCGGCGGGCCACCGACGTGCACCAGGTGGGCGCGATGGACGCCGTCGCCGCTGGGTACCTCGAGCGGCTGCGGGTGGGGCTCGGCAGCCCGTTCCGGTTGGCGGAGTACGCGTCGCGCGATCCGCGCCTTTCGGATTCAACGCGCGCGCGCCTGACGATGGCGATCCTCGCACGCACGCTCCGCGGCGAGGCCTACCAGGTTGATCCGGCGGCGCTCGCCAGTATCGGGGCGCGTGGGCGGTGGTGGCGCGGTGCCGATGGCGCGGTGCACCTCGCGCTGATCGAGCGCACCATCGACCGCGCTCGCGACCCGCGCGGCGGCGAGCTCGCCGTGCGGGTCGCCTACGCACTGGCCCGCGCCGAGGGCGAAGTCGGGCGGCAGGCACTGCCAATCGCCGCGCAAGTCGCCGCGCTCGTGCGCGACCGGGCTCTGGCCCGGCGCGACGCCGCGGCGCTCCTGAGCGAGGCGGAGCGCGGCACCGGGGACGTGGGGGCGATGCTCGGCGCCTGGCGCGCGACCGGGCGCTTTGCCGTCGAGCGGCCGCCGCTCGACCCGGTACCGGCCGACGCTCAGACGGAGGCGATGCGCGAGGCCCCGCGACTGCTGGCCGCGCTGCGCGAAGTTGGGGACGTGCCCGGCGCTAGTGCCGATGCGGAGTCGCGCGCTCCGCGGCCGGTGCCCGTGCTCGGGCCGGCGGCCGCACGGCGTCTCGGCACGCTGGCGTCCGTGCGCCGGGCCCCGCCGCAGGCGGCCGTGACGGTGACCTTGCGCGCTTATCGCGACCGCCTGCTCGACCGGAGCCGTCTGGCGCCGGTGGACCTGGCGTCGCGCGCGCGGCTGATCTCCCGCGCGTACAACGAAGAGACGCTGGTCGCGGAGTACGCCGAGTTCGTCGCCGACAGCGCCGCGGCGGCCGCGGTGATCCCCAAGCTCGCCATGCTGTCGACGGCCGTCGCCATGCGGCCACTCGCACAGGAGTCGGTGTGGTTTCCGAGCTTCGACGGCCCGAGCGTCACCCAGCTCCGCGACCGCTGGGGCATCGCCGCCGTCAGCTTCGACCGCGCAGTCCCGCCCGAGTGGCGGCCGTATTACCTGCGGCTCCTGGCCACCGGGATCGCGGACCTGCAGCGCGTGCTGCCGGCGCTCGAGCTGCGGGGCGTGGGCTTCCACTTCGGCGAGCGGGTCATGAACGACAGTGCGCTGGCCATGCACGACCCGGTCTCGCGCACGATCTTCCTCCCTGTCATGACGGGGGGCGGAACGCTCGCGCACGAAGTGGTGCACGATCTCGATTGGCAGGTCGCGCGGAGCCGCTACGGGTTGCGGGGCGCGTACTCCACCGACTGGGCGGTGCGCGAGCAGCACGGGCGGATGGCGGCGTCGCTGCGCGGCCTGACCGCCGCGACGCTGATCCCCCCGCTGCCGGAGAACCACTACCGGCCGCCGCACGGACGTCGGCCCGCCGAGGTGTTCGCCCGGAACGCCGACTGGTTCGTCGCGGTCGCGCTGGCCCGCGAGGGGCGCATGAACGGCTACCTGACGGCGGTGCAGGACGAGCTGCTGACCGGCTATGCCGGAGTCACGCCGCCGGACGTGGCCGGTGACGCCGCGGACGCGGTGGCCGACCTGCTCGATGACATGACCTTCGTCGCCCCCCCGACGCGGACGTGGTTCCTGAGCCAGTACGGGCGGGCGCGGGCGCTCGGTCCGTACGACATCGTCCGGCGCGCGCTCACGCTTCCCGCCGAGCTCTCGCCATCGGCGGCCGGCCGCGAGCCGGCGGCGTGGAATCCGCTGCCCTGGACGGCGCTCCGGGCCGGGGCACCCCGCACCGCGGCGGGGTTCCGCCTGGGCCTCGCGTGCACGGCGCGCGATGCCGAGCGGGCCGCGCTCGAGCGCGCACTGTTCGAGCAGTCCGTCGAGTCGCGGGCCCGGGGGCTGCTCCGGTCCGCGGCCTACGCCGCACGGTTCGACGCCGACGCGCCCCCGGCGCTGCGGGCGCTCAACGGCGCGCCGTGGGCGCCGGCGCTCGCGGCCGACACTGTGGCGCGGGCGACCGCGGCGCTGCTCGGCGCGATCGACGCGGTGGACGCGGCCGAGCGGCCGTTCGCCTCGAACCGGGGGTGCGGGGTGAGATAAGAGCGGCCCCCGGCTCTCGGCTGTGGGCTCTCGGGTACTGCGGGAACGGCGGGCGGACGGCCCTCACGCCGAGGCAGTTCCTGGCCGCCGCCCCAGCCGAGAGCCGCTGTTCTACTAGTGTCCTTCGCCGCCGGGCCAGCCGATCGCGGCATCGCTGCGGAGCTCGGGCGGCATTGGCGGCGCGCCGACGCGGCCGTCGATCACGGCGAGGGCGGAGAGATCCGCCACGTCGGCGCGCACGTCGGCGAGCACGGCCTGCGGGCGGTAGCCGCGACCCCCGCCGTTATGCACCCAGTTCGTCAGCACGATCACGAACATGTCTCGCGTGGGGTCGATCCAGATCGACGTGCCGGTGAAGCCGGTGTGGCCGTACGCCCGGCCGGCGAGCTGGCGCCCACAACTCCCGCTGCCGGGGCACGTGTTCCAGCCGAGCGCCCGCCAGCCCTGGGTGCCGCGCGTGAAGACCGCGATCGTGCTGTCGCTGACAATGCGGGCGCCGTCGTACGTGCCGCCGTTGAGCATCATCTGGGCGAAGATGGACAGGTCGGCGGCCGTGCTGAAGAGGCCCGCGTGGCCGGCCACGCCGCCCAGGGCGTAGGCGTTCTCGTCGTGCACCTCCCCCCGCAGCGCGTACCCGCGCGGCGGCGTCACCTCGGTCGGCGCCACGCGGTGGCGCAGCGCCGAGCGCGGGCGGAAGTGGGTGTTCCGCATACCGAGCGGCGCAAACACTGTCCGCGTCACGAACCGGTCGAGCGGCTCGCGAGCGATCGCCTCGACGACGAACGCCAGCACGTCGGCCCCGAGGTCGGAGTACTCGTAGCGGCTCCCGGGGCTGGTTTGGAGCGCGGTGCGCAGCACCTGGGCCCGTGCCGCGGCCGGCGAGTGGGCGACGCGCCACAGGTCACGACCGGCGGGGAGGCCGGAGCGGTGCATGAGCAGGTTGCGGACGGTGACTCGTTCGCGCCCGCCGCCGGTGAACGACGGCAGGTAGCGGTGCACCGGCGCGTCGAGATCGAGCTTGCCGCGGTCGTAGAGCACCATCGCGGCGGCGGTAGTGGCCACGACCTTGGTGACGGACGCGAGATCGTAGAGCGTCGAGTCTGCGCTCACCGGCGCGGCGCCGACGGCCCAGGACAGGCGGCCGTAGCCGCGCTGCCATACCGCCGCCCCGCCGCGTCCGACGACCACTGCGGCCCCGGGAAACCCGCCGGCCGCGATGCCGCGTTCGACCGCGTGGTCGATGAGGCGCAAGCGGTCGGCGGACATGCCGACCTCGGCCGGTGTGGCGGTCGGAAGACCCCAGCCGACGGTCAGGATACAGACTGTGGAGAGGAGGGGGAGCACGCGCGACTCCGGGGTGGGACTGGGCCGGCGGATTGCCCTCCGCCGGGGCCGCAGCCTTCTACCCATGAGACGAGGGGGCGGCGTCGTCCGTCAAACGGCCCCGTGTGCGCGGCGTCACAGACTTTCTCACAGTCGGGCGCTTTGCGCAAGGCCTTGAAGAGCGGCTCTCGGCTCTCGGCTCTCGGCTCTCGGCTCTCGGCCCTCGGCTCTCGGCGGGCGGGGCGCGCGGGGGGGGTCAGCTCTGGACGCCGATGGCCTGTTCGAGGGCGCGGACGAGGGTGGCCCGGTCGCAGGGGATCGCGAACCAGCGCACGCCGCGCTCGCGGGCGTGGGCTTCGGCGTCGAACGGCGAGCGCGGGACGCTGAAGAGGACGATGACGGCTTGAGCGCGCGCCGCGCGGGCGAAGAACAGGTCGGAGCGGGCGACTTCGAGGTCGCCGTCGAGGACGACGGCGAGCGGGGGGCGCAGTCGCGCGAGCGCGTCTTCCGGACGCTCGCCGGGCTGGGCGAAGACGGGCTCGAAGTTCTCCAGCTCGAGGAGCATCCCGAGCAGCGCGGCGATCAGCGACTCGCGCGCGAGGACCAGCACTTTCGGCTTGGGCACAGCACCCGGCACCGTCCGAGGGCCGCCCCGGGGTGCGACGCGCCGAGTCCCCGAGGCGATACATGAGCTCAAAATGAACAAACGTTGCAAGCGTCAGACCGGCAGCGTTTGACGCGCCCGGGGAACAGGCGTATCTTGGCCGTCACGCCGTACCACCCGCCCGCCTTGCGCGCGCCGCCTGCGCGCACCGCGCCCTGCTTGCGCACGCAGTCCCCGAGTGCCCTCGCATGATGGCCAATGAGTCGCGCGACCGGCCCCCGCATCGCTCGCTGCCCGAAGAGACGCTCGCTGCCTTGCGCGCCTCGGTGGTGCGACACTGGAACAATCCGGCCGACGGCGATGCCGACCTCCGCGAGGCGCTCGACCGCGTCGCCGCGGAGGCGCACGCGCGCGGCATGCGCGCCGAAGAACTGATCGTGGCGTTCAAGCAGCTGTGGGACGACATGCCCGAGCTGCACGGCCACGCCTCGCGTGCCGACGAGGCGCGGTTCCGCGAGCGGCTGATCACGATGTCGATTAAAGCCTACTACAACGATCCGAGCTGACGGCGGGGCCGCGCCGGCTGCGCCCGCGATCAGCGGCTGCGCGGTCCGGTGCCGCGGGCCGTCAGTGCGAGCCAAGCCGCGCGAGGAGCGCGTCGGACCACAGCGACAACATCGCGCCGGTGGCCGCGTTCCGCGCCTGTGCGGCGCTGTTGTAGGCCGCGAGAAGCGCGGGCGGATCGCAGAGCGCCGCGACGAGATGGGGGCGGCCGTAGACGGTCTCGATCGTCGTGGCCATCGTCCAGCCGACAGTGTACCAGGGCCCTTGGACGCCGAA
>Ga0307416_100000884_pt1 | contig 15798 bp, 14 predicted proteins | sample DK1Cmetagenome_2_FD_203821 | JGI IMG/M metagenome (GOLD analysis project Ga0307416, IMG submission 203821) | Maize rhizosphere microbial communities from greenhouse at UC Davis, California, United States - DK15-C-3 | ecosystem: Host-associated > Plants > Roots > Rhizosphere > Soil | place...
GCGAACATCGCCGAGAACTACAAGCAGATCGCCGGCCTGCGCGCGCCGGCGCCATGAACACGCGCGCAGGCGCTGCCGCGCACCGAACGAGGAGAACCGCGTGACCGTCATCGCAACGCCTCGCCGCCGCCGGATCGTCGTCTCGCTCGGCGCCGCCGCCCTCGCCGCGCTCGGCGCGAGACGCGTCGCTGCGCAACCGGGATGGCCCGGCAAGCCGGTCAGGATCGTCGTCCCGTTCACGCCCGGCACCGGCATGGACATCCTGGCGCGCACCCTTGCGCCGCACTTCCAGTCGGCGTGGGGCCAGGCGATCGTCGTCGACAACCGGCCGGGCGCCTCCGGCAACCTCGGGGCCGGCGCGGTCGCGAAGTCGCCGCCCGACGGCCTGACGCTGCTGATGGGCGTCAACACGCTCGTCATCAATCCGGCGCTGTACGCCAACATGACGTACGACCCGCTCAAGGACCTGGCGCCGATCGGCCTGTGCGCGACCGGCTCGTTCCTGCTCGTCGCCAGCGCGGCGGCGAAGCTGCGCTCGGTCGACGAGCTCGTCAAGAGCGCGCGGGCGCGCCCCGGCAAGCTCGACTACGCATCGCCCGGCGTCGCGACCCCGCACCACATGGCGATGGAGCTGTTCAAGCTGCAGGCGAAGATCTCGATCACGCACATCCCGTTCTCGGGCACCGCCGGCGCGGTCAACGCCGTGCTCTCGGGCGACGTGCCGCTGATGTTCCTGCCGGTGCACGTCGCGATGGCGCAGGTCAAGGGCGGGCGGCTGGTCGTCCTCGCCTCGGCCGGCGAGCGCCGCTCGACGCTCGCGCCCGACGTGCCGACGCTCGCCGAGCTCGGCTTTGCCGGCGTCCAGGCCGAGCTCTGGTACGGCATGCTGGCGCCGGCCGGAACGCCGCGCGAGATCGTCGTCAAGGTCCACGACGACATGGCGAGGGCGCTCGCCTTGCCCGAGGTCAAGAGCGCGCTCGCCGCGCAGGGCATGGAGGTCGCGCCGAGCTCGCCGGAGGAGATGGCGGCGCTGATGCGGCGTGACGCCGCGCGCTGGGCGGCCGTCGTCCAGCGCGCCGGCATCAAGGCCGAGTAGCGGCGAACGGCCATTGCGGCAAGGAGTCGGCATGCGCGAGGACGCCTCCCGGTGGCCGGTGCTGCCGTACGCCGAAGGGCGCGACACGCTGGCGACGCTGCAGCGCTGGACGCAGATCGTCGGCAAGGTGCGGCTTGCGCTCACGCCCTGGCTCAACCACGGCTGGCAAGTGCCGCTCTACGTCAGCGCGCGCGGTCTCGGCACGTCGCTGGTCCATGCCGACCGCCGCGCTCTGGAGATCGACTTCGACTTCGTCGAGCACCGCCTCGTCGTCGCCAGCGCCGACGCGCCGCCGCGCGCGTTCGCGCTCGAGCCGATGTCGGTCGCCGCGTTCTACCGGCGCATCCTCGCCGAGCTCGCCGCCATCGGCGTCGCGGTCGCGATCGACACCGTTCCCAACGAGGTCGAAGACCGCACCCCGTTCCCGGAGGACGTCGTCCACGCGAGCTACGACGCCGCCGCCGTGACGCGCTTCTGGCGCGCGCTGCTCGAGGCCGATCGCCTGCTGCGCATCTTTCGCACGTCGTTCCTCGGCAAGGCGAGCCCGGTCCACTTCTTCTGGGGCAGCTTCGATCTCGCGGTGACGCGCTTCTCGGGCCGTCCGGCGCCGCTCCATCCGGGCGGCATCCCGGGGTTGCCCGATGCCGTGACGCGCGAAGCGTATTCGCACGAGGTGAGCAGCGCCGGCTTCTGGCCCGGCAACGACGCCTTCCCGCAGGCCGCCTTCTACTCGTATGCGTATCCCTCGCCGGAGCGATTCGCGTCGGCCCGGGTCGAGCCCGACGGCGCGGTCTGGTCCGACGCGATGGGCGAGTGGCTGCTGCCGTACGAGCGCGTCCGCAGCGCCGCCGATCCCGATGCTGCCGTGCTGCGCTTCCTCGAATCGACATACCGCGCCGCCGCCGATCTCGGCGACTGGGACCGATCGCTCGACTGCGACATCGGCGTGCCGCGGCGGCCACGGCGGGTCGGCTGAGCGCCCGCCGCGACGCCGAGTCGCGGCGATCGCGGCGAGCTCAGCGCCAGAACGGCTCGGCGTCGACGACCTGGCGCAGGCACTTGCCGCAGCGCTCGATCGCGCGCGGCACTTGCGCCTTGAACCAGCCGACGTTGAACCAGGCGCGCGCGTCGCCGGCGTCGACCACCTCGTGCGCCAGCCGGGTCGCGACGAGCAGGTCGACATAGCGGCCGAGCTCGTCCTGCGCCGGCTCGAGGGGGTCGAGGAAGCGCTTGACGCGGCCGCGCTTGTACATCGGCGCGACCAGCTCGCTCAGATAGCGCAGCCGCTTCAGACGCTTGCGGGCGCGGTGCCGCGCGCGCTCGTCGAGCTGCTCGAAGTGCTTCGCGTCGCGCTTGAGGCGATCGTGCAGCTTGTCGAGACGGCGGGCGACGACGTGCCCGGGAGCGTCGGCGCTCGTCTCGGCATCGCCCGCGGCGTCGTCGTTCGGATCGGCCGCCGGCACCGGCTCGAGCAGGAAGCCGACCAGATCGAGCAGCGCGTGCTGGAACGATCGGTCGCGAACGATCGCGACCGGATCGATCGCGTCCGTCGGCAGCGCGCGCCGCAGCGCCGGATCCGGCGATCCAGCGGCGGCGAGCTGCTGTTGCATCGACGCGGCGACGCTGCCGCGGTCGCGGTAGTCGCCGAGCTTGCGGAACACTTCGGCGGCGGCCGCTTGCCAGGCGTCGTCGAGCCCGCCTCGCCAGGCGCCGAGCTCGCGCCGTGCCGTGCGCAAACGCCGGATGCCGACGCGCAACTGATGCACGACCTCGTCGTCGACGTCGCCTTCGGCGAGCAGGCTGGCGTTGGCGAGCACCTGGTCGAGGCAGCTCCGCAGCACCGCGCGAAAGATCGCGTGGCCGTCGTCGTCGCGTTCGAGCCTCGCCGCCTTCGCCTTGACCGCGCGCGGCGCTTGCGGCGCGTCGGCGAGCCAGCTGCCGCGCATCGCCTTGGAGATCGTGCTCAACCACATGCCGTGGCTGTCGATGCTGCCACGGCCGACCGCGACGAGCGGGCCGGCGTCGCCGTGCTTCAGCTCGACCTCGACCTCGCACAGCGGCAACGAGCGCTCGCCCGCCGCGACCGTGCCGCGGTCGAGCGCGACCTCGAGATCGGCTCCCGAGATCTCGATCCGGATCGAGCTGCGGCAAAGGATCGTGGCGTGGACGAACTCGAGCGCTGCCGCCTTGCCGCCGCGCCTGGCCAGCGCTGCGTCGAGCAGCGCTCCCGCCGCGCTGCCGGCGTGCAGCCAGAGCTCGGGAGTCGGCGCCAGCTCGCTCCAGTCCCCCGGGCGCGCCACCGTTTCCTCGAGGCGCTCCGCCGGGCTCCGGCCAGGGGCCTTGACGGTCTGCTGCCAGCCGCCTGCCGTGCGGCGCAGACGAAGCGAGAGCGCGGCCTGCGAAAGGCGACGGTCGGCACTGTCCCAGTAGCGCGACTCGATCTCCTCGGTCGTCGCGCCGCGTTCGCGCAACGCCGCGCCGACCGCTGCCGCGGCGGCGTCGGTCAGACCGAACTTCAGCTCGATCTCGCCCATCGCGGCGATTCTGCCGAATCGATGCGACGACGACGCTGCGCACCGGTGCGCGCTGCGCAGCGCGGGTGCCATGATCGCGGTCGTCCCGCGCCCTGCGCCCCGACCCGAGCCAGACGTCATGTCGTTGCGGTACCGCAAAGTTCGCCAGTTGTCGCTCGCGCGCGGCGCACATCCGCGCGGACGCGCTTTCCTGAGCGCTGCCAGCGGCCTCGTCCGCGTCCAGGAGCGTCTCTACGTGATCGCCGACGACGAGCTCCACCTCGGCGTCTTCGACGTCGGCAGCGCCAGGCCGCTCGGCCTGGTGCGCGTGCCCGCGTCGGCGGGCGGCTGCGGCTCAGCGTCGTCACCGACGCCGACGATCCCGACCAGCCGGCCGAGCTCGGCACGGTGTCGTTCGCGCTCGCCGGCGGCCGGCGCGGCCGGCGGCGAACGCCGGGCTGACCGGCGATCGGCACCGGCCGACCGGCACCGTCAGCGTTTCGCGTTCGGGAAGAACACTTGCTCGCCGCCGATCTTGTAGGCGGCGATCGCGGCCTGCCCGGCCGGCGAGACCACCCAGTCGGCGAACGCCTGCGCGAGCCGCGCCCTGACATGCGGATGCTTCGCCGGGTTGACGACGATGACGCCGTACTGGTTAAAGAGGCGCTGGTCGCCCTCGACGAGGATCGCGAGACTGCCGCGGTTCCTGAAGTTCAGCCACGTGCCGCGGTCGGTCAGCGCGTAGCCGTCGGCCTGCGAAGCGATGTTGAGGGCTGGCCCCATGCCGCAGCCGCACTCCTTGTAGCCGGCGAACTTCGCCGCCGGCGCGTCGACGCCCGCGGCTTTCCAGTAGCGCAGCTCGGCGGCGTGCGTGCCGCTCTTGTCGCCGCGCGAGACGAAGGTGCTCTTCGATGTCGCGAGCTTCGCCAGGGCGCCGACGATGTCGCGGCCCTTGACCGCCGCCGGGTCGCTCGCCGGTCCGACGAGGACGAAGTCGTTGTACATGACCTCCGCGCGCGGCAGGCCGAAGCCTTCGGCGACGAACTTGTCCTCGGCGGTGCGGTCGTGGACGAACAGGACGTCGGCGTCGCCGCGCTTGCCGATGTCGATCGCCTGGCCGGTGCCGACGGCGACGACGCGGACCTCGATGCCGGTTGCCGCCTTGAATGCGGGCAGCAGGTGCGAGAACAGGCCCGACTGCTCGGTGCTCGTCGTCGACGCCATGACGATGCTCTTGTCCTGGGCGACGGCGGCGCGATGCAGCGCCGCGGCGACGACGGCGAACGTGCAGACGACGAGGAACGCGACGATGCGGCGACTGCGCACGGACGAAGTCTAAGAGCGACTCGGCGTCTCGTTGGTATAAGGTCGTCGCCGCGACGCGAACGACATCATGCCTGCGCGCACACCGAGCAACGCCGCCGCGCTTCGCGGGACGTCGCGCCGCGTCCGACCGGTCGCGCGCTTTCGCTTGCGCATCACCGCCGGCGACGTCATCTTCGTCGGCCCGGGCAAGATCGCGCTCCTCGAGGCGATCCGCGAGACGCGCTCGATCACCGCGGCGGCCAAGTCGATGGGCATGTCGTACCGGCGCGCCTGGATCCTCGTCGACGAGATGAACCGCTCGCTGGCGAGCGCGGTGGTGGCGACGGCGATCGGTGGCGAGCACGGCGGCGGCAGCACGCTGACGGCGTTCGGCGACGAGCTGGTCGACGTCTATCGCCGCATCGAAATCACCGCAACCCGCGCCTGTGCCGGGGAGATCGGCAGGCTGCTCGCTCTCGTCGGGCAAAAGAAGGCTACTTCAGGCGCGACAGGTAGGCGGCCATCCAGCGGGCGTGCTCCTCGCTGACGCCGAGCTCGGGCATCGCGGTGCGCGGATCGATGCCGCGCGGATCGCGGATCCAGCGCACCAGGTTGTCCTCGGTGTTGGCGAGCCGGCCGGCGAGCAGGCGTCGGCTCGCCAGACCGGCCAGCGGCGGCCCGACCTGCGGCTCGGAGCCGGCGATTCCAGGAACCGTGTGACACGCGGTGCACGAGTAATGCTGCAAGGCGATCCGGCCCTGCTCGCGCACGTCCTCCAGGGTCATGGCGCTCGCGCCTCGCGCGCGATCCTGGCCGGCGACGCACGGATCCGGGTCGGCGCCGGCGATCGCGCTCTCGTACGCGGCCGGCGAAAGCGTCGGCAAGCGATCGACGAAGGCGACCACCGACCACAGCTCGTCTTCGTCGAGCCGCAATGCCCAGGCCGGCATGCCGCTCATCTTGATGCCGTCGCGGGTGATCAGGTAGAGCTCCTGCGGGCGCCAATGGCGTGCCGCGTCGATCAGCGAGCCCGGCAACGGCTGCATGCTCCTGGCCATCGGCGCCGGCGCGACGCCGGGGCCGCCATGGCACTGCACGCAGTGATCGCGAAAGCACGCCGCACCACGCGCCAGCCGCGCCGGCGCGTCGAGCGGCGGCACCGCGATGTCGCGGGCGCGCATCTGCACCGAGCGACGCATCGTCGTCTCGAGCAGCGAGTAGACGAACTGGGTGTGCGATTTCGTCGCGCTGATGTCATAGAGTCCGCCATAGACGACGATCGCCGCGGTGCCGAGCACGAATGCAGCCGACGCTGCGAGCACGATGAGAATGGTCTTCACGCTGGTCCTCGAGGGAGCACGGCATTCTTCCTCTTCGCAGGTGTGCAGGGCAGCGATCGCGTGCGGCATCGCTCTTGCCTTGCTGGCGGGATGCCATGAGCGCAAGCCCGTCGACCAACGCTACACCGAGGTCGCCGGCGGCAGCGTCGAGCGGGGCCAGCGCCTGCTCGGCCACTACCAGTGCGGAAGCTGCCACGCGATCCCGGAGGTGCCCGGGGCCGTCGGCGTGACCGGCCCGACGCTCGCCGGCTTCGGCCGGCGCAGCTACATCGCCGGCGAGGTGCCCAACGCGCCGGCGACGCTCACCCGCTGGATCGAGTCGCCGCAGGAGCTCGTGCCCGGCACGGCGATGCCCGACCTCGGCGCGTCGCGCGACGATGCGCGCGACATGGCGACGTACCTGCTCTCGCTGCGGTGAGCGTCCCCGCACGGCCGCTCGGAAGGAGACGCGCTGTCCCGCTTGGCGGGACCGGTTGCGGGCCGAGGGTGCACGGATGAGCCCGCCGTCGGTCCTCGCGCCCGCCGGCGCCGAAGCCGCGGCGCTGACCGAAGTCGCCTGGGTGCTCATCGTCGGCGCCATCGCGATCGCCGCGCTGACGCTGAGCCTTGCCGCCGTCGCGCTGCGGCGGCGCCGGCGCGAGGTGCCGATCGCCTGGTGGACGATCGGCGGCGGCATCGTCTTTCCGACCGTCGTTCTCGCCCCGCTGCTCGTCTACGACATCTGGCGCACGCCGCGCGCGGACCGTGACGCGGACGAGAAAGCGCTCGTCATCGGCGTGACCGGTCGCATGTGGTGGTGGGACATCCGCTACGCCGATCCGGTCTCCGGCCGCACGGTCCGGGTCGCGAACGAGCTGCGCGTGCCGGTCGGGCGCCCGGTCCGCCTCGCGCTCGCCAGCAGCGACGTCATCCACAGCTTCTGGGTGCCCGAGCTCGGCGGCAAGGTCGACATGGTGCCGGGCCGCGTCCTGCCGCTCCGCTTCAGCGCCGGGCGCGCCGGCATCTACCGCGGCCAATGCGCCGAATTCTGCGGCGAGCAGCACGCGAGGATGGCGTTGCACGTCGTCGCCGTCGCACCGGCAGAGTTCGAACGCTGGCTCGCCGGTCAGGCGAGCGACGCGCCAGAGCCCTCGTCGGCCCTGCTGCAGGCCGGACGACAGGCCTTTCTCGAGCACGGCTGCAGCGTCTGCCACGACGTTCGCGGCGTCGCCGTCGGCAGCGAGCGCGGGCCCGACCTCAGCCACGTCGGCAGCCGGCTGCACCTCGGTGCCGGCGTCCTCGCCAACGGGCCCGGCGCACCGGCGGCGTGGATCACCGGCGTTCAGGCGCTGAAGCCGGGCGCGCACATGCCGGCCGCGAACGCGATCGACGCAGCGACGCTCACCGCGCTCTCGGCCTATCTGAGCAGCCTGCGATGAGCGACGCGACGGTCGAGCTGCCGAACCGTCTGCCGCGCCCCGCCGGCGAGCTCGAGCGCCTCGAGGCTGCGTGGCGGACGCCGACCGGCTGGCGACACGCCAGCGCCGTCAACAACACCACCATCGGCAAGCTGTACATCGCCACCGCTCTGCTCTTCCTCCTGCTCGCCGGCGTGCTCGGCCTGCTGATGCGCGCGCAGTTGGCGCTGCCCGGCAACGCGCTGCTCGCGGCGGCCACCTACAACCAGGTGTTCACCATGCACGGCACGGTGATGATGTTCCTGTTCGCCGTGCCCGTGGTCGAAGCGCTCGCCGTCTACCTCCTGCCGAACATGCTCGGCGCGCGCGACCTGCCGTTTCCGCGCCTGTCGGCGTACGCGTACTGGGCTTACGCGATCGGCGGCCTGTCGTTCTTCTCCACCTTGTTCGTCGGCCTCGCACCCGACGGCGGCTGGTTCATGTACCCGCCGCTCACCGGTCGCGTCCACTCGCCCGGCCTCAACGCCGATTTCTGGTTGCTCGGCATCGGCTTCATCGAGATCAGCGCGATCGCCGGCGCGATCGAGCTGATCGTCGGCATCCTGATGACGCGCGCTCCCGGCATGACGCTCGCCCGCATGCCCGTCTTCGCCTGGGCGATGCTGGTCGTCGGCGCGATGATCGTGTTCGCCTTCCCGGCGATCATCGCCGGCACCGCGCTGCTCGAGATGGAGCGCGCGTTCGACTGGCCGTTCTTCGTCGCCGAGCGCGGCGGCGACCCGCTCCTGTGGCAGCACCTGTTCTGGTTCTTCGGCCATCCGGAGGTCTACATCATCTTCCTGCCCGCGGCAGGGTGGGTGTCGACGATGCTGCCGTCGCTCGTCGGCAAGCCGCTCGCCGGACACGGCGCCATCGTCGCCGCGCTGGTGGCGACCGGCGTCATCAGCTTCGCGCTCTGGGCGCACCACATGTTCACCGCCGGCCTCGGCCCGCTCGCCGCGCTGTTCGTCTCCGCGGCCAGCCTCGCCGTCGCGATCCCGGCGGCGATGCAGGTGTTCGCCTGGATCGCGACGCTCTGGCGCGGCGAGGTGCGCGCCAACACGCCGACGCTGTTCATCCTCGGCTTCCTCTTCACCTTCGTCATCGGCGGACTGACCGGCGTGATGGTCGCCGTGCTGCCGTTCGACGCGCAGGTCCACGACAGCTATTTCGTCGTCGCCCACTTCCACTACGTGCTGGTCGGCGGCGTCGTCATGCCGCTGTTCGCGGCGATCTACTACTGGCTGCCCCTGCTCGACGGCCATCGCCTCAGCGAGCGGCTCGGGCGCTGGGTCGCCGGGCTCGTCGTCGGCGGCTTTCAGGTCGCCTTCTTTCCGATGCACATCGCCGGCCTGCTCGGCATGCCGCGCCGCGTCTACACCTACGAGGCCGGGCTCGGCTGGGAGTGGCCGAACGCGGTGTCGACGCTCGGCGCGGCGATGCTGGCCGCAGGCGTGGCGCTGCTCCTCTTCGACGTCGTCCGCACCTTGTGCAAGGCACCGCGCCCGCACGGCGATCCGTGGCGCGCGCCGACCCTGGAGTGGCTGCCGACCGAGGAGCATGGGACGCGCAGCATTCCGGACGTCGGCTCGCGCGATCCGCTCTGGCACCGCCCCGGGCTCGCCGCCGAGGTCGACCAAGGCCGGCACTGGCTGCCGGGCAGTGCGACGGGCCTGCGCGAGACGATCGTCACGAGCGCGGTCCATGCCCGCCTCCGCCATCTGATCGTGCTGCCGGGCGACAGCTGGCTGCCGGTTCTCGCCGCCATCGGCACGGCGGGCTTCTTCCTGCTTCTCACCATCCAGTGGATCGTCACCGCGTTCGCGTGCGGCATCCTCGGCGTCGTCGCGACGTGGGCGTGGCTCTGGCAACTCGACCGCAGCCCGGGTGCTCACGAAGCGAAGGTCGGCGAACGCCTCTGCCTGCCGATCGGCGCCCGCGGCTCTGCCTCGCACTCGTGGTGGGCGACCGTGATCCTGCTCGTCGTCGACGCGACGGTGCTCGCATCGATCGTCTTCGCGCACCTCCATGTCGCGATGCGCTCCGACGTCTGCCCGCCGGCCGGCGCGACGCTGCCATCGCTGTCGTCGATGGCGCTGGCGGCGACGGCGTTCGGCACGAGCTCGCTGGCGTTCTGGTTCGCCGGCCGCGGCCTCGAAACGCGCGCGCTCGGCGGCTGGCGCGTCGGCTGGCTGCCGCTCGCCGCGGTGCTCGCGAGCGCCGGCTTCGCGATCCTGCTGCTCGGGCACGAGGCCGCGGGCCTGGCGCCGCGCACCAACGCCTGGGCGGCAACCGTCGCGGCGCTGCTCGGCGATCAGGGCTTGCACGGCGGTCTGCTCTTGCTCCTCGCCACCTATCTCTGCGCGCGCGCCTGGCGCGGGCTGGTGACGCCGCGTCAGCGCGCGACGTTCGACAACACGGCGCTGCTGTGGCACGTCAGCTGCGCCCAGGGTGTCGTCGTCGCGTTGCTGCCGCACGTCGTCGTCGCCGGCTTGCGCTGACGGAACCGGACGAGCGGCCGGAGCTCGCGCCTTTGTGGGCGCGAGTCTTGCCAATGGCGATGGAATCTTGCCAATGGTCCCTCTCTGCGGACCGAGCACATGATCTCCGTTGCCACCCGACTCGTCCTCGCCGGCATCGTCGGCTTGGCCGCGTGCGGCGAGGTGTCGAAGTTGCCCGATGGTGCAAGCGTCGGCCCGAGGCCGACCTTGCCGCCGCCGGTCAAGACGATGATCCCGACCGTCGACATCGCGCCTGCCGTCGGCTGGGCGCCTGGCGCACGGCCCACCGCCGCCGCCGGCCTGACCGTCGCCGCGTTCTCCACCGGTCTCGCGCATCCGCGCTGGCTGCTCGTGCTGCCGAACGGCGATGTGCTCGTCGCCGAATCGAACGCGCCGCCGAAGGAGGACAGCGGCGGCATCAAGCGCTGGATCATGAAGATGGTGATGGCGCGCGCCGGCGCCGGCGTGCCGAGCGCGAACCGGATCACGCTCCTGCGCGACGCCGACGGCGACGGCGTCGCCGAAACCAGGACCGCGTTTCTCGAGGGACTGATGTCGCCGTTCGGCATGGCGCTGATCGGCAACGATCTCTACGTCGCCAATGCCGACGCGATCGTGCGCTTCCCGTACCAGCCGGGCGAGACGCGGATCGCCCAGCCCGGCGCGAAGGTCGTCGATCTGCCCGGCGGGCCGATCAATCACCACTGGACCAAGAACATCCTCGCCAGCCGCGACGGCAGCCGGCTCTACGCGACGGTCGGCTCGAACAGCAACGTCGGCGAGAACGGCATGGAGAACGAGGAGGGCCGCGCCGCGATCTGGGAAGTCGATCCGAAGGCCGGCGTCAAGCGACTGCTCGCGACCGGCTTGCGCAACCCGAACGGAATGGCCTGGGAGCCGGAGACCAACGCGCTCTTCACGGTCGTCAACGAACGCGACGAGATCGGCAGCGATCTCGTCCCCGACTACCTGACCTCGGTGCGCGCCGGCGCCTTCTACGGGTGGCCTTACAGCTACTACGGCCAGCACGTCGACGACAGGCCGAAGCCGCCGCGGCCCGATCTGGTCGCCGCCGCGGTGGTGCCGGACTACGCCCTCGGCACGCACGTCGCCCCGCTCGGCCTCGCGACGAGCGAAGGCGCGGCGTTGCAGGCGCCGTTCCAGCGCGGCATGTTCATCGGCCTGCACGGCTCCTGGAACCGCAAGCCGCTGAGCGGCTACAAGGTGGTGTTCGTGCCGTTCGCCGGCGGCAAGCCGAGCGGCCAGCCGATCGACGTGCTGACCGGCTTCCTCACCGCCGACGGCAAGGCCCAGGGCCGACCGGTCGGCGTCGCGATCGACAAGCGCGGCGCGCTGCTCGTCGCCGACGACGTCGGCAACACCGTCTGGCGGGTGACCGGGGCGGCGAGCGCTGCCGCGCGGTGAACTCGCGACGGGCCGAGGCGAGCGACTCGCGGCCCGCGCGAACCGGAAGTGATCGCGGCGTCACGGACGCCGACCTGCCTGCCAGCGAGAGCCGTCCGAAGGTCCGTTCGTTCGGGTTCGTCGCGCTGGCGCTGCTCGGCGTTGCGCTCTGCCTCTTCGTCGCCTTTCCCCTGCTCGCGCCGATCCTGTGGGCGATGACGCTGGCCATCGTCGCCGCTCCGCTGCACCGCCGCGCCGAGCGCCGCTTCGGCCACGGCTCCGCCGCTGCCGCCGCGGTGACGACCGCGGTCGCACTGCTGGTGGCCTTGCCGTTCGCCCTGGTGGCGGCGCAACTGGTGCTCGAAGCCGCCGATCTCCTGGCCTGGCTCCAGAGCGGCGAAGCGGCACGCCTCTGGAACGAGCTGCTGGCGCGCCACCCTCGGCTCGCGAACGTGTTCGAGTCGATCTCCCGACGCGTCGATCTGAAGGCGCTCGTCGGCGAATGGACCGGCGGCGCGGCGAAGGTGCTGCGCGGCATCTTCGCCGCATCGGTTGCCGCCGCGACCGGCTGGCTGATCATGATCTTCATCCTGTTCTTCTTCCTTCGCGACCGGGTGCGCGTGCTCGCCACGCTGACACGCTTCCTCCCGCTGACGCGCCCGGAGACCGCCGAGCTGTTCAAGGTGACCGCCGACACGGTCCACGCGACGGTCTACGGGACTCTCGGCGTCGCGCTGATCCAGGGCGCGCTCGGCGGGCTCGCGTTCTGGTGGCTGGACCTGCCGGCGCCGTTGTTGTGGGGCGCGGTGATGGCCGTGCTCTCGGTGCTCCCGGTCCTCGGCGCGGCGCTGGTCTGGATGCCAGCGGCGGCGTACCTGGCGCTGCAGGGCCGGTGGTCGGACGCGATCCTCCTGACCACCTTCGGCGTCGTCGTCATCGGCTTGATCGACAACCTGCTCTACCCGCTGATCGTGAAGGGACGGATCCGCTTGCACGCGGTGCCGGTGTTCATCGCCATCCTCGGCGGGCTGATCGTGCTGGGCGCGTCGGGGATCGTTCTCGGGCCGCTGCTGCTTGCGCTCACCGACGAGCTGGTCAAGATGTGGCGCCGCCGTCTCGACCGGGGCGATGCCGACGCGTGAGCGCGCGACCGCCGGATCGGGTCTCTCATTCGCCAAGACCGCTGCGCACGATCGACGCTAGCTGCGCACGCCGACGATCACGCTCGACGCCTTGAACACGGCGGTCGCCGCCACGCCCGGCGCGAGCGCCATCGCGCGCGCGCTCGCCTGGGTGACGATGGCGACGATGCGCAAGCCGCCGGCATCGATCTCGACCTCGGCGTTCACCGCACCCGGCTGCACGGCGGCGACGGTGCCGGCGAGCTGGTTGCGCGCCGAGAGCATCGCGCTTGCCGGCTCGGCGACGACGACGATCGACGACGCCTTGACGAGCGCGAACGCGGCGACGCCGACCGCGAGGCCGAGGCGCAGCGTGCTCTCGTGCGTGACGACGGCGACGACGCGCTGGCCGCCGGCGACGGTGAGCTCGACCTCGTCGTTGACGGCGCCGGACCGGACCGCGCTGATCGTGCCGACGAACTGGTTGCGTGCGCTGGTCGGGACCATGTGCTCCTCGAGAAACGGCGATGTCGACGCGCGCACGCGCCCGTCTTCGATCTGGACGATGTCGTCGGCGAACGCGTCGACGTCGGCCGGATCGTGCGTGATCAGGACGATCGGCAATGCCAGCCGCGCCTGCAGCTCGGCGAGCTCGGCGCGCAGCCGGTTGCGCAGCGGCTCGTCGAGGGCGGCGAAGGGCTCGTCGAGCAGGAGCGCACGAGGCTCGGCGGCGAGCGCGCGGGCGAGCGCGACGCGCTGGCGCTGGCCGCCCGAGAGCTGGTCGGGAAAGCGGCTCGCGAGCCGTCGCAGCTCGAGGGCGTCGAGCCAGCGTTCGACGGCGGCGCCGCTGGCGTCGCGGCCCGGATTGCGCCAGCCCGCATCGAGCCCGAAGGCGATGTTCTGGCGCGCCGTGAGGTGCGGGAACAGCGCGTATTCCTGGAACAGGTAGCCGCAGCCTCGTCGCCGCGCCGCCGTGTCGACGCCTTGCGCGCTGTCGAAGAGCGTCGTGCCGTCGACGCGGACGTGGCCGGCGTCGGGCCGCAGCAGCCCGGCGATCGCCTTCAGCGTCAGCGTCTTGCCGGCGCCGGAAGGTCCGAACACGACGAGGCGCTCGGCATCGCTGCGAAAGGCGACGTCGAGATCGAAGCGCCCGGCGCCGGCACCGACGCTCTTCCTGATCGCGACGTCCCACTTCATGCGCGGCCGGGAATGCGCACGGGCGCGAAGCGCCCGGCGAGCAGCAGCACGGCGATGCAGGTCGCCGACGTCATCGCCACGAGAACGTTGGCGAGGCCGTCCTGCCCCGCCTGCACCGCCTCGTAGACCGCGATCGAGAGCGTCTGCGTCTGCCCGGGGATGCTGCCCGCGACCATCAGCGTCGCGCCGAATTCGCCGAGCGCGCGCGCGAACGCGAGCAGCACGCCGGCCAGGATGCCGCGCGCCGCGAGCGGCAGCGTGACGCGAAAGAAGACGGCCGCGGGTGCCAGCCCGAGCACGGTCGCCGCCTCCTCGAGCTGCGCGTCGACCGACTCGAACGCGGCGCGCGCCGACTTGCAGACGAAGGGAAAGGCGACGATCGCGGCGGCGATCACCGCGCCTTGCCAGGTGAAGACGAGGCGGATGCCCAAGCTGCTCTCGAGCCATGCGCCGAGCCAGCCACGGCGGCCGACCAGGACGAGCAGGTAGTAGCCGAGCACCGTGGGCGGCAGCACCATCGGCAGCAGCAGCACCGAGTCGACGAGCTCGCGCCCGGGGAAGCGGACGCGCGCGAGGGCAAAGCCGACGGCGACGCCGACGACGAGCGCGATCGCCGTCGCCCAGAGCGCGACCTTGAGCGACAGCGCCAGCGCGGTCCAGGCTTCGGCCATCTCTTGTCGATGCGCTACGGCGGAGCGAAGCCGTGCCGGCGCAGGATCGCCTGCGCCGGCGGCGCCAGCACGAAGGCAACGAACGCTTGCGCGTCGGCGGCGTTGCCGCTGGCGGCGAGCGCAGCGATCGGATAGCGCACCGGGGTCGCGGTCGGCACGGCGAACGCGACCCGGACCTTGTCGGCCATCGCGCTCGCGTCGGTCGCGTAGACGAAGCCGGCCTCGACCTCGCCTCGGGCGACGTAGTCGAGCGCCTGCCGCACCGATTGCGCGCCGACCGTCTTCGTTGCGAGCGCGGGCCAGAGGCCGGCGCTCTCGAGCGCGGCACGCGCATAGCGGCCGGCGGGAACGCTGGCCGGAACGCCGATCGCGAGCCGCCGGAACGACGGCGCGACGAGATCGGCGAGCGCACGCGGCAGCGCCGGCGCATCGCTGGGCACGATCACCACCAGCGTGTTGCGGGCGAACGCGGCGCGCGCCGCCGGCGCGACGAGCCCGCGCTGCACCGCCTGCGCCATCGTCTCCTCGTCGGCGCTGGCGAAGACGTCGACCGGTGCGCCTTGCGCGATCTGCTGCAGCAGCGCGCCCGACGCGGCGAAGTTGAAGCGCACCGTCGTTCCCGGCCGCGCCGCGGCGAACGCGCCGCCGATCTCGCGGAGCGCGTTGCCGAGGCTGGCGGCCGCCGAGACCGTCAGCTCGGCGGCCGGCGAGGCGACCGCCGCGAGCAGGAGAGCGAGCCCCGCCAGCACGCCGGTCGCGCGTCGCGCGGTCCGGCCGGCAACCGCGGCGTGCGGCCAGCGAGCGCAATGCATGGCCGACTATAACGGGTGGCGAACCGGCGACGCCGGGCGATGGTTCCGCTCGCTCACTCGGCGCCGATGCGGTCGCGCCCCACCAGCGCGAGGTACGCATCGAGCGTGCCGCCGGCGAGCGGCTTCACCATCACCCGCAGCAGGTTCGTCTTCCTGCCCATCTGCAGCGGGCCGCGCTCGCGCACCTGGACGTAGCCTGAGCGTTGCCAGAACCGCTCGGCCTTCGCGTTGCCCTGGACGACGCCGAGGCGGATCCAGCGCGCGCCGCGATCGACCATCCACTGCTCGAGCTTGCGGTAGAGCACGTGTGCGGCGCCGCTGCCGTGCAGCGCCGAGACGACGATGAACAGGCCGATGTGCCAGACGTGGTCGGCGATGAAGTCGCCGACGATGGTCGCCATG